>Ga0308015_10000976_pt1 | contig 12222 bp, 4 predicted proteins | sample Neamet231_FD_203128 | JGI IMG/M metagenome (GOLD analysis project Ga0308015, IMG submission 203128) | Marine microbial communities from water near the shore, Antarctic Ocean - #231 | ecosystem: Environmental > Aquatic > Marine > Unclassified | place: Southern Ocean | collected 2014-07-28
TCGCGTATGTGCACCCCCGTGTTGCCACGACTGCCACACGACGCGTCTATGCAGACCGCCGTTGCAGCTCGCAACAACCCAACCGACCTAGCGTCGGTCACCACAACCTTCAGCTGCAACGCAGCGTCCAGTATCCGACTCGCATACTCCGCGGGCAGACGAATCCTCGTTGCCGCCTCATACACAGCCTGCTGCTGAGCCGCAATCGACTTCCTCGAATCAGCCACAGCGTCGCCCAAGGCGACAGGCGCCATCTCACAATGTGAGTGCGCCTTATTCAACGCCGACAAGTACGGCTGAAAGTACCTTGCCTGCACAGTGTAGCAGAGGTCATGCCTCATCCAAGCTAACACTCCCACCTCCGTGGCTGGCAACAGCGGCATTCCTCGCGACGCCGCATATTCCGCCCAACGGTTCCAAGCCTTCCGATACGACCCTTCCGAGCTCGCCTTCAGACCAGTCAGCCGCACCCGGGCCAACTCTTCCACCTCTGCGACCAAGGTCGCAGTCGCCTCAGTCCCCGCTGCCCGCAGCTGTGACAGGAATCTATCCTTCAACAGCCGGAAGGCCTCGTCGAACCACGGCAACGCACTCTTCACCGCCGGCACGATCACGTACCGTCCGGGTCGTTCATTGTGCTGCCGGGCAACGCCACGGCCTGCAACAGTGCCTCGATCGACGCGATCGAGGCGGCCGGCCGATCCACGCAGCGCAATACGCTTGATGGTCCGGACCGGCGGACGGGCACTGACACGAAACAGATGCTCCAATCTGCGGGACCGATCTGCCCGCACTCGCGCCGCTGCGGGCGAGACGCCCACAGCGGCTCCCATGGGCAGACCAGAATCCGGTCCGCCAATGCCGCCAAGCGCTGAAACCACGACTGCACCGGAAAATACGGGCACACAATCGTCGCGGCCGCACCCGGCTCCGACTCCAACCGTTGCGCAACGCGCTCCAGCAAGTCCCAATCGGCGTTGATCCATAGGCGCTCGCCGGCCCACTTCACACTCCACGCGTCCGTCGCCACGGCCTTCGGATCGCGGAAACGCGAACAATACCGCGGCAGCTGCGCGGTGTTCTTCGAAGCGAAGAGGTCCAGCGAGCACTGCCCCAATTCCTGGCAGACGCACTGAAACACTCGCGGGCAGATCTGCCACTCGTCGAAGAATCTCCAACGGGACGGCTCGTCCGCCGGGTTTTCGGCCGACCTCACGTAGTCGACCTCCTGCAGCCGGATGCGGTTCAGGCACAAAAGCGCCCACAGCCGCCGCAACAAAGGCATCGCCAACGGATGCTTCGACGTCAAGCGTCGCGTCACGTACATCGCAGCCTGGTTGTCCTCCATAAACCGGACCGTATGCCCGGAGATCTCGGGAGCAAAATTCTCCACTGTCTCCACCAGAGCCCTCACCTCGCCGATGAAGATGCCCTGCTCCTGCTCCTCCACCGTCAGAGCCCGATGCCACCGCGGACCCGCCAAGTCCAATCCGGGCGTCTCCGGCGCCGGCACATCCACCGTCGCCAACATTCCTCCGACCGCGAACTCCGACGCGTCCGAGTACAACAGCCGGGTCACCGTCGACCGTGCGATCGGCGCCCCGTTCCACTCCAAAGGCACGTCGATCCAGACCGTCAGGTCGCGCAACGACTGCCGCGACAGCCGCACGTTTGACGACCAAGAGTCCCGTTGTTTCAGATCCTCGTGCATTGCACGCTGAAACATCTGCGCCGGCTCGACTGCCAGCTGCAAACTTTGCACGAGGCCCAGAAACTGAGCTAATCTTCGCGCACCCACCAAACGGCGATTGCGACCCGCAATCCCGCGCAGCCCTCGCGCTGACTTCTTTACCTTCGCCAATTTGGCAAGGGTCACAGAGAACTCGCCGATGCCCCCCGTCGTGTCGACCTTCAACCCCAGATGGTGAATCCAGGCCCGAAGCTTGTCGAGGCCGTCGCCCTTCTCCAGCCACTGCCCTTTCGTTGGGTGCTTCTGCAATCCCAAGAAATCGATGGCTTCCTCGGCCACACGAGCAGCACGCTGCCCGTTCACCAGTCGCTCCTCCTCCGACTCTCCCTTCACAGTCAGCAGGTAGTCGTCGCAGTACGGCAAAACATGCCACGGCACCCGCGATGGCAGGACCGCGTCCTCCGACAACTCCGCCATCGCCACAGAGCGATCGCCGACCCTCAGACGCTGAAAAATTTTCAGCGCCCGACCCCGCCCGGCCTGCAGTTCCTCCGCCACTGCCGCTGCCGTCGGTAGACTCTCCGCTCGGCAAAGCCGAGTCAGCGTCTTCATCGCCGTGTTGAACACGTACGGCGAACCGTTCCACCCGAAGGGCAGAGCTCCGCAGACATATAGGCGTCCCTGGATGGAAAAACCGAAGTACTGCTGGAAGCCAATCGACCCGTCCGGCTGCGGCGTCGAGTCGTCGATCTGGAGGCAGTGATAGGCGTCCTTCACATCGAATGAAAGAAACGCCACCGTCTCGCCGTCCCGAATGACAGTGCACAGACGCGAAAGCGTCTCGTACCGAGTCTTGAACTCGTTGCAGTGCAAGTTGAGGGGACGTAAGTCCACAATCAACCGATACTGCTTTCGCCCCAACGCGTCTAACCCCGGCTTCGGAATTATAAACGCCCTCGAGACATAGCGAAGCCGCTGCTTCCGCCTCCACGCGCCCGTCTGCACGCATCTCTCCTCCTCCCTGTCCAGCCACTGCTGCTCGTCCAAAGACAAGTTCTGGCAGCTGACACCCATGTTGAATGGCTTCGGCGGGCCCAACGCATTGAAATACGCCGGCACCCCCTTGGTCACCCATCTCATCACCCTCTTCCCCGACCCCGCCAATAGCCAGTTGTCCGCCCGAGCCCGCACCTTCTCCCAAAGATACGGCTCGCGACTCACCACCACATCCGGCACCTCCGCCTGAAGCGCCCGTGCCGACACATCAGCCACTCCGCGGCAAGCCGCCAGCTGCTCCCCCAATGGCCGCCCGAGCCGCGGTGCGCGATCCAACCGTCGACCCGAAACTGCCGCTGGCCTTGGACTGGAACGGCGACCGCGTGGGCAGCCCAGCGTCGGTGCGGGTGGCCGTGTAGGCTGCCTGCTTGGCGATCTGGGAGCTGAAGCGCTGCTCCAAGTCAGAGATGACGGTCTGGTACTTGGGCGCCAAGTTTTCCGGAAGTGGAGTGCCGACGACCCCATGGAGCTGACGCTGAAGCGCCGTCAACAGAGCCGTGACCCACGTGGAGTCCTTCGCAGTGCCGTGCCGCTTCTTCAAGACCGCCTCCAGCTGAAGATACGACAACTGCGGGTTGACGACGTTATCGTACGTCGCCTTCACCGTGTTGTAGACCCGGCACAGAGCGAGCTCGACCTGATACTCAGTCGAGGTCTCGTCCACTACCTTCTTCGGGTTGATCTTCTCCACGACGTGCGGAAACAGCGTCGCAATGGAGTCGATCAGGTCGAACAGCGCCTCCGCCGTGCTCTCCAGCGCCTGGAAGTTGTAGAAGTCCTTCCCTCCCTTGGTCTCGATCCACTTGAACGCCACCTCGTCGTTGTAGAATCGCAGGGCCGGCTCCGCGGCAGCGTCCTCGCGCGCCGCGCTCAGGCCGCCGAACGGGTTCTTCTTGGAGCGAGGAACGTACTCGCGATGCGCGGGCTCCGTGTCCTCCTCCTTGCCCTTCCTGACCTCGTCAAGCTCCTTGCGCACCGCCGCAAGATCGTCGGTCGACTGCCGCTTGACCGCAGCCAACTGCTTCAAGATCTCCGTCTGCCCCTTCGCCGCCTCGCGCGCAAGCTCCGTCTGACCCTTTGCTGCCTCGCGCGCAAGCTGCGACGCCGCCGACTCTGATTTCTGCTGCTGCACAGCCACAAAGTACTGCTGCTGCAACTGGGTCGCGTACGGCACGCGCGCAGCGTCCGACGCGTTCAGCTTATCCCCTGCGGCCAACCGATCTAGCAGTTCGGTGACCCAGTCGTCGACCGGTTCGACGCTCGCCTCAGGCACCGCCGGCGCGGCAGCCCTGTCTTCGGCGGCGACCTCCCCAAGGGGAGGCGCCGCCGCCGGTGACGCTGCTTCCGCAGCGTCTCCCACACTGACGCTCTGGTCCCCAGATCCGTCGTCGCTCATCCTTATAAACTAGCAGCCCTGCTACTGTTCCTTCGCGCTGTAACACGCGGTTACTCACTCTGAAGCGCGGGCTAGGCCCGCGAGGTCAGCGTTCCCGCGAAGGAACACTAACAAAAGGGCGTAAGAGAGTCCGGCTGCTTCTCCGCCGTCGACATCGGAGAGACGCAGACACGAACAGTAGATCCAGTGCAGATCTATTGCACTGAGCCGACAACCCCAGATCCATCCTCGGCTTCGCCTCGTCAGATCGAACATTGTCGCCGTCAGCTTTCTTGCACAAATTGCCAAAAACAGAGTATTCTTTATTTGAGTAAATCATTGACTTAACTGTCACTAAAACACCTGAAGAGACGTGGGAGAGGTTTCTCCGCAGCTTCGCACGTAGGCTCAGCACACGGGTAGAGCGCGGCCCAGGATTGGGACACGCCTACCATGCGCGTCATTGCCCGAAACCACTCTCGCCCCCCTTTCCTCTCTTCCTTCAACACCTCCACCATACACACCACCACCATCCTATACACCACCACCATCATACACACCACCATCACTTCCACATCCTCACCACCACAGACCACAGGCAATTGCCCACTCCTTCGCATCTGATCTCGTCGAAGATCCCCAAACCGAACCACTAGAACGCGGGCGGGTGGGAAAGACACAATCCCCCAGTGTCGGGAGCGTTCCCGCGAAGGAACACCAACAAAAGGGCGTAAGGAAGTCCGGCTGCTTCTCCGCCGTCGACATCGGAGAGACGCAGACACGAACAGTAGATCCGGTGCAGATCTAATGCACTGAGCCGACAACCCCAGATCCATCCTCGGCTTCGCCTCGTCAGATCGAACATTGTCGCCGTCAGCTTTCTTGCACAAATTGCCACATAGAACAACATGCCGCCAGTCCGCGCGCGGCCGCTTCGCAGGACACCGCCCCTCGAACCCGGCCGCCGACGCCATCTCATCCACCTGCACGACCAAGGCCGCACTCACCACCGTCTCGGCTGCCCGCAACTGTGTCAGGAACATGTCCCTCAACAACAGCCGCCTCACCTTCACCACCTCCACGACCAAGGTCGCAGACTCCACCGTCTCGGCTACCCGCAACCGTGACAGGAACATGTCCCTCAACAACGGCCGCGTCAACTTCACCACCTCTACGACCAAGCCCGCAGACTCCACCGTCTCGGCTGCCCGCAACTGTGACAGGAACTTGTCCCTCAACAACAACCGCGTCAACTTCACCACCTCTACGACCAAGGTCGCAGACTCCACCGTCTCGGCCGCCCGCAACTGTGACAGGAACATGTCCCTCAACAATTGCGTCAACCCTTTTATCTCTACGACCAAGGTCGCAGACTCCACCGTCTCGGCCGCCCACAACTGTGACCGGAACTCGTCCCTCAACAATTGCGTCAACCCTTTTACCTCTACGACCAAGGTCGCAGACACCACCGTCTCGGCCGGCCACAATTGTGACAGGAACCCGTCCCTCAACAACTGCGTCAACCCTTTTTCCTCCACGACCAAGGTCGCAGACTCCACCGTCTCAGCTGCCCGCGGCTGTGACAGGAACGTGTCCCACAACAGCCTCGCCAACTTCTCCACCCCCAGCTGCACATCACCCTCGCGGATATGCACACCAGTGTTTCCGCGATTGCCGCACGACACGTCTATACAGACCGCCGCGGCTGCCCGCAGCAACCTCACCGACCTCACGCCGGTCACCACCACCTTCAACTGCAACGCAGCATCCAGTATACGACACGATCCTTCCGGACTCGCCTTCAGGCCAGTTTGCCGCACCCGCGCAAACTCCTCCACCTCTGCAACCAGAGTCGCAGTCGCCACCGCGCCGGTTCCGCGCAACTGTGACAAGAATCTTTCTTGCAACAGCTCAACAACGTCCGCAAACCACGCCATTTGACTTGCCGCCGCCCGAACAATCATGTACCGTCCGGGTCGTTTAGTGTGCTGCCGGGCAGTGCCACGGCCTGTAGCAGTGCCTCGACCGACACGACCGAGGCGACCGACTGATCCACGCAGCGCAGTACGCTGGATGGTCCGGGTCGGCGGACGGGCACTGACACGAAACAGACGCTCCAATCGGCGGGCCCGATCTGCCCGCACTCCCGCCGCTGCGGGCGAGATGCCCACACCGGCTCCCACGGGCACACCAGAATCCGGTCCGCCAATGCCGCCAAGCGCTGAAACCACGACTGCACCGGGAAATACGGGCACACAATCGTCGCGGCTGCACCGGGCTCCGACTCCAACCGTTGCGCAATGCGCTCCAGCCAGTCCCAATCCGCGTTGATCCATAGGCGCTCGCCGGCCCACTTCACACTCCACGCGTCCGTCGCCACGGCTTCCGGATCGCGGAAACGCGAACAATACCGCGGCAGCTGCGCGGTGTTCTTCGAGGCAAAGAGGTCCAGCGAACACGTCCCCAACTCCTGGCAGACCCGCTGAAACACTCTCGGGCAGAGACGCCACTCGTCGAAGAATCTCCAACGCGACGGCTCGTCTGCCGGGTTCTCCGCCGACCTCACGTAGTCGACGTCCTGCAACCGGATGCGGTGCACGCATAACAGCGCCCACAACCGCCGCAACAACGGCATCGCCACTGGATGCTTCGATGTCAACCGCCGCGTCGCGTACATGGCCGCCTGATTGTCTTCCATGAACCGGACGGTATGTCCGGAGACCTCGGGAGCAAAATTCTCCACTGTCTCCACCAGGGCCCTCACTTCGCCGATGAAGATGCCCTGTTGCTGCTCCTCCAACGTGAGCGCTCGATGCCACCTCGGGCCTTCCAGATCCAAACCGGGCGTCTCCGGCGCTGGCACGTCCACTGTCGCCAACATGCCTCCGACCGCAAACTCTGATGCGTCCGAGTACAGCAGCCGCGTCACCGTCGACCGCGCAATTGGCGCGCCGTTCCACTCCAGCGGCACGTCGATCCAAACCGTTAGATCTCGCAAGGACTGCCGCGACAGCCTCACGTTCGAAGACCAAGAGGTCCTCTGCTTCAGATCCTCGTGCATAGCACGCTGAAACATCTGCGCCGGCTCTACAGCCAACTGCAGGCTCTGCACGAGGCCCAGAAACTGGGCTAACCTTCGCGCTCCCACCAGACGGCGATTGCGACCCGCAATCCCGCGCAGCCCTCGCGCTGACTTCTTCACCTTGGCCAACTTGGCCAGGGTAACAGAGAACTCGCCGTTGCCCCCCGTTGTGTCGACCTTCAGCCCCAGATGGTGAATCCAGGCACGAAGCTTGTCGAGGCCGTCGCCCTGCTCGAGCCACTGACCCTTCGTTGGGTGTCTCTCCAACCCCAAGAAGTCGATGGCTTCCTCCGCCACCCGAGCAGCACGCTGCCCGTTCTCCAACCGCTCCTCCGGCGATTCCCCCTTCACAGTCAGCAGGTAGTCGTCGCAGTACGGCAAAACATGCCACGGCACCCGCGATGGCAGGACCGCCTCCTCCGACAACTCCGCCATCGCCATAGAGCGATCGCCGACTCGCAGACCCTGAAGAGACCTCAAAGCCTTGCCTCGCCTGGCCTGCAGTTCCGCCGCAACTGCCGCCGCCGTTGGTAGACTCTCGGCCCGGCAAAGCCGAGTCAGTGTCTTCATCGCCGTGTTGAACACGTACGGCGAACCGTTCCACCCGAAGGGCAGAGCTCCGCAGACATACAGGCGCCCCTGAATGGAAAACCCGAAGTACTGCTGAAAGCCGATCGACCCGTCCGGCTGCGGCGTCGTGTCGTCTATCTGAAGGCAGTGGTACGCGTCCTTCACATCGAAGGACAAAAACGCCACCGTCTCGCCGTCCCGAATCACAGTGCACAGACGCGACAGCGTCTCGTACCGAGTCTTGAACTCGTCGCAGTGCAAGTTGAGAGGGCGCAAGTCCACAATCAACCGATACTGCTTCCGCCCCTTCGCGTCCAAACCCGGCTTCGGGATAATGAACGCCCTCGAGACGTACCGCAACCACTTCTTCCTCCTCCACGCGCCCGTCTGCACGCATCTCTTCTCCTCCCGGTCCAGCCACTGCTGCTCGTCCACGGACAAATCCTGGCAGCTGACACCCATGTTGAAAGGCTTCGGCGGGCCCAACGCATTGAAATACGCCGGCACACCCTTCGTCACCCATCTCATCACCCTCTTCCCGGACCCCGCCAACAACCAGTTGTCCGCGCGAGCACGCACCTTTTCCCAAAGATACGGCTCCCGAACCGCTGTCGTCTCCAGCCAAGACCCCACCACCGACGCCGGCGCCTCCAACGGAGACGCCACCACCGATACATCAGCCACTCCTCGGCAATCCGCCATCCGATCCCCCAACGGCTTCACACGGCTCATCCCGCTCGCGGCATCCCGGCGCGCCGATCGCCACGGCCCAACGCCCTTCCTCACGACAGCCGCAGCAGCCGCCGCCGGCACGTGACCCATCACTGTCGTCACCACCATCCCAGCTCAGGCACGCGGCACCCGGCAGCGGCCCAAACGCACCCGGCAATCCACGCAATTGAGCAGCGACCTCGCCGATCTGCTCACCGTCCCGCACCAGCACTGGCTCACGCTCGCCGGCTCCGACCACGACCAGCAGCCCGACCAGGAGCGCCGCCCAAACGACCGCTCCCGATCCAGTCGCCCGCAACCCACGCGTCTCGCGCACCCCACGCAAAACGCGAGGCCGCCCTCCACGGCTCGGCGCGCCCCGCGCCTGAGCCCCACCCTCAACAACCGCCGCCACTTCAAGGGCCGGTTCGCCAGCCGGGGCAGCAGCCACAGCCGCCACAGCGACAGCCGGCTCAGCGTGCGCCGCCGCCGGTGACGCTCCTTTGCCACTCTCGTCCTCCGACCGGTGCTGGAAGCCAGCACGGTCCTCGCTCATCCTTGTAAACAAGCAGCCTTGCTACTGTTCCTTCGCGCTGTAACACGCGGTTACTCACTCTGAAGCGCGGGCTAGGCCCGCGAGGTCAGCGTTCCCGCGAAGGAACACCAACAAAAGGGCGTAAGGAAGTCCGGCTGCTTCTCCGCCGTCGACATCGGAGAGACGCAGACACGAACAGTAGATCCGGTGCAGATCTAATGCACTGAGCCGACAACCCCAGATCCATCCTCGGCTTCGCCTCGTCAGATCGAACATTGTCGCCGTCAGCTTTCTTGCACAAATTGCCACATAGAACAACATGCCGCCAGTCCGCGCGCGGCCGCTTCGCAGGACACCGCCCCTCGAACCCGGCCGCCGACGCCATCTCATCCACCTGCACGACCAAGGCCGCACTCACCACCGTCTCGGCTGCCCGCAACTGTGTCAGGAACATGTCCCTCAACAACAGCCGCCTCACCTTCACCACCTCCACGACCAAGGTCGCAGACTCCACCGTCTCGGCTACCCGCAACCGTGACAGGAACATGTCCCTCAACAACGGCCGCGTCAACTTCACCACCTCTACGACCAAGCCCGCAGACTCCACCGTCTCGGCTGCCCGCAACTGTGACAGGAACTTGTCCCTCAACAACAACCGCGTCAACTTCACCACCTCTACGACCAAGGTCGCAGACTCCACCGTCTCGGCCGCCCGCAACTGTGACAGGAACATGTCCCTCAACAATTGCGTCAACCCTTTTATCTCTACGACCAAGGTCGCAGACTCCACCGTCTCGGCCGCCCACAACTGTGACCGGAACTCGTCCCTCAACAATTGCGTCAACCCTTTTACCTCTACGACCAAGGTCGCAGACACCACCGTCTCGGCCGGCCACAATTGTGACAGGAACCCGTCCCTCAACAACTGCGTCAACCCTTTTTCCTCCACGACCAAGGTCGCAGACTCCACCGTCTCAGCTGCCCGCGGCTGTGACAGGAACGTGTCCCACAACAGCCTCGCCAACTTCTCCACCCCCAGCTGCACATCACCCTCGCGGATATGCACACCAGTGTTTCCGCGATTGCCGCACGACACGTCTATACAGACCGCCGCGGCTGCCCGCAGCAACCTCACCGACCTCACGCCGGTCACCACCACCTTCAACTGCAACGCAGCATCCAGTATACGACACGATCCTTCCGGACTCGCCTTCAGGCCAGTTTGCCGCACCCGCGCAAACTCCTCCACCTCTGCAACCAGAGTCGCAGTCGCCACCGCGCCGGTTCCGCGCAACTGTGACAAGAATCTTTCTTGCAACAGCTCAACAACGTCCGCAAACCACGCCATTTGACTTGCCGCCGCCCGAACAATCATGTACCGTCCGGGTCGTTTAGTGTGCTGCCGGGCAGTGCCACGGCCTGTAGCAGTGCCTCGACCGACACGACCGAGGCGACCGACTGATCCACGCAGCGCAGTACGCTGGATGGTCCGGGTCGGCGGACGGGCACTGACACGAAACAGACGCTCCAATCGGCGGGCCCGATCTGCCCGCACTCCCGCCGCTGCGGGCGAGATGCCCACACCGGCTCCCACGGGCACACCAGAATCCGGTCCGCCAATGCCGCCAAGCGCTGAAACCACGACTGCACCGGGAAATACGGGCACACAATCGTCGCGGCTGCACCGGGCTCCGACTCCAACCGTTGCGCAATGCGCTCCAGCCAGTCCCAATCCGCGTTGATCCATAGGCGCTCGCCGGCCCACTTCACACTCCACGCGTCCGTCGCCACGGCTTCCGGATCGCGGAAACGCGAACAATACCGCGGCAGCTGCGCGGTGTTCTTCGAGGCAAAGAGGTCCAGCGAACACGTCCCCAACTCCTGGCAGACCCGCTGAAACACTCTCGGGCAGAGACGCCACTCGTCGAAGAATCTCCAACGCGACGGCTCGTCTGCCGGGTTCTCCGCCGACCTCACGTAGTCGACGTCCTGCAACCGGATGCGGTGCACGCATAACAGCGCCCACAACCGCCGCAACAACGGCATCGCCACTGGATGCTTCGATGTCAACCGCCGCGTCGCGTACATGGCCGCCTGATTGTCTTCCATGAACCGGACGGTATGTCCGGAGACCTCGGGAGCAAAATTCTCCACTGTCTCCACCAGGGCCCTCACTTCGCCGATGAAGATGCCCTGTTGCTGCTCCTCCAACGTGAGCGCTCGATGCCACCTCGGGCCTTCCAGATCCAAACCGGGCGTCTCCGGCGCTGGCACGTCCACTGTCGCCAACATGCCTCCGACCGCAAACTCTGATGCGTCCGAGTACAGCAGCCGCGTCACCGTCGACCGCGCAATTGGCGCGCCGTTCCACTCCAGCGGCACGTCGATCCAAACCGTTAGATCTCGCAAGGACTGCCGCGACAGCCTCACGTTCGAAGACCAAGAGGTCCTCTGCTTCAGATCCTCGTGCATAGCACGCTGAAACATCTGCGCCGGCTCTACAGCCAACTGCAGGCTCTGCACGAGGCCCAGAAACTGGGCTAACCTTCGCGCTCCCACCAGACGGCGATTGCGACCCGCAATCCCGCGCAGCCCTCGCGCTGACTTCTTCACCTTGGCCAACTTGGCCAGGGTAACAGAGAACTCGCCGTTGCCCCCCGTTGTGTCGACCTTCAGCCCCAGATGGTGAATCCAGGCACGAAGCTTGTCGAGGCCGTCGCCCTGCTCGAGCCACTGACCCTTCGTTGGGTGTCTCTCCAACCCCAAGAAGTCGATGGCTTCCTCCGCCACCCGAGCAGCACGCTGCCCGTTCTCCAACCGCTCCTCCGGCGATTCCCCCTTCACAGTCAGCAGGTAGTCGTCGCAGTACGGCAAAACATGCCACGGCACCCGCGATGGCAGGACCGCCTCCTCCGACAACTCCGCCATCGCCATAGAGCGATCGCCGACTCGCAGACCCTGAAGAGACCTCAAAGCCTTGCCTCGCCTGGCCTGCAGTTCCGCCGCAACTGCCGCCGCCGTTGGTAGACTCTCGGCCCGGCAAAGCCGAGTCAGTGTCTTCATCGCCGTGTTGAACACGTACGGCGAACCGTTCCACCCGAAGGGCAGAGCTCCGCAGACATACAGGCGCCCCTGAATGGAAAACCCGAAGTACTGCTGAAAGCCGATCGACCCGTCCGGCTGCGGCGTCGTGTCGTCTATCT
>Ga0308015_10000980_pt1 | contig 12199 bp, 11 predicted proteins | sample Neamet231_FD_203128 | JGI IMG/M metagenome (GOLD analysis project Ga0308015, IMG submission 203128) | Marine microbial communities from water near the shore, Antarctic Ocean - #231 | ecosystem: Environmental > Aquatic > Marine > Unclassified | place: Southern Ocean | collected 2014-07-28
GTTATGTCGATTAAAAACAATAAAACCTTATTATAGAAAAAGCATAATAAAGCTTTATTGAGTAGCTAGAGAATAAAGTTATTACATTTATGCTTTGGCGAAAATAAACGCTAACTGAGGCAGTAACTTTTCTTTTAAAATAGTAATTTCATTATCAGTATAAGGTGTTAATGCTTGTTGACCCCAAATAGGCTTTGGCCAGTGCACATCTTCTTTAAAACGGACTATATGATGAATATGTAGTTGTTCAACAACATTACCTAACGCTGCTACGTTCATTTTATCGCCAGAAAAAACTTGCATAAGTAACTCACTCAGTAAGCTTGATTCATTGAGCAGTTGTTGCTGTTGTTGCCAATCTAATTGATATATTTCACTGATATCAGCGACTTTAGGCACTAAGATAAACCAAGGGAAGGCACTGTCATTACATAGGAGTAACTTACACAAGGGAAAGTCAGCTAATTCGATACTATCGAGTGCTAATTGAGGGTGTAAACTAAATATTGGTGTATCGCTCATTATCAAATCCTTTTTATGTAAATAGCTATTCGTTCTGATTGTGAAACTATTAACGGATAACTTTACCTAGGGGGTAGTTTAACCGTTAATTGTTAATTGTAATTAACGTTTGTTTTTACGACCACGACCACGCGCTGCTTTTTTAGCTTCTCGTGCGGCAATTCGTTTTTCTTCAAGTTCAGTGAAGTGTGCATTTTCTTCAATAATAATATCAGGTAATTCAAATGAAATAACGCCAAGTGTTTTATCACGAATTTCATTAATTAATATGACACACGCTTTTTGTAAGTCAACACGCCCGCCACTTTTAACGCAACTTCGTTTTCGACCAATGGCTTCAATTAAGTCTTCTTCATGTTCAGGTAATTCATTAAGCTTATAACGATCCATAACACGTTTAGGATAATGCTTAAGTAAATAGTCTGCCGCAAAATAAGCAATATCATCATGATCAAAAGCAGTGTCTTTTACCGCACCTGATACCGCTAAACGATAACCAGAGTTTTCATTGGCTATTTTAGGCCACAACATACCCGGTGTATCAAAAAGGTATAAACCTTCTTCAAGACGGATACGTTGCTGACCTTTAGTTACCGCTGGCTCGTTACCTACTTTCGCTTTAGCTTTACCTACTAACGTGTTGAGTAATGTAGATTTACCAACATTGGGTATTCCCATTATCATCGCGTTAATTTGTTTACCTTCTTCATCTTTATTCGGTACCATTTTACGAATTAAGCTTATAAGGTTTTTTGCTACGCTAGGTTGCTCAGTAGTTAAAGCAATCGCTTTCACATTATGTTGCGACTCTAAGTAGTCTAACCAAATCTTAGTAGAGGCAGGATCAGCTAAATCACTTTTATTCAAAATTTTAATCAGTGGTTTATCACCTCTGATCTCAGTGATCATTGGGTTTTCACTACTAAAAGGTAAACGCGCATCACACACTTCAATCACTACATCTATTTGCGGTAATATCTCTTTTATCTCTTTCTGTGCTTTATGCATGTGGCCTGGAAACCAATTAATCGCCATGAAAATCCTAATTTAACTAAAGTTGTAACTCATTATGGTGTAATTTTAACAAGCTTTTAGCCAAAGTGGCTAGGCATTTAAATAAGCATTTGATAATGACGTTAATAAACATACAAAATGTATAACTTACGGGTAAAGTATAATCAAAAAAACAGCATAATACGCTGCGCCTTTAATAAGGCTAAAAGTGGTTGTATAACAGCGTTATAAATATAGTATCCATGAGCGCTTCTAAAGTTAAGTTAAGTTAAGAAATATATTCTCTCCCGTAAATTAATAAAATCGATGGCTAAAGTTAACAGATAGTAATACATAAAATTTAGCGTTAACTTTATCTATTCTGCGTGTAGTTATCGATAATATTCACAATACAATATAATTACCTTCTTTATATTTTTTAGTAGCTAAGCGTTAATTTATTAATGATAATACCCCTCATTAAGTATTTATATTATCGAGTACTTTAGTCATTAAGCATTTTCATCATTAAATAAGAACTAGCGATTAATTTATGAGTAAAAAATTCTACGTTATCTGGAAAGGCGCCCAGACGGGTATATTTACAACTTGGCCGGAAGTACAAAAACACACTGCAGGACGCAGTGATGCTCAATACATGGGTTTTGAATCAAAAAGTGCTGCAGACCAAGCGTTTGCTTCAACTTATACTAAAGCATTAATGCAACGTTCTTTAAGTAAAAGTGGTGGAACAAGCACACCTCCTAGCACTAGCCATAAAAAAAACACACGAAGTACGGGGTCTAAAACTGCCGCTATTTCCCCTAACGGGCCTAGTGATATTGAAATATACTGTGACGGCGCTTGTTCGCCTAATCCGGGTAAATCAGGTACTGGTCTTGCAGTTTACGAACAAGGTAAAGTTACATCGCTGTATTATGGCTTGTATCTACCCAACGGTACTAATAATACTGCCGAGTTAAGTGGTTTACTTTCAGCTTTTCAAATTGCACAACACTTTATTGATAAAGATGCTAAACAAGGTAGCGAACAAAGTATTTGTATTTTATCGGACTCTAAGTACTCTATTGATTCTATTACTAAATGGGCTAAAGGTTGGCAAGCAAAAGGTTGGACACGTGGTAAAGGTGAAGAAATTAAAAACTTAGCCTTAATACAACAATGTTATACCGTTTATAAAACCATACACACTAAAATTATCGTTCGTCATGTTAAAGGTCATGCCAATATAGAAGGTAATGAATTAGCCGATAGAATGGCTGTTCTTGCCAGAAAACAGCAACAAGAAAATATGATCCGCTATACCGAGGCTATTAACATAAAAACTATCCTTGCGATGGACTCTGGTTAAGCTAATCAATCATTAGTGTTAATTAAACTTCAACTCTCACTGAGATGAAAAATTATTGCTCATTGAACGGATAATACTATGCTAACGAACATATTAATCACGGTTGCCTTATTACTGATAACAGCCTTTATACTTTCTCGTGTATTTGTCTTACCTAGAAATATTTGGTTATTATTTATTTCTCAACCGCTCGTTATGTCATCGGCCCCCATTATTGTTTTTATTGGTGGTATATTATCCACTAAAATGGCTAGTGACCCCTCTTTAGCAACCTTACCCATTACTTTGATGATTTTAGGTGTTGCGGCTGGGGCTATTCCTGCCGCTATGTTAGCTAAGAATAAAGGACGAAAATTTGCCGTTTATACCGGGTTATTTTTCTCCTTAATTGCAGCGTTAATTGCAATAATTTCTGCAAAGCTTGCAATATTTGAACTATTTTCCTTGGCAAGTTTACTGTTTGGTATTGGTGGTGCTTTTACACAGCAACTTAGGTTTGCTGCTATCGAAAGTAGTTTAGATGATGAAGATATACCTAAAATATTATCAATATTAATGCTTAGTGGTGTTTTCGCTGCATTTTTAGGACCTGAAATTGCCTTGGTAGGTAAAGACTGGATAACTTCTCCCCATGGTTATGCTGGCTCATTCTTATTACTCGCCGTCTTTATTTTATTTTCGATGATAATGATGGTAGCGTTTAAGGATACGCCCGCTAATGAAAGTAAAGTGTCGGGAGAAGCAAGACCATTAAAAATTATTGCCAAGCAACCTATATTTTTAATCGCTATTTTTACTGCTACCATTGGTTTTGCATTAATGAGCTATTTAATGACTGCTACACCGATTAGTATGCATCATATACAAGGCCATAGCTTACAAGAAACTAAATGGGTTATTCAAAGCCATATTGCCGCAATGTATATTCCGTCATTATTTACACCTTGGTTAGTAAAGTATTTGAAGTTAAAAGGATTAATGCTTATAGGTACTTTAATTTATACCATCGTCGCTTTTATTGCGTTATCGGGCCACGACGTAATGCATTACTGGTGGGCTTTGATCTTACTTGGTATTGGTTGGAATTTTTTATTCTTGGTTGGTACTTCATTATTGCCACAAAGTTATCACTCAAGTGAACGCCATAAAGTACAAGCAACTAATGACTTTGTATTATTTGGCTTTCAAGCCGCAGCGTCACTTTTAGCAGGATGGGTTTTATTTACTGGAGGCTGGCATTGGGTTGTAATAACAAGCTTACCTTTTATTCTCGTACTGCTTATTGTGGTTTTATATTACCACCTATATCAGAAAAAACTCGCTATAGAAGAATAATATAGCAGATAAAAAGGCATTAATAACCTGTAAATTCACTCATTAAACGATGCCATTTGGCAGAGCCCTAAAATATGAAATTAATAATGAAAACTGAGTTTGATAACCTGAGACTTAATCCGCAGCATAAGTACTCAACGGATAGTAATGGTGAGAAGCAAGTCGTTAAAGTGTATTGTGAAGAAATACTAATCGCTAAAAAAATAAAACATAAAAAGTCGATTCGTTACTTTGGTCTTGACACTTATGAAGAATATCTTATTCCTAAAGCTGTATAATAGTTACCATTAAACTGAATAACTCAATAACTGATACAATGGTAAAGTAAAAAATAAGACCTTATATCATTAATACGTTAAGGTCTTATCTCTAAAATTTTATATAGCTAACGTCGAGTAAATTAGAATTCAATAAATATAAAAGTTTAGTCGAATAAAAACTACTTCTTAAACATTGATTTTAAATCGGCAAATGGGTTATATGTTGCCGTGTCTTGATTAGTATCGCCAGCTTTCACTTCGGTTTTGTAATTAGCATGGTCAGTATATTTAGCATGTTCGTTGTCATGACAGTAAATGCATAATAATTCCCAGTTACTACCATCGTTTGGGTTATTAGTATGATCATGGTCCATATGATGAACCGTCAATTCTCTTAAGTTAGAAAACTCAAAAGCACGAGCACATCGACCACAAACCCAAGGGAATAATTTTAATGCTCGGTCACGATAACCTTTTTCTTGTTGTTTATAGTTGGCGCTAGTGCCGAAACGATCTGAAGACATAATAATTGAGTATGATAAATAAATAATGCTGACAGTTTATTGCTAAGCGAGAGGCTTAGCAATAGCTGTCATGACTTACATGATATAAATTATCAATATTGAGTGTAGTTTTAATTTAACTACTCGATATGGGGGATAAATTGAATAAATGTAAAAGCTAAGTGATCGTAATACGCGAGAATAAAGTCTGTAATTATATACGTTTATCAACTAGATTTTATAGAAGTCTATACCCGTTCCACTTGAAGGTACTCGTTTCAGGAAGCTTGAGCGATTCATAATCAAGGCACATTTTTATCAAGGGTTGTTCCCTTAAAAAGAAATGTAACGCGGGGAATGATTTGTTCCGTCTTGCCTAACGGCGTTTCTAATTCCAGCTGAATCCTGCATCTTCAAGTGGAGCGGGTATAGATTCACTATTCTTTCATTTCAACTCTATTACGACCATTATCTTTAGCTTTATAGAGATAATTATCAGCAAATTTAATGGATTCATATATTTCAAGTCTATTATCCGCCTGATATATTCCCGCACTGAGAGTAACATTTACTGTAATAATGTCACTCTCAAGAGGTACTTCGAATGTCGTATTTTGTATTTTTAATCTTATTTCATTGGTTATATCATAAGCTTTTTGTAAAGAGACATTAGAGAGTATAATTAAGAACTCCTCCCCACCTACCTACACAGTCATTTTTTCTTATTGAGCTAGTTAATATACTGGCTATTTTTTTAAGTACCTCATCACCAGTATGATGCCCGTAGACATCGTTTAACTTTTTAAAGTCATCGGCATCTAAAATGCCTACAACAAATGTGTCTCTTAAATTATTTTTTATCTGCTGTTCAATATAAAAATCGACTCCAGATCTGTTATTAATTTGTGTTAAGGGGTCAATTCTTGATAGTTGCTCAAAGCTTGTTTTTTGTTCAAGCAATTGAACGTTATCTGTTTTCAGTTTTTTTAATGAGCAATCTCGCGTACTTAATATATTTAACATCCTTATAAATTGAACTAAAATAAGAGTCAAAATAACGCAACACCAAAAGATAATAATATAAAAATATAATTGCTCTTTAGAGAGCGATACTCCATGCATTGTAATAGAAGATACAGTAATCGATTGTATTTCTTCTACCGATTTTTCAGGTTGTATTTGAATACCAAATAATATTATATTGTTAAATGCTTGAAATCTTAAATGCCGAGGTAGTTTATGTTGTGCTAACCACCAATCAGCTACTTGAAACTCCGCTAAATTTAAAGTCAGTTTAGAATCAAAATCTTCACTATCAACCTGTACTCGCATGTACTTTAATGAATCGTAGTCGCTTTTACCTTTCGAATACTCGCTATTATAGTTACTCATATATACTCTTATTGATTCAAGAGTACCTTGGTATTTTATATCAAGTTCAACTTCATTATACAAAGAAAAATCTAACCCTACATCCTTCCCATTACCTAAAAAAATTTGATAATTACAAAATGGAAATTCTAGTTTTTTACCAAAAGAGCATTGCCAACTACGTTGTTTTTTATCAACCCAAGTACCGACACTATTTCCGTTGGAGTATTTATCACCTTCAACGTCGTAATGAAAGTGGGGATGAGGAGCCAACGGTTTCGATATTGCAAAATAAGTTGGATGCATAAAAATTAAAACAATAGTTGCGACTAATGAACAGGTAAGTACTAAACTTAAAATGAAGGGCCATGTTATTCTCATATAACTCTCATAAAAACATAAAAATGACTATAATATCGTTGGTTAATGGCAACAATATGTCTAATAATACGGTATTATTGTTTAATAAATAGTATAAGTTGATTAAACCTATCTCAGAATAGACTATAAAAGAATATAATGAAAAAATACATAATATTATTTAGAGGCATTAATGTCGGCGGTAAAAATTTATTACCAATGAAAGTCCTGATTCCATTACTAAAAAAGTACTTTTGAAAACGTATATTCTTATATTCAAAGTGGCAATATTGTTTTACATAGTGCGGATAATCCAAAAAATCACATTAGCAAGATAGTCTTAGATAACTTTGGTTTTTGTCCTGAGTTGTTCATAGTTGACGCCCTTAGCTTTTATAATGCCGTAAAAAAAATCCTTATCAAGATTTTGAAGGTAAGTTTGTGCATTTCTATTTTTGTCATAAGGCTATTAAGATAAACCAAGAGAAACTGAGTAAATACCTTTCGACATCAGAATCTTACGTTGTAAAAGATAAAGTATTTTATTTGCATGCACCTGAAGGTGTTGGTCGATCTAAACGGGTAGCTAATATAGAAGCTTGTTTAGACCAACTGGCCACTGGGCGAAATTTGAATACGGTTAAAAAGCTCAGTAATTTTTAATAGGTATATTTAATGGGTACTATTCACTGCTTAAGGTTTAACGAATACAGTGAAGCATTAGTGAAGTACAGCACGAATAGGTAGCCCTGCACATATTGCTGCTTCAGCCATTAATATTTCTTCTAAACGTTGATCCACATCGGCTTTATCACAATATTCGTAAGCAAGCTCAACAAATAAGTTTTTATGCTTTTCTTCTGATTTGGCAATAGCGACATAAAGGTCTTTATCTTTACCTTCAGGTAAGGCTTGTGATACTAACCAGAATTTTTCATAACCACGTGCCTCAATAACCGCAGCAACCAATAGCCTGTCCATTAAAAAGAAGTTAGTACCATTTCTAAATAAACCGCGAATTTGCGTAATATACGGATCTTTTTTATCTTGACCTAAGGTCACATCGCGTGCAACAAGTAGCTTTAATACTTGTTTAAAGTGAATCAGTTCTTCAATCGCTAAATCAGTCATGGCACGCACTAATTTAGCTTTGTCTGGATAATGAGACAACATGGCCATGGCCATACCCGATGCCTTTTTTTCAGCCGCGGCATGATCTTGTAAAAAACAATCAAAGTCGGCCATTACAGCCTCAACCCAATCCTGACCCGTGTGGTATTTTAATTCAAACATAATGACTTCTCTCTAATACGATATTGGTTTACGCTATTTATTTAACCTAAGTATGAATAATAAACGGTATAAGCGAATGAAATTTAAGAGTAAGTAATAAATGATAAATGACGATAACGCTAGCGTTATTATCTAACATTAATCATTACGTTTTAGGTTACTTACTCTCGATTGGTATAATTTTACCTGTGAACTATACACTCTACAATAGTTATACTTATGGATTAATATTAAGTGCTATAACTGCTATTTTTTACAACCTATAAATATAAGTCTACTGCATGTTTATCTATAATATGAATAACTAATAGAGTAACTTATCAATACGACCTTTATGAGTAGATTCTACTTTAAAGACATTATTCAGGTGTTGCCAAGCCCTTACTTTACCGCCAATGTTAATGTGCTTAAAACCGCCCTCTCTTGCCTTGTTATTATCGATATTAAGAAAATCTAACATCGTTAAATAACTCCCTTCATTACTTACATCAATAGTGAGTAAATCTTGTGGTCTATCTTTAAAGTATTCAGTAATACCTTGTTGATGACGGTTGTAACAATTAAGTAAAAATTCATCACTATTAATAGTTTCAGCGGTTAATGGAGAGAAAACATCGTTGTAACAACGTTTTAAATGCGGGTTAAAACCGCCATCAGTACGTTGTAAGTTCACGAACATACGCTGTAAAAGTTGCTTAATTGAAGGTAACCAAAGTGTAGGTTCACGTGTTAAGTGAATAAATTTACTCTTAGGAAAGTGCTTATCTAATGTTTGATAATCGCAAAATACAGGCGTATCTGCAATCACTTGAGCTTGAATAAAAGCATCTTGCGTATAGGCATTATGAGCCGTTTTGAAGCCTTGCTCTAACATCGCTAAACATACACTCGTAGTTGCCGTGCGAGGTAAACCAATAATAAATATTTTTTCTATAGACACTTAAATAAAACCCTTTAAAAATAAAAACATATTGTTATAAATTTAAACTAACATTTTAATAAATACTTAAAATAAAAGCCTTAATTTACATTAAAAACGCTAAATTATAACTTATTTGTGAATATAACAAACAGACATTTGACAGTGTTCAATAAATACCTTATTTATGAGATTATACTAAGAATGTACCGAACAGCTCTTGCACAAATAGTAGCCAAGGAATTTTCATGACCACACAAAAGAGACAGCAAAATAGTGTAAAATGGGCAGATTACTTAAAATCGGGTAACCGTATTTTTATAGGATCAAATGCCGCCGTACCTAATGCTCTAATAGATGACTTAATTGCTAATAGTCAAGGGCTGCATGATATAGAAACCGTTCATATGTTAACGTTATCTGAAAACGTATGGGCTAAACGTGAGCACAAAGACCTATTTAAGGTGAATAGTTTGTTCATTGGTGGTAAAAATATACGTGAAGCAATTGCTGAAGGTCGCGGCGATTATACGCCTTGTTTTATTTCGGATGTTCCGCACTTATTTAATGAAAACATTTTACCCCTTGATGCTGCACTTATTATGGTAAGCCCACCTGATGAATACGGTTACTGTTCATTAGGCGTTAGTGTCGACATTGTTTCTGCTGCGGTAAAAGCGGCAAAATATGTGATTGCTCAAATAAACCCTAAAATGCCACGAACTAACGGCCATAGCTTTGTTCATGTAAATCAAATTCATTCGTGGATAAATGTGGCACAAGACTTACCACAAATTATTGCTCCTGAAATTGATCGCCGCACAGAACAAATTGGTCAATATGTTTCTATGCTAGTCGAAAATGGTGCCACCTTACAAATTGGTATAGGTAAAATACCGGAGGCGGTATTGACCTATTTAGGTAACCATAAAGATTTAGGCATTCACAGTGAAATGATCTCAGACGGTGTGATTGACCTAATGCTCAAAGGAGTCATAAATAACCGCAAAAAAACGTACCATAAAGGTAAGGCCGTTGTTACTTTTTGTATTGGTAGTCAAAAAGTTTATGATTTTGTTGATGGTAATCCGCACATTGAATTTTATCCCTCAGAACATGTTAATTCGCCCGTTAAAATAGCCAAAAATGACAATATGGTTTCAATTAATAGTGCCATTGAAGTTGACCTAACAGGTCAGGTTGTTTCCGACTCTATCGGGTATCAGTTTTATAGTGGTATTGGTGGACAAGTCGACTTTGTTCGCGGTGCGGCATTAAGCAAAGGTGGAAAGCCTATAATAGCCCTACCCTCCACAACAAAAGACGGAAAAATTTCACGTATTGTTGCCCATATAACAGAAGGCGGCGGCGTAGTAACATCACGCGGTCATGTTTCTTACGTGGTAACTGAATTTGGTATTGCCTCATTACAAGGTAAAAGTATTAGAGAGCGTGCTTTAGAATTAATTCGTATTGCTCACCCTAAATTTAGAGATAAATTGCTAAGTGATGTACGTAAGCATTATTGGGTACCCGAATATCAAGAAAGCTCACCAAGTTCAGTCCCTGAATTAGGCCCAATAGAAATGAAGCACTTTAACTTTGCTCATATTAATTACATATTACGCCCGTTAGCGCCTGCTGATGAACGTAAATTACAAGAGTTTTTCTATTCTCATAATAAAGAAACCTTAATGATGCGTTACAACCATCATATTACTCAAATGACACGAGAAAAGTCATGTAACTTGGTGAGTGTTAATCAACATACTGATCTCGCTTTGTGCTTCACTCAAAAAGATGCTTTAGGCGAGTCAATACAAGCGGTTGCGCGCTATTATTTTATTGAGAGTATTAACAGCGCTGAAGTGGCTTTTGTTATTAAAGAAAGTTTACGTGGTCGAGGGATGGCAAGTACTTTATTAGGTGAAATTATTACTATCGCTAAAATCCGTCAGCTTGATAGTTTAGTCGCTTGTGTAAGACGGGATAATGGCTCGATGCTAAAAGTATTTGAAAAAGCAGGGTTTACGCGTCAACCGAGTGAAGATTTTGATGAAATCAGCTTGAAACTTCCACTGACTGAAAGTAAAGAGTAAGGAATATTTATGACTGTTGGAATAATAGGCCACTATCGTTGTGGTGAGCATGATATGGGTGACCATCACCCTGAAAATGGTAAGCGTTTAACCGCTATTTCAGACCAATTAATTCGTAGTGGTTTAGACTATGTAGTTCGTCAATTTGATTCTAAACCTATTGATAAAAGCTTAATCGCCTTAGCGCACACCCAAGCACATATCGATTTTGTGTTTGATAATGCCCCTAATGAAGGTGATGAAAACTTTACTGTGGGTGAAGATACGATAATGAATAGTAAAACACTCACTGCAATTTTATATTCAGCGGGTGCTGCCATTGATGCTGTCGATTTAATTATGGACAACACATTACGCACGGCATTTTGTGCAACAAGACCACCAGGGCATCATGCTGAACATAACAAGAGTATGGGGTTTTGTTTTTTCAATAACGTCGCTATAGCCGCGGCTTACGCTAAACAAAAATACGGTTTAAAACGCGTAGCCATAGTAGACTTTGATGTTCATCACGGTAATGGCACAGAAGACATTATAAAAAATCACTTTAAAGCAACGCCTGAAGACGATAAAGGTTACCTTTTTTGTTCAAGTTACCAAGACCCTCTTTACCCTTTTGACGTTGAAGAAAGTGATACTCCACCTATTATCAATACCCCTTTAATTGCTACGACTAAAGGGATACAGTTTCGTGAAAAATTAACAGCGCATTGGTTCCCCGCATTACATAAATTTAAACCTGAATTAATTATAATTTCAGCCGGTTTTGATGCTCATATTGAAGATGATATGTCGCAAGTGAGTTTAACGGAGGCGGATTATCGTTGGATAACCGATGAGTTAAAGGCAATTGCCACTGAATATAGCGAAGGACGTATTGTTTCTGTGCTTGAAGGCGGTTATGCGCCAAGTGCATTAGGTCGAAGTGTGGTTGCGCATATTAATGGGTTGATTGGTAATTAACCACTATACATCAATCAACTATTCATCAATATATCAATGCATTACTACTGAATAGCCCCTTCCTTATTTAATACTCATAAATAAAGCCGCTAAGTATTTAACTTAGCGGCTTTATTATTGGTGCATTAATTAACTGGCCTACGTGTACCATAATATTGATGCGTAATATCAATAAGTAATACCTATGAATAATACCTGTAAGTAATAAC
>Ga0308015_10000981_pt1 | contig 12197 bp, 3 predicted proteins | sample Neamet231_FD_203128 | JGI IMG/M metagenome (GOLD analysis project Ga0308015, IMG submission 203128) | Marine microbial communities from water near the shore, Antarctic Ocean - #231 | ecosystem: Environmental > Aquatic > Marine > Unclassified | place: Southern Ocean | collected 2014-07-28
GCTCACGCCTTTCTGGGGTCTTTGAGCAAACGAAAGTGTTTATTCCTTCGCGTGCTTAATGCGGAAGCACTCGCCGCGCAGGAAGGCGCCGTTGCTGGGCAGCCCGTTGCAGATGTCGTTGATCATGCCGATGAAATAGTGCGCAAAGATCAGCAGCGTCGCGCCCGCCGCGACCCGCGCCGCCAGCAGCGACTGCGCCGCGTCCTGCGCGGAGCCCGACAGGTAGAAAAGGCCGAGCCCCACGAGCGGCAGCAGCTCCGGCAGCAGCAGCTTGAACTGCGTCTCCGGGCAGACCTCCTTCGCGGTCATGTGCGCCACCACGATCTTGCAGTTGTTCATCGTGAGCAGCAGGCCCATGGCGCTCACGAAAGCGAAGCCGTGCTGCCCGGTGGTCTCTGTGCCCGCCAGCCGCATCACACCGAGCGTCGTGGCCAGGATCGAGAAGCCCGGCACCAGCAGCGGCAGCGCCTTGCCCGCGCCCTGCGTCTGCAGCAGCTCCACGGCGGTCAGGGCGTAGATGGACGTCGTCGTGAGGCAGATAAACGCAAAGACCAGCATCCGCGGTTCGCTCCAATCGTAGCCCAGCGCCACCGCCTGGCCCGGCCGCAGTGCCGCCGCCCACCTCGCGCCGCCGTCGCCCGCGTGGTACAGGTAGGCGGTGTAGGCGTGCACGCCCATGAGGAAGAGCTGGCCCTCGGTCACGTCGAGCTTGCCGAACTCCATCGTGTGCGTAAAGTACGCGCGCCAGTGGCTGCGGAAGAAGGCCATGTGCGTGCAGAAGAACATGGCGACGATCACGTACGTGTGCTCGGCCCAGGTCCAGCCCATCGCGGTGACGGTGCTCAGGCAGACGTGGTTGCACGCGATCGCGTCGCAGCCGTGGTCAAAGAGCTCGCCCAGCGGCGTGCTCGTGCCGGTGCGCCGCGCCTGCTTGCCGTCGATCGCGTCCAGCGTCTGATAGATGAATAGCCCGGCCGAGAAGCAGGCGAACATCCACCACTGCAGCGCGCCGCCCGCGCCCGTCAGCGCCGCGCCCTCGTAGCAGAGCGGCGCGATCATCGCCGAGTAAACCACCAGCCCGCTCACAGTGATCAGGTTCGGAGCCACCGAAAGCGGCACGAACTCAACCACAAAGTTCCACCAGTGCTGAAAGACCGAGTCCACCAGGCTGTTGTCCGCCGCGCTGTACTGGTGCTTCAGCAGCCCCGCGATGTGCCTCGGGGTGAGGTGCGTGTACGCGATCGGCGCATCGGGAGCGGAGCTCTTGGCGCGAGGCATCGTGCGAAGACGCAGTGAGCCGAAAAGAAGAACATTGACCTGGCAGGCCCTCTTTTGGCTGTCGAAATTCCCAGCACGCGCGAAAAGCCGAACGACAACACGGCACGGCACGCGGGGACACGCCAGAGCACCGGAGCAGAAGGGGATCCTATTTTCGCATACCATCGCGCTCGTGTTGGAAGCCACGATGCTTCGCTCTCTCGTCCGCAGCCGGAGCTGCTTGTCGACGCTGCAGGCGTCGCGCCGCGGCGTGGCGACGCTGCAGTCGTCGCTGCTGACGGTGGAGACGACGGCCGATGTGAAAGTGAAGCCGGAGCTGGAGGGCATCGCGTTCGGGCAGAACTTCAGCGACCACATGCTGGAGGTGGAGTGGGACCAGGAGACGGGGTGGGGCGCGCCGGCGATCGTGCCGTACCACAACCTGTCGCTGGACCCGGCGGCGTCGGTGCTGCACTACGGGCTGGAGGTGTTTGAGGGCATGAAGGCGTACAAGGACGCGGAGGGGCGCGTGCGCATGTACCGCCCGGATCGGAACATGCGGCGCATGAACAACAGCGCCGAGCGGCTCTCGCTGCCGCAGTTCGACGGCGCGGAGTGGGTGGAGTGCATGAAGGAGCTGCTGAAGGTGGAGGAGAGCTGGGTGCCGGAGCTGGAGGGCTACTCGCTGTACCTGCGGCCGACGCTGATCTCGACGCACAGCTTTGTCGGCATCGCGCCGCCGGCCAAGTGCCTGCTGTACGTGATCTGCTCGCCCGTCGGGCCGTACTTTGCCGGCGGCTTCAACGCGGTGAAGCTGCTCGCCACCACGGAGTACACGCGCGCGTGGCCGGGGGGCACGGGCGCGGCCAAGTGCGGCGGCAACTACGCCTCGGGCATCAAGCCGCAGAAGGAGGCCACGGCGCTGGGATACAGCCAGAACCTTTGGCTCTTCCGCAACGACGAGGGGCGGGAGGAGGTGACCGAGGTGGGCAGCATGAACCAGTTCTTCCTGTGGAAGACCAAGGCGGGCGAGAAGGAGCTGATCACCGCGCCGCTGGACGACGGCACGATCCTGCCCGGCGTGACGCGCGAGTCGATCATCGACCTCTGCCGCGCCAAGGGCATCACGGTGACCGAGCGCAAGTACTACATGGACGAGATCGTCGAGGCGAGCGACGAGGGGCGGATCATCGAGTCCTTCGGCGCGGGCACCGCCTGCGTCGTGTGCCCGGTGCGCGAGATCCACTACAACGGGCAGGACATTCAGATCCCGCTCGACCCGGAGGATAGCGAGGGCCAGATGGGGCCGCTCACCAAGGAGCTGTTCGAGGAGATCACCGACATCCACTACGGCCGCAGCGACAGCGAGTGGAGCGTGCTCGTGGAATAAACCGCTGGGTCAACTCAGTCGCTACTAAATTTAATGCAGGTCGCTGATGAACTTGCCGCTCGCACTCCTGTACACCTCGGGCGCCTCGAAGGCTCGCGGCGCCTGGATGTCCTGCTCCTCGCCGTCCCAGCCGGCCAATCCCTTTCGCATGCGGTCCCTCGGAACGTCCTTCTCCACGTCCTCGTCGTCGTACCGGATCGTGTACAGCCCGTTCGGCTGCACGTTGGCCACCACACCGTGGTAGAAGTCGCCGAAGTTGTTCCAGTTGGCCTCCACCCGCTGCCCGACCACGAAGTCGGCGTTCGCCGCCATGCCCACGCGCGTACCGCCCGGCGTCGCCAGGTCGGCCTTCACCGTGTTCATCGTCCGCGGGGTTTCTAAAGAGCGGGCGCGCATCCGCCCCCGCGGCATGTCCTCGTCATCCGGCTCGTCCTCGGCGATCTCCTGCACCCCAGGGACGTAGCCCTTTGGTCGCATGCTCGGGTGCAGGCCGGCTAGAAAGTCGTCGCGCGGGGTCTGCGGCTCGATCAGCCGGTCCTTCAGGCCCTTGCGATCGTGCGTCTGCGAGCGCTTCGCCCTCCGGGAGCCGGCGTTGGCGTCCGGGTCGCTGTGCGTGCGCGGCCGGCCCAGGATCGCGTTCCGCCGCATCCACTTCTGGCGCAGCTTGCGCGCCTGCCGAGCGCGCGCGCCGTCTATGTCCACCGTCTGCAGCATCGACGGGTTGATGCCCGCTTCCGTCAGCACGGAGCCCGTGATGGTGAGCAGGAACATCCCGACCGCCGCGTACCCGCCATCGCGCAGGTAGCAGGCCGGGTAGCCGAGCGTCGGCTCGTTCCCTCCAGGCACCTCATCGAACGGATATGTTGAGCAGCTGCGCCAGCCCGCGCCAACGATCACGTCAAACAGCTGCCACAGCCCGAGGTTGTGCGTCACGCCGCCGAAAACCGCCACGATCGCCCGCGCGTACGACATCGCCGTCAGTCGGACGTCCTCGTCTGCGCCCTGGCCACGAGACGCCGCGTTGATCGCGCCGCCGTTCTCCACCGCCAAGGCGCCAACCTGGTAGTAGCCCGCGCCGCGCTCGCCGTCCTTCCGGAATTGGAAGCCTTGCAGCTCGCCGTAGTTGACCGCCGACGGCACGAAGGGCTTGTGGCTGCCCTCGTCCTCGTCCTCGTCCGCGATGAACGACTCGGTGAAGACCTGCAGGATCATGCCCATCGCGATGGTGAACAGCACCTTCCAGAACACCTCGTTCTCGTCGGTGCACAGCGCGCCGCCGGCGAAGCACAGCGCCGTGACGTAGTAGAAGCCGTAGAACACCATCGACTGACCGAAGATCGAGGCGATCGCGCGCAGCCCGAGCCGCAGGTGCGCGGAGGCGGGGTAGGTGTAGTCCACGGCCTCCTCCTCGATGTTCACCACGCCCGACACCGGGAACAGCGTGCCGGTAGCGATCAGCAACGCGATGCCAGCAGCGATGGCCGAGAACGCCTTCGCCAGGCCCGCGCCCGCCGTCGCGGTGGCCGGCACGCCGTCCGGGTGCAGGAACCCCGGCGGCCAGTCGCTGGCGTGCGGCGGGACGTTCTCGTCCATCAGGTTGCCCGCGCCCAGCCAGAACATGATATTGCCCGTGAGCGAGACCATGAGCTTCGGCAGCAGCAGCAGCTTGTTGCACGCGCCGTCCAGCGAGTGGCGGCACGGCACCTGGCAGCGCGCGCCCGGGCGCGGTGCCAGCGAGCCCTCCAGCCCGCCGCACGCGTACAGGCTGTCGGTCAGCACCAGGCACAGGATCCCGACGCCGATGTACGCCAGGTGCCGCTGCGTGTTGGGCGTGACGCGGCTGTCCACGTCGATCAGCGTCCACATACCCAGCCAGAAGACCACGCTGCCGACGTACGCGGCGTACGACCTGACGTTCACCGCGAGCGAGCCGCGCTCCTTGCGCGTCGCGAACAGGTCGAGGCAGCCCCGGTGCGCGGGCTGAGCGCCGTGCGGCGAGCGCGGGCTGAATGTCGTGTGCATCTGCGTCGAGGCGTTGGACCAGCGCTCGGCGTCGGTGCTGCGGCGTGACCAGGGCCAACACGACGGCGACGCTGGCATATATCGGCGGCGGTCGGTCAAGCAGCTGCCGACCAGCTTCGACCAGCTTGGACCAGCTTTAGACCAAGCTTCGCCCAGGTGAATTCAACACCACGCAGGGCACCGCACACGACCGCCACGCTGCGGCTACAGCTGCTACAGCACCGACGACAACAACGCCGTCGTCGCGTCGTCACATGTGCGAAGTTCCTCATTTTTTTGAGCACTGTCGCGCCAAGTCCGTCGGTGATGATCGTGACTGCCATGTCCGCCTCGACCGTAGCGGTTTGGCGTCCGGCTGGTCATGCTATCCGCGATCCGGGGAATTGGGTTGGCGTTTTTGCAGCTTTGGTGGCTCCTAGACTGGTTGCAGCAGGCCACCAATAACAGCCTAATTGTGACAGCAGCAGCAGCAGCAGTTCCAGTGACTGGCACGTGTTCTTAGATACGTGCACTTCAGCAGCAGCAGCAGCAAACTGCACCCATGGAGGCGTCAAGCTCGCTCCTGGCGCCGCAGCCGCCGCCGCCGCGCCCGCCGTCGCTGCAGCGGCGGCAGCCGAACGGGTTCACCAAGCTGCGGCCGTACCTGTCGGGCGAGGGCGGCGCGGGGCGGCCGGAGCCGTTCAGCGACCACGCGGTCAGCGCGAGCTCGCTGCCGACGGTGTCGGCGGGGATCCAGCGCGCGGAGAACGGCCGAGTGGCGGTGCCGCCGCGCATGCACCTCACGTCGCCGATGGCCGCGCTGCTGTCGAACTCTGACTGGGAGCTGGACACGACGCCGCGCGGCGGCGGCGGTGCTGGCGGCAGCGGGCGGCGCGGCCGCCGCGGCGACGGCGCCGAGCCCGCGGCGGTGGAGCTGCGGAACCGCGCGGACCCTGGCGGGCCGGCGGCGATGCGGCTGGTGCTCGGCGGCGACGCGGCGCAGTGGACGTCGGCGCTGAACCAGGCCGTTGAGGACGGCAAGCCCCGGGCGCGGAAGAAGGCGCAGCAGGACGCGGCGGTGCACTGGAAGGACGACGGCGAGGAGGAGGTGCGCGGGGCGGCCGCGGTCCCGCCGCTCGCGCCGATGCCCGAGCAGCTGGCGAACGACCTGCGGGCCGACCAGCTGAGCGCGCGCGGGCAGAAGCAGCCCGGGCGGATGCACGTGCCGGACACGGTGCGGCGGATGGCGCGGCGCAAGGGCAAGAAGGTGCACGCCGACAACGAGCTGGTGGAGGAGTGGCTGAACGACATGCTGCAGTACGCGGCGACCGAGCTCTCGGAGTGGGCGACGGCGGACGGCGACAGCACGGGCGCCGCGGAGCTGATGGACGACAGCGTGGTGGCGTCGATGCGCCTCGGGGTCGGGCGCAAGCAGCTGGCCCGGTGCGGGATAGACGGCGGCGAGATCGACCGGCTGTACCGAGCGCTGTACGTGTACACGGTTGGCTTTCACGAGATGGTCAGCATGGTGGCTGGCAGCACGCCGAAGCGGGCGAAGGCAGTGGTGCAGATCTTGAAGGCGTACAACTGGCTGGCGGAGGTGATCCAGCAGACTTCGTTTAGCAGCGAGGTGACGGACCTGATCTTTGAGAACGAGACGTCGCACCGGCGGATCTCGCGGCTGCACGGCGAAGTGCGCAGCGCGCGGGACGAGTCGGAGGAGAGCCAGGAAGCGCTCCTGACCATGCGAACCATGTACGACAGCCTGCAAGAGGACTGCTGGCAGTTCAAGAAGGCGCTGGATGAGGCGCTCGCGGACCTGAAGCAGAAGAACGACCTGATCGACACCCTGAACCAGCCGGGTGGCGCGATCCAGCAGATGCGAGACGAGATGGCGGGCAAGCTTGCCGACGCTGCGGAGACGCTGCTGCAGCACCAGGTCGAGACGCGCACGATGAAGGCCAGGTTTGAGAAGACCGTGAAGCGGCTGACCTCGAACCTCGAGGAGAAGCAGGGGGCGCTGGAGCATGCGGGCGAAGTTGAGGCCGAGCTGCGGGAAGCGCTGGCGGACGCGAGGGAAACGCGGCAGAGAGCCATGGAGGCGTATGCCAAGGCCAAAGAGGCGCAGACGAAGAGCGAGGTGTCTGCGCAGCGCGCGACGGAGATGGCCGAGGAGCAGGTTGCATCGGAGCGGATGATGAAGCAGATGCGGGTCGATCAGATCAGCGCCAAGTATGTCAAGGCGCAAGAGGACACCAAACTGGCAGCGCAGGAGGCTGCTGATCGGTTCACGGGCGCGCAGGCCGCCCAAGACGCGGCCGAAGTGCAGATGGAAAGGGCGCTCGCGTCGGAGAAAGCCGCGCATGTGCGGATCGCTTCGCTTGAGAATGAGCTCGCGACGCTCGGAACGGCTAAGGACCAGCTGAAGAGACAGCTGTCGACGGAGCAGCAGAAAATTCGGACGCTGACTAGCGATCGCGACCTGCTGCGAGAGGAGGGCCGCAAGATGAACATTGAGATGGAGCGGCTGCGAACCGAGGACATCACGAAGACACGGTCGTTTCAGTCAGCGAAGGAAAATTTGACCAACGAGCTGAACCTGGAGAAGACGTACCGCGAGCAGGACCGGAAGAAGGCCCAGAAGGACCAGACGCGCGACAAAATGCGGCACGGCGTGGTGGTGGAGAAGCTCGAGACCAAGCATATGAAGCTCGAGGAGAAGATGACCGCCGAGCGCGCCGCCGCCAAGGTTGAGAAGGAGAAGCTCAAAGCGATGATTCGCGAGATGGACGCCCAGCTGCAGGACATGGCCAACCAGCTGAGCACCTTCGCGCAGAAGCTGGCGTCCAGGGAAGCAGCGCTTGCAGAGAAGGAGCGCGACGTGCAGCGGCTGAAGACTGCTCTTTTGAGCAAGGACGAGGACCTGGTCGAGCAGCGGAGGCAGTCGAAGATCAAGCTCGACATGGTGATCGACAAGTATGAGAAGCGCATCCAGGGCCTCGAGGGAGAGAAGCAGAAGCTGCGCACCGAAAAGGCAAACCTAGAGGACAACCTCGCCAAAACTGAGGCTGAGCTGCAGGATGAGCGCGACGAGCGTCGCCAGGAAACCGAGCGGGTGCAGAAGATGCTTCAATTGTACGGAGAGGCGCAGCCGGAGCGCGAGGCTGCGCTGCTAGCCAAGATCGACCGGCGGTGGAAGCCCATTGCGATCAAGAGTGCGAAAGCCGAGCTTGGATTGGGCGAGATCCGCAGATTGGTGGCAAGCATTGCCAAGCAGCGCAACGAGCTGCGGCTGAACGGGCTCGAAACGAACCAGATGATTGCCAAGGATGAGGCCAGCAAGGTGGCCAACCGGCGCAAGATCGCAGAGCTCACGTCGGATCTGACCAAGGTCGAGCAGGAGCTGAATCGCTGCCTGTCCTCCAAGACGACGCGCGACGTGAGCGTGCAGAGCGAGGTTGCCTCGGCGATCACAGATCCGCTCGGCGAGCTGGAGAAGGTCAAGGGATCGGCTATTGCGGCCAACGAGAGCGGCGCATTGCAGAAGCTGAAAGAAGAGCACGTGCGCGAGATCGCGAAGAAAGCAGCTGCCGACAAGATTCGGCACGATCTCAAGGAAAAGCACCGCGAGGATGCACAGAGCGTGCTGCGGGCCCGGCACCAGGAGCACGCGGAAGAGGAGCTGCGCGACGTTTTCGAGAAGGAAATCGAAGCCAAGCTGGTCGAAGCGCACGCGGTACACGCCCGAGAGCTAATTATCGCGAAGCACGACGCCGATGCCGAGGAGAAGCTGAGGGCAGAGTTTCAGGCCCAGGCAGCCGAGATCCTCCGCCAGAAGCACGAGGACGAAGTGGTTGTTCGTCTGCGCGCCGAGCACGAGGACCAGATCGAGCACGAGGCCAGGACAAAGTACCAAGCAGCAGCCGCTGCCAAGCAGACCGCGTTGGAGATGGAGGTTGAAGAGTTGGCCGCTTCGCACGACGACGGCGCCAAAGCATTGCTGGCGCAACGGCAGCGCGAGCTGCAGCACCAGCAAGCGCTAGTTGCAGCAGCGAACGCGGAGAGGCAGCTCAAGGATCAGCTGGATGCAATCAGTGCGGAGTCCGAGCACAACATCGAACAGGCTAAGCACGAGGCTGAAGTGAAGGCCAAGATCGCACTCAGCGCGCTGGGCGAAGGTCACGTGGCTGAAAAAGAGGCGATGGACAGCGCCGCTGCTGAGCTCGCAGCTCAGCACGCGGCTCTGGATGCGCAGCGGGTCGCAGCTGTCGCGCAGAAGAAAGCGTTCGAGGATGAGCAGCTGCGGCTCAAAGATGAGATGGACGCACTGGTGTCAGCTACGGTCAGAGGAGACAGCGCGGCCAAGAAGAAAATGGCAGCGCTGAAGGTGCAGCAGGAAGAGGCAGCACAGGAGGAGGAAGCTGCCACGCAACGGCGTGCGGATGCCGATGCCGCTTCCGTGGTCGAATTGCAAACTGCGGAGAAAGCGGCAAGCGATAAGAAGCTCGCTCTTCAGCTACAGCTCGACGCGGACCTGAAGCGGATGAAACAGGAGCAAGAAGAAGAGCTTCGCCGCTCACAGCAGGAGGCGCAGGAGGCCGCTGTGGCCGAGCGGGACGCCTGCGCTGCTGTTCTCAAAGCGCAGCTTGCCAAGGCCGACGAAGCTCTCGCGGCCCAGCTGGCAGAAGGGCAGGCCCGCCAGGAGGAGCTCATGCTGCAATCCAAGAAGCAGGCAGCAAACGAGCTCCGAGATATGGAGGCCGCCTTGGAGCGCGACAAGGAGTCCGCCCGCAAGAAGTCTCTGGTCAGCGGCAAAACCCCCGAGATTGCCATCGCTGAACTGGAGCTCCGCCATGCCGAGCACGCGAAGCGGGTCGAAGAGGAGCTGCGCGACGCACAGGCGAAGGCGAGCGAGCAGCAGCAGCTGCTGCAGGAGCAGGTCGAGCTGGAGCGGCGGCTGCACCACGCGCGGGTCGCGCGCGAGCAGGAGGAGGCTGCGAAGAAGCAGCGCAAGCACAAGCTCGCCATCGAGAGCGAGAGGGTGTACATGGTCAAGCTCGAGAAGGAGTCTGCGGCGGTCGAAACTCGCTACGAGCAGCGCTTTGACATGCTGCAGCAGCGGCGATCGCAGCTGGGGCAGAAGGACGACGGCTCGGAAGAAAGCCGCGCGCACCTGCAGAAGGTCGACAGCGAAATTGCGGCGCTGTGCGAGCAGCACCACCAAGACGCCGGGAAGATCATCACGAGCCGCGCCATGGCTGTCGCCGAGCTTCACGCTGAAGGCGAGGCGGAGCGCAAGGTTGCCAACATCGAGATGCAGCTCGCGGCGGCGGCCCCCGTGCTGGATATTGAGCTGGAGCGCGCGCTCGAATTGGCTGCAGCCGACGAGTTCGTGCCGACGGAAGCGCTCGTGGCAGCAGCGATGTCCGATTTCGTGCCGGATGAGAGCGAGCTCTCGGACCTGGTCGGCGACCACGCCATTTCGGCGGAGGAGGTTGCTACGGAAGCCGGCGACTACGAGCCCACCGACGCAGAAGTCGCGAGAGACATTGCAGCGTTCGTTCCCACCGAGGAGGAGATCGCAGCCGAAGTGACGGGCTACCAGCCGACCAAGGAAGAAATCGACCTTGAGGCGGCGAACTACCAGCCATCCGCGGAAGAGATCGAGGCGGAGGTGATGTCTTTTGAGGTCGACGAGACAGAGCTGCAGCGCGCCCTGGAGACGTACGTCATTTCCGACGTCGAGGTGCAGAAGGCGCTGGCTGCGGATGACTGGGAGCCGCCAGATGACGTTGTGCAGGAGGAGGCAAAGGAGATGGCGCTGGCTAGTAGCGACGGCGACGTGTCGCGCAAGGCAATTGCGCTGGTCAAGACGCTGGAGCAGATGTGTGGCGCGCCGCCCGGAGCGGTGTCGACGTTCTTCGAGAACCTGCTGGACGATAACGAGATCAAATTCAAAGCGCTCGAGAAGGCCATGGTGACCAAAGACAACAAGGTGGCGGCGCTGAAGGACGTTGTGAAGAGCGAGAAGATCAAGGTCCAACAGAGCAAGCAGGAGGAGTTCAAGCTCGAGACGCAGAAGTCGCAGCTGCGGATGGCCATCTCTGACCTGCGGGCAGAAATCTCGGCGGGGCCTTCAGAGCTGCACGAGCTGCGGGCGCACGTGAGCGGCGCGCGCAAAGAGCGCGCGCGCGCCGCGGACAAGGCCAAATGGGCGGTTGCTGCCGCGGAGAATGTTGCGCACACGGCGGCCAAGTCGATGCAAGAGATCGAGCGCAGCGGGATCCGCGACTACCAGCAGCTGATACGCTCCTACTCCAAGGGGCTGCCCGGCGCCTGCGAAGAGGACTCGGTCATTGTCGAGGACCTGCTGCAGGCGGTGGAGGAGCGGCATAACGAGCGCGTCGCGATCGCCTCTGAGGCAATGGCCAAGCAGGCGAAGGAGATCGGCGCTGGCGTCGCGAAGGAGCACGGGCGCACGGACGTGGCGGACTCGGAGGCCGACCACACTCCAGAGTGGAAGAACAGTGAGGTCGAGGACGAGCTCAAGGACAAGCTGTATGAGATGCAGCTGGACGAGAAAGAGCTGCGCGAGGAAAATGACACGTTGCGGCAGCAGCTTCACAAGGTGGAGCAGCGCGGCGGCGCGACTCCGTCAGAGGGTGGTGACGACGAGGCGGGGGGCGGCGTGGAGCAAACGGACGACGGCGAGTCTCCGAGCGAGGCGCTGGTCGACGATCGCGCCATTGTCGCTGACGTCGACCTGGCGCTCGGGCTCACGCAGATCACACAGCGGATGGATGGCGGCCGCGGCAGTGCGCACGAGCCTGCCCACGAGCATTACCGCGAGATCTGGGCCGGTGCGCTGCAGCGGCTGCCGGATTCGTCCGGCGTCTCGACCACGTCGCTGTCGCTGCGCGTGCTGCACAAGCGTATCGCGCAAATCTACGAAGACAAGGTCTCGGCTGAGGTCGTGGGCGGAAAGGCGCGCCAGGACCTGCGAGACTTCACAGTTGGTTGGTTCACGCAGAAGTTCGGCGCCATGGGTTACCAAGCGAAGCTACACGCCTTCCTCTGGGCGCTGACCAAGCACGCCGGGTCGCCGCGCGCTCTGCTGTTCGGCGAGTTCTGCGGCCTGGCGTGGGGCGCCGCGGACGGCGCGAGCGACGGCATCTTCCAGGACGCGGCGCTCTCGACGGAGCGCGGCGCCGACGCGCTGGAAATCTACCTCAACGTGATGCAGACCGCGCAGGGGCTGGTGAAGCGCGGGCTTGCCGGCGAGGTGCAGGTGTTCCTGGGCGACCACGACCCGACGGACGACGACGCGGACGCGGCGCAGCTGGGCGGGCTGTTGTCGTTGCCGGACGGCGCGGCGGAGGGGCTCGTGTACGAGCTGCGGACGGTGCTGCCGCTGCCGATCGTCGGCGACCTGGCGCGCGCGCAGTTCGGGCGCGCCACGACCCAGCTGCTGCCGTCGCTGATGCGGCAGCTGGAGGGGCGCACCTGCGACTTCGAGGGCTCGCCCGCCGCGGAGCTCGACGACGTGCTG
>Ga0308015_10000986_pt1 | contig 12180 bp, 8 predicted proteins | sample Neamet231_FD_203128 | JGI IMG/M metagenome (GOLD analysis project Ga0308015, IMG submission 203128) | Marine microbial communities from water near the shore, Antarctic Ocean - #231 | ecosystem: Environmental > Aquatic > Marine > Unclassified | place: Southern Ocean | collected 2014-07-28
AAAAAAGGCCAGTACCAAATACACTAAAACAAAAGCTGCACCGCCATTGCTTGCTGTTTGGGTTGGAAAACCCCAAATATTGCCTAAACCAACAGCGGATCCCGCTGCCGCCATAATAAAACCTAAACGTGAACTAAAACCACCTCTTGAAGTGCTCATTTATTTTTCCATTATTATTTTTTGTTATTGCCGTTATTACTGTTATTACTGTTATTACTGTTATTACTGTTATTGTTGCTCTTGGTATAAGATTTATCGAGGTATTTTACTTTTTATATTATAGCAATGATCTTAATTAAGTGAGTCTTTTCAAGTGTTCATCTAATGACGAGAAGATCAGGGCTAAAATAGTTCAACTAAAAAAAAGCCCTGTAAGTCGCTATTATTACGATTTACAGGGCTTTTTTATATGAGTTAGGCTACCTGATAAAACAGGCCGCTATAACTATTATTCTGCTTCTGGGCGCATATGAGGAAATAAAATAACATCTTTGATTGTAGGTGAGTCAGTAAATAACATCACTAAGCGATCAATACCAATACCTTCGCCCGCAGTTGGTGGTAAACCGTATTCTAAGGCGTTGATGTAATCAGCATCGTAATGCATTGCTTCATCATCACCAGCATCTTTCTCTGCTACTTGTTTTTGGAAACGTGCCGCTTGGTCTTCTGCATCGTTCAGCTCAGAGAAACCATTGGCTAATTCACGACCACCAACGAAGAATTCAAAACGGTCAGTGATAAATGAATTTTTATCATTACGACGCGCTAACGGAGAAACTTCCCACGGGTATTCTGTGATAAATGTTGGTTGGTCTAATAAGTGCTCAGCAACTTCTTCGAAGATTTCACAAATGTACTTACCAGGGCCCCATACTTTAGACGCACTGTTTTCTTTAACACCAACCGCTTTAGCGATTGCTTTAATGGTGTCGAAGTTATTTTCAGGGTCACGTAATGCCGCTTCATCATAAGATTCAGCACCACGATGATCTTTACCGTAAGTTAAAATTGCATCAACCATTGATAAACGTGCAAACGGCTTACCAAGATCGTAAAACTTCTCTTCGATTACTTCGCCATCGCTATTTTTAACCGTATTACGAATCGTAGTAGTACCTAATACGTCTTGCGCAATAGTACGTAACATTTCTTCGGTTGTGTTCATTAGATCATGGTAATCAGCGTACGCTTGATAGAATTCAATCATAGTGAATTCTGGGTTATGACGCGTTGAAATACCTTCGTTACGGAAACTACGGTTAATTTCAAATACACGGTCAAAACCACCAACTACTAAACGTTTAAGGTTAAGCTCTGGCGCGATACGTAAGTACATATCAAGATCAAATGTATTATGGTGAGTCATAAAAGGTTTTGCCGTAGCGCCGCCAGGGATGATTTGCAACATTGGCGTTTCAACTTCCATGAAATCACGTTGCGTTAAAAAGTTACGAATACCCGCCACAATTTTTGAACGAATTTTAAAGGTATTACGTGTATCTTCGTTGATAATTAAATCGACATAACGTTGACGATACTTAGTTTCTTGATCAGATAAACCGTGGAACTTTTCTGGTAAAGGGCGTAAAGACTTAGTCAATAATGAGTATTCTTCTAAATTCACGTAAAGATCACCTTTACCTGACTTATGTAAAATACCTTTAACACCAACAATATCACCTACATCTAGATTGCCCCATTTGGCTCTTATTTCTTTTTGAACCACTTTGTCAGCGTAACCTTGGATACGACCAGAAGAATCTTGTATTACTAAAAATGGTCCACGTTTTGCCATAACACGACCAGCAATAGCGTAAGTCACTTGAAGTGCTTCAAGCTCTTCTTTAGTTTTTTCACCGTGTTCTGCTTGAATATCTGCAGCTAAGTGTTCACGATTAAAATCGTTAGGAAAACCATTCGCCGAACAATTTGAGCGAATCTTTTCAAGCTTTACACGACGCTCAGCAATCAGTTTGTTTTCATCTTGTGCTACGGGTGCATCACTGGCTTTAGTGGCTTTATCTGTCATTTTATTTCCAAAGTTATCTTTAATTTTACAATATGTTCGTTAGTAAGGTGATTAAATTAAGTTATAGGCCCGACTTTAAGCTGGCTTCTAAAAACTTATCTAAATCTCCATCTAATACGGCTTGAGTGTTTCTATTTTCAACACCCGTTCTTAAATCTTTAATGCGGCTATCATCTAACACATAAGAGCGAATTTGACTGCCCCAACCTATGTCTGACTTACCATCTTCTAATTCTTGTTTACCTTCATTTTGCTTATGCATTTCCATTTCAAACAATTTAGCTTTAAGCAACTTCATTGCTGTTGCGCGGTTCTTATGTTGAGAACGGTCTGCTTGGCAAGCAACCACGGCCCCTGTAGGAACATGGGTAATACGAATTGCTGAATCTGTTTTGTTTACATGCTGACCACCCGCGCCTGAAGCACGAAAAGTATCAATACGTAAATCTGAAGGATTGATATCAATTTCAATATTGTCATCAATTTCAGGGTAAATAAACGCTGAAGCAAATGAAGTATGACGACGACCTGATGAGTCAAAAGGTGATTTTCGCACTAAGCGATGTACGCCCGTTTCAGTACGTAACCAACCAAAGGCATATTCACCCGTGTATTTAATCGTACACCCTTTAATGCCCGCAACATCACCATCAGTAACTTCAATGGCTTCGGTTTTGTAACCGTGTGCTTCGCCCCAACGTAAATACATACGCATTAGCATTTCAGCCCAATCTTGTGCTTCTGTACCGCCAGAGCCAGACTGAATATCTAAATAGGCATTATTAGCATCTTGTTCGCCACAAAACATTCGGCGAAATTCTAATTTTTCTAATACTGCATCTAATGCTGCGGCTTCAACTTCGGCATCATCAAAAGTTTCTTGATCAGACTCTTCTACAGCGAGTTCAACCAAGTCTTCAATGTCAGTACAACCCGTTTCAAGCTCTACAATAGTATTAACCACTTCTTCCAAAGCACTACGTTCTTTACCTAAGGCTTGAGCACGTTCAGGCTCATTCCAAATTTCAGGTAATTCTAATTCACGAGATACTTCAACTAAACGTTCAGCTTTAACATCGTAGTCAAAGGTACCCCCTAAGCAAATTAGCGCGCTCACGGATTTCTTTTAATTTACTTAATATAGGATTTGTTTCGAACATAACTCTTCAAATATTTAATTTAATGAGTTGCCTTTACCGTAATAAACAGCAAAAGACAAATAGTCGCGCATTGTAACGTAATTATGGGGGTAAATAAATGGCTATACTGTACAGAAATTAATTAGGTTAGCTTTTAGAGCCAGGCTTATTCTATATTTTAAATTGATTTGTTATTTTATGGGATATTATGAAATAACGTTTGATATAAAAATGAGTGAAAATGCGGCTTGTAGGTCTTTTAAGAGGATATTTTAAATGAGTAGTTATCCAATAATTTAAAAAGATTATAAAAGTATTTTTGAATAAGCGAGTGGATCAATTCACTTGAATTTAAATAATAAACGTAGCGTTATCATAATTAACGCTACGTGTTGTCTTTTTGAAGATATAACTGCTTATCTGCCATTTTAAGTAAATGGTCCATGTCTTCATTACCACTGCTTGCTGCAGCACCACAACTGATTGTGATGGGTAATAACATATCTTGATAAGGCATAGGATTAACGTTAAAAAATTCAACTAATCGTTGTGATGCTTTTAATGCATCATCATAAGATTGACTCGCTAAGGTAATAACAAACTCATCGCCTGCGTAGCGAAAGCAGCCATCATTTTCACGGAGTAATTTTTTTAATTGGGTCGCAACATAAATAAGGACTTTATCGCCACAATCATGTCCATAGGTATCGTTGATTTTTTTAAATTTATTACAATCAATGAAAAGAATAGAAAAAGGGACTTTGTAACGTTTCTGGCGAATTAATTCGTCATTAATTGCCGCTTCCATTAAGCGTCTATTACCTGCGCCCGTTAAAGGATCATAATTTGCTAAACGTTCTAATTGTTCTCTTATCATGACATTAGATAGACATAAACTCACTTTTACACTGAGTTGCTCTAAAAACATGGTCCCTAATTGGTCATGAAAGCGTTCTTTACAAATATCCGTAAATAATAAGCTACCAAATAAAGTATTTTCCATGATTAATGGAATTAACGCGATGGATTGGCTGCCTTTAGTAATATAGCGAGATATATTAGGCGTTAAGCAGGTTAGTTGGTTTGTTAAAAAGGGTTTACGATCATGATGAAAGTGGTTTAAAGCCTCAGCAGAAATAGTATGCGTTTTAGTTTGATGCTTTTGTGACTGTTTATTATCAGACAAGTAAACGAACGGTGTAGGCTCTACCAATAATAAACGGATATCACCCAAATCAAATTTTTGTTGAATTAAGTCAAGTAAACGCTGTAATAACGCTTGGCTTGAATGACAACATAATATTTCTTTTTCAATATCAAAAAGTTTCTGTGCAATCACTTCATTCGTACGTGAATTTTCGATCAATTCACTTAATTCAGACATGTCAACATAACCCTAAAATATCAAAAATATAATTACTGTGGTAATTGTCGTAGTAGACGTTAATTTTATCAAGTAATAATAACGTGGTAATTAAAAAATAATGAGTAATAACAATGTTATTGCTTACTGTTTTAGTTGTTATATACGCTTACATTCAGCTCCGTTAATAAAGAAGCGTACTCAATTAAACTTAATGGTTTTGGTTTTAGGTTTTAGGTTTTAAGTTTTAAGTTTTAAGTTTTAAGTTTTAAGTTTTAAATTTATATTGTCTTTATTCTCTGATTTGTTTTTTATTTAACATTAAAAAAATTGCCGACGCTAAACCAGCAGAGGCAAAAATCATACACATCACCATAATTTGATAACGGGCTGCTATAAAAGGTGATACGCCAGCAAGAATTTGTCCGGTCATCATACCTGGCAATGAGACAATACCCACGGCAAATAAAGCGTTAACATTGGGGATCATTGACGCTTTAAAAGCAATATTACGTGCGGTAATATAATTTTCTCCGCGATGTAGCTCTGCAAAAAATCGCTCTCCACATAAACTAACGCTATTCATACCATTAGCAAAGACCATACCCGCCAATGGCACTAATATTTTAGCGTCATACCAAGGTTCCAATTTTAGTACCCCTTGAGTTATGATCGATAAAACGAGAAAGCTACTGATAAATATAGCGAAAAAAGCGCGACTAAATAACGATTTTTCAGGTGATTCAATATTATTTAATGCTATCCAACTTGAAAAAAGTACCATAATAAACAATAAGGTACCGATTACCCAAGCATTATGACTTTCAAAAATATAACTTAACACATAACCGACGAGTAATAGCTGCACTAACATTCGTACTAATGCATGTAACGTACGCTTTTGAGGCTGTGACCAATAGGCTAAAATAACCAGTACAAAAAAAACAGGGATAAAAGCGATAGCTAAATGAGTGAGTGGAATTGTCGCCAGTGTTTGATCCATTTTTATGCCCTGTTTATGTACTTACGTCATACTTTTTTCGTACCGTATAATGCTGTATTATACCGTACGAATATCTTCAATCATCAACTGAACAGTACGTTTTCCTCTAAATTCATTCACATCAAGACGATAAGCAAGATGTACTTCTTTTGCCTGATTATTAGGCCAAGCTTTAACATCGACATTGAACGCAATACCATCAAAAACGTGTTGACCCGCCACACCCATTTTATTCATCACTGTTTTTTGTACAACCAACTTCAAATGTTTTTCACCTACAATACGTTGTTGTATTAGCGTGAAAGTGTCATCAAATAATGGCTCAGGAAAATTTTGTCCCCATGGACCCGCTTCACGTAATTGTTCGGCAAATTCAAGTGTCAGCATATCGGCACTCAATGCGCCATCTGAAAGAATAATACTATTTAAATCTTCGGGTTTTAACCACTTACCCGCTAAGGTATTAAATGCTTGCTGAAATTGAGCAAAATCTTTTTGCTTGATAGATAATCCTGCCGCCATCGCATGACCGCCAAATTTAATAATAAGCCCTGGGTTCTGGCTATCGATATGCTCCAGTAAATCGCGTATATGTAAACCGGGGATTGAACGTGCGGAGCCTTTAATTTCGGCATTTTCAAGATCATCATCCGCTTCATTCGCTTTTGCAAAAACAATACAGGGACGATGAAACTTCTCTTTTAAACGTCCTGCAACAATACCGATGACACCTTGATGCCAATCCGCTTGAAAAAGTGAAAGTGCATTAGGTAAATTATCTTCGTCAAAGTTAAGCGCCGTAAGTACACGCTCTGCTTCTTGTTGCATACCCTGCTCTATTTCTCGACGAGCTTTGTTTAAGTCGTCAAGCTCTGCTGCCATAGCGCGAGCACTAGATAAGTCATTAGCTAATAAGCAATTAATACCATAAGACATATCATCTAATCGCCCTGCGGCATTAATACGTGGGCCTAAGGCAAAACCAAAATCGCTGGCTACAAGCCTTTGCTGATTTTTATTGGCTATTTCAATCAACGCTTGAATACCCGGTCGGGTTTGTCCTGCACGAATACGTTTTAAACCTTGAGCGACTAAAATACGATTATTTGCATCAAGCGATACCACATCAGCAACGGTGCCTAACGCAACTAAATCTAATAATTGAGCGATATTAGGCTCAGCAATACCTTGTTTGCTAAAGTAGTCTTGTTCTCGACAGTATTTTCTCAAGGCGAGCATTAAATAAAAAGCAACACCAACGCCGGCTAATGCTTTACTGGGAAAATTACAACCGTGCTGATTTGGGTTAACAATAGCGTCTGCAATAGGTAACGAATGTCCCGGTAAATGGTGATCCGTAACAATAACTTGCATACCTAACTCTTTTGCACGTTTAACCCCAGCAATACAACTAATACCATTATCTACAGTTATTAACATTTGTGCCTGTTGCTCTGCAGCAAGGTCAACTATTTCGGGGGTTAAACCGTAACCGTACTCAAAACGGTTAGGCACAATAAAGTTATGGTTATTACTGTTAAATAGGTTTAATGCTGTCATCATTAAGGCTGTACTGGTGGCACCATCTGCATCAAAATCACCTACGATGATAATGCGTAATTTATTAACAAGTGCATCGTGTAATAACTGGCATGCTTTATCCATGCCCATCAGCGCCGTTTCATCTACCATGCCTTGTAAACGAGCAACATTAAGTTCAAGCTCTTGTGCTGACTTCATACCTCGGCTTGAATAAACTTGTTTAAGGATTTCAGAAAGATTGTCAGGTAAGTGATCCGTAGACACTTTGTCTCGACGAACAATTTTTTTACTCATGCTATTTGATCTCTTTTTTCTTGTAATATGTTGTGCCACACACTCTTATTTTTAGTATAAAAAAAGTACTTGGTGAAAATCAGCAAGTACTTTTATCAACACTCTTTATGTCACTAAAATAAAGGGATATAAAATTAAAATCAATTACATCGCTTCGAGTATCTTTTCTAATTGAGCTGCTGGTTGGTAACCCGGGATCATACTACCGTTTGATAATATAATTGCAGGGGTACCATTCACACCAATTTGGCGACCAAAGTTATATTGTGCTTCAATAGGTGAATCACACACTTTATCAGCAACGGTACCATTTGATTTAGCAAGCGTTAATGCTGTCGCTGTATCATCAGCGCACCAAATAGAGCGAAGATCTTTAAAACCTTTACTTAGATTACCATTTTTATCTTTAATACCCGCACGCGGGTAGGCTAAATAACGAAAAGTGATGCCACGCGCATTATACTCAGCCATTTCGCCATGCATCTTACGACAATAACCACAGGTAATATCAGTAAATACTGAGACGACATACTTTTCATTTTCAGCTTTATAAACAATCATGTCGTTTTCAAAAGCACTTAAACCTGCAAGACGCACTTTAGCTAAATGCTCTTCAGCTATATCTGTTACTGTTTCGCCCAAGCTATAAATCTTACCTTGAATAAAAAAGTCACCGCTATAACTCACATAAAACAACCCTTGGTTTGTTATAACTGAAGCGATACCCGGCATTGGTGTTGCTTCTACATGAGAAATAGTTAACCCTAAAGAGCTATTCATTTTTGCTTTTAGGAAGTCCGCATCAAGCACTCCTGAATTATTTTCCACCTTGGCGAGTGCAGTGGGTACATTATTAAGCTTTTCAGCACTGGCGTTTAATGACATTAAGGGTAAAGTAAGCGCGGCAAAGACTGCGCTAAAAAATAATTTTTTATACATAATATTTCCTAACAATTTAGTAATGATTTAATAATAAGTAAAAGCAATAAATCTATTAATAGACATAAATCAATTAATAGTAACAATCCTACTTAAAACAATAGACCCAGTTATTAGCTAGGAAATTACAGTCATGAGCGGTTATTTGCAACTTAAAATAACAGGTATATTGAATTAACTTGTAAACAAATATAATTGTTTTTGCTAAAATCTCATTGAAATCACTGCCACCCGAATTAAAATTGGATATAGCATAATGAAAATTGGTTTATTTTATGGTTCAACCACTTGTTACACTGAGATAGTTGCTGAAAAAATTCAGGCTATAATTGGTGCCGACTTAGTTGATATAGTTAATATAAAAGATCAACCATTAGCGCAGTGCCTTGATTATGATTTTATTATTTTAGGTATATCAACTTGGGATTATGGTGAGATCCAAGAAGACTGGGAGTCTATCTGGAGTGATATAAACCAATTAGACCTTTCAGATAAAATAGTTGCGCTATACGGTATGGGCGATCAGGTTGGTTACGCTGAATGGTTTCAAGATGCCTTAGGCATGTTACACGACCAAGCACTTGTTCAAGAAGCTAACGTGATTGGCTATTGGCCTAATCAAGGTTATGAATTTACCACTTCAAAAGCACTTACCCACGATAATAGCCACTTTGTTGGCTTAGCATTAGATGAAGATAGCCAATACTCGTTAACCGATGAGCGTTTAGATACGTGGTGTGAACAAATATTAGTAGAGTACAGTGCTTTACTGTAGTCATCATTCCGCGTTAAATCATTTCTTTACTCAATTATAAAGCCCTTGCAATAAATAGTTACAGCAAGGGCTAAACCCACTATAATTGTCACCCTATTAATATTTATTAACTCTTAGTGAACTATCCCCTATGTTTGAGCAATTTGATCTCGACTCAGAATTATTAGCCAGTATACAAAAAATTGGTTATACCAAGCCTACTTCAATTCAAGACCTCGTTATTCCTGAAGCGATGATCGGCAAAGATATTCTGGCATCAGCGCCAACAGGTACAGGTAAAACAGCGGCTTTTTTATTACCTGTTGCTCAACATTTATTGGATTACCCTCGCACTAAACCTGGCTTTCCACGGGTATTAATTTTAACGCCTACACGTGAATTAGCGATACAAATTGGTCAAGACAGCGAGCAAATCACGGAATTAACAAAAATAAAAACAGGCGTTATAACCGGTGGTGTTAACTACGGTAGCCACTCCGATATATTAACAAGTACTACTGACATTTTAGTTGCAACACCCGGTCGTTTAATGGAATACATTGAAAACGAGCAGTTTGATGCACGTGAAATTGAAATACTTATTTTAGATGAAGCCGATCGTATGCTCGATTTGGGCTTTAGTGAAACAATTAATCGTATTGTTGCTGAGGCACGTTGGCGCAAACAAACGATGTTATTTTCAGCTACCTTAAAAAGTGCTGGTGTAACGCGTTTTGCTGAAGAAGTACTTAATGATCCTATCTTTTTAGAGTCGAGCCCTTCTCGTAAAGAAAAAGCTATTATTCACCAATGGATCCACTTAGCTGATAATACTGATCATAAATTAAATATGTTAGTAAATACGCTTAAGCAAGAAGGCGTAGAACGCACTGTTGTTTTTGCTAATAAGCGTGAAACAGTTCAAACCCTTTCAGGCAAGCTTTATGCTGAAGAATTACCGTGTGTGTGGTTAGAAGGAAAAATGCCACAAGACAAGCGTAATAAAGCAATTGCACGTTTTAAAAGTGGAGAAGTAAAAGTATTAGTTGCTACTGATGTTGCTGCTCGTGGTTTAGATATTGACGATATAAGTCATGTTATTAACTTCGATATGCCACGCAAAGTAGATATTTATATTCACCGTATTGGTCGTACTGGCCGTGCGGGTAATAAAGGTACCGCTGTATCGTTAGTTGAAGCACATGATATGGGCGTTATTGGTAAAATAGAACGTTATACCAAGGAACGCCTCTCACGTAGATTTATTCAAGGGTTACGCCCGAATAATAAAGAATCACGTGTTGTAAATAAAAAGGCAAAAGTTAAACTCACTACGTCGCAGAAAAAAGCAAAAACAAAGAAACAAGTGAAGAAAAAAGCTAAGCGTACTAAAACAGCCAAGTAGCCACTAATTAAAGATTAGCACAGCTCAATTTAACATAACAAGTTAAAGGGGTTAGCTAAATATCGCTACAGGTAAGCTATATAAATAGTTAACGTGTAGTAAAAAAAAGACCGAATTGCTTTATAGCAATCCGGTCTTTTTTATTGTCGCGCGAATAAAAATCAGCCGTGATTATATTTAATTTTATTCACTGTTGATTATTGATTATTGATTATGCTGACAATTATATTAATCAAACAAACCGCCAAGCTTGCCTTTTAACTTATCTTTTAACTTATCTTTTACTTTGTCTTTTGCTTTATCTTCTAACTTTTTTTGCTGCTGTTTAACAATATCTGAATTTTTTAAATCAGCAAGCGCTTTATCGGTATCAGTGAATAAGGTTTCAAGGTCAAGCAACTCTGCTGTTTGGCTATCACCTAATTTAAGCGCATTCGTTAGCTTTTCATTTAAACCGGCATTCACTTTTTGCTTAAGCTCACCTAATTTACCCGTAACTTTCTCCTTTACTGCGCCAGTTAACGCATCACTAATAGACGAGGCAATAGTAAAACTAGGCTTTGTAAGCTCACCATTAACGCCTACATCAACAGTTAAACGGTCTAAAGACTTGATGGTATCAAGTACAAGGTTAGTCATCGTAGAACTTGCTTCACCTTGATAACTCGCTTGGTTAAGCGCAAACTTGTTGGTTGCTGTAATGTCTTTATTCATTAACTTGAAGTTACCTTTACCATCAAGTTTCCCTGCGTTTAGTGATAACGTTAATGCCTTACTTTGTGTTAACGCGGTATCTGATAATGTTCTATCCTTAACAAGCCAATTACCTTGCGCAGTAAAATCACCTGATGGTGTTAAATTAAATTGGCTGCTTAGTTTAAGTTCACCATTAGCAATTGAATCAATATTAAGTAGGCTGTCTTTCCCTCTAATCCAGTGCTGATGAGTTAACTCGCTACCTGTAATAACGATTTCACCTTGTGCTGATTGAATTGAAAATAACGCCTTTTTAACTAATATAGAGGGTAATAATGTTTCATCTTTAAAATAAATAAAACGACCCGTAGTATGAGGTTTTACGTCATCTTCTACCGCATTATTAGATCCCATATTCGCCATAAAGGGCGATAATGTGTCATAGGCCCATTGTGCTTTTTGCACATACTCTCTCGCTTTTTCGCCAAAAAGAATATGCGCAAAGTCACCTGTATCAAGACTTTCTAATTGGTATTTTTTTTCTATGTGTTGCCAGTCTTTAGCCGGAGCCGACTTTAACGCTTTAACCCGTTGTGCTAATACATTTTTACTCTCTATTATTTGTTGCTTAGCCTTTTTAATCAGTGCTTGATCATCTTTAAATTCAGCTTTTATTTTTTCAAATTCAGTTTTTATTTTCTGTATATCGGCTAACGAACTCACTTTCATTTTACCTAATGCAGAGACTTTATCTTGGTAAGATTTAAGTTTATCTTTACTCGGTAATTGTGCTTTTAATGCGTTAAGTTTTACTTGCTCAGCCTTATAGCTTTCTTGTAATTGAGTAGATGCTTTAACGGTTAACAAATTACTATCATTTAAAAGTGTTTTAACGTCTGGCAATTGCATATCTACTTCAGGTAGCATCGCTTTAGCTTGGTCTGATAAGCTTTCTTCATTATCATCAGCTTCATCGTTAAGATAAACTTCTCCCGCTTTAGTTTTAACGCTAG
>Ga0308015_10000988_pt1:0-2500 | contig 12175 bp, 19 predicted proteins | sample Neamet231_FD_203128 | JGI IMG/M metagenome (GOLD analysis project Ga0308015, IMG submission 203128) | Marine microbial communities from water near the shore, Antarctic Ocean - #231 | ecosystem: Environmental > Aquatic > Marine > Unclassified | place: Southern Ocean | collected 2014-07-28
AAGCGCCGCCAGTGCTGACTCAGTGCTGGCGCATCTGCGTGAGGAACTTCTGTGCGAGCAGATTGTCAGCACAACCGTGAGGGCGGTGCGGCAGCACGTAACCGGAAGCACTTACGAGGGCGAGTGGAAAGACGGTAACAGGCACGGACAAGGCAAAGCCACATGGGCAAACGGAAGCATGTCTTACGAGGGTGGGTTTAAAGCCTGTAAGATACACGGACAAGGCAAACAGACACTCAGAGACGGAAGCACTTACGAGGGCGAGTGGAAAGACGGATACCAGCACGGACAAGACAAACTCACAGACGCAGACGGACACACTTACGAGGGCGAGTATAAAGACGGTAAAAGCACGGACAAGGCAAACTCACAGACGCATACTACGTATGTGTGTATGCTCAACACCCCACAGCTTGTCTAGAACTGCCCTGAGGTCGTCATTTGGGGCACCATCGCGTCCAAACATTTGCCAGAACCCCCAGAGTCTGCTGCGTACCACCCCCTGTGATGCACCAAGAGTCTCCCCCACGAAGCTCGCCGCAGGCGCCGTTTTTTCATGAGGGAGCCGCCGCTAAATCGCTGAAGGACGCGACCACCGAAGGGGGTGAGAAGGCCTGTTTCGGACGAGTTTTTCGGCTTGGGCCGCGCCGGCTCCATTTATTGGCACCGTCACCCCCTCCCCGGCGGCGGCCGCAGAGCTTTCGAGCGAGGTCTGTATAAAACGATTAGTCGCATCTTGCCTTTCTGTAGAAGAGGATCACGCAAAGCGGGGGCGGGGCGCGCGCGCCGACGCCGCCGATCCGCACCCAAAGCACGCACGCCACACGCTCCACGATGATCCGCACCCTCATGAGCTCTGCTATCGTCGCGGTACGAAAGCTTCGATATGTGTCTGACCCTGCAGCCAGCAAGGGCGATCCGATCCAGCGGTGGCGCTGCCACGCGCTCCTGCCGCATCGTCACTGACCGACCACCTCTCGCACAGACTGCCGCCGCCGCGCCGGCCGCCGACCTGATCACCTCGCTGCCGGGGTTCGCCAAGATGCCCGCCTTCAACTCCTACTCCGGCTACCTCACCGTACCCGGCCCGTTCAAGCAGGTGCGACGCTGGCGCCGGCCGGCCTGCGGTGCTGTCGCCGCTCCCCGAATCGCCGCTGACCTGACCCCGCCTCCCTCCGCCGCTACCATAGACGCCGTACACGTCGCTCAAGATCCACTACCAGTTCCAGGAGAGCCAGGGCAGCCCGGCCAATGACCCGGTCTCCACTTGGCACCAGGGCGGCCCCGGCGGCTCCTCCATCGGTGCGACCGGCGAGAGCTGCTGCTTCTGGTGGTGGTGGTGCTAGTGGTGGTGCTGGCGGTATTGGCGGTGGTGGTGATGGTGCTGCCGCTGCTGACCCTCATGCTGCGTCAGACGTCGGTCTCTACACCGAGATGGGCTACTTCCAGATCGGCGACAACAACGGCAGCGCGGTGGGCTCTGCCAACCCCAACGCGTGGAACACCGTCTCCTCCATGCTGTACGTGCGGCGGCTGATGCGGCGGCTGGTGGTGTTGGTGGTGTTGGTGGTGGTGGTGGTGGTGGTGGTGCTGCTGCTGCTGCTGCTCCGGCTGCTGCTCCAGTTGCTGCTCCGGCTGTCCCTGCTGCTCCGGCTAACGCTGCCACTGCACGCAGGTACCTCGAGTCTCCTGCCGGCTCTGGCCAGGACAGCGGCTTCTCAATGTGCTTCAAGGTACACATCATACATACAAGGAACACTCCCGCTGCGAGTGAATTCCTCAAGTAATCCCTGCTGTTCATCCCGGAGGCTCTCTCTGTGTGCTTCAAAGGACGCCGCGGCCAAGAAGCCCGTGGCCTGCAGCTGGGACGACAAGAGCCAGGCGCGTGCGGCGGCGGCGGCTGCTGCTGCTGCTGCTGCTGCTGCTGCTGCTGCTGCTGCTGGTGCCGCTCGTGCTGCTCCTGCTAACGGTGAACAACAGGCCGAGGCGTACGCGCACACGCTGGCCGCCTTCTACAAGGTGATTGATCCGCTTACTTAAGGATCCCTGCTGTTGGTCTGCTGTTGATTCCGTAAGTAATCCCTGCTGCTCACGCGCTGGCCGCCTTCACACAAGGCCTTCCCGGAATTCAAAACCAACGAGCTCTTCCTCACCGGCGAATCGTACTTCGGCCAATACGGTACGTGGTGGTAGTGGTGGTTGTGGTGGTGGTGGTGGTGGTGGTGCTGATGCTTCTGGTGCTGGTGGTGGTGGTGGTGCTCGTGCTGACCTCCTCCCCCTCCCCAGGTCCGAACATCGCCACGTACGAGGCTGCCGCTCCAGCTGCTGCTGTTCTTCGGGCTGTGCTGCTCCTTCTGCTGCCCCAGCTACTGCTGCTGCTGCTGCTGCTGACGCTGCCCCTCCCACAGGTTCATCGTGAACAACCCCGTGGTCGCGGGGGTCACCCTCCCGCTCAAGGGCATCGCACTCGGCAACGCGTGCTGGGGCGGCACCGCCACGG
>Ga0308015_10000988_pt1:7500-12175 | contig 12175 bp, 19 predicted proteins | sample Neamet231_FD_203128 | JGI IMG/M metagenome (GOLD analysis project Ga0308015, IMG submission 203128) | Marine microbial communities from water near the shore, Antarctic Ocean - #231 | ecosystem: Environmental > Aquatic > Marine > Unclassified | place: Southern Ocean | collected...
GCCGCTCGTGGTGCGGTTGACGCTTGTGCTGCTGCTCCTGCTCCTGCTGATGCTCTGGCCTTCAGGTACGTTGTCGAGTGCACGAACTCCTGCCCGCGTGGCGGCGTGTGCATCAGGGGCACCTGCCAAGGTGAGATGACAACACACAGATCCCTCCCTCCCTCCCTCCCTCCCTCCCTCCCTCCCTCCCTCCCTTCCTGCGTGTGTGTGCAATCACGGCGGATTCCTCAAGTAATCCCTGCTGTTCATCCTGCAGTAAAACTTCCACATGAATCTGTATGTGTTCAAGGCTGCGACGGAAGCCCTAAGAACCGGCTGCGGAAGCGGCGCACCTTCCCGGAGAATGATTACTACTGCATCCTCGAGCGCTGCCGCCCCGCCGGCGACACCGACGGTGAGCATCCTTGAACGCAGAAGATCCTCCATCAGCTCGTACACTGCTGCTGCCGACTTCTGCCGCTTGTCGTACCTGCAGCACTCCTCAGACTGACACGTGGCACTTTTGGCTCCAACAGGCCTGTCCCCGTGCGATCACGGTGGTATCTGCATAGACACGGAGACGTGTGAGCAGTGCGCGGAAGGCTGGACTGGGCGGCGCTGCGGCACTGACGAGGGTGATCTTGGTCAGGTGAAGAACACATAAGGAGTCCTGCTGTTGATTCCTTAATCAATTCCGGCACTGACGAGGGTGATCTGGGGCAGTACTTTGTCTACGCGTGCTACTTTTTCTGCGGGCTCCAGGGATTCACGATCTTCACTGTGCTTATGCACTACCATTTCAAGGTGAGCACGGTTGGCACTGATTCACTTGACGCTGCCAACTGCTCACATTGATATCTACGCTTCTGCTTCTGCTTCTGCTCCTGCTCCTGCTCCTGCTGACACTGCACTGCTCTTTAAGCTGTTTGTGATGCGCGGCCAAACGGCGATCATTGTGGAGATGGCCGCGTCGGCAATTTTCCTCTACTCGCAGTGCGCGGCGGTCAGTGCCGAGATGGTCGGTTACAACCGCGCCTACGCACGCACCATGCAGGTGCGCTGAGCCTCGCCGAGCTCTCACTTCTTGCCACCTTCCACGTGTCACGTGTCACGGCTGCAGCTCCTCACCCTATGCATGCACTGATCTCCTCACCTTCAACGTCAGGTTTGGTGCGGCTGGCTTGGCTCCGCGGTGTGGGCCTCGACCAACCTCATAGGTGATTTCAACTTATGTGCTACTCTCGGTTCTCCCGGTGCTCTCGGTGCTCTTGGTGTCCTCGTTTGGGGTATCCTTGGTGCTCTTGAACGTCATGTCGTGTCGCTCACTTCCTGTGCCCACTCCCTCACAGAGCTTCGCACGCTTCTGGAGATGCACGTGCTCGAGGAGATCCCTATGGTTTTCGAGTTCCAACTGTTCATGGCGCTGCTGCCCTGGTACATAGATCTATAATGATCGACCCCCAGCCCCCGCCCCAGCTGCGTTGCCGTGACTGCCTTCAGTCATCTGTGCTGTTCATCCTGCAGTACTCAGGGCCTTTATCATAGCCTGGGAGGCCACTTACGCCCTCATGTACGTTTCATTCATTGAGATGATCTACGCTTTCGTGCTTTTCTCGCAGGTAAACCACATCGCTCCTCGCACTGTCCACCTCCGCGTGTCACGCCCTCAGTTCTCCGCGTGACTGACTTGTATGAGCACATCAACGCAGCTTTTCTTGATGAAGAACAAGATTCCGGACATCAGCACGCACGCTTGGAGTGCAATGATCATCTCCGGCTGCCGCCCCTTCCTCGTCTTCGGCGTTGAGGGCGGCATCGTCGGCGGCTCGGTGAGTGCCGGTTGCCTGCTCACCCCGCAGACAGCTGTCCGTCCGCTGCCACACGCCCTCCTCTGCCGTCATACGCGCTCCATAGACTGATAACCATTCTGCCTGCTTCTCATTGCAGGTGAACAGCGTCGCGCTGTCGTTCGTGCTGCCGCTGCTGGTGCTAGCAGTCATCTCCTTCCAGGTACATTAGGATCCCAGCTCTGAATTCCTTAAGTCATCCCTGCTGTTGATCCCTTAGGCGATCTCTTTTTATAGTGGGCGGATACCATGGCCGAGCCAGTCTACTATGCTTGGCTACACCGCTGCTCCTCCTCTGCGCGCAAGGTGAACAACATATATACGTGCTGGCGCTGCCCCCTTCCCGCCTGCTCTGTGGCCGTGCTGCCCGCTGACTGGGCTAGCGCCTGCCTGTGGCTGTGTCGCGTGCCTGAGGCTGCTGTGCACATGCCAAGAATCCCTTCTGTGACTTCATGTAGTGTGTCGCGGCTGTTGACCCTGCAGTCAATCACGATGATGGCAGCGCATGGAGGAGCATTTCTCTGAGGAATTTGAGGAGGACGAATTCATGCACGAGGGCGACCACGACGCCATTCACGAATACCACTCCCGGCACGCACAGGTACATACGACGCTAAATATATATCCTGTACACTTATTTGGCCGCCTTGTAGACTGCGTGTAGAAGATCCTTGCTGTGCACTCCTGTTCCTTTAAAAAGTCATCCCTGCTGTTCACCCTTCCTGAAACGCAGCGGCGTGCGGAGGCGGACCACGCGCCTCACGAGCGCCACGTGTCCTCCCACGTCCGCTGCCGCGCAGAGCGCAGGTGAATATACACACAGATATCTTTGTAGAGGCACCGCTGCTGTGAGTTCCTTTACTTGCCCGTGTTGTTGATCACGCGGTGAATCAATCTCAGCTCGATGGGCAAGATCGCCATTAAGGCGCACGACAAGGTTCTTTAGGCTCGGCCCTGCAGCTGCTGATTCCTGAAGCAATTATCTGCCGCTCATCCGCACGTAATCCGCGCCAGACCACGGGCAAGGTGCTCGGCGCCATTTCGGAAGGCAAGCAGGTGAATCATTTGCGGAAGGCATCTGCGAAGCTGACTTGCTACATATCGTACCATTTCATATCACGCCGCATCTGTTACTGCCAGCGCGCGCTTCGTTAATAACACTGTGTCCTAATACTGACCTCCTCAATCAATCGGACCGCAGTCTATCATGATGAGTGGCTCATCGCTCCCGGTTGGCAAGGTACATATGGCTGGTCCCTGCCGATGATTCCTGAAGTGATCCTCCCTTAAGTGATATTCCAATGTTCACCCGCGCACCGCGGTCGGCAAGGCCATCCACCGTTTCGCGTACGACACGAAGAAGCACAGCGTGCGCCGCAAGATCACGGTCGACGACCAGGTATGGACGATGCTGTTGCTGCTCCTCCTGTAGCTGCTCCTGTAGCTGCTCATGTAGCTGCTCCTGTTGCTGCTCTTGTAGCTGCTCCTGTTGCTGCTCCTGCTTCAGCTCTTAACAATCAATCACAACCTCCTCAGGACCTGTGGGTGGGCCGCGATCACAAGACGCGCATAATCGCGACCGGCAGCCGCCACCAGGTGTGGACGATGCTCCTGTTGCTACTGCTGCTGCTGGTGTTGCTGATGCTGCTGCTCCGCCTGCTGTCCCTGACGTTTTGTCCTGCATCGGCACCAGGGGCCGGGTGGCGCGTACACGCCGACGCCGCTGTTCGACTTCCTCGCGGACGGCCGCACCGCCGGCAAGGTACACAATGTTCATATCCGCGCTGTCGTGTCTTCTATACACGTATGTTCTGGCAGTCTCCTTGAGTGATTGCTGTTGATCTTGCAGTGTCAACCTATGCATAGTTCACGCGACCCGGCGCTGCGTGGAGCGGCGGGCCGGACGCGGACGCGTCGCGCGGTGAAGTGGACGCGGAGGAGCGCGCCACGAGGGTGCTGAACTCGGAGGAGCGCGCCGCGAGGGTGCTGAACGCGGAGGCCGCCGAGCTGCACCGCCTCAATCATGAGCAGGACGTAGCCTCAGAGCGCGTGAAAGAGCTCAACCTGCTGGACCAAGCGGCTTCGGTCCAAGGCGCTTATCACTTCGGGAAGCACAAGCATCACCACCACCACCACAACCACGACGGCAGCCCGGAGCAGGGCCAGCATGGCGCGGCGGGAATTTCGCTGGCCCACCACGACGCCCAGGCGGCGGCGGCCGCCGAGAAGGCGCGCTGGGCAGCACTCAGCGAGGCGGAACAAGAGGCAGAGCTGTCTGCGGACGGGCGTTTTTTCGAGGCGCGCAAGCTGCTGCAGCAGGACCCGGAGTCGGCGGCGCTGGCGGACGCTCTCGACGCCGAGCGCCGCCAGCCAAATCTGCGGGCGGCGGGCGAGGACGAGCTGAAGGCGGAGATCGCGCACGAGCACTCGGAGGAGGACAGGGAGAGTCGCTCCCTGTTTGGCCACCACGACGACGGCGCGCACCACGCGGCCAAGCTGGCCGGCACGACCGATGACATCAACCGCACTGGTGGTGGAGGTGGGCACATGAAGAACAAAACTGCCGCTGTCGCGCAGCTTGCAGAGGCGCACGGAGCGCAGCATCTGCCGGGCTCTAGCGTCGCCGAGTTGCCGATCGGGCACTTGCCTATCGCGCACCACGAGCCGGCGATGAGCAACTTGCACGGTGTTGACGCGTCGGTTGCGCATGTCGAACATGCGGGCAGCATCCAAGAAGAATGAAGCGCCTCTTTGCCCCTCTTTAGGGTTTTAGGGTTTTAGGGTTTTAGGGTTTTAGGGTTTTAGGGTTTTAGGGTTTTAGGGTTTTAGGGTTTTAGGGTTTTAGGGTT
>Ga0308015_10000990_pt1 | contig 12163 bp, 7 predicted proteins | sample Neamet231_FD_203128 | JGI IMG/M metagenome (GOLD analysis project Ga0308015, IMG submission 203128) | Marine microbial communities from water near the shore, Antarctic Ocean - #231 | ecosystem: Environmental > Aquatic > Marine > Unclassified | place: Southern Ocean | collected 2014-07-28
AACCCTAAAACCCTAAAACCCTAAAACCCTAAAACCCTAAAACCCTAAAACCCTAAAACCCTAAAACCCATAAAACCATAAAACCCTAAAACCCATAAAACCATAAAACCATAAAACCATAAAACCATAAAACCATAAAACCATAAAACCATAAAACCATAAAACCATAAAACCATAAAACCATAAAACCTTAAAACTATAAAGTCTATGGTTTGCAGTCTATCTATATCAGCTTTACTTCTTGCGCAGCGGCCGTCCAGGAGGCTGAACGTTCACCAGCGGCGCAGGCCGAGCCGGGCTCATGCTCGCGCTCGCGATGCCCTCGCTCCCCTTAGCGAGCTGCGAGGCGCGCATGCTGCTGTTCATGTCCTTCTTCGCGCGCGCCGCGGCGCCGGCCAGGTCGGGCGACGCGAACGACGCGGCGACAGAGTCCGCCGGCCGGCCCCCCTTGCCCGCTCTGTTGCGGCGAGAAGAAGCGCGGGAGCCGGAGGCGACGCTGGAGCGGCTGCCGCGCACCGAGCAACCTTGACCGCCGTGCAGCTCGCGCGCGGCAGCCTCGGCCTCGGCCTCCGCCTCGGCCTCCGCCACGGCCTCCGCCTCGGCCTCCGCCATGAGCGCCGGGTCGGTCAGCTCGAGCAGGCACTCGAGGAACACGCCGTGGAAAGCGCGGCTGAAGGTGGCGCCCAGTGGCTCGGAATACGACTCCTCGTACTTGGCCGCCACCACTAGCACGAACGCCGGCGTCTCCTGCGTTACGAGCGCCACGATCCGCGGCACCGCGGACACGTCGGCGTCCGAGTTGCCCATCGCGGCGCGCAGCTCGGCGCAGCGCACGGAGACCGCCTTCCAGAATCCGGCCGAGCGGTCTGCGTTGCGGTGCTCGCGCTGCTGCGCCTGGAACAGCGTCTCGCCGTCCATCTTCGCGGCAAGGTGCGGCGGCTCGGCCAGCAGCGGCAGTGGCGGCGCGTCGCGGTCGTGCTGCAGCGCATGCTGAGGGTGATTAGCAAGAGCGGGATTACTTAAGGAGTTCACACACACGCGGCTGGGGGAGATCCATATATAGTGTTAAGATGTGTTCTTCACCTGCAGCATGCTGAGGCAGAGCGCTTGATAGCCGCCAGCACAGGCGCGCTTGATCGCCATGGCCAAGCCCTCGCCGTAGCGCACCGCATGGTTGACGGCGAAGGACTGCGCCTGCGTGTAGCTCATGCGGCGCAGCGTGCTGAAGATCGCCTTCTTGGAGGTGCGGCCGCGGAGGGCGTCGAAGACCACGCTCGACTCCGTGGAGAAGGGCAGCGGCAGCAGCTGTCCCTTCGGCGGCAGCAGAGCCAGCGCGCCGACCAGCCAGTTGCTGTGCAGGTCGCCCAGCCCGTGATCGACCAGCAACTCGTCCTCGAACGGCCGGCAGTACAGCGTGGCGTAGGCTTGGCACGCGGCGCTTAGCTGCGCGCGCGAGGCCTTGCACAGCAGCGAGTTGAGCCCGAAGAAGTCCGTGCTCGCGGACTGCGCCGTGGCGGCGTGCAGCGTGCTGGCCATCTGCTCCGCCGCCGACTCCCAGCTCAGGTCGCGCAGCTCCTTCGGCCGCAGCTCCGCGTGCTGCGCCCAGCCGCGCTGCAGCACTTCCTTGGTGCGGCCGTCCACCACGTCCAGCGGCCCCAGCAGCGCCACTCCTCCCTCCTCCGGCCGGTCGTGCGGCGGCTTCGCGCGCTCGTCGCGCTCGATGTTGCTCTTCTTGCCCTCCGCAAGCGACATCATCAGGTGGTGCAGCGGCCCGCCGACGTGCTCCGAGATCTCGAGCGTCAACTGCGTCTTGAAGAGCAGCTGGTAGCTATCATCCAGCGCGCTGAGCTCGTAGCCCGCGACCGAGGCCAGCGCCGCTACCGCCGCGCGCGCGCCCTCGCGCCGCACCTCGATGCGCGTCCCCTTGGCGTCGCCGTACGTCTGCAGCCCTCTGCGCAGCGCCTCGCATAGCGCTTGGTACGGCAGCGGCTCCACCTTGCCCTCGTCGGGCAGGTGGGCGATCAGCGCCTCCAGCAGCAGCCCAGACGAGCCGCGCCACTTGCCTCCGCGCCGCTGTGCCTCGAGCGACGCGTGCAGCGTCGTGCCGTGTGCTCTGAGGTACTCCTGGCAGAGCGCGAGCAGTTGCTTGGGGTTGGGCTTGAGCAGCTGCTCCACCAGCTTCTTGTAGTCGCAGGTCACGCTGACGGAGGAGAGCAGCGCCAGCAGCGAGCGAGCGCTGTCCTTCGCGCCGCGCTCGTCCAGCTTGTAGTGGCGCTTGGCGCGGTAGCCGCCGCTCGACTTGTCGTAGTGCTGCTCAAGCTTACCGCAGTCCCGCTCGATATCGAGCCACGCCAGCAGCGCTAGCCGGAAGGGCTCGGCGGTGCGCAGCGTCACGAGCTTCGTCAGCGACTTGCCGTAGCGCCGCTTGAACCATGAGGCGAGCACAGCCGAGCGCCGGTCGCGCAGCTCGTAGCACAGCTCGCCGAGCTTCCGCCGGTCGTAGTCGGTCACCAGCGGGCACAGCCGGCCGTACAGCCGCTCCACTTCCGCGCGCTCCGGCAGGGCGCTCTGCAGCAAATTACTAAAGGATGAACAGCGGGGATTACTAATGAATAAACAGCAGGGATTCATATTTGTTCTTCACCTGCAGCAGCTCGGCGTCCTGCGGTAGGGCCGTGGCGATGGCGAAAAGCAAGTGCCCCTAGGAAGGTGAGGAGGTCAGTCTGCGGAGCGCTGTAGAGCTGACACGCGGCAGTGGATAGCTGTCCATAAGGCAGTGGACAGCTGTCCGTGCAAGCAGCCGATCGCCTCTAGTTACCTCGCCCATCGGCCGCCCGAGCGGCGCCACCTCCGCGGCGCCGTGGGCGTCCTGCGCCTGCTGCGCTCCGTGCTGCGCCGCGTCGAGCTCGGCCTTGGCGGCGAGCACGAGCACCTCGTGCTCCTTCTGCACGCCGTCCGCCGCCCCGAAGATTTCGGCCTTGTCATCCAGCACGAGCTGCGCGTTCTCGTCGTCCTTCTGCGCCGCCTCCGCGTCGTGCCGCGCCTTTTTCTCCAGCGCGGCCGCTACGGAGCCATCAGACTTGCCCTCGAGCGCAGCCTTCATGGCGGCGGCGTTGCCCGTCATGAGTGCCTTTGACTTGGCCTCGGAATCCTCGCCGCCGCCGTGGTTCTCGCGCTCCGTGAACTCCTGCGCCGCCTTCTGCTTGAACCTCGCCTTCATCCTCGCCTTCTGCGCGTTCTTCTTCGTGTCCTTGGCCTCCTGCACCTCCAGCCGCTTCGCCGTCGCGTCGGCGGCCACCGCCGCCAGCGCGCCCTCCGCCGCCTCCAGCAGCGCCGCCTTCTGCGCGATGACCTCCTGGCTCGCGTCGTACGCGTCCGCCATCGCCGACACGTGGTCCGCCGCGCCCGCGCGCGAGTCGGCGGCGTCCTGCAGCGCGAGCTTCGTCGCGGACAGCAGCTGCGCACGCGGCAGGAAGCCGTAGCGCTCGGCGAAGGAGCCGCACATGGCTTCGATCTGCGCGAACGAGCGCTCACACCTGATATGGTAGTGAGAAGGTCAGTAGTCTGAGGAGCGCTTTGGGCGTGACACGTGGCACAGGAGAGCAGCTGTGGGGGTACGCACGTGACGGCGGTCATGAAGCCCAGCTCCTCCGGCGTGAAGTGCCTCGAATGCATCACGCCGCTCAGCTTGGCCGCGTCCTCCTTCGCCAGCTCGGCCGTGGCGTCGCCGCGCGCGCCCGTCACGCGCGGCCGCGACGGGTCGAGCAGCCGCACCATCACCTCGCGCAGCGCAGGGTCGGCGAGGCGCCGGCGCTCGGCGCGGCTCGGCGGGCGGCTGGCGAGCAGCGCCGCGTGCTCTGGGTTGGGCAGCCACTCCTGGCTAGCCTCGTCGAACACGCTCTCCTCGATCGCCACAGGCCCCTTGAGCTTGGGCGCGTTCTCCGCCTGCCACGCGTCGAACTCGGCGCTCTCCCCTCCGCCTCCTCCTCCAGCGCCAGCGCCGCCGTCCGCGCCGTGCTCCACCCAGCCCGCAAGCGGCACGCCGTAGCGCAGCGCGAAGAGCCGCTGGATCTCGTCGAGCTCCAGCTGCGAGCGCCTGCCGAGCACCGCCAGCATCTCGCGGCGCGTATTGTCGCCCAGCGCGCCGTCCGCCGCGTTCTTGAGGTCGAAGTACAGCGTGATGACGTCGATGCCCGAGTTACGCTGCAGCGAGTCGCCGCTCGCGCCGCCCAGGTAGCGCAGAGTGCGCTCGCGCCCCGGCAGCAGCGGCAGCACCCCGCGCACCAGCGACGCGCTCACACCGCTGCCGTCGCGGCTGGCGGCGTCGTCGCAGTCTTCGTACGGCGAGCGACCGTAGACCTTGACGTAGTGCCGCACCGCCGCGTCCACCTGCGCCGGCGAGCGCGCGAGCGCCGCCGCCAGCCCGCCACCGCCGCCCGCGCGCCCGTCGTCGCAGAGCGCGAGACCAAGGTCGGCGCTCGCCGCGAGCGCCGAGTGCAGCAGCGCCGCATCCGCCTCAGCGATCAACTGCGCCAGGGATTGACTGCACGATGAACAGCAGAGATTACTTACGGAATGCACAGCAGTCTTGACCTGCGCCTCGCAGCGGCTCTGGCGCGCGGCGGCCGCGCGCGCCTGCTGCGCTGCGGCGCCGGCGCCCGGTTCCGCCGCCGACACAGCGCTAGCGCTGCGGGACCTTGCCAGCGCGGCCGCCAGCGCCCAGAGCGGGGAGGCCATCAAGTGGCCGTCGCTGTGAACGGGGCCCTGCGCCTCGCGGCTGCAGGCACGCGCCAGGCAGTCGTCGGCGGCGGCAGAGCTGGGTCCGTCCGCGCGCAGCCGGTAGCACTCGGCGAGCGCCTGCCGGTACTCGACGGGCTGCCGCGCCAGCAGCCGCACCGCCTCGGCAGCCGCGCCGTGGCCCGCCGGGTCCCGCTCCGAGCGCGGCTGCAGCGCCTGCTCAAGGCGCAGCACGCGGCTGTAGAGCCGGTGCTGCTCCGGCAGCGACGCGCCGTCGGCCTGCGCGGCGAGCAGCCGCTCGGCGCACGCGGCCGCGAAGGCGGAGGAGGCCTCCCCGTGCGCCAGCGCGCCCTCCAGCTGCTCCGCCACGGAGCGGCCGGTGGCCTCTATGAAGTGCTCGGCCACCAGCGACAGGTGGCGCGGCGAGCGTCGCAGCAGCACGTCGCAGATGCCCTTGTAGTCGCCGTCGGCCACCGTGCGGCGCAGGGCGTCCGAGTCCCGCCAGGTGAGCGGCTCGTCCAACGCCCACTTGCCGGGCGGGTCGCCAGGCAGCGGGTCTGGGTCGGCGATGAAGACGTCCTCCTTGAATTGCGCGGCCAGCAGCATCGTCAGCACCATCGTGGCGCAGCCCGAGGTCTGCGACAGCACGCGGCTGCCCAGCGAGTGGCCGTAGCGCTTCTGGTAGGTGCTCTGCAGGCTGCGGATGGCCTCATTGGGCAGCGTGGCCAGCAGCCGCGCCACGGACACCTGCCCCGAGACCGAGCGGAAGTCGGCGTTGCGCACCGCCTCCAGGTGTCGCTTCTCGTCGCTGCGCAGCCCCGGCACCTCCGCCGGCAGCAGGAAGCAGACGGCCTCCACGAACTGTGTGTCCAGCACAAAGTCGCGCAGGTCTTCTTCCACCGAGCGCCCGTAGCGCGCGATGTACGCGGCGCACACGTGCCAGAGGTACAGCTCCGACGAGCGCACCACGAGCCGCGCCACCTGCTCGAAGTGCACGCCCTCCGGCCCCGCCTCAGCAGTGCCACGTCGCAGCTCCTCCGCGTCACCGAAGGCCGCCGCCTTGTCGACGCCGCCCTCGCCCGTCACCGGCGGCGCGCGACGCCCCTGCAGCAGCTGCTGGTACACCGCGCGTGTCCCGGCGGAGGCGAAGCGCCGCAGCCCGTTGAACAGCTGCTCCTTGTATACCTTGGCGTAGGAGTGCTTGAGCGACGTGGCCTGCTGGTTGCTGAGCGCCGCCAGGATCTCGACCGCCGCAATGGGCTCGTACCGCAGCCCCGATCCCGTCACCAGCTCGCGCAGCCGCTTCTGCTGCACGTTCTCCGCGCTCGTCATGGCCACCTCCTCCGACCACTCGGAGCGCCCGGCGGCGGAGTTGGCCCGCACGCGGTAGCGATGCAGCGAGCAGCTGTCAAGCTCCGCGTGTGTGAACGACTCCTCCTCGGTCTCCAGCAGAGGGCTCCCGCCATCCTCCCCCAGGCGGCCGGTGGCGCCGTCGACCTCCACGTCGTAGGAGACGTCAGCAACAGCTCACAGCACCAGCACAGCAACAGGGTGTGTGTTGGGCGCGCCCCGCGGCGGCCGTGTGGCTGGTAGGGCAGGGCGTAAGGGTTAGGAGGCTCACCTCCACGTCGTAGGAGACGATCTCCTCGCCGCCAGCCTCAGGCTCCTCCCAGCCGATCGTGAGCTGCGAGGGGGCTCGCGCGGCTCCTTGGTCAGCAGCAGCGGCACAGGCACAGGGCACTGAGGGCAGCAGGCAGCGGACACCGCACACAGTAGGGAACACAGCAACTGAGGCCAGGGGGAGCAGCAGAGGGCACAGGATGGATCGCACCTGCGAGGGCTCGCGCGCCTCTTTGAAGGAGATCAGCGGCTTGGCGGGCGGCACACTACCCACCTTGACGCGGCCTGCCTCCGACCAGCGGCCTGAGGACGGATTCACTTCAGGATGAATAGCAGGGATTACTTAGGGACTACTTAAGGAATCAACAGCATGGATCTTCACCGAGGCCGTCGCTGTTCGCGGCGCGCACGCGGTACGTGAGCACCGTGCCCGGCTCCAGCACCATCTTGGTGCCGTCCGCGTGCTTGAGCGCGAACTCACGGACGTAGGAGTTGAGCTGCTGCTGCTGCTGCACCTCGCACTTGGCCGGATCCTTGTGCGTGTTGGCGGGCAGCTTGGTCGCGAAGGCCAGCTCCCAGCCCAGCACCGGCCGCTCGTCCATCCACGACGCGCCGCTGCGCGGGTCAGCGAAGCGCGGCGGCGGCAGCCACGTCAGCGTGACACCCGCCTTCGAGTCGCCGGCTGCTAGTAGCAGAGGTGATTCGAGCTGCGTGACGGCGGGCGGCAGCAGCGGCTGCGGCGGCACGCCCGCTCGGGCGTTGGTCTCGCAGACCAGCTCGGCCCACGGCCCGGCACCCACCGCGTTCTGCGCTCGGATCCGCACGCAATACCGCGCCGCGGGCACCACGGCCAGCGTGGAGAACGTGTTGCGCTGCTCGATCGTGACGCGCGCCTTGGTGCCGAACAGCGGGATCGGGCTGCGGTAGCGGTCGCCCAGAGCCTGTGCCTCCTCGGCGTCGTTCTCGTGCTTCTCCTGCAGCCGCTGCTGTTCGGCCAGCGCCGCCCGCACGCCAGCCTCGCACGTTTTCAGCTCGTCTGAGCGCGCCTCGTGCGCCGCCCTGCTCTCCGCCCAGAACCGCCGCAGCGACTCCTCCTTGTCGCGAGCCTTGGCTGCCTGTAACTCTTCGAAGTACGCTTGCGGGTCCTGCCGAGGGTTGATGCCTACGTCGAAGTTCTCCGCCAGGAAGTCGCGCTGCTGAGCCACGTCGGCGACCAGCTCCACCACGATGCCCCGGCACAGCACCACCGCCTCGCCCGCCTCGGCGTCCCGTAGGCTCGCCTCGAGCACCGTGTCGATGGCGCTCGAGACGCACTCCACCGCGAGGCTCAGCTCCCCCAGCCGCGCGCAGACGGCGCCGCCGACTAGCGCGTCATACGCAGCCTCCGCTCTCTCCAACGTTGCGGCGCACTCCGCGTGCTGCGCCTGCACCGCGTCGCGCTCCGCCGTCTGCTCCTGCAGCTGAAGCGCGGCCTTGGTGGCCTCGGCGTCCGCGACGTCGGACGCGTAGCCGAGCCGCACCATCTCCGCCTCGTAGGCAACGATGGCCTCGCCGTTGCCCACGGCGGAGGACCAGTGCACCTCGACCGTGTCGCTCGCCGCCTCGCCCGGCCGCAGCAGCGGCGCGGAGGGCTTGAGCGCGGCCGTCGAGAGCACGAGCTTGATGGACCAGATGCCCTCCGCCCACCGCTCCACCGACGACTCCGCCTGTCGTTCCATTGGCCCACCCGCGGCGAACGTGCGCGCCTGGATCGACTTGCCGACGGCGCGGATCCGCACGGTGTAGCGCGCGCCCGGCCGCAGCCCCCGCACTGTGTGGGCGCGCGCGGAGCCCTTGACCGTCGCGCTGCCGCACTCCTCGCTGCCTTTGGGCGAGGCGCCCTTGCTGAGCTTGGCGAACAGCCCGATGCTGCGCTTCATGCGCCGCACTTTGCGCCACGCGGTGCTCTTGACGCCCGACATTGCCACCACGTCGGTGTTCGCCTCGAGCTCGTACTCGATGCTGTAGGAGTTGATGGAGTTGCCGCCGTCGTCGACGGGCGCGCTCCACTCCACCGAGAAGCCGTTGGAGAGGACGCCCTTGAGCGACAGCGTCGGCGCTGTCGGCGCCTCGATCACCGTCATGCAGGAGAGCTCGGCCGGCTTGGAGTGCCCCTGCTGCACCACGCGCGTGTCCACGTGGCGGCTGGTGTCGGGCTCCGCCTGGTGCGCCGTCTGCGCCGCGCGCTCGATGTCGCTCGTGTCGATCGTCTGGCCCCCTTTGGATGCGAGCGCAAGCTCGTCGTTGATGGCCACCACGCTGACGCTCACCCGCGAGCACTGCGCCAGGCCCGTCAGCAGCGCGCGGCGCGACGGCGCCGAGTAGCGCTGCCGCATCACCCAGACGTTGCGGCCGCCCTTTTCGCGCGGCTCCCAGTTGCCGGCGGCGGAGGTGCGGAACACCGTCGGGAACGCGGCCGCCGCGAAGAGCGAGAGCATGTCGTCGACCGAAATGGTGAGCGACGCCGGGTTGCGCCGCCGCGCCGCCGTGCGCGTCGAGACGGACGCATTCTCCTCGTCCTTCTCAGCGTCTTCGTCTGACTTGCTGCCGTGCCCCGTTCTATTATCGCGCTCCTCGTCCGCCTGCTCCTGCCGCTCGTCGGCGAGGTCGTCCGCAAGCCGCTGCAGCTGCATCTCCAGCGCATCCGGCGTGATCATCCCGTGGCGCTCCAGCGTCTTGACGCAAGCGCCGATCGCCGCCTTAACGGGCACGCCGGCGGCGTGCGGCTCCATGCTCGCGCGTACGTTGCCGGCGCCGACCGTTTCGCGCAGGATCTCGGTGATGCAGTCGGCCGCCAGCATCTCCGTCTCCCCCCAGCGCGCACTGTAGCTCGCGCGCGCCGCGCCGTCCTGCCCTTGCAGCAGCGCAGACAGCCGTCCGAACAGCCGGATCCGTTCATCGGCCGCCTCTCGGCGGGTAGCCTCGCACGCGGCGACCAGCGTGTCCTCCGCCCGCCCTCGGATAGAGAGCAGCGGCTCCAGGTAACCATCGATCAGCATCCTTGGCAGTTCCGCTCTCTGCGATGCGTCCCACGCCGCCACCTGCTCCTCCTTGCTGTGCACCTTCCGGGCAATCTCAGCCTGCGCCTCCTGCGCCGCCGCGCCCTCGCGCTCCTCGAGCTCCTCGTTCATCAGCATCCCTTCGCGCCGCATCATGTCCGCCATGCTGTCCTCCTTGCGCCCCAGCGAGAACTTCTTCTTCTCCGAAGACAGGTCGACCCCAAAGTCGCGGTGCGGGAAAGGCGCCTGATTACTGCACGGTGAGCAACAAGGGCGGGATTACTGAGGAGATTGCAGCAGAGATCCGTATGTACCGGCTGCACCCGCAGCTCCCACACCGCCGCTGAGGAGGGATAGGATACACTGCAGAATCAACAACAAGGGCGGGATGACTCAAGGAACCCACAGCACGCGGCTGGGGGGATCCTTGTATGATATGGAGCGCTGCTTGTACCAATGTGCTCGCGCAGCTCCTCGCGCGTCATCGACGGCAGCGACACGCGGTGGCGCATCCGCTCGGCGTACGCCAGCGCCCGCTCCACCTGTGGATATAGGAGGCATTCCTGAAGAATGAACCGCAGCGATTACTTAAGGGATTCACAGCAGGGATCCTTATAAGCGATGGAGCGATTCTTCACCTCATCCACGCAGCCCGCGGTCGGGGAGGGCAGGGTCGGCGGCGGCGCGGGGGGCGCCTCCGTGGACTCCGCGGCATGCCACGTCACCTCGTATCCATCCACGGGCGAGCCGGAGTTGGCCGACGCCTTCCACTCCACCTCCACCTCGCGGCTGCCCGCGTGCGTCATGCGCAGCTTGGCCGGCGCCGACGGCGCCGAGACCTTGGTGCGCATGCGGAGGGTGGCGGACCAGGGCGACTCGCCGGCGCCGGCCACCTTGCAGCGCACGCGGATCTCGTACAGCCCTGCCCTGAGCTGCCCCTTGCTCGTCTCGTGGTTGAAGCCGATCAGCTCGCCGCTCACCGTGGCCTTGAAGCCGCTGGACTTCCAGCCGATGAGCAGCGGCCGCTCGCCCGCATCCGCCGCCTCCGCCGCACCTTCCCCCGCCCGCAGCGCCACCGGCATCTTGTACTGCAGCTCCCAGCCCATCGTGTCGGCCGCCGGATCGACGTCACGCCTCCTCCACGCCACGCCCAGCGACGACTCGTTCGCCGTGGTGGGCGAGAGCTGATTTACAGAACAAATCAACAGCAGGGAATCACTAAGGAATGCACTGCAAAGATCTACTGAAGGAATGCACAGCAGATGTTTATAAGCGATGGAGCGTTCTTTACCAGAGGCGCCAGCGCCTTCAGCGCATCGGATCGCGTGATCATGTGGATGGGCGCACTCCACTCCGACGGGCGCGCCGCACGGCCGCTTGCGTCGGCGGCGGGCCGCACGCGCCCCCGCAACGAGTAGCGCGTTGAAGGCAGCAGCGAGCGCACGGCGCCCTTGTCGCGCTCCGCCGAGAAAGTGGCGGAGAGCTTGCGCTCGGCGATCTGCTGCTTGTTTTGGTCGTCGCTGCAAACCCACTCGAGCTCGATGCTCTCCAGCAGCGCCGTGTCCGCGTACACCCAGCCCAACGTCAGCGAGTCGACGCTGGCGCCCGCCTGGTGCAGCAGTGGCGGCGGCGGCGGCGCAGCGTGCGTGCGGAAGGAGATCGGCGCGGTCCAGTCCGCAGCGGCCACCGCCTCCGCCGCTCCAGCCTTGCTGTCTCTTCGCAGCTTAGCTTGGAACTCATAATGCGTGCCGGGCCGCAGCCCTTTTAGCGTCACGACGCCCTGCTCAGAAACCGTCTTTTCAATCGCTCCGATCTCCTTGCGCTGCTCGGCGCTCATCTTGGAGAGCAGCGGCGGCAGCGGCTTTGGCGACTCCATCGCCCGCAGACTCACTTCGCAGCCCGTTGCCATTGCCACGTCCACCCCCACGCTCGTGCCGTCCACCGCCAGTAGCCCCTGCGCGTCCTTGTGCAGCTGGACGTGCATCGCGGGCAGCGTGAGGATGTTGAGCGGCCGCCCCCACTCGCTAGCCCCGCCCTTGCTGCGGCTCCTCGCTACGATGGTGTATAGCGTGTTAGGGCGCAAATGCGAGCAAGACCACTCGTGCGTCGAGGTGCGATACAGCGTCTCTGGCTTCCCGCCGCGCACGTCCGGCGCAACGGGGATGATTTGTGGGTCCTTGCTCTTGCCGTCCGGTACCCTGAGGGCGTCGTCTGTGGAGACCTCGCACCTGAACAAGGGATTTACTGCAGGGTGAGCACCCAGCTGCTGAGGAGGGATGACTTAAAGAGTTCACAGCAGGGATACTTATGTATATATAATGCTCGCACTTGATCTCAAAGTACATGCCCTCATCGCCGCACTCGCCCCACGCCCCGCCCGGCGTGGCGAGCACGCGCATGTCGTTTCCGGCGATCACTCCTTCGAGGTACGCCGCGCACTTGAGCTTACCGCGCTCACGCGCCAGCTCGCCGATGGTCATGCCCGTGCGAAAAACCTCTTCGCCGATGGAAGAGGACTGCGCGCCCGCGGAGGTGCGCTCGCTGACGTTTGTCTTCTGCCCAAGGTAGCCCTCCAGCTGCAGCGCGTGCGAGGGAGGGCGGCTCAGGGCAAGAGCACTTACGACAGCGCCAAGGGCGAACATCAAGAGCAGCAAGAGCAGCAAGAGCAGCAGGAGCAGCAAGAGCAGCAAGAGCAGCAAGAGCAGCAAGAGCAGCAAGAGCAGCAAGAGCAGCAAGAGCAGCAAGAGCAGCACGACGAGCAGCACGAC
>Ga0308015_10000992_pt1 | contig 12158 bp, 12 predicted proteins | sample Neamet231_FD_203128 | JGI IMG/M metagenome (GOLD analysis project Ga0308015, IMG submission 203128) | Marine microbial communities from water near the shore, Antarctic Ocean - #231 | ecosystem: Environmental > Aquatic > Marine > Unclassified | place: Southern Ocean | collected 2014-07-28
GGCAGTTACGATATAGAGTAGAAGGTGATAAACTAACTAACTGGCGGTCAGGAATTATGCGAATAGAAGCAACACCCGGAGGTGGTCGATGAGTGGTCAAATACCTCCAGCTCCATTAGGTGACAAGTGGAATATTTGGGGTGAGAAATTAAGTAAATACTTAGCTGGTACAAGATCAAAGTTAGAGTTTAGAGACTCAGCTGCAAGTGCTACTGAGGATGGTATTTTAATGTGGGATGCAACGCAAGATGCTGTTGTTGTCTCTAAGAACGGTGCGTGGGTTAAACTAAAATACGATCCATGACACTAGATCAAGAATTAACAAGATGTAAAGAGTGGATACAGTCTGCACTTAATAAAGGTGGAGACACACATAACTTTAAAGATATAGTGGATGGAGTTATTAGTGGTCATATGCAACTGTGGTTAGGTGTTAACGGTTGTGCGGTTACAGAGATTGTAGTGTATCCTAACAAGAAAGTGCTTCATGTCTTCCTAGCTGGAGGAGATCAAGGACAAGGAATTAAACAAATTACAGACATGCACGATGATGCAATGGCATGGGGAAAGCAACAAGGCTGTGTTGGTATGACAGTAACAGGACGTAAGGGATGGAAGCGTGTGTTACAGTCTAAAGGATGGACAGAGCAGTTTACAACATTATTAAAGGAGTTTTGACATGAGTGGTGGTGGCGGAAAAAGTGGAAGTGATGTAGCAGAAACATCTGTACCTGATTGGATTAAGTTCCCAGCAATAAGAAACTTACAACGTGCAGAAGATGTTCAACGCATAGAATATATGCCATATCGAGGCGCAGAGGTAGCTGGTTTTACTGACAATCAAATATCTGCCATGCAAAATAATAACAATACAGCTGCTTCTTTTGGCTTACAAGCTCCTACAGATGCTATGAGTGGTATGCCTACTCCTGAACTTTATGCTAATGGTATGCGAGGATACAGTTCAATGCCATTATATGATGAAGCTCTAGCATTAACTAAAGAAGCACAACCTGAAGCGTTTGCACAGAATGAAGCGCTGTTTGGAACTGATGTAGGTACAACATATAATCCTTATCCTACTGGTAATCCTAATGCTGGGTTTGGTGGTGGTAACTCTGATTCTTCAATTGTTCCAAGACCAGGCGCCAATCCTTACGATACTTCTACGTGGTCTCCTAAAGAACAAATTGCTCATAACAATGAAATTAATGCTACTGGTACAGGAAGCTCAACATCTATATTAGATGCTTCGTATGGTGGTATTGAGCCAAGTGGATTTGATTACAAAGCTCATATGAATCAAGTTAATAGTACAACTCCTGATGACATAGCAGTTCCTTCAGGCACAGACTATAAAGCTATTGTTGCTGAGATGAAGCAAAAACAAATGGCTAATGCAATGTCTGCTTATGGAGATAGAACTGGCGTTGATGGTAATTACAATTCACCAGGTCATCCATCAAATAGGGGAAAGTATTAGGGAGTGCAGACACCTCCCTACCACAGAACACAGCTAGTATTACCAACTTTACGTTTGGTAAAGATGCTAATGCCGATCAAAGAGCAGTCTTTGATGCTATGCAAAGTTCGGGTATGAACTCTTCGTTGTTATCAGGTGAAAGAGGAATAGGAGATACAAAGCAAGGGTACGGAATGGGTTTACCAACAATACAAGAAAGGGGCATAGGAGATGCACAACAATATTTACGCCAAAATATGATGTCTAACGGATCAAACAATGGTCGTGGTGTAGATACTTCATTGTCAAATACCATGGGGCGAGATATAGCTTCAGGTATGGGAGATGGTTTAAATAATGTTATGTCTATGACTCAAGGCATTCAGAGTAAGTATGGTAATCCTAACGATAGAAGTGTGCAACAAATTATGTCTGAGTACAATGTAAACAACGCAGAGAACGCTTTTCAAGGAACAGATAACAACAGAACTTTTTTACAGAAGACTGGTGATGCAATAGGTGATAGATATAGTGGTGTTATGGATACGCTATATAATCCTGATGCTGCTGATGGTGGTAGTGGTTACTATAATTCTTTGCGTGGCTATCCAATGAGATTATTTGCTGGTGGTGATGTGTCTGAAGATGACATTGCAGCTCACATTGTTAACAAAAAAATGGATACACCTTTTTATGGTGATGGATCAGGATTGACAGGGTACAAACACCAAAATATGAAACAACTAGATGGATCAACATATATCCCAGTATCTGACAATCCAAGTGGCTATCATTTCTTAGGCGGTAAGGATGCTGGATTGTTGTCAGGAGATAAACAATTACCCGGTGGTGGTATTCCTATGGCTTTAGGTGCATATGGTTACCAAACAATAAATGGCTTATTAGATGGTACGATTGGTAAAGGCTCTCATACTCAAGCAATGGACAATATTAGAGGTGTTGCTGCAAGTGGAAACGCTGATGCATTATCAGGTATCTTAGATCGTATGGATCAAGGCAAAGCAAGAGACGAAGTTATTAAACAACGAATTGCTGATAAAACATTTGTACCCGGTAAAAAAGCACCAGCATATGAACCACCTAAACAAACGGTTGCAGATCGTAAAGGCTATACACCACAACCTAAAGCAAAAGTTAAACCAAAAGTTAAAGTAAACTATAATACTAACACACCAGCTCCTACACAAAAGAAACAAAGTAGAGCTGGAGCTAAATCAGTTAAAGCACCTACAAGATCAACAGGTAGCAGAGGCGGAAGAGGTAATGTAAGTGCAAAGAAATCAACACCTTCTAAAAGTTATGCAAACTATAGTAGAAGAGTAGGCGGAAGATAATGATACAATATAATCAGGAGAGAGAATAATGGCTGGAAGACCAGGACAAGGTGGACAAACAGTTCCTCCAAATATAATGGATAGTGCTGCTAAAGGCATTTATGGTGCTGGAGTCGGATCGGCTACTGGGATGAACTATCAACCTGAACAAGTAACAGCTAATCAACTGGCTACTACTAACATGACACCATATACCAACCCATACGAAACTGCCGTAGTTCAAGCTACGCAAGACGATATGTTACGTAGTAATAATATTAATCGAGATCAATTAGGCGCACAGGCTTCAATGGCTAATGCTTTTGGTGGATCAAGACATGGTATAGCAATGTCAGAGAATGATAGAAACATGACAGAGCAAATGGCTCGTGCTACTGCTGGGTTAAGACAGGCTGGATTTCAAAATGCACAGAATAACGCACAGTATGACATCAACAACAACCTACAAGGTCAAATGGCTAATCAATCTGCTGGATTACAAGGCGCTAATCAAAGGTTAGGTGCAGCGAATCAATTAGGTCAAGTCTCAAACCTTGGATTTAACATGGGTAACACAGTAAATAGTAATCTTGGAGCGCAAGGCGCAATGCAACAAGCCTTACAACAAGCAGTAATGTCACAAGCTCAAGATAAATTTGGTCAATATACTAGTCATGGTGCAAATGGGTTAGGGTATCTAAATAATGCATTAAGTAATACTCCCAATGCTAATACAACAACTACAACTCAAAACAAAGGATTGTTTGATTACCTTACATTAGGTGTACAAGGTATTTCTGCAATGAACGGAGGATAAGATGGCAATTGGATTAGGACAAATGCTAATAGGTGGTCTCTTAGGTAATGAGATTGGCAAGAATGGTGGTATTAGTGGTCTTTTAGGTGGACTTACTGGTGATAATAAAGGTAGAGTCACAGACGAAGAGATGGCTACACATCAAATGCCTGATGGCACTACAATGCCTGGTGCTACACATCCTGAAGGTGGTTACAATCAAGCTCCACAACAACAAGCTCAAGCTCCACAACAACAAAGTGGTGGCTTTATGAGTGGAATAAACAATTTGAGTCAATCACAACTTGCAAAATTAGGCATGGGCTTTAACTCTATGCGTATGCATCCTGATGCTAACTTAGCTGCCTCGTTTCAAAAAACAATAGATACAAGCGTATCAAATAAAACAAAAAATTTGACTGTTAAGCAATTAAGAAAAATGGGGCATACAAATATAGCTGATCTTGTTGAAAGTGGTGTAATGTCAGTTAAAGATGCTTCAGCAGCTTTAAGCAAAAACATGGGTAATCCCGGAGATGCTAAAGGTTATGTCGAATGGTTAAAGGGCGAAGCACAAAAACCCGGTCAAGAACATTTTGCACAGTATGCAGAAATGCTTGGATTTAATCCGACTGATTCAATGATGAAAGACATCACCACTATGGTGACTAACGATCTTGGTATGGGTGATGCAAACACTAAGATAACCTTTTCAACTCCTAAAGTTAATCAAGAGACAGGCGCAGAGTATGTTGTAAGAACTGATCCTAACGCAGAGCCTGATAAACAAATAACTATAGTAAATACAGGTAACACTTTACCTACAACGCTAGAAATAGCTGCAGCTGATTCACAAGCAAAAATACTTGCAGCAGATAAAGCAAAAGCAGTTACTACTGGCGCACAGGCATTTCAAGATGCACAAGCTCTAGAGGGTGACATATATGACTACACGATAGCATTAGATAATTTAACAGTAACTGATCCTCTGACTGGTGTTAAGACATTTACTGATGAAAAAGCAAGAACTGGTTGGATAGCTAATAAATTACCAGCAATGAAAAAAGAAACTTCCGCATTAAGAAGAATTGCAAACATAATGGGTATTAAAGTTATTAACATGGCAACATTTGGTGCATTGTCTGAACGTGAAATGGCGATGGCTATGGCAACAAACCTTGACTTGCAACTTCCGGGGCAAGAGCTAGTACCTTTTATAGAAGAAATGATTGAGGCTAAAAGAAAATTTGCAAATGTTCTATATCAAAGGACTTACGATTTAACAAGCAATCCTGAAATGACATATACCCAATGGCAGTTAGATACTACTGAAAAAGCACTAGAACATGACAAATACAGATACTACAACCTTAGTGATGCTCAGAAAGCACAGTTAGAAGGACTAGTAGAAGCGAGGGGTTTGCCTGAAGGCTACACAGGTCAAATGATTTGGAATAGCTTTAACTTAGAAACTAGAAAGGGGTTTTAGATGGCAACAAAGACTTGGATAGACAATATAAACGAGGCATTAGATGGTGGTAGTGTAACTACTTCTAATGATGGTGAAGGTTTTAGTCCTGAAGCAATGGAAAAAATTGAATCACTAACTCCGAAAGTAGACCAAACGGTTGTTGAAGCATCTTTAGTAGAAGTTGAAGATCAAAAAACTAGAGCTTTATTTCAAGGTTTGACCTTTGGTTTTGCTGACGAAATGGAAGCCTTTGCTAGATCGTTAGCCAATAAAGATGTTACGTATGAACAACAGAGAGACCAAATACGAACTGCAATGACTGAATACGCAAAAGCTAAACCCGGTGAAGCGTTAGCAATGGAAGTAGCTGGTGCAGTAGTTCCAACAATTATTTCATTATTTGGCGGCCCAGCTGGTTGGGCAAAAGCACTACAGACAGTTACTACACTTGGAACAAAATTAGCTGGTAGACAAGGCATAGCAAAGACAGCGCATATGACAGGTAAAGGAACTGCCCTTTATTCTGTAGGTGCTGGAGAGGAAGGATTAGTTGAAGATATAAAGAACGCTCCGGGTGGCTATATTTCAGGATTAACTCTTGGAGGCTTACTTCATGGTGGTGGACAAATAGCTGCAGAGGGAGTGGGTAGATTGTTAAATACTGAAATAGGTAGGAAATTTACACCAGTTGTAAGAGAACAAATGGAATTGTTAATGCAAAGATCAGGTATGACAGCTAATGAGATCATCGAAAGAGTGCAGAAAGGAATACTAATGATTGAAAATGACACCTTACGTGCAAGTATTAAAGCATTATCAGGTATGTCTAATGATGCTAGTGCAGTTATAACAAAATCAACTAAGGCAAGACCTTTAGAGACAAAGAAAGATTTACTTAACGAAATGCAACAAATAACAAGTGGTACTAGTGCAGATGAAAATGTAATAAAATTGTACAATGCTTCAGATGATGCATTAAAAGCTGCTGAAAATAAAATGTATAAGAGCTTATTTCAGGAAACTAATCCTGAGTTACCTCCACAGATGGCATTAAACTTAGAAAATGTTATGCGACAATTTCCTAATATGTGGGATGACATAAACACTATTTATAGTACAAGTAAAGGCGCTGGATTAGTTCCTTTCTTTGAAATTAAAGATGGCGTTTTACGTATGATTAAAAAACCAACACTTCAAGATGCCGAAGAAATCTATAGATCATTGAGAGATGTTCCTAGAATGAATGTAAACCAACGTATTTTAAGTAATATAGACGATGCAACAAAAATTTTAAAAGCTGAAATAAATGAGTTTAGTCCTGAATTAGCTGCGGTAAGGCAAACAGCTAGTAATACAAGATCAGGAAGAGATGCTTATGAGTATGGAACTAAAATACTTAGTAAGAACCCTGAAGAAATTGCGGTGGAATTAGAGAAATTAGCAAATGTTCCGGGTGCTATTGAAGCTCTTAGACAAGGATTTATGACTACCTATAAGTCAAGAACTGGATCAAGCACAGCTGCAATTAAAAATGTAGCTGAAGAAGGTAAAAACTTTAATGAAATAGTAAGAATGTTATTTCCAATAGGAAATCAGGCAGATGATATAGTTGCTAAAGCAAACATTGCTGGTGGAGCTTTAGATACAAAAAATTCTGTACTTGGTGGCACAACTACAGCTAGAGAACAAGTAGCTGCTGACCAAATGAGTATAGCCACACAGACTGCAAGATTAAAAGAAAACCCAATGGATGTTGGTGCTGGTATTGCCTTAGTTAGAAACTTAATTAAAACTAGAGCGCCTGAAATGAGTCCTGAAGATGCTAAAAGACTTGCAGAATTAGTCACATCAAAAAATTCAGCCGAGGTTCAAGCCGCTATGGTTGACGATGGACAACTAAGTACAGTATTAAAAATAATTGATATGGCAATATACGGAGCTAGTAGGGTAACAGCTTCAGGCTCTAAACCAGTTGGAGCGCAAGTTCAAGAAGACAGATTAAGTAGTAGCGGTTTAATGAATTATACTACAGGTGCAATTAGTGATAGTATCGGCAATTTAATGCAACAAAATTAAGGTCAAAATATGAAAGCTGAAAAAATGACAGATGACGATATACAAAACATTGCTAGTGATGCAGTTCAAAGTGCTATTAGCTTTGTTGAGAGTGAGATAGCTTCAGAACGTATTAAGTCACAGCGTTATTTTGAAGGCGAGACTGACATTGGTCAAGAAGATGGTCGATCTAAGATTGTATCTACTAAGGTTAGAGATACTATACGTGCAATCAAGCCTAGCCTAATGCGTGTGTTCTTATCTTCAGAAAACCCAGTAGAGTTTATTCCTTCTAGTCAAGATGATGTCAAAGGAGCTGAACAAGCTACTAAATACTGTAATTATCGCTTTAGTGAATTAAACGGATACACATTATTAAATGATGTTATTCATGATGCCTTAGTTAAGAAAACTGGTGTACTAAAAATATGGTGGGAAGACAATACTGAACAAGAGATGTTTACATACTCTAATGTTACAGATGAAGAGATGGCAGCTATTGTAAGTGAGCCTGATGCAGAAATTATTGAGCATACTCAAGAGATGTCAATGGAAGCTGACGAGAATGGTATGCAAATGGAGATGCCACAACATACTTTAAAGGTTAGTTATACTAAAGAAAAAGGAAAACTACAGATTGAAGCCTTACCACCTGAAGAATTTATTGTTGATCGTAATGCTAAGAGTGTTGACGATGCTTATATAGTAGCGCACAGGACTGAGATGCGTGTTACAGATTTAGTGCAGATGGGTTATGACTTTCACGAGATGTCACATCTATCAGGTCTAAGCTCTGATGATTCGTTTACTGATTCAGAAGCATTTGAAAGAAAAGGCTACGAGCAAGACGAAGAAGACAATACTATGGATGTTAGTATGAAGAAAGTTGCTGTGACTGAAGCCTACATGAAGATGGATAAAGAAGGTACAGGCGTAGCTATCATGTATAGAATTTTAATGGCTGGTGGTGACAATAAACTCTTAGAGTGTGAGCCTTGGGGTGACGTACCATTTGCGGTCTTTGAAATTGATCCTGAACCACACACATTCTTTGGAAGAAGTGTAGCAGACCTAATTATGAACGACCAAGACTCTTCTACAGCGATGCTGAGAGGGATTATGGACAACGTAGCGTTAACAAACAGTCCTAGACAGGGTTATGTCCAAGGACAGGTCAACGTAGACGATCTTATGAATAATGAAATTGGTGGACTAGTAAGAATGAAGTCACCACAAGCGTTAGTAGATATAGCGACTCCATTTGTAGCTGGTCAAGTATTAACAGCAATGCAGTATCTTGATAATACTATTGAAGGTAAAACTGGCGTATCAAAAGCCTCACAAGGTCTTGATCCTGATGCCCTACAAAATACTTCTGCAACCGCAGCACGTTTACAAGCCCAACAAGGTTCAGCACAGATTGAAGTAATGGCTCGAAATATTGCCGAGGGCGGTATGAAACGCTTATTTAAGCTAATGCTAAACCTTTTAGTAGAACATAGCTGTGAAGAGACAATGATGCGACTACATGGTGAGTTTGTTCCTATTGATCCACGTGTATGGAATACTTCTATGGATTTAACTATTAATGTTGGATTAGGAACTGGTAGAGAAGAGACACGAGCTATGGCATTACAAACTGCACTTACAATGCAGATGCAGATATGGGAGTCATATGGCTCACAGAATGGATTAGTTACAATGACAGGTATTAGAAATACACTTGGCGATATGTTAGGGATAGCTGGTATTAAGAATGTTGACAGATACTTTAATCCAATGACTGCTGAGAGTGAAGCGCAATTAGTTCAGCAACAACAAGAGATGGCTGCACAGGAGCAAGAAGGTGCAATGACAGATGCTGAAGCTCTAGTACAATCAGAGCAATATAACGCTGACAAACAAATGGAAATGCAACAACTTAAACTTCAGATTGAAGCACAAAAGGCAGTTGCACTAGATGATAGAGATAGAGATAAGATGGATCAAGACCTTTTACTAAAAGCAGCAGAGATATTAGGTAAATACGGAACTGCTGTAGATACTGCAAATATTAAGTTAGCACAAGATAAAGCTAGATACCCTGACCAAGCACCAGCACAAGCTGTTAGCGGAGGTCGATTCTAGTGCATATTGTAGAGAAAGGTGCTAAGATGAGAACACTACAGGCTGATGATACGTTTCAGTTAGCCTTTAAAGAGATTACTGAACAGCAGATTGCTGTTTTTGTAGATGCTGATTCTAGTACAGAACAGCGAGAGAAAGCACACGATATGATATGTGCGCTTAGAAAGGTTGATGATTATTTCGACTCCGTGCAAACGGATGAGGTAATGTACAACCATAAACAAACCAAAGGAGAATCAGCACCGTGAATGAATCAACGACTGAAAACCAAATGGATGGCACTATAGAAAGTGCTGTATCGAGCTTATTAGCTCCCGAAGAGAAAATTGAAGAGACTATTGAAGAAGAAATTCAGGAAACAGAAGAAATCGATGCTTCTGCTGAATCTGAGGTAGAGGATGATATTGACTCCGAAGAAGATGTATCTGAAGATGAGGAAGAATATTCCGAATCAGATGAGGATAACGATGACCAAATAGAGGATGCTAGTCCAGTAGAGCCACGATATGCTGTTAAGGTAGATGGAACAGAAGTCGAGGTATCCTTAGAGGACTTAAAGCAAGGCTATAGTGGACAACAGTATGTCCAAAAAGGTATGCAAGAGGCTTCAGCACAAAAGAAAGAAGCTGAAACTGTCTATGCTGCTTTAACTAATGAACGTCAGCAAATAGCTGAGTTATTTCAATCGCTAAAAGAAGGTGGATTTGCACCTCAACCTGTTAAACCAACCAAAGAATTGTTTGATGCTGATCCAATAGGATACATGCAAAAAAACATTGCTTTTGAAGAAGAGATGGGCGCATACAACCAACAAATGGCACAACTTGAACAAGTCTCACAAAGTAATAGTGTGGCTCAAGAAAATGCTAAGAATGCTTATATGCAAGAACAGATGCAAATACTCCAAAAAGATATTCCTGACTTTGCAGACTCAAAACGAGCAACTGTACTTAGGGAAAGATTAGTTAGCGTAGGATCAAATCATTATGGTTATACCAATGACGAGATTTCTATGATAACTGATGCAAGAGCGATAAAGGTTCTAAATGATGCTATGAAGTATCAGGATATTATTTCAGGCAAGTCAAAGGCTAAAGTTAAAACTCAGTCTACGAAATCTGTGATAAAGCCAGGAGCCAAGAAACAAGCTACGCCATCTGCTAAAATACGTTCACGCCAACAGGCAAAACTCAAGGGTTCGGGTAGTATCGATGATGCGCTCAACCTAATTCTTAATACATGATGGAGAAATATTATGGCACAGCCAAGTAATACGTTCGACAGCTATGACGTTAAGGGTATTCGTGAAGACTTATCAAATGTAATACATGATATAAGTCCTGAAGAAACTCCTTTTTACTCTTCGCTGAAAAAAACTAAAGCAACAAACACTTACCATGAGTGGCAGACAGATGCGCTACGTGCATCAGGCACTAACGCTCATATTGAGGGTGATGCAACTACTGCGGAAGCAAGAGTGGCAACTGTTCGTCTTGGAAATTATACTCAAATTTTCAAAAACGCAGTGGTCATACCTGACACAGATGAAGGACTTGATAAAGCTGGTCGTTCTGCTGAGATGGCATACCAAGTGCTTAAAATTGCTAAAGAGCAAAAGCTAGACATTGAGAAGGCTTTGTTTGCTAACAATAAGTATGAAGCTGGTTCAGCTTCTGCGGCACGTGAACTAGCTGGTCTAGGCGCATACATGAAATCTAATGTTGCAAACATTGGTGGATCAGGTGGTGCTAACCCTACTGGCTCTGTTCCGGGAAACACTCCGAGAACTAATGGTACTCAGACAGCGTTTACACAAGCTGACTTTGATACTGTAATGCAATCTATTTGGGTAAATGGTGGTAATGCTGATTCAGTTTACTTATCTTCTTTCCAAATGAACATTGCTTTAGGTTTCACAGGTAATAATAACCAACGCTCACAAGTACAAGCTGGTGATCAAAAAGTTATTAAATCATTAGATGTTTACGTAACACCATGGGGAACAGTAGAATTTACTCCACATCGTGAAGTACAAAGCAGAGATGTTTACATCATCGATAATGATATGTTTGAGGTAGCTATATTACGACCTACTAAGAACACAGAACTTGCTAAGACTGGTGATAATACCACTCGTCAAGTTTTGACAGAGCTAACGTTAGTCTCAAAGAACGAAAAGGCATCAGGCTTAGTGGCTGATTGTTCAACTTCGTAAACTTGAGGTAAACTATTGGTGTGGGGAGTCCTCCTTAACTTCCCACACTTTTAAAGGAGAAACATGAAGACTAAAGAACAAGTACATTTTGACAATAAAAACGGGAAGATCATTGTTGAGAGTACACACGACAATCAAATGTATCTAGATCGGGTTGAGGATATACGTAAGACAGGTCATGGGATGACAGGAGAGAATCGTTTTGTTGGCTCTATCCCTATACACATAATGAAAGAATGGTGTAAAGAGGCTGGAATCAAATGGAGTGATATGAATGCTCGTAAAGAGATTGTACGAAAAAAATTACTTAGTGGCGATTTTGATAAGCTACGAGTTTGGAAAGGAACATTTTAGGAGACCTTAATGGCTGATTCAACTACAACAACATTTACCTTAGTAAAGCCTGAAGTTGGAGCTTCTGAGAGTTCTTGGGGTACTAAAGTTAATACTAACTTTGACTCAATTGATAACCTTTTAGATGGCACTACATTAGTAAAGCCTAATGTAATTGTTGGACAATGGAAAATTTCAGGAACAGCAGTTACTTCTACAGCAGCAGAATTAAACGCACTAGATGGTATTACGTCTACGGTTGCAGAATTAAACAAATTACATGGCGTTACAGCCACTACTGCTGAACTTAACAAAATTGATGGAGTAACAGCAACAACTGCCGAACTAAATTTTATAGATGGCGT
>Ga0308015_10000997_pt1 | contig 12124 bp, 10 predicted proteins | sample Neamet231_FD_203128 | JGI IMG/M metagenome (GOLD analysis project Ga0308015, IMG submission 203128) | Marine microbial communities from water near the shore, Antarctic Ocean - #231 | ecosystem: Environmental > Aquatic > Marine > Unclassified | place: Southern Ocean | collected 2014-07-28
GGCTAGCTTTGCCACATTACAAGAGTCAATTGTTGGCATAGGTAATGTTGTACCTGCACAAGCAGTGCAAAATATTGAAAATATTGATGGTGGTATTTTAAAGCAAGTATTAGTTAAAGAAGGAGATCTTGTAAACAAAGGTCAAAAATTAATATTGCTTGAAGATATACGATTTTCTTCAGCATTGAGTGAATCAACACAAGAACAGTCTTCTTTACGTTTAAAAGAAATACGCTTAGCTGCAGAGCTCGACACGGTGTCTATCAATAAAAACAAAGTAATAGTTAAATATCAAGAACTTACTACTGATAAATTAAGCAAGTTCGCTCATCAACAAGTGACATACACCTATCAATCAAGATTAGCACAACTTCAAACTCAGTTAGCACAAAACAAACAAGCAATTGAACAACATCAACAAGCGATTAATGAACAAGAAGGAAGTATCAAAAGCTTAACTAAACGTCTGAAATTACTAACAAAAGAAGTCATTTTAACGGAGGAAGTCGTTAATATTGGCGCTGTTGCCGAAATGGAGCTATTCAAACTTCAGCGTGACCACGCCATGATTGAAGGGGACCTTGAACGAGCAAAAACATTAAGCTTACAACAAAGATCCGCAAAAAAGCAGGCTCTTGAAGAACGTAAAGCCATTGCCTATGAGTTCATTGCCAGAGCAAGAAGTGAAATGGATGAAGTTGTTAACAATCAAGCGAAAATGCATGAAAGCAGTAAGGCCCTCAAAGACCGAGTTAACAAAACACAAATATACTCCCCCGTTCAAGGTACTGTAAAAAATATTCTTACTCGCTCTATTGGTGAGGTTATAGAGCCAGGTCAAGCAATCATGGAGATTGTGCCTTTAGATGATCAGTTATTAGTTGAAACACAAATAGCACCAAAGGATATAGGTTTTTTACATATTGGTATGCAAGCAATGGTTAAATTCACCGCTTATGACTTTGTAATATATGGGGGTTTACCGGGTGAAGTAATTTATGTAGGTGCCGATGCGCAACAACTTGAAGACGGTACCGCCTATTATGAAGTACATATAAAAACAGATCGTAATACACTCGGACAACGTGCCATAATTCCTGGCATGCAGGCGAGTGTAGATATTTTAACAGGACAGAAAACTGTTCTAAATTATTGGTTAAAGCCGCTTTTAAGAGCTAAAGCTAACGCCATGAAAGAAAGATAACAAGGAAAAGTGATTAAAATGCGTAACTATTTAGTTATCCCTCTACTTCTAGGCTGTAGTGCCTCAGTAGAAGCGCTGACGTTGGAACAATCTGTTGCTCAAGCAATGATGAATAATCCACAACTTATACAAAAATATGCTCGTTTTGAAGCAAAATATAGAGATAAACGTGCAGCATTTAGTGACTATCTACCCCAAGTTTCACTCTACGCAGCAACAGGCTACGAGCGTGTAACTCATGATAATGGACGTGATATTGATTCAGATTTGAATCGAAGAGAGCTAGGTTTACGCGTAACTCAATCATTATTTTCAGGTTTTTCAACTGTTGATGAAGTTGCTCGATTAGACTTTGAAGTAAAAGCAGATCAACAAGTGTTAATTTCTGCCGCTGAAAATTTAAGTCTTGAAATTGCGCAAACCTATATTGATTTATTTAAAAGCCAAGGCGTTTACGAGCTATCTGTTCAAAATGTGGATGATCATAAAGATATTTTAAAAAATATCCAAAGCCGTGCAGATAAAGGTTTAAGTAGTACTGCTGATGTGGCCCAAGTTCAATCTAGATTAGCAACTGCACAATCAAGTTTAATTGCTGCAAAAAATAATCAATTTGATTTAAAAGCCCAATATTTCGATTTAGTTGGTGAATACCCAAATGATTTGCATATGCCAAGAGCTGATGCAACATACTTACCTGCATCGTTGGACATTGCGATAGAACGTGCAAAGGAAAATCATCCTGAAATTAAAGCGTCTATTCTTGATGTAAAAGCAGCAGGAAAACAAATAGATCGTGAACAAGGTGATTTCTGGCCAAAAATTGACTTACAACTTGATGTTAACAGTAACGATAATGTCGGTGGTTATGAAGGCCCAGATGATGATGGCCGCTTAATGCTTACCATGAGTTACGACTTATATAGTGGTGGTAAATCTGTTGCCAGAACAGAAGCCTCTGCTTGGCGAAAAGAAGAAGCCAAAGCGATTAGAGATAGCACCTACAGACAAGTTATTGAAGGTACAACCTTAGCATGGAACGCCCACAAATTTGTTGGCGAGCAAAAAGGCTTTTATCGCCAAAATGTAAACTTTGCGAGCCAAGCACAGAAAGGTTATATGCAGCAATTTGTTATTGGCCGTCGTTCATTATTAGACGTCTTAGATTCTAAAATAGAATTATTTCTTGCCCGAAAAAACTATTTAAGAGCATCTTTCGATCAACACAAAGCAAGTTACCGTTTAATTAACGCCACCGGTAGGTTAATTGAAGAGCTACGAGTAGATACACCCGACGCTTGGAAATTAAAAGATCAAGAAGATGCTGAAGAATCAGGTACTGATATAGAAAGCACTGATGTAGAAAGCACTGATGTAGAAAGCACTAATAATGAAAGTGATAACGCGCAAGAGGTGGAAAAATAATGAAATACCCTACACTCACTAGTCTTTTTAATTCCATGCGTTTATCTATGTTAACGCTATGCCTTATAAGTTTAAGTGGCTGCGTGACTGATCCTGAGTTGTATAGCAACCAAGAACCACTGCAAGAGCAAACTAGAGATTTAAACGACATTGACTTAGATGGTGTGATAAACGAGCGAGATTTATGTGCTGAGACACCTAACGATGCAGTTATCAGTAATGATGGTTGCGAAAAGCTAACAGGCAGACCTAAAGTAAAGTTTCGTGAAATAGACTTTGCGTTTGATGAATCATCTTTAAGCGATTTTGAATACAAAAGAGTAGTAGAAATTGCTGTCTTTTTAAATAAATATCCAGAAACAGAATTATACCTAATAGGTGATACAAGTATAGAAGGCTCTGATGCCTATAATGAAAAACTTGCCAAAAGGCGAATAGCTACGGTACACGCGCTATTAATTAAAAATAAGGTCTCGCCTAAACGCTTAATGGAAGAAAGTTTTAGTGTGACAAAACATATACCAGAAAAGCTTAAAGGCAGGCATACAAGATTAATTGCCGTTTTAAAATGGCCTGGCGATTACAAAGACTATGAAGTAGAGTGGAATATTTTTACTGAAAGTAATAAGAAAACAAAAAATATAAAGTAATGTTATGGGAAGTGCCCATATACCCATTACACCTCAAGATGCAGATTTCAGCAAATCGATAAAGGGTCAGGTACAAGGCATTGATTGAAGAGAATAGTTATTCTCTTTTCTAAATCAATAACGCCGTAGATGACCTTTTATCGCCTTGATCTGATTTCCTAGCTTAGCTCTGAACCTGCACCTTGAAGTGTGATTGGTATATAACTCTAAACACAAAAAACCAGCGATAAGCTGGTTTTTTATTAACTAAATGATGTAATCAACTTACTCAATCAACCAACTGATATTGCTCACGTAAAATTGAAACAATTTCAGCTTTAGGATTATCAGATAAAACAATTTTATTACCGGTAATTTTCTCAGCGATATCGGTATATGTTTTAGATACATCCATAAGAACAGATAAAGGTAATTCATTATCACGCGCTAATGCTTCACGTTCTTCCATACGATCTTTATTTAATAAAATATCAGGATCAGGAAAGTGATTTAATAATAATTGACGGAAGCCTTCTTTTGAGTTTTCAACAACCTTCCCGGCACGGTATTGTTCACCATCCCATATACGTGAAGAATCAGGCGTACCTACTTCATCCATATAAATGAGCTTGTCATTGCCGTTTACATCTTTCACATAGCCAAATTCAAATTTAGTATCTACAAATACTTGGTCTATTTTAGCTAACGCACTCGATATAACATCAAAACCTTCGGTTAACAATTTCTCATAACGCGCAATATCATCAATTGTTTTAAAGTTAAATGCTTCAAAATTTTCTTCAATATTTTTACGGGTAATATTCACATCATCAACAGCTGGAACACCGGGGATATCTTTCAAAATACCTTTGGTTGATGGTGTTTGTAGTAATTCTGTTAACTTAGAATCTTTTTCTAATCCTTCGGGTAATGCAATACCGCAGAAGTCTCTCTCACCTTTAACGTATGAACGCCACATTGAACCCGTAATATATTGACGACAGATAGCCTCAATCATCACAGGTCTAGCTTTTTGTACAATCCATACAAATGGGTGTGGTATATCTAAAATATGACTATCAGCTAGCCCTTGCTCTTTAAACAACTTAAACCAATGGTTTGATATAGCATTAAGTGCCGCACCTTTACCAGGCACACCACGCATATCATTTTCGCCAGACCAAATGCAGTCAAACGCAGAGATACGATCGCTAATAACCATAATGGCTAATGACGTATCACTAGGAACGTCATAGCCCTTCTCTTCAATAAGGCGCTTGCTATCTGTTGCTGTTAACCAATAAACAGAACGTACTTTACCGCTATGAACAGGGGCATCTGTACGAATAGGAAGGTCGTTATTAACGGCTAAAACTTTATCAGCTAAGTTCATAATTATTTCTCTTGATAGATTTTTTTGATTAATTATTGAGATTGATTCTTTTAATGAATGCTTTTGATGAATGCTTTTAATAAATCAAGTTGATTGTTTATCAAAAGTATTAGTATTCATAAAGAAATGCTATTTAAGTAAAGTTACTTAATTACTTGTCTTTCGTAGCAAAATAATTTTAGTTAAATAGTATTTTTTGAAAGTAAAAAGGACGCTATAAAGCGTCCTTTTTATTCAAGCTTAACTAATAAATTTAGCCAAGCTTACATTCTATTACTTAAGCAGCTAAAGAAGCTTGCGCTTTTTCAACTAAGAAAGTGAATGCTGCTTTGTCGTATACTGCAATGTCAGCTAGGATCTTACGATCAATTTCAATAGAAGCCTTTTTAAGACCATTAATGAATTTGCTGTAAGATAAACCATTTTGACGAGCTGCTGCGTTAATACGAGCGATCCAAAGCTGACGGAATTGACGTTTACGTTGACGACGATCGCGGTAAGCGTATTGACCTGCTTTAGTTACTGCTTGATAAGCAACACGGTAAACACGGCTACGTGCTCCGTAATAACCTTTAGCTTGCTTTAGAACTTTTTTATGACGTGCACGAGCTTGTACACCACGTTTTACTCTAGCCATTTTCTATATCTCCTAATTAACCGTGACGTAAAAGTTTTTTAACTGACTTAATGTCAGATGCGGCGATCATGCACTTGGCACGAAGATGACGCTTAACTTTAGTACGACGCTTAGTCAAGATATGACGAAGGCCAGCTTGTTTGAACTTGTAGCCATTGGCTGTTTTTTTAAAGCGCTTTGCAGCACCTTTATTCGTTTTCATTTTAGGCATGAAATAATTCTCAAATTTATACGTTTTCTTTAAAAAGAAAGGTATATGCCAAATATTAAGTAGCGAGGGCGAAAATGACTCAGAAAACTTAACGTAATCTTAATCACTTTACTTGCAAGCCTTTACTACCAGCGTAAAGATAAAGTTGGTGAATAAGCAATTCAAGAATTACTTATTACTTGTCAAACCAAGAATTATCTATTTTTAGGGGCTAAAACCATCACCATTTGACGTCCTTCCGCACGACGCGGGAAGAACTCAAGTACGGTTAACTCTTCTAAATCGTTTTTAACACGCGTTAAAAGTTGTAAACCTAACTCTTGGTGGGCCATTTCACGGCCACGGAAACGTAATGTTACCTTGACCTTATCGCCGCCTTCTAAAAAGCGTTTCAGGTTACGTAATTTCACCTGATAATCGCCTTCATCTGTACCAGGACGGAATTTTATTTCCTTAACCTGTATTTGTTTCTGGTTTTTACGTTGTTCTTTCTGCTCTTTCGCTTTTTCGTAGATGAATTTACCGTAATCCATCACACGACAAACCGGAGGCTTAGCAGTAGGGCTAATTTCAACTAGATCAACGCCAGCGTCATCCGCTTGGTCCATCGCTTCATCTAAAGTAACGATGCCACCGGGCTCTCCGTCAAACTTAATTAAACGAATTTGATTGTCTAGAATGTCTGTAATTAACTCATTCAAACGATGAGCTGGCTCTTTACGCCCGCCTCGTTGTCCACCTTTAATAGCCATGTTCCTCCAAAGAACTCTTTTTAGCTTATTTAAACTCTGCCTTTACACTATACAATTATAGATAAAAGACAGACTATTTTATTTTTATAATAATGTCCGTTTACTACTTTATCACTATTAAGTGTTACTGACGTGTTTTAACTTCATCAGATAGCTTAGCAATAAAATCATCAACCGACATTTTTCCTAAATCTTCACCACTTCGCGTACGAACCGAAATTTCACCCGATTCCATTTCTTTGTCACCGACAACTAATAAATACGGAACGCGCTTCAAAGTGTGCTCGCGGATTTTAAAGCCTATCTTCTCATTTCTCAAGTCTATTTTTACTCTAAAGCCATTTTCTTTTAGTTTTTTAACAACTTTTTCACAATATGGTGCTTGTTTATCGGTAATATTCATAATTGTCGTCTGAATTGGCGATAACCATGTTGGAAACTTACCGGTAAACTCTTCGATTAAAATACCAATAAAACGTTCTAATGAGCCTAAAATAGCTCTGTGGATCATGACAGGAATATATCTTTCGTTATCTTCACCAACATAAGTTGCACCTAAACGCTCTGGTAATGCAAAATCAAGTTGTATTGTACCACATTGCCAACCACGTCCTAAACAGTCCATTAAGGTAAATTCTATTTTAGGACCGTAAAAAGCACCTTCACCTGGTAAATATTCAAATTTAATATTACTGTCGGTTAACGCTTTTGCTAAACCAGCTTCTGCTTTATCCCACGTTTCATCACTACCAATACGGTTTTCAGGACGTGTAGACAATTTAACAACGACATCTTCAAAACCAAACGAACCATAAACATCGTAGACCATTTCAATACATTTTTTAACTTCGTCTTGCACTTGTGATTCCATACAAAAGATATGTGCATCATCTTGTGTAAAACCACGAACACGCATTAAACCATGTAAAGAACCTGATGGCTCGTTACGATGACAACAGCCAAACTCAGCAATACGTAATGGTAAATCACGGTAAGACTTTAAACCTTGGTTAAATATTTGCACATGACCAGGGCAGTTCATTGGTTTAATGGCGTATTCACGCTTTTCAGATTCTGTAGTAAACATGCCATCAGCATATTTTTCCCAATGGCCTGATTTTTCCCAAAGGCTTCTGTCCATCATCATTGGCGCTTTAACTTCGTCATAATCATATTCATGTAATTTTTCACGAATAAATTTCTCTAACTCGGTATAAATAGTCCAACCATCATTATGCCAAAAGACCATACCTGGTGCTTCTTCTTGCCAATGGAATAAATCTAATGTTTTACCAATTTTACGATGATCACGTTTTTCAGCTTCGGCTAAACGTACTATATACGCTTTAAGTTGTTTTTTATCAGCCCATGCTGTGCCGTAAATACGTTGCAACATTTTATTGTCTGAATTACCACGCCAGTAAGCGCCGGCAACTTTCATCAATTTAAAGTGATGACAATGACGCATGCTTGGCACATGAGGGCCACGACACATATCAATGTATTCTTGATGATGATATAAAGCCGGTGTATCTGTTTTCTCGATGTTCTCATCAAGAATAGCTAACTTGTAAGTTTCACCACGTTCTGTAAATGCATCGTAAGCATCTTGCCAAGAACCTGTTTTCTTAACAACTTCATAGCCCGTACGTGCTAATTCAGTCATGCGTTTTTCAAGCTTAACTAAATCGTCTTCACTGATTGACTCTTCAAGATCAATGTCATAATAAAAGCCATTTTCAATCGTTGGACCGATAGCCATTTTAACATTGGGGTATAATTGTTTTATTGCATGCCCTAATAAATGCGCACAAGAGTGACGAATAATTTCAAGTCCTTCGCTATCTTTACTGGTAATAAGTTGTAAAGAGGCGTCTTGCGTAATAAGTTCACAAGCATCAACAAGGTTTCCGTCTATACGACCAGCAATCGTTGCTTTAGCAAGACCGGGACCAATATCCAATGCAACATCCATTATAGATACCGCTTGTTCAAAAACGCGTTGAGACCCATCAGGGAGAGTAATTACAGGCATGTTTTTCCTTATTTCAGTGGCGGCGCATACTAAGCGTCGCTTGAATTTAATAGAGTAAAGTAAATGGCATTAGCAGTTGCGTCCTGCAATTGCTTAATCGCGTTCGTCCTAAACATAAAAAAGAGCCTAAGCTCTCTTTTTAATTTTATTTTTCTAACGTAATTGTAAAAGCCTTACTTGCTTTAAACAAGGATTTTTTAACACGATTTAATCACCGCCCCTACTTTTAAAGTAAAAGGCCTTAATACTGCAAAAAAAACTCCATAAGCCCATGAAATTTAAATAGTAAATCATAAGTTACTAACAATAATATGTGAGACAACATTATCACGATAATTTTATGCCTACACTCGGCGTTATTCATAATTTACAGGGGGGCTATTGTGTACGATAACTTATGTCACTTTAGCTTATGTGACTCCCTTTATTAACACTATCGCTAATAGCGTTTTTTCTGTAAATCAGTAATACTGCGCTTACCGCATAAACAATACGTTGATTATAGTGAAAAAATTATTACTCTTTACGGCACTTTATGCTTTTTTTGCATACCCCACGGTAAGCTCAGCAGAGCTTCCTTGGAAAATATGGAAAAAAAATAGCACACAAACGGTAAGCTATCGTCCCGTAAGTCTTGCTAATAGCGCGGATGAAAAACTTATTGAAATTCGTGCTACCGCAATCGTTAACTCCACTTTAGCCGGATTTTTACTTTTTATTGACGATGTTACTAATACACCCAACTGGTTAGTGAGTGCCGGTGAAAGTAAAATACTCCAGCGATATTCTGCGACAGAAAATAGTTTTTATATAACCCTGACAAAAGTTTGGCCATTACAATCTAGAATTTTAATCCTACACTCTACCTACTGGCAAAATGACGATCTAAGTATTGAAATTAATGTTAAAGATGCGACTTATGCACAAGCGATGTTAATAACCGGTATAAATAAAGATAAATATCTACAAGTAAAAACTCATCGTGCGCATTGGCAGATAACACCAATAAAACGAGAACAACGCGCAGAAGGAAATAATAATGATTACCGTACAGCTGAAATATTGCTTGAATATACTTTTATCGCGGATGGTCGGGGAGATACCCCCACATGGTTAGCGGATCACTTTGCTCTTAAATCTATTTGGAAAACACTGGGTAATATTAAGCGTCAGTTACCAGACAAAAAGTGGCAACAACAAACCCTTAAAGGTATTACTGAATTAACCGTATTACCAACGCCATAAAACAATAATATTACTGATATGCCGTGGTAACACCTTAATTAATTCATCACAGCATGCGTTATAAAGACTGAGCTACCATCGCTAGTGCCATTGCTTCGGCTATTTTAATACCATCAATACCCGCAGACAAAATCCCCCCTGCATAACCAGCCCCTTCACCCGCAGGAAATAACCCCTGTACGTTAAGGCTTTGCATCGTATCTTTATCGCGCGTAATTTGAATAGGTGATGATGTTCTGGTTTCAACAGCGGTTAAGGTAGCGTCGGCCATAGAAAAGCCCTCTATCTTTTTATTAAACGCGGGTAACGCTTCACGTAGTGCAGCAACGGCATAATCAGGTAATGTTTCACTTAAATCACAGTAAGTTACCCCAGGTTTATACGATGGCGCAACGCTGCCATGTTCACCACTTTTACGCCCTGCTAAAAAATCACCTACAAGCTGAACCGGTGCGTCATAATTTTCACCGCCCAGTTTAAAGGCTTTTTCTTCTAATTTACGCTGAAACTCCATACCCGCCAGTACATAATCGCGCTCAGAAGCAAACTCACTGGTAATATAGTCTGATGGTTCAATACCCACCACTATTGCGCTATTTGCATTTCGTTCATGTCGTGAATATTGGCTCATGCCGTTAGTCACTAAACGTCCCTCTTCCGAAGCTGCAGCCACAACCGTTCCACCTGGGCACATACAAAAACTATAAACCGAACGGCCATTACTACAATGATGAACTAATTTATAATCGGCAGCGCCTAAAATTTCATTACCGGCATTATCACCAAAACGGGCTTCATCAATAACCGATTGTTCATGTTCAATACGAAAGCCAACAGAAAAAGGCTTAGCTTCCATGTAAACACCTGCTTCGAACAACATACTAAACGTATCGCGAGCACTGTGACCAATAGCTAAGGCGACATAATTAGTTTCAATATGATCGCCATTAGATAACGTTAACCCTGTCACTTTTTTATTTTGATAACCCTTAGCACCTTGAGCGGTAAATTCATCTTCGCTAGCATCACCATTAACATCAATAAAATTAATTTTATCTACGCGCTGATTAAATCTAACTTCACCGCCTAGCTCAAATATTTTAGCGCGCATCTGTTCAACCATAGTCACTAACTTAAAAGTACCTATGTGCGGCTTACTCACATACAAAATTTCTTCTGGGGCGCCCGCGGTCACAAATTCATGCAGCACTTTACGGCTATAATGTTTACGGTCTTTAACTTGGCTCCACAATTTTCCATCAGAAAATGTTCCCGCTCCCCCTTCTCCAAATTGCACGTTTGACTCGGTATTCAATATTTTTTTACGCCAAAAACCAAACGTATCTTTAGTGCGTTGTCTCACTTCTTGACCACGTTCTAAAATAATAGGGTTAAAGCCCATTTGCGCTAAGACTAACCCAACAAATAAACCACATGGTCCCATACCAATAACTACCGGACGATGCTTAAGATTTTCAGGGGCTTGGGCAACAAATTTATACGCCATATCGGGCGTTGCTTTTACTTGGGTATCGTCGACAAATTGAGTAAGTAACGCTTCGTTAAGTGTGGTTTCAACATCAAGGGTATAAATTAAAGATATTTTATTTTTCTTGCGGGCATCATAACCACGTTTAAACAGTGTAAAATTGACTAACTGAACATCATTAATAGCTAATTTAGTTAAAATAGCTTGTTGAAGTTCTTGTTCTTCATGATCAAGCGCGAGTTTAATATTGGTTAAACGAATCATTCTTTGAGATCCCGCATAGGCAGAGTAATATTTTTCGCTATTTTACCTGTACAGTATCATTTTAGAAACAAGAGATTGAAATTGCTCTCAACAAAGGTATGATCTACCCAACGATTAAAATAAACATTAACGATTTTAGATAACACTATGGCCTTTGTAGTAACCGATAACTGTATATTATGTAAATACACCGACTGTGTTGCCGTGTGTCCTGCTGATGCCTTTTATGAAGGCCCTAATTTTCTTGTTATTAGCCCTGATGACTGTATTGATTGTGACTTATGTCCGGTTGAATGCCCTGCCGGTGCTATATTTCAAGAAGATGACGTACCTGAAGATCAAAAAGAATTTATTGAACTTAACGCAGAGCTATCTCAACACTGGCCAAGAATTACTGACATTAAAGCCCCTTTACCTGAAGCAAAAAAATGGGATGGCATCGCAGATAAATTACAATACCTAGATATTCAATCTGACGAATAATTACCAGTAAACCTTAATTAATGACAAACCAACGATTAACTCAGCAATATTCATTCAAATAAATAACTTTTTATGCACAATATAAATTACTAACAAGATCAAATCGCTATAACTTTATCCTTTATAAGCGCGACTATTTTTGGTAATTCATATAAAAATAGCCATACTCAATAGATTACGTAGCCTATGTATCACGCTACTTTTCATTTATGGATGGAGTCTATTATGATGATTAAACTCAGTGAAAGACGTATTGCTTGCCCGCACTGTGGTCACCACTTGCATACAACACTTGACAGTTCAGGTGGCGATCAAGACTATTATGATGAATGTCCCTCTTGCTGTAATGAGATACAC
>Ga0308015_10000998_pt1 | contig 12119 bp, 19 predicted proteins | sample Neamet231_FD_203128 | JGI IMG/M metagenome (GOLD analysis project Ga0308015, IMG submission 203128) | Marine microbial communities from water near the shore, Antarctic Ocean - #231 | ecosystem: Environmental > Aquatic > Marine > Unclassified | place: Southern Ocean | collected 2014-07-28
TCACCGTTATAAGGATGCCCTGCTGTCTTAGACGCTACTGTAACCGCGATTGACACTGGGCTAGAAGAGTTACCGTACACACCGCCCAAAGCATCCACAGAGAATACGGTATCTGTACTTATTAAACTCTTTGATACTTTAGTTAACGCCATGTCTTAGCTCCCTAATGTCGGCTGAGTGTCGGGGAAACCATTTGTGTACTCGCCGTCTGAATCAACGGCAGGCCAATCACGCAATGCAACCCTGTATGCTAGGTACGCTGTTTTTTTGGGATGGTCAGGGACTTGAACAATATAATCAGAATCTTTTAATTCTTCGTCGCGCCACCTTCTTGCCAGTTCTATACTCATAAAATACGCTCCAACATTTCTATATAAACAGCCCCGTGTCCACCTTCTCCACCGGCTGTTTTTGTGGAACTACTACTATAGGGGTTAGAACCTGCACCACCACCACCGCCACAAAGGCCACCAGCCTTAGCACCAACGTAGGAAGTATCGTCATTTCCAGCTTGGTTACCAGCGCCATAGGTGCCGTCAGCACCACCACCCGCGAACAGCGTGGCCGTTGTCATACGAGCGTAATCGGGCTGAGTACCTATTTTGTAATAATAATTACCTGAGCCTCCAATACCGGGAGGTTGCGAGTCAACCTCAAAAGAAATTTGCCTGTGATTTAGAGTTTCAAAAAGGGTTCCCATTCCAGTTGCACCATAAGCAGCTAGACTGCCACCATAGGTACGTGCCTGAGTTAACCCAAAAGTAAGCTGTTGGAAGTACGAAGGTGAAAACATATTGGCTGATCCTCTAATGTTAGCAACACCCCCGCTATTGCTAGGTGGCCCTGAACCGCCTAAAACCCCACCCCCTGCTGTGACTCTTCTTTGAAAGCTTTGACCTGCTGGCATATCGCCCCCATTCCCGCCAGTGCCACCACCGCCAGTTGCGTTGCTAACATTAGCGTTTTCTTGACCTATGATGTTACCGCCTCGAAATCCAGTGCTGATGATGCCAACCGACCCACCACCCGTTGCAGATGATGTGTTATTAGTAACGACTGAATTGACAGGTTTAGCAATAGAACCGCCAGCACCTCCTGCTAAAACCAATAAAGTACCTGCGCTACCGTTAACAGTGCCTCCTAAGCCGCCAGCAAGAGTACCGTTAGTGCCTGTATTACTAAAAAAAGAAGCTTGTCCTGCGCCCCCAGCTTTTGCAGTTATTGTTGTAATCCCTGATCCTGAGAATGAACTATCTGTCCCTGCGCTTCCGGGGCCAAGGTCATCGCTTCCCGTTCCAGCACCATATTTTAAAGCCTTTAACCCACCAGGGCCACAGGTTGCTGTGTAAGTTACGCCAGGGGATAACTCTAAAATACTGGCTGCGTGTGCGCCAGCACCTCCACCAGTGGCAGCGGGCATAGTGTTTCCGTCTGCGGTGCCACCACAGGCTCCACCACCTCCACCACCAAAAACATGAACCACCGCTTTAACTTTAAAAGGTACTGTGAAAGCCCTAGTTGTAGTTATTAGCTGGTGCGGTATTAATGGTGGGTTAGTGCCTGATGATCCTATAACTGCCATATTATTCTCCTAAAGTACCAACCAGCCGGTTGTGTCATCCACGTAAACTAACTGGACAGCGTTGCCCTGGGGCATTGTTGCATCAGCAGCAACACCGTTAATTTTCTGTGAGCTAGTCCTAGCTAAAGTTACCAGACCTGACCCGTTGTTTTTAATAGTAATCGTAGATCCAGCGGAGCCAGATGGAAGCGTATGAGTTCTTGCGCTACTACTATTTGGTATGTACTGACCACCAGAAGCTAAATTAGTATTAGCATCTAATATTGACCACGCATCGTATAAGCCTCCGCTAGTGACCCAGCTAGTAACACCAGAACCATTAGTCGCTAAAACTTGGTTGGCATCTCCGTCATTTACAGGGAGCGTTATTGTGTAACTAGCACTTAAAGTTGCGGGGGCTTGCATAGCCACATACTGCCCACCTGCGGAGTCTTGAAGCCTAAGATCACCTTGGGCCAAGATGTTTAGGTTACCTGTTACACTGGCACTCGCATCCGCTGTAAGCAGCCCTGTAACGTCCAGCGTTCCCGCGATATCTATGTTATTAGCGAGTTTAGCGCCGGTTACTTGGTCGTCACCTATATGAACGGTGTCAATACTTCCATCAACGTACTGAGGGCTGTCTACGCTGTTTGCCGCCATCTTGGCTAAAGTTACAGTGCCATCGCTGGGAGTGCCTACCGAAGACGCTGAGAATCCCGTGACCTCTACGCTGGTTCCACTAGGAGGCGCGGTAGAGAAAGTAAGCGTTGAGCCACTTACAGCGTAAGTACCCTTCTCTTGATAGACACCATCTATATATACTTGTGTATTGTTCTCAGTGCCGGGGGCTGTGGATAAAGTAAAGGCAGTCGTGCTGCCATTACCTGTAGCTTCTGTCAGTGATACGTTGGTTGCTCCAGATCCTCCGATAGATCCCCAAGAGGACGTATATCCTTCAAACTCGCTGGTGCTAGAGTTATACCTAAAAGCGCCAGCCACACCTGTTGGTCTGTTGCCTGTAGTTCCAGCAGGGACATAGAACGCTTGAGAGCCAAAAGCCGCTGCTGTAACGTCTACTACCGCTGCTCCAGACCCAGCACCATCAAGAGAAACAATCCTTTTAGTGCCGTTAAGGATGGTGACATTTGCACCACTGCCCTGACTAATGATAATAGAATGACCACCTGAAGTTGCATTTTCTATTATCTGTACCCGCTTCATTGTGTTCGGGGCAATAGTTATGGTGCAGGCTGAGTCTAGTGTCCCTGTATATTTAAGGTGAAACGCTCTTGCTTGGTCTGACGCTCCATCAGCCACAGTAGATGTGTGGGTGTTTGCGTTAGTAGTTATGCCTTCAGAGCCAATACCTAAAGCTTCTCCTATAATTTCTAAAGAAGCGTTGGTTGTAGTTCCCCAGTTCGCATCGCCACTACCTGGCTCTGCGATTCTTAAATTGTTTACATATGTTGCAGTCATAATTTTACGCCGCTATCTCTGTCCAAGTAGTATTTATTCCTGGGTTAACTGGACTCCACAGGTTTACCCCTCCATCTAATCCTGTTAATTCAAGACCCGTAACACCTATGGATATTCCGCCTCCAGCATCTTCTGAAGTATTACCTGCAGTTGCACCGACAGATATTCCTGTAACATTTACAGTGATATCGCCTATGTAGCTAGTAGACCCTACAGCACTTGCGAGAGCAGGAAAAGCTACATCCTGATTGTAACCACCTACATTGTACGTTTGGGTTATGCTGTTATAGCCTCCAAACGATATGGTTACATTAGCCATCTTTAGGCAATCCTAATTATCGCGCTGCTGGCATCTGCTGTTGGAAAAGATATTGTAAAGTCGCCGCTTGATGACGATTTATCAGAACCAAAATTTAGAATTAACACAGTTCGATTTGCAGTTCCCGCCGTGGTAGAGGAGTTATATATCATTGCGCCTCTTGCCGTAATGCTTGAGCTTGAAAACGTCAAGTCAGAAAAGTCTGTCAGCGCAGTAGTGCCAGATGCGGTTGGAGTTACGTTGGTTAAATTGGCCCCTCCGCTACTGTATCCTGTTCCAGACACTTGATTGCTTGTAGTAAATACAGCGGTTGCTGCGCCAAGAGATGCGCTACTAGTATATAGAGCAAGCTTAAATGTATTTCCAGAACCTGTAGAAGTAGTAGTTCCCCCTCCAGATCCGCTTGTAAAGTTATGCACTCCCTGAAGAAGCTCCTTCTTAAAGGACGTAGACATTGCTTGAGTAATAGCCATTAGAGTTTCCTCAGTATTTCAGCCACATCATCGTGACCTTGTTTTTTAAATTCATTATAAAGTGTAGTTCTGTCGCTTTTAATACCTTGATTTAAAGCGTGAACAATTACATAAAACATTCTTTCTCTAAACGCTTCAGCCTGATGTTTTATAATCGGGTCTGCAGTTTCAGATATATTAATTATCTTAGCTACAGCGTTAGCTGACAACTCTTCTGGAGTATGACCTCTTTCAGATGTTGTCTGAACGCTAATGTCCCCAGGGGACATCTTTACTTCCATATCAAACATATCTATCCCCTAGCAATATCATATCTAAATTCATCCCTAGCTCCATACCCTTCTCCAAGCTTCTTTAAGCCTTGTATAGCCATATCAAATCTTTGCTGATAAAGAGCAACCTCATCAGGTATCTTTAAGAATGTTGCAGCTTCTACTAAAGATCCGTAAAGCAAAGCGTCTGGCGCATTAGTTGATAGCCAAGTTGTTCCGCTATCTGCTCCAGCAGATAATGATGCTGGTCGGTATTTATAATGTAGCTCGACGGTATATGTGCCATTGGCAGATGGAGCCATGATAAAGTTTTCATCATCAAACATAGCGTAGTATTTAGGCAACCCAGTAGTATCTGGATTTGGAGAATAGTCCCTAATAAAAGAAACATGCTTAAACAATAAGTATGAGTAAATATCGTTAGATGATACTGCTAGGCTGTAAGGCGATAAAAAATCATCTGGTGTCTTTAAGTAAATATTTCCATTGCTAATCGTGCCAGTTTGATTCTTTCTGAATACTGGCATTTCAACATTCTTTAGTATTCTTTCTTCCGCTTCTTTTACAAAGGTGGGAAGCGTAGATACAAAAGTAGCTTCTGCTGTTTCACAGTAATTTTGAATTGCTGTTTTTAAAGTTGCATATGTAAAGCTCATGTTACTGTCACCTCACCAACTTGCCCATTACCGCGCAACGGATTTGGCGTTAAAGCTTCGTCACCCATAAACCCAACTGGGTCAAAGCCATATTGAATATCTCGCTGCTCTTCTACATTTGTTGGAGGCCGAGGATTTTTTAAAGCCTCAGGATCTGAGACATTTCTAGGAGTCATTAGCTGTGGGCTTTTTGGCTCATAGCATTCGGAACAGACCATGAACCCGGTCCATTCCTTTATTAACTTAGAATACTTTTTTTCAAAGCCACATCTATCGCATATGGCAAGAGCATATTTGCCAGCCGCATATGCCATCAGGCTCTCCTAATAGAAAAGAGGCCTGGGGTTATTTTTAAAGAAGTTGTGCCAGCGTCTTGGTCTGCTGCTCGTTGAAACTCTTCTTCATAAATACCTTTTAACATTGACACTCTGTCTGGCGCTTTTTTCAACCCAATGTAATATGCCAAGCCTGCAGCTAGACACGGATAAAACCTAAAGGGCATGTCTGTTGTATTGACGCTTGCATTTGCGTCTTCAATTCTTACCAACCTATTAATAACTAATTTGTCCGTACTGTTTTGTGACGCAGGCCAAATATATAATCTAGGGGTAATTTGCTTATCTAGAAACCACTGGGTAGGACGAGCTTTAGTATCCTTGCTTGGAATATTCCAATACTCAGATCTACCTACTTGTTGCATTGCTATATCAGTAGTTGTACCTCCAGACGTTCTTCTTAAAAGAACATCAAGAACGTCAATTGTACTGTTAGACAAGTCAATAAATTGATCGGCTTCGGTCAGTATGGTTTCTGTGTTTGTAACAGTCCACTGGTTAAGCCCCCTGTTTGCCCAATCAGCAAGCAGAAGGTTAAGGGATCGCCTTGCGGTAACCCCGTCATAACCTGTGCGGAATTCTAAGCCGCATCTTTCAAATGCCTCTTCAATGTATTCCGCAACATCTGGCTCAAAGTCTCTAGTTCCTGATGTGGCCATTGCTTAGTTTCCGTCTAGTAGTTCTTATGCATAGAACAAAGTTATAGAAGACATATGGACTGCAGAATAATCTAAGTATCCGCCTTCAAGAAACAATATCCCATCATCTGGTATATCAGGATATTCTGAACTTGAAGCAGAGCCTAGCGTATTAAACTGTAACCGAATAACGCCTGTCGTATTAGTTTCTCGAAAAGTAACAGTTCCAGCGGTTGCAGTGTTCACTGCATACATGCCTTTCAAACGAAACCTTCCCCTAAATATAGGAGCATTTATATCGTTTGAAGTGCCTGCGCTTACATTACCAGCAGGATCACCTACGGCTGTAATAGAAGTAACTGAACTATAGTGATTAGCACTAGTAGCTGCTCCAGCGTTTATCCCTGCAACAGTCTCAGTAACTGCTACATTTGTCGAGTCTATACCTACAACGGTAAACGATATGCCAGAATCATTCCCAGCCGAAGTTATGGTAATCTTTCTTGCAGCATCTTGGATGTAAGGACTAGCCGTCAGCACAAGTGCAGCGTTATTAGCTACACCTGCCGCTGCCGATATTACCGTTGCATTAGCTACCGCTGAAGATATAAATGTTGATTGAATGTCAGAAGACATAATCTACCCCCTTATTTATGTAGCTACGTCATGTCCAGTAATTTCGATAAGAAGCCTACCGCCAGTATAAGTACCTGCGCCAGCACCTTGTGCGTTAACTAAGTACAGGAACTGATCAGCGGCTATTGCACCGCCAGCCACCATACTTCCAGCAACCAATGCACCGCCGTTAGTAATCTGAGACTCTGTAAGACTCCCAATAGCTGTATCTTCTACGCCTGTACCTTCTGTAGCAGAGAAGATATCAATATCGCCGTTACCTGCGGAAGGAACCTCAAGACAGGTCATTTGAATGCCAAAGATTACACCTTGGTCTGCGGTAGTAACACGCGCAAAGTAAGCAACACCCGCACCATCCCTACCAATAATGTCTCCAACAGTAGAACTTTTTGTAAGGCCGGTTAGATCAATAAGAATAGTAGTCTTAACAATGTTTACGTTGGTAGCAGTATCGCTTTTAAAACGCTCTACCTGAGTAACGTAAACTGCTGCTGCGCCTTCTATACCAGCACCGCCTTCAGCTTCATTAATCATTTTGTTGCCGCTGGTAATGGTAATCGTACCAGTAGCTGCATTTTTAGATACGGTTTCAAAACCGTTTTCGGAACGGACGGGACCGCTAAAAGTTGTATTCGCCATGTGTATCTCCTGTCTAGGCTAATGTCAGGCGCGGTATTGCACCTGTCAGGGATAGGGTATTTATACTACATAAAAAAGAAGGGGGCAAGATATGCCCCCTTCTTCATGGTTTCATGTGAAACCTTTTAAGCGCCTTGAGATCCGAAGACACATCTTGGGTTGCTGAATCCGAAGGAGTAACGCTCTCTAGCTTTGTAGCGAACATTACCTGTATCGAAATCACCTTCCATAGAAGTGGTAATCGGAGTTCTTTCAAAATGCTTAAACCCATCGGGACAGTCAGTCATCAGGAAGAATGCATCAGTATCCGTCAAGAAATGGTTGACTGAGTAGCCTTCTGGCAACAGTCCCATATTCTTGATTGCGTTGATGTCATTATCTGCCGTTCCAACTCTTCCTGGGGTATCGAGCAGCCTATCAGCAACAAACTGAAGTTGAGGCGGAACAATCAACTTGGTTCCCCGAAGGGCCAAGATCATGTTTCGATCATCAACGAAAGTTGAGATGTTGATCAAAGCGTTTTCCAGTGACGTTTCGTTAAGATCCGCCTGTGTTACCGCCCGGTTAGCAATAGTTCCACCATTAGAGAGAGGGTGTGCAGTGTTGATTAAAGATACACCGTCACCTCCAGCAAAGTTTGCGTTAAACGCATTGTTCAATACGTTTGCAGCTTTTACTTGCTTAGTGTGGGCCATGCTTCGTGCAAGAGCCTTTGTATATCGAGCGCCAAGGCGGTCATACAAATTATCTTCCACTGCTTCTTCCGTAAGGGAGAATGCAAGGGCTATAGTTTCGTGAGTGTAACGAGCGGTGAAACCTTCGCTTGCGCTATCGTACTGTACGCCTTGACCTTCATCCTTAGTGGATGCATTGCCAAAACCGACGATCATTACTTCTTCTTCAAATGCACGATCTGAAGATTCAGTATCAAAGATTTCTGCATGTTCGTTTTCGTAACGATCATACTCCATGCCAAACAAAGCGTTTAAGCCGGGCTCAAGTTCTTTAGCTAGTTGTGCGCGTGAAATTGCCATCTATTCAGCCTCCTTTACGCTAAACCAACTTGCTTCTGGCCAAACAGATGGTTCTGTATGGTGACAAGCACGTTAGTATTGGCTGTAGTTACATCTGAATTCTCAGGATCTGACGAGATATCCAGGGCTTTTAATGGCAATGCCGCTGTTGTTGCACCAGTAGTAACGTCAAGCTCAAGGTACGAAAGACCACTCGCTTCACTTCCTACTCCAGTGTTATCAACAATGTCGAAATTACCAAACAAGTCTGCAACAGGGAAAGTATCGTCAGCTTGAATTTCAAACACATCCATAGGACTGTCAAAAATAAAAGCTACTGCATCAGTGGCTGCGTTTCCGGGCCAGTAATTGCTCCATGTTGGCTTGCTAGTAGTTGGGTCTGTATAAAAACATCCGTTAAATACGCCTAGGATAATAGTGCCAGTAGCACCACCTCCACTAGCTCTCGCAATACGAGTCACGTTACCGCCAGTACCTTGAGTGACAATGTCACCTTGGTAGATGTTAGTAGCGTTAGCCGTAGCTGCAGTTGTTATTCTGTAGCGAGACTGACCTGAAGAGTAGTAATTACCCTGTAGGTTCCGTACATAACGGAGTCCAAAAGGGGCATCTAAGTTTGCCATTTTTTAGTTCTCCTTAAACACAATCAAAGTTAATCATTTTTACTAGAAACACCAAAGGATACCTTACTCTTACGTTCTTGAGTTATCGGCATTCTAGGATCGCTCTCACGCATGAGATTATTATCTACAGCATTCATTTGATTTTCAGTCTGCTGCTCGTAATAAGCGTTCCTTTCATTCACTGTATCTACAGGTATTTTTCCAAGAATTAGACCGCCAACGCCCACAGTTCCAGCATGCTTCCCCTCATCAATTGTAGGCAAATTAAAGCCTACAACTTCAGACGGATGCACCGGCTCATAACCTTCCTGAAACCTTTTGTGTACATTAGTCTTGTCATCCTCATTTCTTATATGAGTTCTTATCCACCTATAGACCATGCCTTCTGGTGCAATTGGTGCGTCTAGCGCCTGAGGCGGCTTCCATGGCTGTCTGGATTTCTTTTCTTCCCTAGAAGCTTGGCTCCTTGGGGTTCTTTTAGATCCAGCATTTTTAGTTTCTGTCATGATGCCTGTAACCTCATTTTTTGTTTTGCGTATTCCTTGAACGGAACACCTAGTTTCTTGGCTAATGCCTGCTCACTAGGGGTAAGCTCAACTCTACGATCATTTTGACTGCGTCCATTTCCTGTCGTGCGCGTACCGGAAACTACGGTTTGGACGGGTCTTCCGTTGTTTCCTGCGTTAGATTCCGCTTTGAACCTGTTTGGAAGTTCTTCGCGTAATCTATTATCTAAATCAGAATAGTATTCATTAGACTCCAAGTCAATTCCAGAGTCAGCTAATTCTTGATGTATTACCATGGCTGTGCTTGTCATTATCTTATCGACACCAAACCATTCATTCTTCTCTGCCCACCCTTGAGCTTTTGAAGAAGGCTCAGAATACTGAGGCTGAGAATTTCTTTGAGCTTCTCTTTGCTGTTCGTATTCTTGAGGGGCTTGAGCTTGCCTAGCTTGAGATGCGGTCCAAACCTTCATCTCTTCTTCGTACTTAACTAAATCTCTTTTATATTGCTCAAGATTATTTCGTTCAGCTTCGCTTCTGGCTAACTTTTGTTGCGCGTCAGCCATTAGCTCAGGATCGCCAGACTCATAAGCTTTGCTTACAGAGCTTTTTGCTGCTTGCGATTGAGCATCTACTCTTCCTTCAAACTCGTTTTTATAACTTTTTGAAAGATTTAAATTTTCATTTGCCGTGGCATGGCTGTTTAACTGCATCTGTGAAGATAACTTAGTGTTTTCTTCTTGTAGCTGTTTAACATATTGCAGAGCTTGTAACTCTCTACGCTGATAATCTTTAGCCTGCTTAACAGCCTGGTTAATTCTACCTTGGGCTGTTCTTGATTTTTTTTCTACTTCAGTTAGCTCTTCTTCATCTTCAACTATAGGAGCTTTGTCAAAATCCTCACGAACTTTGTCTGCGGTAATAGGAGAGACTGCAGCGACATCTTCGTCGCTTAACTCTATAAAGGTAGACTCTTCCTGAGGAACTTCAGAAGTTCTTCTGTCCTTCTCTGGAACAGCAGCTTTCTTTATATTGTCATCGTTTAAGTTAGCGAGAGCATCGCTTAAAGTTTCTTCTGTCATGACCTACCTCACAAAGCTTTAATATCATCGGGATTTAGAATGGTGCCAATAACTTCATCATCATTAATGATTCGTACTTCAGCATCATCTTCTAAAGAAAAACGAGCACCTGCATATCTGCCTATCAGCACCCAATCGCCTTCTTTACACCAAGCTTCTCCAGCAAATTTGCTTTCATCTTGATATGCGATTGGACCAACTTTCAGCACATAAGCAACGACAGTAGCCAAACCTTCTCTGTCAGTAGTCTGTTTGGTTAACAGAATACCAGCGTCAGTTTTTCCTTTCCCTTTGTAAGGTAGCACCAGTAAGCGCCACCCTGATGGGGTAGGCATTCTTTCTACTAGTGATTTATCTAGAACTGTTGGATCTAAAACTTTTGCTTCTTCGGGTATATATGCGTCTTTTAAAGACGGTTCTGCGATAATGTCTGTCGCCAGATCATTCATCGAAATCTCCTTCACCTTGCAACGCTTTCCTAAGTTCATCTCGCAGGGTGCGAAGCGCAGACAATTCACCCATTACGAATCGGTAATCTTCCATGTTTTTAATATTACCACTTGAAACGTATTGTACTCTATCACTTTCAAGTTGTTTTATTTTTTCATGTATAAAGTTTGCTAAGTTTACTGAATCCATTTAGCTATTCTTCTGCCCCGCCATAGTAAGATGGGGGAGCCATTCCAACAATGTTAGTCATTCTTGGGTCAGCCATTCCTGCATACTGAGGGGGTGGAGATCCATACCCTCCGAAGACATACGGATTTGGCGCTGGCTCAGGAACATACGTTGTTTGCGAGGGAGACATAGGCTCAGGCATTGGCATTGGAGGCTGCGGCGCGTTCCATGTAGAAGGATCTTGGTAATTGAACTCGCCTTCTAAAGTAGCTCCACCATAATTTTGGCCTTCATTTTGCTGTCTAGCCGCATCAAACTTCCAGAATTCATCTTCAGAGAAGACACCGTCATCACCCATCTCAGCGCCTTTTCTACGCAAAGTGTCTAACGCTGCTTGGCTGTAAGATTGATCACGATTAACCCGGTTGTTTGGGTTTGTTCCATATCGAGAATCAGAAGGTCGCCAGTTATAAAGCTCTTCATCTGATATTAAATTATCGCCATTCATATCAGCGCCAGCGTTTATATCAGCTAACGCTTGGGCTCTTAGCTCTTCATTAGCTTCATACCCTTGTGGTAAAGAACCTCTCCATGCGCTACCACCATCACTCATCATCATTGGCGGGCGAGGCGGCTGATAAGGCATCTCTGATTTTCCGTTCCGTTCATAGTCTGTAATTGCCACTGGCCGATCATAGTAGTGCCGGCGCTTTGGCATGTCGTAGATAAGATCATTTTGCCTTCGATCTTGCCGACTTGGGCCTCTGCGTTGAGGTCTTTGTTCAGCATTTTCTCTTGATCTAAACATTTCCATTATTTTCTTCATCATGCCTGAACGATCTTCGTCACTGCCCTGACCTGGCATTTGTGGCCTGCGAGGCATCTCATTCATGATTGGACCTCTTGGCCCCATAGGTTCTCGCTCAGGCATTCTTCTCATGTCAGGCTGGCGAGGTCTTGTAGGCATTGGCATATTTTTATATCGAGATATGCCATTTTGTTCTTCAAGCTGCTCAGACAAGCTAGGGGTATAGATAGTCATTAAAAAACACCTTCAAACTTTGTACCACGAAGTGCTGCGCCACCTCCGCGAGATTTTCCTTTGCCCATACCAGGCTTGGAAGAAGCATCTGTCTTTTCAATCTTGGTTTTCGCGTAGTTAACTTTGCCCTGACCTTTGATTGTAAATCCGTCTTTCTCTACTTTGTTAGACATTACCTATCTCCGAACATGTCGTTCATATTTTTA
>Ga0308015_10000999_pt1 | contig 12117 bp, 15 predicted proteins | sample Neamet231_FD_203128 | JGI IMG/M metagenome (GOLD analysis project Ga0308015, IMG submission 203128) | Marine microbial communities from water near the shore, Antarctic Ocean - #231 | ecosystem: Environmental > Aquatic > Marine > Unclassified | place: Southern Ocean | collected 2014-07-28
CGAGCTCCCGCTGCCGCCGGCCGGTGGGACGAGCGGGGCGAGCATGTTCCAAAGCGATGCGTCCACAAGTAATTTGTGGAGCGGTGGCAGCAGCGTGGCTGCGCTGACGCAGCAGGAGGCCGCGGTGCGCGGTGTGGACCCGTTCGCCGCTGACCCGCACTACAGCCTGCGGCGGCAGTTCGCGGGGCAGACCCTGTAGCGGGGTTTAGCTGGGCAGCGCGCGACTTCCAAAAACTGTGATTCCATTCAGAACGTCTTGACCTCCTCGTCCTCATCGACCTCGGCCTCATCGGCGTCGTCCTCCTCCTCCTCGTCGTCGTCGTCGTCGTCGTCTTCGTCTTCGTCGTCGTCGTCGTCGTCGTCGTCGTCCTCGTCATCCTCGTCGTCCTCAGCCACCTCCTGCACCTGCTCTAGCATCCACTTGGCGTCGCCCTCCACGTCGTCCGCCTCAACGAGCCGGAACGCCTTGATGTCGCCGTCGACGATGAGCGTGGCGAAGCGCTTGGAGCGCATGCCGAGGCTCGCGTCGTGCAGGTTCTGGATCAGGTCCCACTGCCGCGTCACCGCCGCCTTGGGGTCCGCCATGAAGGAGATCGGCGCCTCGGTTGCGCCCGCCATGCTCTCCTTCCAGGCGTTCAGCGCGTACGGGTCGGCCACCGTGAAGCACACCAGCTCGTCCACGTGCTCGCAGATCTCGCTCGCCAGCTCCACGTAGGCGGGGACGTGCGCGTTGGTGCAGGCGCCGGTGAAGGGCGCCGGCACGCCGAAGATCGCCACGGTGCGCCCCTTCAGGAAGCCGTCCAGCAGCACGGCGTTGTCCTTGCTCTCGTTGCTCGTGCCGTCCGTGTGCCACGGCCGCGCGGGCTGCAGGCTCAGCGGCTCCTGCGGCCGGGGCTGCCGCTGCCCCTGATTGCGGTCGCCGCCGCCGCCGCGCCCGCGGTCGTAGCCGCCCTGCCGCCCACGGTCGTTGCCGTAGCCGCCGCCGCCGCCCTGCTGCCCGCCGCGGTTGTTGTCGCGCTGCGGCGGCGGCGAGCCGCGCGGCGCCGCCTCGTTGACGCGCAGCGTGCGGCCGTCCAGGTCGTTGTTGTTCATGCTCTGCACCGCGGCGTCGGCGGAGGACTTGTCCTTGAACGAGACGAAGGCGAAGCCGCGCGGCCGGTTGTCCTCGCGCCCGAGCGGGATGTGCACGTCGGTCAGCGCGCCGAACTTGCTGAAGGCGTCGCTCAGCCCGTCCTTGTCCGTCTGCCAGCTAAGGTTGCCGACGTACAGCTTGTGCCCAACGTCGACGTGGTAACCGCCGAAGCCCGGGTTCTTCAGGTCGCGCCCCGACTGCTCGCCGCGCTGCGGCCACGAGCCTCCCGGCGCGCGCACGTCGCGCCCGCCGCCGCCGCCGCCACGGTCGTTGCCGCCGCCGCGGTCGTAGCCGCCGCCGCCGCCGCGCCGATCATAGCCGCCGCCGCCGCCGCCGCCGCCCCGCCGGTCGCCACCCTCGTCGCCCCAGGAGAGCCGCGCGGTGGTGTGCAGGGACTTGCGCGGCGCGCCGGCGCCGGCCAGCCGCGTGGCGCGCAGGGTGGCGCGGATGAGCGTCATCGTGCGAGCGAGAGGCGCCGACGCTCATGGTCGGCTTCTCGGGGCTCCCCGTTTTGGGCCGGCCCGCCCGCGGCAGAGCGCGCGCTCTTGTGTCGTCGCCGTGCAGCGCAGCGCCGCAAACCCGACAACGGCAACCTGCGGCCATGACGGCCGCGGCCAGAGCTCGATCGAGGCCAGCAACGATTGCCTGACTTCTGACAGCTCTCACCTGAGTGTCTGTACACCAATCGCGGCGCACAGGCCCGTAACAGCACGCCAATACGCCCGTTAGCGCATCACCGCCGCACGAACGCGCGCCCCCGAGCCCAGCACGCCCGCCACGGCGCGGCTCGACTGGAGTGCCGTCACCGAGGCGCGAGGCCGCCGGGCGCGCCTACCAGCCCGCTAGCCCGAGCGCGATGGCGGTCGGCAACAGCGCGGAGGGAAAGATCAAGAAGGGCGGCGCGAAGACCAAGGCGAAGAAGGGCAAGCGGCCGACCGGGCTGGCGAAGCCCAAGGACGACGCGACCGACGGCGAGTTCGACTTCGAGTCGCTGCCGGACGAGAGCGGGCCGCGCCGCGCGATCGCGACGCCGGAGGGGCGGGCGGCGGCGGAGAGCGTGCTGCGCACGGTGGCCGGCGGGCGTGACCTGTACGAGCCACCGCCGCTGACCGACGACGACGTGTACACGGCGCAGCGCGCGCGCAAGACGGCGACGGCGCTCTCGGGGCTGCCGCTGACGTTCGGCGGCGTGGTGGCGGAGGTGCAGGGCACGGGGCGCTCGCTGGACAAGACGGGCAGCGCGGGCATCGAGCACGACGTGGTTCGCGCGGCGGCGCAGTCGGCGCAGTCGATGCAGACGGCGCTGGAGCTGCTGCTCTCGCAGGTGAAGGACACGGCCAACCTCAGCGAGGAGAACATTGCGCTGCGGCAGACGCTGGACATCGTGCGCGGCCGCAACCAGGACCTGTCGGCGGACAACTCGCGCCTGCGGCAGGAGCGCGACGGCATCCTGGAGGAGCTGATGGCCTACAAGGCCAAGGTGAGCGCGGTGATGAAGGCGCAGCTCGAGGCGGACAGCTACGCCCGCGGCGCGGAGGTGCACATGCCCAGCGCGCACGCCAGCGCCAAGAGCTTCTACGGCGCGCGCGACGAGAGCCGAGGGCACGTCACCTCGGGCGACGTTTCGCCCGTGCGCGCTCCGCCGCCGGAGCAGCAGCCGGGCAGCCGCCCGAGCAGCAGCGGCAGCCTGCTGGAGCGCGCCAAGGCGCTCGACGAGGAGGAGCAGGCGCGGAAGGCGGCGAAGGCCGCGAAGCGAGGGCCGGTACCGCCGCCGTAGCCGCTGTAAATTGCGTGTCTATTTCGCATTGCTGTTACGGCTCAACGCCCTTCGCGTTTGCGATCTGTGCCTTCAGGATCTCCTGCTGCATCGCCGTGTCGCGCTTGCAGTCCTTCCAGGACAGCGGGCACCGGCAGAGCGGGCACGTGCCCTTCTCGTCGATCCACACCAGCAGGTCCGACTGCTCGAAGTGGTGGTGGCAGAGCGTGACCACGGCGCAGCGCATAACGTTGAGCGTGATCGGGCACACCATCCAGTCCTGCGCCTCGTCGTCCGCCTCCTCCATGCCCGCGCGGAACTCGGCCTCCACCGCGCGCTGCGACTCCACGATGGCCTGCGGCAGGATTAGCACGTCGCCGATGCCGTCGTCGTCCAGCAGCGCCTCCGCCCGCCGGTCCAACTCCGCTTGAACCCCCCCGCCGCGCTTCAGCCCGCTAGGAGTCCTGCCCAGCGCTCTGGGCCGGTTGCCCTGCTCTCTCCTCATCGCCGCCAGCGGCTGCCGCGGCTTCAGCGACGCTCTCTCCTTCGCGTACTGCTCTCGCTCGGCGGGCGTCATCTCGGCCTCCCTGCGCAGCCGCAGCCGCCGCTCCTTCTGCCGCCGCGTCTCGTGCTGCTGACGCGGCGGGTTGGGCCACGTCAGCACCGCCACGTGCTCCTGCGCCCGGTCGCGCAGCGGGTTTGCCCGCGCGACGCCCTGGATCCGCCGCGCGCCCTCTCGCGCGTGCTCTCGCTTCGTCACGCGCAGGCTGGCGAGCTGCCGCTGCTGCCGCGCCACCTTGCTCGTCAGCGGGAGCGTGAGCCGCGCGCAGAACATGATCGCCAGCAGCAGCAGCAGCGAGCCCCACAGCGGCAGCTCGTAGCGCGCGGCCGCCGACGCGCGCGTGCTGTTGGCGCCGGCCGGGCCGGAGCTGCCGTTGCGCCCGGAGCCGCCCACCAGGAGCGCGCCGCCCGCGGTCGCGCTGCCTCCGCTGCCGCCGCCGCCGCCCTTGCGCTTGGCGCGGCGCGCAAGCGTGCTGCGCTCCAGTTGTGGGGCAGCCCTGACGCCGCCAGCAGCCACAGTGAGGTCCGCCAGCGTCCGCCGAGCGTCGTGCAAGTCGGGCTCAAAGTCGCGCGTATCTGGCTGTGACAGCGCTAGCGAAGCCCTTTGTTGCGGAGCACCAGGAGCCCCAACGCCACCATATACCATGGTGAAGGCAAGCAGGCACAGGAGGCCCGTGGCAGGCCTCAACCGGGGTGCAAACAGCGACATCGTGCGGCGCGTCAACGTTTTCAGCTCGACCCCGTTCCTATTCTTGGGATGATGACAGGCGCAGAACGTGTGCGAGCGCTGGAGCTGTGTGCTCTGCCGCGCGCCCTCCGCCCGCAGTGCAGCCAAGTTCTAGTCCCGCCAGTGCAGCCGACTCCTACAGAAAAGGAGTCCACAACGTTCCAAAAATCCTGTCGAAAAGTCGACGACGAAGTTGAACGAAGCACTGCGCCGTCTGCCGCAGACCGCTCCTCGCAGAGTTGGCCGCAGAGATGGAAGGAGGGTGCGGCGGTGGTGGGGTGGCGAAGTGGACGTTCGACGGCAAGAAGGCGGGGCTGACCGCCTACCCGTACCCCGACGCCGTCAACGCGCAGCTGGAGGAGGCGTGGCAGCGGTTCAGCAATCGGACGGCGCGTCAACGATGGCGGTGAACGGCGACGAGTACGCGATGATCGTCGACTTTGAGAGCATGGATCAGCGAAACACGGGCACGGGCAATGTGCGCGCGGTGCACCTCGTCGGGGTAGCCGCGCCGACGCCGGAGCCGGAGCTGGAGCTGGAGCCCGCGCCCAAGCAGCCCGCGGCGGCGCTGTCCGCGAACGCGCAGCTTCTCAAGGAGGCGCGCGAGCAGAACCTGGAGCTGGGCGAGAAGGAGAAGTAGCTGGCCTGGCTCAAGTCGACGGGCGTCATGAGCAAGGAGGGCAAGGCGGCGCTGGTGGAGCTGGACGCAGCCGAGGGGGCGGCGGCGCCAGTCGCAGCTGCTGCTACTGCGCCGCCTGCCGCTGGTGGCGCTGATCTTATGGATGGATGGCTGCCGAGCGGGCACGGGACCCCGGTCACCGTGGTTCAGCCGGCCGGAGAGTTCTGGCTCGCCTGCACGAAAGACGACACCGTCAAGGTGCAGAAGTTCGTGAACAAGCACGAGGTGGACCCGAACCGAGCCCAGCTCTGCAACCATAATACCGGCTTCTCTCCGCTGAGCACCGCGGCGCAGTACGGCCTCGCCTCCATCTGCTGAATGCCTAGGCCGACCCCGAGTACCGGGAGCCCAATCTCGGGAACACTCCGCTCCACCTGGCGGTGCAGGGCACGGTTAAGACCTTGTTCGTCGACGAGCGCCGGCGATTGGAGGTGGTCGACTGGATGATCAAGCACAAGGCCAACGTGAACGCCGTGGCCCGCGACGGAACCGGCCACAACATTAGTGCGCTCAAGTGTGCAGCAAACCTCGGCTACTCCGTGATCTGCGAGATTCTGGTCAAGGCCGGCGCCGACGTCAGCTGGCGCTCGGATCGGCCAGCTACGGCGCTCATCGTCGTCTCGCTGAAAGCAAGCAACGAGCCGGCCACGTGGGACGTCGGCTGGCAGGCGGGCGCGGCGGAGGCGGCTATAAGCGAGCGACGAGACGGCTCATCGACGGCGGCCACGTGGGACGTCAAGGCACTGGCCATCACAAACCTTCTGCTTAACGCTGGCGCCGACCCTGCCGTGGTGGTCCACGGTCACGATGCGCTGCTCTTCGCCAAGCACAACAAGCTGCCGATGACCGCGGCGCGGCTGCAGCAGGCCCTCGCCTCCAATGCGTAGGTCTCAGATGTACAATTTGAATTTTAATGGCCGTCAGTACGCGGTCGTCCGCGTCTTGTGCGCGGGCACGACGAACACGCCGCGCGCCGAGGCCACCGCCTTGTCCGCCGCCACCACCGCCGTGCTCAGCTCGTGCGCCGCCTCGTCGCACTCGGTGCTACGCACGCCGACCGCGAGGGCCGCCACCTTGGCGATGCTCACCGCGTCGTGCGCCAGCAGCTGCAGCAGCACCTCATTGTCCAGCTCCACACCGCCCTCCGCGTCCGCGCGCGCCGCCTTGAGCGCCTGCTGCGTCACCGACTCGGGCGCGTCGCGGTAGGTCTCCTTGAAGGCGCGCGCGGCGCCCATGCGCTCCTTGGTGCGCAGCAGCCACGCGGCCTTGCCGGCCTTGCCCTCCACGCCGCTGGAGCCCGTGTCCGCGTCCGGGTGGAAGTCCAGCACCGCCGCCGCTACCTTCTCGGCCTGCCGCCGGTTGCTCTCCGCCTCCCTCAGCGCCATCTTGGCGCGGTTGCTGGCGTCGGTCGCCGCGGCCATCGCCGCCTGCGCGCTGCCCAGCCGCGCCTTGGCCTCCTCGGCCGCCGCCGCCTCGGCCTCCATGACCTTCTCCTTGGCCACCGCGGAGGTCCAGAGGAAGAAATCCAGCCGCGCGGCCGTGAGCCGCCCGCCCAGTGCCCCCACCCCGTGCGCGTCCAGCAGAGTGAGCCGCAGCCGCTCCGCGCCCCAGACCGTCGCCGCGCGCAGCTCCAGCTCCTCGTTCGAGCCGCTGGCGATCGGCTCGCCCTTGCGCACGCTGTCCGCAACGTCCTCCGACACAGCGATGATGCCCACTGTGCGCAGCATCTGCGGCAGCCGCTCGTCGCTAAAGACGGTCAGCTCGTCCACGTCCTGCGCGAAGCCGCCGCAGATCGCCGCGCTGTGCAGCATCGAGGCGCAGAGCTGCGCGCGCGCGTGGAACGCCAGCGTCACCGAGCCCGTCTGCTGCGGCCGCTCCCAGCGCTGCTCGTCCGCGTACATCGGCACCAGCTCGGTCAGCGCCTCGACGAAGCGCCGCGCGGAGCCCTTGGCGGCGCGCACCAGCCCGCACGGCGTGGTGCCGCGCAGCGCCTCGCCGAGCTGCGTGAGCGCCAGCCAGCGCTCGTGCAGCAGCGGCAGCTCGCCGGCCGCCGTGGTGGCCAGGATGGACGACAGCCGCTCGCGCCCCTTGCCGTCCAGCAGCAGCGCCTTCTCGGCCGCGATGAGATCGCTCACCCAGCGCTGCAGCTGCTGGACAATCTCGCGAGCGCGGCGCAGCACCTCGCGCAGCGCCTCCACGCCGCCGATCTGGAGGTGGAGAATGGGCGGACGCATCAGCGGCAGAAGCAAATCACCAGTGCAGGAGCTAGCAGCCGCACCTTGCTGGGCTGCTCGGCGAGGAACTCCGTCGTGGCTTTGGCCGCCGCCGCCGCCCGCGCCTCGCCCACCTCCTTGGGCGCGATCGACTGCTCCCAGCGGTGCGCCGCTATCACCTCGGCCGCCTGCGCCCGCGCCAGCGCCTCCGAGCGCTTCACCATGCGCGAGCTGCGGCGCGTGAGGATCTTGAGCCCCGAGCGCGCCACCGCGCTGGCGTTGGCTGCCTCCTCGCACGCGATCCGCAGCCGCATCTCGTCCTTACGGCTCGGCACCGCCGCCGCCGCCGCCTCGTCTTCCTTGGCCTGGAAGAAGGCCAGCAGCTCGGACCACGATTGGTGTTCCTCCTCCGCGAACTTGAGCCGCGCCGCGTGCTGCTCCGCCTCCTCCTCCGCCACGGCCAGCTTGCCGCGCCGCGAGCCGAGCCGCCGCTCCGCCGACGCCGCCGGCGGGAACAGCTCGCGCCGCACCTGCTCCTCGCTGAGCCCCGCCAGGAACGCGCCGAGCTCCGCGGCGGGCACGGGCGCCAGCACGTGGCGCAGCACTGCGCGTACGCCCAGCGACTGCGTGCAGTCCTGCGCGCCGCGCCCCGCCGGCTCGCCGCCCGCGCAGACGCAGCGCAGTCTCAGCCGGCGGTGCGCGGCGCTGGAGCTGCTGAACTCGCCGACGCAGAACTTGCAGGGCGCCGCGGCGGAGTGCTGCGGGTTCTCGTCGTTGAGCTCGGTCCACCAGGCCTCGTCACCTGGCGCCGCGAACGTGGAGAAGCTCACCGCGTTCCAGGCCAGCAGCACTGCCGCCTCCGCCTCCTCGGCCGCCGCCTCCGCCTCGGTGAGCTGGTACTCGGCCGCCGACTCCTCCCAAGCCTGGAACTCCAGATGGCCGTTGCCGCCCGAGTACGCCGGCGTCGGGCCGCGCGCCTGCTCCGCGCCCACGTACTGCCCGAGGTTGAGCAGCTCGTCAAGCGGGAAGTCGTGCGCGTAGGCCTCCAGCGCCGCGCGGTCCACGCGCAGGTGGTTGGCGCCCTCCACGATCTGCGCGCCGAGCGGAGGGGTCAGCAACACAACAGCAGAACCTGGCGGCCTTTACCGTAGGCCTACGGTAAGGGCCGCCAACCCGTAACCGCACGAGGAAACAGCAGCAGCAGCAGCAGCAGCAGCAGCAGCAGCAGCAGCAGCAGCAGCAGCAGCAGCAGCAGCAGCAGCAGCAGCAGCAGCACCACCACCACCACCAGCAACAACAACAGCACCACCAGCACCAGCACCAGCACCACGCGCACCTTCTCGCAGCGCGACAGCGTGTTCTCCAGCAGCGCGCGGTTGCTGGGCGAGCTTGCCGCCGGGCCCAGCGGCTGCGGCCGCGGCGACTCCATCCCGCTCGCGCTGGCCAGCCCGCTCGGCCGCGGCGGCGAGAGCGCCTTGCTCGCGGGCAGCGCCTTACTCGCGCGGTCGTCGGCGCGCCGCGCCATGGCCTCGTCCAGCGCCGCCTGCATGGACTCCGTGTCCACCGACTTGCGCACATGCAGCCGCTCGCGCGCGATGCGGATCTCCTTGTCGCGCATCACCCTTCTCGCCGTCGCGCGCTCCAGCGCCTCGCCCATCGAGCTTACGTCGATCGAGCTGCGCACGCCCGGTGTAGAGCCGAGCGTGGAGAGGTCGGTGAACTCGCCGCGCCGGTCGCTCGCGGAGTCGTACGAGCGCCGCGACTCCATGCCTTGGCGGAGCCACCCCTTACAATATCTCAAACCCGAGCGTCACAACTATCCCACGGTTTGATTATGGGCTGGCGGTGTTTGCGCTGGAGTCGAAGAACCCGTTCTTCCCGTCGCTGAGCTCGAAGAACTCGTACAGTGACAGCAGCACCACGCTGACCACGGCGATGGCGCCGATGGCCTGCAAACACGCGGCACAATCCTCGTCAGTCTCCTCCACGTTCGCAATGAGCTGTTGATTCTCAGTGGCCTGCGACGCTTTGGCCACGGAGTCTGAGCCCATGGGAAGGGGGTAACCACGGCCCGCAGACGAGGGCGAGTGCCCGTTTCTACGGCTCGATTGCATGAGGCTCACCTCGCAGCGCTGTGATCTGAATGGTTGGCGTTCGCGTGGTGCATCACTGGCGTCTGTGTGTGCTCGTGCACTGCCTCTGGCGCAAAAAAGGAGCTACGAAGGGCGTGGACATCAATTTTTGTAGTCACTATGCTCTCCGACCTCAACCTGCCGTCTCCGCCGATCGACGCGTCGGTCCTGACCGTCGGCGAGACCGTCGCGCGGCGCGACCAGCCGGCCGACGCTGCGGGCACGTGGAAGTACGACGCGGGTGACGCGGAGAAGTCTGAAATCGACCTGGGCAGCGTGAGCTGCCTCAGCCCGCTGCGCGTGACGTACGACGTGGGCGCGGACAAGCCTGGCGTGAGCTGGGCGGAGGTGCGGCAGCTGCGCGGCACGGTCTGGGAGCGGCACCGCACGGACGAGGAGCGACAGGCAGAGCGCGCGCACGTGCAGCGGCTGAGGCCAGGCGCGGCGCTGGTGGCTTCGCAGCAGGCGGCCGTGCGCGAGCTGCCGCTGGGCACGACGGTGGCGCGGCGGCAGTCGCCGCGCGCCGAGTGGGAGGTGGGATCGCTCACCGGCCATGAGCCGCTCGAGGTGACGATGGAGATCGGCCGCGCGGACGGGTTCTCGTGGATCGAGGTGCGGCCGCTGACAGCGGCGGAGGCGGCGTCGCAGGGCGCGGAGCAGCGGGCGGCGGAGGCGGCGATGGTGGCAGCGGGCGGCGCGGTGCGGGCGGCGGGGTTCAGATAGCACGTCCGCAATTGTTAATGTTAATCTCCGCTACACCGCCGCTCCCTCGCCCGCGCCGCGGCCCCGCCGCCCGCCGCCAGGCACCCGCCGCCCGCTACACCGGAATAGCGCTCTTGCCCCCCGCGCCCTTCAGCATCGCCCTCGACTCGCCCCACGCGCCGTTCTTGAAGCTCGTCATGTACAGCGGCGTCCACTTGCTCTGCCCCTCCGCGTTCACGTCTGCGTCCGCGTCCAGCAGGATCCGGATGCACTCCGGATGGCCGTTGATCGCGGCGTAGTGCAGCGGCGTCTGCTTGTTGCTGAGCGAGGCCTTGGGGTCCGCGTCGTGCTGCAGCAGCAGCAGCATCACCTCCGCGTGCCCGTTCAGGCTGGCGACGTGCAGCGGGCCCACCTCCACGTCGCGCCCCGCGATCGCCACCGCGTTGGGCGAGATGCCGCACTCCAGGAAGCGGCGCACCGCCTTGGCGTCGCCGTGCGCCGCCGCGTCGCGCAGGTCGTGCTTCTGGTAGTGCCCGCGGATGTAGGCTGCGATCGAAAGTTCAGCGCAGGGGCAGCACGAGCAGCAGCACGAGGAGCAGCACGAGGAGCAGCGTTGCACCGTGCTGCGCCTCCACCGACATCATGTCCAGCCGCGCGTTCTCGGCCTCGCGCACCGCCTCCTCCTCCTTGCCCTTCATCTTGCCCAGCTGCTTCACCAGCGCGTCCTGCAGCACCTCGTCGCCGTCCAGCGCCTGCATCGCCGAGGCCACGCCCATCGGCGACGGGTTCCTCTCCGCCAAGTCGTCGCACGCCTTCTCCAGCGCCAGCCGCAGCGGCTTCTCCTTGGTGAACTTACCCGCCTGGTGCAGCGGAACTAGCGTCTCCTTGAGCTGCTGCACGAGCGTGACTGCCGGGGAGGAGCAGCGTGGGTCAGCGGTACGGTCTGCGGCAGTGCGCCGGCGGGTGTGCGAGTGGGGCGCGGGTGTGCGAGTGGGGCGCGGGCTGCAGGAGCGCAGCAGCTCGAGGGCGGCAAGAGCAGAGCGGCGAGGGTCGCGCACGGTCCGCCTTGGGCAGCCGCGTGTAGTCCGGGTCCGCCGCCGCTGCCGCTGCCGGGGCGCCGGCCGCCTCCGCCGCCGGGGCCGCTCCTGCGCTGTCGTCAGCCGACGCGGGCTGCTGCTCCTCCGACGCCTCCTGCTGCGCCTCCTGCTGCGCCTCCTGCTGCGCCTCCTGCTGCGCCTCCTGCTGCGCCTCCTGCTGCGCCTCCTGCGGCTCCTCCTCCTCGTCGTCGGCGACTGCGGCCAGCCCCGCTCTTGTCGTCATCCGTCCCGTCTACCCGTCAGCACAGGCCAGAGAGTGACAAAGCGTGCCAGCGGAATAGATGGAGCCTTGCCTCCCTCTGCGCTCATCCGGGATGCCGGGCCGGTCATCCGCGACGTGGTAGCTGCTGGACAGCGCGTGCAGGGCCGTTGGCACCGTGCTTCAGACCGCACCCCTTCTTCGCGACGCTCTGTGAAAAAAAGGGAGCTTCGCCGAACCTTAAGAAGGGTGGAGCTCGCTTGCGAGACGACGTCGAAGATGGCAGCGGCGGCGCTGGACGCCCCGCGCCGCGTGCGCCTGGTGTGCGGCGCGTGCCTGCTGACCGCGCTGGGCGCCGCCTTCGTCTTCAACCTGAGCCTGCTCCAGAGCTCACCACGGGGCCGGCTCACGCGCTACCACACAGAGCGCGACGCCGTGCTCGCGCAGAACGGCTCGACGGTGCAGTGGACGAATGACCGCGCGGGCGGCTGGGAGAAGCCGCGCGGCAAGACCGGCGGCGCGCAGGCGATCTGCTGCATGGCGCTCACGGCGCCCTGCCTCGCGTGCAAGGCCGGCCAGACCGTGGCGCAGTTCTGCGCCGCTCGGCGGAATCGCGCGGTGCTGCCGAGCGGATGCCCGCGGCCGGCGGCGGCGGCGGCGGCGGCGGGCATCGAGGAGTTCTTTCTGGAGGGCGCGCTGGAGGGCGCGGGGGGCGTGGTGGGTGCGGCGCTCGAGGGTTGCATCAAGCCGCCGCCCAGCGCGGACTCGCGGCTCACGCCTGCGCTCTCGCTGTGCCCGCGGCAGCGCGGGCAGCGGCCGCCGCCGCCGCCGCAGGGCACGGATCCGCCCGCGGACCTGTTCAGCGAGCCGGGGCTGCTGTTCGCGCGGCTGCAGACGGAGCACCCGATGCTGGTGGGCG
>Ga0308015_10001004_pt1 | contig 12041 bp, 5 predicted proteins | sample Neamet231_FD_203128 | JGI IMG/M metagenome (GOLD analysis project Ga0308015, IMG submission 203128) | Marine microbial communities from water near the shore, Antarctic Ocean - #231 | ecosystem: Environmental > Aquatic > Marine > Unclassified | place: Southern Ocean | collected 2014-07-28
GAGGCTCGAGCCCAGCATCGAGGCGTCCACGTCGCCCGCGCGCCGCACCGAGTACTCGCTGCGGCGGCCGACCGTGCTGCTCGCGCGCCGCGGCTCGGTGCTCTGCCACAGCGCGTAGCCTTTGGCCAGCATCGGCGCGCTGCGCCCGACCACCACCGCCTGCACGCCGCCGCCGCGCGGCTGGCGCGTGTCGTCGTTCTTGCGGTAGCACATCGCCTCCACGCTCTCGCTCACCAGCCCGGGCGACGTGCCGTGCAGCCGGTCGATCCGGGACAGCGCGCCCGACTGGAACCACGTCACCGCGCTCTGGTTGCTCTCCGCGAGCGAGAGCCCCGCCACGCGCGCGAGCAGGTCCGGCACCAGCAGCTGCGTGCACAGCTGGCAGCTGATCTTGTCCGCGATAAGAGCGGCGTTCGGCTCCGCGGCGAGCGCCATGCTGGCGAGGAGCTGGAACAGCATCGCCACGCACAGCTGCAGCACGGGCCGTCGAAAGACAAGCGACGGCGCCAACTTTTCCGATCTCGGTTTTTTCCCCCATATTTTCCTCTCCCTTTCTCCGCAACGGCGCTCGCTGAGCTGAACGTGCACCGCACTCTGCCTCAATCGAATCGTCACCGCCACGCACCGTGGCGATGGTGATCGTGCCCAATGATGGAAAGGGCGAGCATCCGGCCACAGACGCCGCACATTTGAGCATTGGGCGGACACAACTACGAAAGAACCGAGCACCAGACAGAGGAGCATTGACAGAGGAGCGTCACGGAACACATACAGAAGCACCGAGCACCGAGCACACCGAGCACCAGCACAGACAGAGGAGCACCGAGCACCGAGCACACCGAGCATGCTCTCCCGCACCCTGCGCCCGGCGGCGCGGGCAACACTAGCGCGCCGGGGCATGGCCTCCTTCGCCTCCTTCGACTGGCAAGACCCGCTCAACCTAAACTCGCTGCTGACGGAGGAGGAGCAGTTCATCCGCGACACGGCGCACGACTACTGCCAGGAGAAGCTGAAGCCGCGCGTGCTGGAGGGGTTCCGGCGCGAGCACTTCGACCGCGAGATCATGAGCGAGATGGGCGAGCTGGGGCTGCTGGGCGCGACGATCGACGGCTACGGCTGCGCGGGCGCGAGCTACGTGGCGTACGGGCTGGTGGCGCGCGAGGTGGAGCGCGTAGACTCGGGGTACCGCTCGGCCATGTCGGTGCAGTCGTCGCTGGTGATGGGGCCGATCAACGAGCACGGCACGGACGAGCAGAAGGAGCGGTTCCTGCCGCGGCTGGCGAAGGGCGAGATCGTCGGCGCGTTCGGGCTGACGGAGCCCAACGCGGGCAGCGACCCGGCGGGCATGGAGTGCCGCGCGAAGAAGAGCGCCGACGGCAGCACGTACGTGCTGAGCGGGACCAAGACCTGGATCTCGAACTCTCCCATCGCGGACGTGTTCGTGGTCTGGGCGAAGGATGACGCGGGCAAGATCCGCGGCTTCCTGCTGGAGCGCGGCATGGCGGGGCTGAGCACGCCTGTCATCGAGGGCAAGATCTCGCTGCGAGCGAGCGTGACGGGGCAAATCGTGATGGAGGGCGTGGAGGTGCCCGCCGAGAACGTGCTGGGCGGCGCCGAGGGGGGCGTCAGCGGGCTGACCGGGCCCTTCTCGTGCCTGAACAACGCGCGGTTCGGCATCGCGTGGGGCGCGCTGGGCGCGGCGGAGGCCTGCATCGACGCGGCGCGCACGTACACGATGGACCGGCACCAGTTCGGCGTGCCGCTCGCGCGCAACCAGCTGATCCAGAAGAAGCTGGCCGACATGGTGAGCGAGGTGGGCATCGGGCTCATCGCGTGCCTGCAGCTCGGGCGGCTGAAGGAGCAGGGGGGGCTGGCGCCGGAGATGATCAGCCTGCTCAAGCGCAACTCCTGCGGCAAGTCGCTGGCGATCGCGCGCGAGGCGCGCGACATGCTGGGCGGCAACGGCATCGTGGACGAGTACGACGTCATGCGGCACATGGTGAACCTCGAGAGCGTCAACACCTACGAGGGCACGCACGACGTGCACGCGCTGATCCTCGGCCGAGCCATCACCGGCATGCAGAGCTTCACGGTCGACCGTGACGTGGGCTGGCTAGCGACCCGCTAATACACGTCCGCGCTCAACTGTTCAGCCGTTTTTAGAGCTCCTCTATTGGTGTCCACGCCAGCGTGTCCGCGGCCATCGCCTTGAGCATCAGCGCCATGTCGAAAGGCGGGCCGCCCGCGTCGCCGCCCTCGCCCAGCTCGCTCTCGCTGGCGCCCGTGTTCTTGACCTTCGGCGCGAAGTGCTCGCACGGCCCGCCAAAGTGCGCGGGCACCTTGTCGGCGTCCACGGCACCCGACTCCACGATCTGCGCCGCCGGGTCGCCCATCAGGAAGATCTTCGACTTGGTGGCCGGCGGGATGAGCGGGCTGAGCATCGAGTACAGCATCTGCAGGCCGCTGGTCACGGGCCCGACGCGGATCTGGTCCACCTTGTCCGGGTACGCCACCTGCAGCAGCTCCACCAGCGCCTTCATCAGGTCCGTGCTAGCGCCGCTGCCGACGCCGGCCTCGGCGATGACGGAGAGGCGGAAGACGCCGGCGGGCATGTACTCATTGATCGCCTTCTGGATGAGGTACACGTGCATGTCCAGCTCGGCGGCCAGGTCGAGAGGCTGCAGCTTCAGGCTCGGGCGCACCCACAGGATCGGGTGCCCCGCCTTCGTGTGCCCGCGCCAGTACAGCGGCCCGCGTTCGGCGCACTTGTGCAGCGCAGCCATGCGCTCGGCGTTGCTCTCGGCCACCAGCTCCGCCATCCCGAACTCGCGCTGCCACTTGAGCACGCCCAGCAGCTTGTCGCACGCGTAGGCGAAGCTGCGCCCCGGCGCCGCCATCACCGCCGCGAGGTACTCGTCGCTGAACTGCGCCAGGTCGTCGCCCTCCACCCGCGCCGCCTCCAGCGCCTCTCGTATCTGCGGCACCAGCGACAGCGCGTAGTCCATGTCGCTGCCGTCCCCTGCGAGGAACCGCTGTATCGCCATGTCCCCGCCCGGCCCCGCGCCTCCTAAAATCACCAGCGCCTGGTTCATCCACGGCGTCAAAATCTGGCGCCGCTCGGCGATGGTCTCGTCAGACATGCTTCCGAACAGCTTCTTCGGCGGGAACGTCAGGCGCTTCACCGCCTCGATGGCCGCGGCGGCGTCCCCGCTCAGCCCCTTCTGCTTGAGCAGCTCGTCGCGCAGCCCCTCAAAGGCCGAGTAGCGCTTCACCAGCGTGTGCGTCTCGATGCCGCCGTCCTGGATGCAGGTGCACTCGAGCTTGTACACCGTGTAGTCCTTCTTGCCCTTCACGCCCTCCCACTTCTCCGTGTCCGTGATGGCGATCGCGCGAACCTTGCCCGGCGGCACCGAGCCGGCGCTCTTGGGCCAGGCCTCCGGCGCCTCCCAAAAGCTCCCCTTGCGCTCGCCGTAGTACTCGCCCAGCGCCGCGTCCACCGCCCTGGCGACGCTCAGCGCGTTCTCGCCGTAGGAGGGCGCGCCCGCGCCGAAGGTCTTGACGCCGCCCGCCTTGAGGTTGGCGACGATCAGCTCGATCATCGGCTGCTGCACGTGCTCGGGTTTCTCGAAGTCCTCCTGCGTCGGCTTGCCGCCCTCCTTCGTCACCGCGAGCTGCCAGCCGAACACCGGCATGCTCACGCTGCCATTCGCGCACTTGATCAGCAGCTCGTCCTCGCGCTTCGCGTCGCAAAAGTTCCAGCAGGCGGTGGCCGGCAGCTTCGACTTGGCGAAGCGGAAGCTCATCGCCACCGTGTCCTCCACCGGCGTCCACGGCGTGCCGGCGTTCTTCGCGCTGCCGCTCACGGTGCTCGCGTCGATCTCGTCGCCCAGGATGAAGGCCATGATGTCCAGCGCGTGCACGCCCACGTCCAGGATCAGCCCGCCGCCCGACAGCGCCGCGTCCCGCTGCCAGTAGCCCTTGGCGCGCGTCGCGGCGTCGTCGCCCGCTGCGGCCGCCACGCGCGGCCCCGGCTCCGCCGAGTGGTCCGACGCGCCGCGGTACGACGCCGACACCGGCGCGCCGAGCTCGCCCGAGGCGACCAGCTCCCGTGCGCGCAGGAACGGCGCCTGCGCCCGCCGGTAGTACGCGCTGAACAGCGGCACGCCCGCTGCCGCGAACGCCGCCACCATCTGCTCCGCCTCCGCCGCGTTGCGCGCCAGCGGCTTCTCGACGTACGTCGGCTTCTTCGCCGCCAGCGCCAGCAGCGCGTGCTCGAGGTGGCGCCCGGGCGGCGAGGCCACGTACACCGCGGTCACCTCGGCGCACGCCACCAGCTCCTCCGCGCTCTCGAACGCGTGCGCCACGCCGTGCCGGTCGGCGTACTCGCGTGCGGCGCCCGGCGAGCGGCGGCAGACCGCGGCGAGGCTGGAGCCGTCCACCTTGCCGAACGCCGGGCCGGACTTGAGCTCGCAGACGTCCCCGCAGCCGATGATGCCCCAGCTCACGCTGTCCATCTCTGGTGGTGTGGGGTGCGGCACACTAGAGGCGGCTGGGGTGCGCCCAGCTTCTTTGGGTCATGATTTGGCGGGGCCTGGCGCCACTGCAAAAGCCACGAGGGCACGGAGGTCTGCGCAAACGGTGACGTCGAAAGGTGCGCAGTACGCTTATACACCCGGCGGGCAGGGGGAGCTGCAATCCTCTTCTGCAGCGGCTCTCTCTTCATCTTTGCGCGTAAGCTATCCTTCGCCTGCCGCTGCTGAGCCGCTTCCGCCTCTCCCGCCAGCACGACACGCCCAGCTGCACGACACGATGTCCCTGCGATGCGCTTGCGAAGGAACATCGCCCATCGGTGCACTCTCGCCGGATAAACCACCTGCGCCGCGGAGCTGTTTTGCCGCCTCTCCTACCCCGCCAGACGCGCGGCACTGCGCTCGACAGAGCAAAGTCCGCGCGCGTGGCGCGGGCGGAGAGCACGGCGAACCAGCTGCACCAACCGCGCCGCGCGCGCGCTCGGCCGCCACGCCAACCGGCCGCCGCTCAGCGCCACCCCAACACGCTCTGCTTGATGCTGCAAGATGCTAACCCTCTTCTCCCTCTCTTCAGATGGGGCAATACTCTTGATATGATATTCGTTGATCATCAGTAATTGCTAGTTGAAAACTAATGTACGTCGGGCGCCGCGCTCGCTCGCTCCTGTGCTGCTTGTCCTGTTCGCGCGCGTGCTGACTTTTTCGCCTTCTCTTCCGCAGTTCCAATGCCCGACTTCGGTTCATCCTCGTGGTGACCTTAGTCAATTTCTGGAATGTCGAAAGACATCCTTTCCGTGTCCACGGTTGGGCCGTGCACCCGAAAGAGGTGCCGGCTGGCGGGTTCGACTCCCCCACGCAGCAAAAACAAAGAGAGTGCCAGCGAGCGCAGCAGGTCTGAGCGAGCTTCGTCGCCGCGCGCCAGCAGCTACCCCTCGGAGCGGTTACGCACGCATGCAAACTGGGTGGCTCCGTCCGGTGCCCCGCAACCCCTCGTATACAAAATTCCAGTACATGTACACCTCCTTGTTCGCTATGCAGAGAGAGCCTTGCCGCAGCAGCACGAGCTTCCGCGCGGCGCGCTGCGCGCCGCGCTGTGTGCCGCGAGCACGGAGTCGGCCTGCTGCCATCTGGAGCGGGCTCCCTGCAGGTAGGACCGCCGCCCCGTCGCGCCCTGCCCGCAGCAGCAGCCGCGGCGGCACCCCGCTCGACCCGTGTCCAGCTACGCCGCCGCCGCCTTCTCGTCCAGCAGCTGCCGCACGCTCCGCTTCAGCTGCACGCCCTGGTATTTTAGCCGCGCGTTCTCGTCCCGCAGCTTCACCAGCTCGGTGTCCCGGGCATCCTCCACCGTGGACGGCAGGCCTGGCGCGAGGTTGGGGTCAGAGCTCGCTGCAGGGGCGAGCGCGCGGAGCCAGCGCCGCCGCCGCAGCGCCGCAGCAGAAGGCCGCCGACACCGCCGCTGTTCCTGCAGCAGGGCCAGCTAGAGGAGGCGAAGAACAGCGGAACTCACCAGCCGCCGCCTCAAGCGCCGCTACCCGGGACGCCATGGCCACCATCCGCGCCTCGGCCGCCTGCAAAGCTCCTTCCATCGTGTCGAGCGATCGGCGCCAGCGACGTCAACCGCCGTGCCCGCCCTCGCCCCTGGCCTCCAGGTGCTACAAGGTCTGACAACGTCTAAGTAACCGGCTTTTGAATAACGCTACTCTCCCGCGGCCCGTCCCCGCGCCGCTGCTTTACGCATACGTCTTGCGGCCCCCTGTGAGGCAGGCCGGCGGTCAGTGGGCGCGGGCGTGGCGGCGGCGGAGCTGTGGCGGGCGCGTCGGCGGCACAGTTTCGATGGCCCAATGGCGACTGCGCAGCTAGGGCAGGCGGCAGTGGCGTTCAGAGGTTGCAGCAGTCGCAGGGTCACGTACGGCCGCCGTTTCCGCGGCGCGTCTTTGGCAGGTGCGCAGCGGCCGCCGAGTAAAGGCCGGCCGCCTTCGCGTTGGTCGCCGCCGGCACTGTCTTCCGCGCCGGCGACTTCTTTGCCTTGGCCTTCGCGGCCGGCTTCTTGCGGGTCGGCGACTTCTTCGCCGGCTTCCGCGCGGGCGACTTCATCACGGCCTTCTTGGCGGCGCTGTAGTTTGCAGGAGCGTCGATTGAGTCAGCAGCCGTTGAAACAGGAACCAGGTTTTCAGGTGGCGCCAGCAGCCAAGACTTACGGTTTTTTGATCGCCTTCTTGGCAGCAGGCTTCTTGGCAGCGGGCTTCTTCGCCTTGGGCGGTTTCTTTTTGGCCGGCATCGTGTGTAGTGTTCGGGAGACGGTGCTGAAGAGCAGTCGTTGAGTCGGTGCTCTCCAGTTTTCGATCTCGCGGCGTGGCTCCTTTCTTTGGTCAAGCGTAGCGCTGGGCTGTGTGGCGTGCATGCGATGTGAGCAAGTCGCTGCGTCGCGCGTGCGCCAAACTACCCTCGAGGACAAAGGGACGCTCAGGAGCAAAAATCGAGGCGTCGACTCTAACGAGGATGGCGCGCCAGAAAGAGCTCCACTGAGCGTGGTGCAATGTGGCTCCGCTTGCGCTCGTCGATCCTGCTCGCGCTGACGGCGATGTTCTTTCTGGTCTTCGTCGTCTATCAAACCATACTACTAGAAGCGGTGGAGGAGAGCGGCGCCGACGGAAGCGCGCGACGCCACTCGGGCGTCTACCTGGGGTTTATGCCGCGGGCGACGAAGGAGTTGGAGTACTACGACACGCCGGCGCCGGACCGGTGGCAGCTGGGTCGCGCGGCCTGGACGCTGCTGCACGCGATCGCGACGAACTACCCCGAGAACGCCACGGAGGTCAAGGTGGGGCAGTACGAGCGAGAAGCGCGTAATCTGATGCAGAGCATGAGCGTGCTGTTCCCGTGCCACGAGTGCGCCGAGCATTTGCGGGCGACGCTGCGGGAGCTGCCGGTGAAGGCCAAGACAAAGGGCGAGTTCCGGAACTGGATGTGCCAGCTGCACAACCGCGTGAACGACCGGATCGGGCGGCCGCTGTTCGCGTGCGGCACCGCTGCGCTGGACAAGCGCTGGCACCACGACTACTGATCCGACCGCGCTCGGCGGTAGTCAGCCGCCGAGCGCGAATCGCGTTTTGCAGAGAGAGAGGGGGAGAAGAGTAGAGACTCCTCGCGCAGTGACGCAGCCACCCTCGAGCGCTGCCGGATTGATTTCCTGGCGCTGGGTGGTTGCCGAGCGATGAGAGAGAGCGAGCTTCTGAATTTGTTGTAGATTTAATCACCGACTCGCACCCTGCGCAGCTGCTGCGTGGGCGAGCGGAGAGGAATGTTAGCAAACGTTCTAAGGACACGTAGATGACGTCTCCGTGAAGAGCCAAGCGGTCCAACTCAACGCTGCGGGGCAACCACCGAGCGAGACCAAAACGGCCGCGGAATTCGGGGTCGCAGGCCAATGTACCAATGCTGCAACAAACCGTGTGCGTGGGAGGTCCGACGAGCCCTCAATGAAGGGGCTCGAAGGGGTGCACAGGTCTTGACTGAGCGTTGGCGCGGCTGGCGAAAGAAGCGCAGGAGGTGGAGGCGGAAGCGGGGAGGGGGGCAGCAGCCGAGAGGCGCGCACCTGGGCACGACCCATCAGCCTCTCGCCCCGATCTCCAAGGCGCGAAACGTCGGCTCCGGCCGCCCCGGAACCAGCGACCGGCTCACCTTCAGCTCCGCCCGCAGCGCCGCGAACTCCTCGCCCTCCAGCGCGCCGCTCACCCCCTCGCAGATCCAGGCCTCCAGCTCCTGCGGGGAGCCCTGCACGCGGCCGTTCACGAGCAGCGTCAGTGGCCCGGCGCCTTCGCGGCACTTGCCGCGCTTGCTCAGCACCGCGCCAAGCCCGACCAGGTTCGCCAGGTAGTAGCTGCCCGCGCCCGTCAGCAGCGCCTTCACGTGCCCCACCGCGCGCTGCCGCTGCTGCAGCTGCGCGTGCACCGCGTCCATCACCGCCGCCACGAAAGCGCCCCAGACCTCGCCGTCCACCGGAACCATCTCGGCCGTGGTCAGCTCCCACTCCGCGTTCACCCAGCCAAACGCGGCCTCGCCCGCGGCGTAGACCTCGTAGTCCATTTTCGCTAACCGCGTGCCCGCCTGCTCGGCCGTCGCCGCGAGCGCCCACTCCAGCCACTCGGCCACGCCCTCGCCGGACGTCGCCGAGACGAAGCGCACGGCGCCCGCCCCGCGGCCGGGGAGCAGCCGCGCCAGCCCGGCCGCCAGCTCCCGCCGCTCCTCCGCGCCTAGCAGGTCGGCCTTGCTAACCAGCACGACGTCCGCCTCCTCCAGCTGCTTCCGCGCGATGTAGGCGCCGCCCTCCGGCAACGCGCCGCCCGCCACATCGGCGGCGGCGCCGGGCGCGGCCAGCAGCGGCCGCAGCCGCGCCGCGTCCACCAGCACGGACAGCGGCTTCATCTCGAACTCGTCCGCGTGGCGCGCCTTCATCGGCTGCAGCACCGTCGCGCTCAGATCGGTGCACGAGCCGACCGGCTCGCAGAGCAGCACGCCGCGCCCGTCGTCCGCCAGCGTCGCGCGCAGCTCGCGAGCCGTGGACAGCAGCGCCGGGAAGTTGCAGCAGAAGCACGAGCCCGACACCTCCCCTGACGCCACGGTGGCGGCGCCCGCGGTGACGCACGCTGTGTCGATCGAGCCGTCCGCCAGGTCGTTGCACAGCACGGCCACCGAGCGCTTGCCGCTGGACGCGAGGTGCACCGCGCTTGCCGCCAGCAGCGTCGTCTTGCCCGCGCCCAGGAAGCCGCCGAGCAGCAGCGTCGGAGTGGCCATGGAGTTCTCACCTGCGACGAGCGTCCGCGTCCGCGATCGCGCGCGAGAGGCGACGGCGCGGCGAGCCTCGTGGCTTGCGCGGGGAGATGAGCGGTGATGATTGATGCTGTGAATGTATAGTAATGTACGTACGCTATTCATCGTTGGTCGCCAGTTCGTTCGCGCGCAAGTTGGGCGGCGCGGTCGTGGACCGCTGCATCCGATCGTCGCCGGGCAGCGCCGGCATCGCGGACTGGCGCTGCTCGAGCTCGATCTCGATTTTCTTCTTGGTCTCGATGATGCGTTGGATCGGCGACTTGTGCTTGGCCTTGGTGCTGTCGTGCTTGATGGTGAAGATGCTCTCGAGCTGCGACTGCACCCAGCCCGTCACGCCGGAGTCGATCAGGTTGGCCACCACCTGCTGCTCGCGCTCGTCCAGGCAGGTACGCTCCAAGAATTTCTCCTCCTCCTCCTTCTGGTCCTCCTCGTTGGCCTCGCTCTCCTCGACGAACTTGGCGCCGCGGATCCCCTCGATCTTGGGCTGCAGCTCCAGCGTGCCCATCTGCACGTTGTCGATCTCCAAGTAGCGCACCAGCGGCGCGGTCAGCCCGCCGAGCACGATGTTGGTCATGAACACGATGAAGAGCGTGATGCCGATGAACTGCGAGCGGTAGGACGACGGGAAGTCCACCACCAGCACCAGCGCCACGGCGCCGCGCAGCCCGGCGCCCACCATCATGTGCTGGTACTTGAGCGGCACGCTCGTGTGCTCGAACTTGTTGACGACGAACGAGAGGAAGTAGACGGAGACGGCGCGCGTGATCACCACCGTCATGAGCGAGAACGAGCACCACCAGATGTGCTGCCACATGTGCGGCGCGAAGAGCACGCAGCTGATGCCGACCCAGACGGACGTGAGGCCCTCCATCGTGTGCATCTGCATGTGGAAATAGAGGTGGCTGATGTGGCTGCCCTCGTGCGTCAGGTTGTCCGCGGTGTAGATGTTGCACCAGATGCCCGCCACCAGCGCCGAGATGATTCCGCTCAGGTGAAACATCTCCGCCAGGTAGAACGACGTCAGCGCACAGAAGAAGAAGATGACGGTCTCGTTCATGCCCTGCTCCTCCGCGTTGTGGTCGTGCTTGTCGTGCGCCTCCGCGACCACGTTCTCCGCCGCGTTGTGGAACTTGTGCAGCGCAAAGTGCCGCACGCTCGCCGTCTTGAGGCTGTTCTTCTGCAACTTCGCGGCCTGCACTTTCGGCTCGTTCATCTGCCGCGCCAGCCCCGCGAACGCGTCCTCGCGCGCCGTTTTCGCCGCCGAGTCCGAGGACTCGGCGTTGTGCAGGTGCTCGATCTTGGGCAGCGACGTTGCGATGTACTGAAACAGGATCGCGGCGAGCATGCCCGTGAGCAGCCCTGTGAGAATCGAGCCGACCAGGATCCACGTCGTGGAGCCGAGCACGCTGACGATGAACGCGGAGCCGCCTTGCGCGACCTCCAGCGTCTTGCTCTCCTTCCAGCCGTAGTACATCACGATCGCCACCGCGTCGTTCACGATGGACTCGCCGTAGACCAGGCTGTTCAGCTTGGGATCCACTCCGAGCGACGCAAAGGCGCCCAGCGTGGCGACCGGGTCCACGGCGGAGATGAGCGCGCCGAACATGAAGCCCTCCTCCAGCGTGATGTCCCAGCAGTGGTTGTCCGTACTTTCGTCGCTCGGGTTCCAGCTGCAGCTCGTCATCGCGAAGAACATCACTCCTGTGGCGAAGGAGCAGGCCATCGTGCCCGCGATCGCAAACACAAGCACGGTGTTCTTCTGCACGTACAGGGCCTCGAGGTTGACCGTGTCGATCGTGAAGGCGCTGCCGAAGATGATCACCGGCAGCAGGACGAACGCGAAGATGTAGGCGTCGAACTCCACCATGCTCGCAAAGTCCTCGTCGTCGTGCTGCAGGAACCGCGACTGGCAGAGCAGCCCGATCACCAGGCCCACGATAATCAGCAGCGAGTTGCTCGGCAGCAACGCCAGCCACGGCATGTCGTACTTCTCCTTCCACTCACTCACAAAGTCGCCCGCCACGAGGCCAATCACGAACAGGCTGCACACCATCAGCGCCACCACCGCCACCGCGTGGTGCTTCGAGCCCGCCTGGCAGCCCGCGTTCTTCTCCAGGAAGCTGCGCGTGCACGGCAGCCCGGCCTCGCTCGTGCAGCGGTCCGCGCCGGTCCGCCGCATCTTCTCCGAGAAGAACGCGCTCATCTTGTCGCTGCCCTGGCCGCGGCCGCGCGCCCCGTCGCCGTCCACCGAGGCCAGCAGCTCGCTGTTCGCGAACACCACGTGCGGGCGCTCGGCTTTTGAGTACTTGTCCAGGTCCTGTATGCGCAGCGTTTTCCCCTTCGGGTCGATCCACGTGACCTCCTTGCAGCTGGCGTAGAGGTACATCGCGTAGCGGTTGCAGATCTGCGGCCGCAGCCGCTTGAAGTCAAAGTACTCCACGTTGCGCTTGTGGCAGCGCGTGAAGCAGTAGAACTGCTTCAGGTTGTCCACGCAGCTGCTGCACTGCCCGAACTGCCGCTCTATCGCAAGGAAGCGCTTCTTCATCGCGGCGCTCTGGTCGTACTGATCGATGCAACACGTCCCATTGGAGCCCGTGCCGCGAGTATACTCGCGGCACGGGCTCAGCTCCGCGTCGCCCCACCCCGCGCTGCTGTTCCGCTGCGGCGCGAACAGCAGCGCGT
>Ga0308015_10001007_pt1 | contig 12028 bp, 3 predicted proteins | sample Neamet231_FD_203128 | JGI IMG/M metagenome (GOLD analysis project Ga0308015, IMG submission 203128) | Marine microbial communities from water near the shore, Antarctic Ocean - #231 | ecosystem: Environmental > Aquatic > Marine > Unclassified | place: Southern Ocean | collected 2014-07-28
GACGCTTAACCAGGTAATACCTGCATAATCCCTTGATAAGCCATCGAAGGCATCCGTGCTTATTGAGGCATTTTCGAGGGAGTTTAGAGGGTATTCGTGGGTGTATAGGTAGTCACCTAGTCGCGTAGTCACGGAGTCATGAAGGCGTGGGTGGTGTTTTTGCTTGTGCCCCGTTGGGGCATGTCGGGTTCTCACATAGGGGGCGATCGTAGGTATTCATAGGGGTTCACCTAGTCGCGTAGTCACGAAGTCCGTCCCGCGCCGGGCGCTCCACGACTCGAAAAAGATCCAATCCGGTAGTCCTAGATAGTGTACATTTTAGCCCTCACCACTCCTCCGCGGATAGAGCAGCAATGTTTGGAGGAGCAACTACGAGCACTGCCCAGTCACCAAACAAAATCGCGCTGCTACGTGCAGACCTATATGATTATGATACACCCCGCTCTGCAGGGGCAAGGCGGCGTTACGCAGCAGATCATGCCGAGGTAGTAGAAGTAGTAGCCAACCTTCATGTGCGCCTCGGAGCCGCCGCACGCCTCGGTCGTGATGCAAACATCAGGTTAGGTAACAAGGAGGTCGATATTCCTCATAATAATATAATCTGCTGGTTTAAGTATAGAAAATGCCAAGAGGACAAACACAAATGAACACCCCCTAACCCCCCTCGAAACCCCACCAATAAGCACGGATGCCCTCGATGGCTTACCTTGGGATTATGCGTGGATTACCTGGTTAAGCGTAGGTACATATAGGGGGTGTTTTGCCTTTGCGCCGTTGGCGCCATACTGGTTTCAGTAAGGGGGAGCATAGAAGAAGCTATAAAGGTGCTTTGAGGCATGTTGGGTCTTTACACTCGGCGTGTTCTTCATCCGCTCCCTGCACAAGGAAGGGGAGCTCCTGGATATGCACGCCGAAGAGCGCTCCGGTCACCGCGCAGCGCACGAGCACAGCAACCGAACGCCGAAATTCTTCGGATGCATCATATGAATGATCTTCGGCTGCCAGCTCGTGTGGCTTCTCGGCAGCCAGTTGGACTGCAACGGTGCGCAGCCAATCGAGCCGGTGACTGTCGGGGTGTTCTTCAGTACGAATGCCACCACGCACCCGTACGCCTTGGCCAATGCCACGTCGACGGACAAACCGAGCAACGCATACAGGCAGTCCGTCCACCGGCAGGAGAACCAGAAGAAGCACAATTCCCCTGGACTGGAAATTGGCGCTGAACTATTACGTCGGCAAAGCAAAGCTCGCGGAGCTCACGAAAACGTGCAAGAACCTGCTTTCCACCGACCTCACGCTGGACAATCGGGGTGGATGAAGATAGCCGCAAGCCTCTCGCCCCAAATACCGAGAGTCAATGAAAATAGACGCCTTTCTCTAATATCTCTCTTCGCGTAGAGAATTGGCTGTGAGAAGCCCGCCAAACGCTTTGCGCAGCAGCCGCAGCCTTGCCACTCCGTCCCAGAGCGCGTCCATAGCCGTGTCCTCGCTCCAAAACTCGGAGTCGTCCACGGCCCGAGCACTCACGCTTAGCTCCAGTAAGCGAGGGAACGGCGAGCCCTCGGGGTACGAAGCGTTCGCCCACGTCGAAAACGCTTCGGAAAGAGTTCGGCGGCGGAAGTGCACGTAGGCTGCGAAGTGTGTCAGCCGCTCGTGCTTGAATTCAAGCGCGGCCTGCTTCCACCGCCGGATGGAAGCACTCAGCAAGTGCTCCGTCGCGTAGGCATCCACGGCCGCAGCGATCCGCGAGTGGTGCTTGTTCTCGGCCAGAGCTGCGAGGCCCTTGGACAGCGTGCGCGAGACGTACTGCTGCGACGCAACGCTCCGTTTGCCTCTGCGCGCCGCCCGGTGCAGGCAGGCCGACTGCCAGCGGTGGAAGGCCGGCCACAGGGCAAAGTTCTGCCAGCGCATGACGCAGCGCCACACGCTGTACTCGAACTTCTCGTCGTCCGCCAGCACGCTTGAGATATCGGCCACCGTTCGGTGGTCCATCTGCTGAGCCTTGGTGTGCGCCTGCCAGAACAGCCACGACTGACGCAGCTGGACGCGGTTCTGATGAGACGTGGCTGAGCTCTCGGAGTTCAGCGCCCGGTACACCCAGACAGCGAGGCACCGCTTTGCAAGGCGCTGGTTGACGCGGTACTGCACAAAGCCCTCCGCGATTGCAAGCTTGCTCTGCGTCTCAGCGAAGCGCGACCAGGCACTGAAGTACTTCGCAAGCGTGCGGTGGCGGATAGTGCCCGAAAAGGAGCGTACGTGGTGTTGCCACAGCGCCAACTTCTCCCAGCCGCCGATGCTCTGCTCCAGCAGCACACGGCGTCGGTGCGCAGCAGCCAGCTGCAGGCCGTCCGCTTCAGACAGCGCAGAGTAGAGCTCTGCCTTCCACAAGCCCCACTTGCCCGAAAGGACCCGCTGCATGCGGGTCTGCTCGATCTGATTCGCGGCGAGCCGCAGCCGGAGGACGCGAAGCGCCCCGAGTCTAAACGCGTGCAGTGCCTTGAAGCAAGCTTTGGTGTACCAGAACGCGCTCGCTCGCTCGCTTGCTATGCGCTTCGCGCGGCTGTTGCTCGCCCACTCTTGCCAAATAAACATGACGTTGGAGAAGTGCTTCCAGCGCTTGTTTTCGACAAACTTCCTCAGCCCGTGGCGGATGTGCATCACTCTGATCCACTGGTCCCACGCCGCGCCGCTGTTGGCGTACTCGACACGCGAGTGCAGCGCCCGGGCCAACCGCATGCGATCGGTGAAGGTCCTCCACGCTCTGACGTATATAGGCAGCGCGAAGAAGAAGCGGTGCTCCGCCGCGGCGGTTTCACAGAGCCGGAGGTGGAACGACCAGCGCGTGAACTCGACCCAGATCTTGAACGCCTGAAACTCAGTCACCGCCGCGTGGTGGTCGTCCGCGGCGATTGACTTCTGCAGCGCGTCCTTGTTTTCCGCCACAACGTTGACCCAGTGGTCGAACGAGCGGCTCAGCACAGTGCGGACTCGCTGCGTTCTCGCCAGATCGGCCAGCAAACTCTTTTGGGCTCGCGACTCGGCGTAATCGGCCAGTGTATCGAAGGCGTCTGTCAACCGGTGCACGCGCAAAAGAGCCTGTGCTGCAGCTATATCCGCGCGTTTTTGCAGCCCGTGCTTGGTCCGCTTCACCCAGGCAACGAACGCCCACGCTTGAACCCTGTCGCAGGCAAGCTCGGCTGCTCTGTTCTTGGCGTGCCTGTGCTCCGCGGAGCACACAGTGAGCTCTTCCCATGCGCGCAGCACATTCATTAGAGAGTCGTAGCGAAGCTTCTCGTGGACGATTGACATGATGGAGTTGCACTTGGCATGCCGCGCGGACTTCTCTTGCGCTGTCTCCTTCCAGGACCTGAAAGCCCTGCCGAGATCGCGGTGCTGAAACGCCGACACGATTCTGCGCATGCGAGCCTTGTGAGAAACGTGCCAGCTGTGCCAGTCCTTCCAGCCGTAAAAGGTGTAAGCCAGCTCACGCTTCCGCCAGAACTTGAGCGAGCTCGCCACCTTCTCCTTCTTTTGAATCTGCAGGTCAGTGAACGATATCCAACCCATCAGCGCGCTCATAAGCGTGCCATCTTGCCAGTGCTTGAGCGCTGCCCGGGCGCCCTTGAGGTCTTCGACCATTTCGGCCCACGCGTCGAACGCACGAGCCAACCCTCCGAGGGCCACGCGCGCGATGAAAGGCCGCAGCCGCACGCGCAGCTCGTACGCGGAGCGCCATGTCTGCCACGTGTGCATCGCAACTTCCTGGCTCACCAGCTCGTGCAGCCTCGACTCCAAGAACTTCAGCTCTTGGCTGCGGGAGCAAAATTGCTTCCACGCAGTGAACGCCCGTTCGGTGATATGGCCCAGCCACCGGTGCAGCGACCTGTTCGCGGCCTGTTTAACGTAGCTTGAGCGCTGAGCGTTGCTGTGCCAGGAATTGAACACTTGGGCCAGCTTGACGTTCGCCATGTGCCCCACCGATCGCTGCAGCTCGTCGCGCTGGTAGTTCAGATTCTCCGTGACGTCTTTCCACTCCAAAAACGCGCGGTGAAGTTTGCCAGCGCGCAGCACGGCTTGAAACCTGGCGAGCACGTAGGCGCACACCCAGTACTCCAAGAACTGCTTCTCGGCGTGGAACCCTCGTCGCTCCACAACAATCCTGCCGGCGTCCCAGGCGTCAAGTCTCCCCGCTGCAAACCTGTGCCAAGCGGCAAACATCTTCCAGACACCGTGAAGGCGCATTCGTTTGACTGCAACCTCTCGGACCTCTAGGATGCGGGCACGCCATCTGACCCAGGCAGTGAAGCAGAGCGTGAGGTGCTTGTGCATCATGAGTCGCAGGCATACCGACAGCTGATGTCGCTGGTGCTCCCAGAAGCGAGCGAGGCTGCCGAACCATGTGGCAAACGCCGCTGCTAAGGTCTTGTTGGCGTACCGCTTGAGCACAAAGCGGAGCATCGCCCGGGTTTGCACGTAGCTGTCCCAAGCGCGGTAAGCCTTGCCAATGTGTCTATTGGCCATCATGTTGATGGCATGCTTCGCCACCAGCTTGCGGTCGTACTGCTCCGTCCACCGCTGCCACATCTGACGCTGGAGGCGTTCAGCAACGTGCTCGCTGAGCTCGTAGCCCTTTTCCATCCTGTCAAACTTCGTGTTGACCCAGGAGGCCCACGCGTCGATTACGCGAACCATAGTTCCAGATTTCAGCACAGCGACGTGCCGCGCAAGTGTGTTTCGTCGCTCTATTGCCAGCAGCCGGTAGTCCCACAGCGCACTGAACGCCATGGCCACGCAACGGTTGAAGATTCGTTGCGCCGCGCGACTTTTTAGCGCGAACTCCTGCTTTTCGGCCAAGGCTCCCGCTTGCCACGATTCGAACGCAAGGACCAGCACCCGGTTGGAGACGCGCCGCAGGATATGCGTTGCGACCTCGCGCAGGCGCTTGGACTCGGCCACGAAGAACGACCACTGGTTCAGCGCTTGCTTTGCTTTGGCATTTTTGAGAGACATCACCGCGCGTGTGAATGTTCTCGACAGCGAAAACGCGCGCTTCCACTCGTCCCAGGCCTGCTGCCGGCACCGGGTTTCCAGCATGCGCCCGACGTCCTCTGCTGCGCCGAGGCGCCGCTGCGTCAGCGTCAGCCACTCCAGCCATGAATCGAACGCCTTAGCAAGCTGCCGATTCTGCATCCGCTGCACCGCCGACTGCAGCAGCATCCGACGATGAATCAACTCGTCAACGTTGGCCTTCCACGTCTTCAGCGCCGCGTGCGCCTCGCTGAACATCATGCGCCGCAGAAAGCGCCTCGCCTTCACTTGGTTGCCGAATTGTGTGGCGTAGACGTCCCAATAGTGGCGCTTCAGGTAAGACGCGTGCAGCTTTGACACTCGGTCTTGCAGTGCGTGCAGCCGAAGGCGTTGCGAGGTGAATGAGCACCAAGAATCAAACGCTGAGGCGAGGCGTCTGTTCAGCAGCCTGGAGACAGATTTGCTCACCAGCTGCCGCTGGTGAATCGCCTCAGCTGTGTGCTCGGCCCACCGAGAGAAACAACGGAAGATTGCCCCGTGTGACATAATGGCGAGGCCGCGCCGAAGTTTGTGGCAGTGGTCCTGCTCCACGTCCCAGATTTCCCAGAACTTGGCGAGCACAGTGTGGTCCGCTCGAAGCTTGACCTGCTTGCCGATGTCGCGCACATCGCACCGTCTCTCGGTGAACGCGATCCACGATTGCAGGGCACTCGCAAGCACTCTGTTCTGCATCCGCAAGATCATGTTCGTCGCGGTGGCTCGACTTGCGACCTGAGCGGCTACGGCTGTCCGCCACCCGTGAAGCGCGGCAGCAACTCTGCGATTCAGCATGTGGAGCAAGCAGCGTCTAGACTTGATTTGGGTGCGTGCCCAGTCTTGCCAAGTAAACAACGCGGCTGCCTTTGTAGCGTCCATGAGCCTGGCGACTGCACGGCGCACCAAGTCTTCGTTTTGCCTCGTGTCGGCGGCTAGAGAACTCCACAGAATGAACGCAAGTTTCACTCGCCTCCGGGAGAGCGCGCTCTCTGAGGCGCTCTCGTGCCACTTGTGCAGGCATTTCCAAATCAGCATCTGCTGAATCCGGCGAATTGACTGCCCCACTCGCCGCTCGTTGCGCGAAGACCTAGCATTGTTTCTCCAACCGAGAAATGCCTTTCCCGTCAGCCGCATCACTATGCGCGCGATGCAGGCGGCCTCCCGAATCTGCTTGCGTCGCGACCTCACCCAGGCTGTCAGCACGCGTGACATCAGCAAGGTGTCGCGGTGAGCGAGGGCTGCCCGCATGGTGAGACGATTGCGTGTAAACTGCCACCAGGCTCTGAAGGCTTTGATCGAGCTGGCGCAACGCCACCAAGCCATCGCTCTCCGTATGTGCTGCTTTCGCTGCTGCGCCAGGTCAACTGTTGTGTGCTTCCAGGCATCGAACGAATCGCTCACAGATCGCAATCCGAGGGCCAAGACAGCTGACCGCAGCTTCATCGAGCGCACAACGTAGCCTTTCCACATCCGAAAGATCAAGTCGCTGCGCGATCGCACCAGCTTCCGCAGGCATTCCAGTGCCTGCTGCTGTCGCCGTTCCTGTTCAGCGGAGCAGTGATCGCGCATCTCTCGCAGCATCTCCCGCACCAGCTCCCACCTGGCGTCGCAGGCCTCCACTGCAACTGACCGCCACTGGTGGAAGACCACCCGCTGCTTGGTATTTCCCATCCTGCGCAGGACCATGCTCAGCTTTTCCTTGGCGGCACGACTATCTTGCGCGCGGTCATACCACGCGTTGAAGGCTGTAGTCAGCGTGCGCAGCTTCATCCGCTTGCCCGATCGCATCAAGACTGATCTGAGGTAAGTCTTCCGATCCGTGGACGAGCGCCACGCTCTGAACGCGGCCGCGTATGCGCCGCGCTGCCAGTGCAGCATCGACTGCACCAACCTTCTGCGAAACACATACGCCTGCACCCACTGCACCCACTGCAGCTCGACGACGGCCAGCGCGCGCAAGACCTCGACTTGCCGGGCGACGGCATCGAGCTTTTGCTTCCCAGCCACGAAGATTTTCCAGCTCTGCAGCGCGCGAGCAGTGTCGCGGTTGCGCATCAGCCCGCAAAAGTGGCGCACCGAGTCCCGCTGCCGCGTTTTGACCTCCCACTTCAGAAGAAACTTGCGCGCCAGCCGCGTCGCTGCCTCGTTTTGCAATCTTTCCGCTAGCTGCGCAAGCGCCACAGTGTGCTGCACGGCTCCGGCCCACTTCTGGAACGCCTGCATCACACAGTACCGCACGCCCCACACTGCAAGCGTGCAGTGCAGCACTCTGCGCCCCTCCAGCCGTCGGCGCGACGCGGCCCTCCAGTCGCTCAGCGCAGCAGACAGCTTCACATTTGACATGCGAACCAGCGCCAGCGCAAGCGTGTGCGCCACCCTTCTTTGCGCCTGCGCGTTGCCCCGCCACGTTGCAAACACTCGTCTCAGCAGCGTGCTCGACCACATGCCAAGCGCCTTCGCGCTGTACTTGCGCTGGTGGATATTCCAGCGCCACGTGACGAACGCGCGCGCAACAGTGCCGGCCTGCCAGTGCCGCAGCGCCCCTCGCGACAGCCGAGACAGCACGCTGTGCGCGTGCAGCCGATCGAACGCCGCCCGCTGCGTGCGGCCCAGAAAGCACTCCATCGCGAGGTCCTTCGCTGCTCGGCTCCGCGTGTACCTTTGCCAGCAGCGAAACACTTTCGCGGCCGTGTTGATGCTCCAGTAGTCGGTAGCGGCCGACCAGCGGGCCAGCGCCTGCGCGTACTCGGCCGTCCGCCGCCGCCGGTGATCCACGTACCGCGTCCAGTTGCGAAAGCACGTTGCCACCCACTGGAACTCGCTGGGCGAGTCGTCGTCCGCCGCGCCGGACGGCTCGTCGTTGGCCGGCCACGCGCGCGAGCCGATCGGGCTCGACACGCTCAGGTCCAGATCGAATGCGAGGTCAGAGCTCCGAAACTCGGCGGAGCGGCCGCCCGGCGACGACCAGCCCTCCAGCACCGCCGAGTCCTCAGCCGCCGCCCGCGAGCGGTAGCGGCCGCAGACCGCGTCGAACTTGCTCCACCAGCTCACCTCCGGCTGCTCCGCCAGCTTCAGCACGAAGCGGTAGTACCCGGTGTCGCGTTCTGGCGGCAGCTGGTGCCGTCGCATCACGATCGCGTGCGCCTTCAGCACCGCGGTCAGCGGAATGTCGCCGGTGCCTACGCTCTCGGAAGGCTCGCCCGCCTGCAGCGAGATCAGCTCCGCCGTCGAGATGATGTCCGTGACCACCGAGAGCTGGACGCCGTCGCGCGCCGCGCCGCCGCCTCGCCGCCGCGCATTCGCGGGGGCGCCCGCGTGCTGCTGCTCGTGGCCGTGCTGCTCCAGCAGAGCGCTGATCTCGGAGCCCAGCCGCGAGGTGCCGCGCGAAAAGCTGCCGCCGCTACGCGGCGGCGTGCTGCTCGCCGACGGCCCGCGCTGCCCGCCGTGATGGCCGCAGTGTCCCGCGGACCGCGCCGGCGACGCGTGCTGGTGGCCGATGCCGCCAGGGACCCACGGCGGCCGAGCAGCGCGACCCGAGCTGCTCATGGCGGTGCGCTGCTTTGCGTCCGCCACGCCACGGGGCTTGCGGCCGCTGGCTGAGCGAAGACTCGCCGTGCGCAGCACCACAACCGGGCGGCGTGCGCAACGTCTGTGCTCAAAACATTCGTTCGTTTTGAGGATCCACAATATGTTCGAGGTGGTAGCTAGTTCCACAAAGATTCATCTTATGGACAACGTGCGCGACGCTGGCATCGCGGCGTTGCTTGTGTGTATATTATATAAACGGGACGAGCGAGCGAAAACTTTGCCACAGTTTGGATGATTTTGTTTATCGATCGAAGGTGTGTGTAGCGCACTGCGCCAGCCACAGTGGCGGCCAAGCGGCTTACGGCCAGCGCACGGGCGGCGCAGCGGACGGGCGGTCCAGCGGGCGTGGCGACCAGCGGGGATCAAGTCGGGGATCGCTCGCTTGAAAATCATGGGCTGAGTTCACGACATACGACTGCGCACTTCATGACTTCACCTAGTCACCTAGGTCCTAGTCACGAGCAATATAGCCTCCTAGTCACGAGCAATATAGCCTCTCCTATGCTCCCCTCTTACTGAAAGCAGTAAGGGGCGCCAACGGCGCAAAGGCAAAACACCCCCCTATATATACATATATATACCTACGCATAACCAGGTAATACATACATAATACCTGAATAATACCTGCATAATTCCGTACACACAGGGCTGCAGGGCAGGGGGCACAGGCAGGGGGCAGGGCAGGGGTTTAGGGGGTATTCATAGGTATTCATAGGGGTTCACCTAGTCGCGTAGTCACGGAGCCATGAAGGCGTGGGTGGTGTTTTTGCTTGTGCCCCGTTGGGGCATGTCGGGTTCTTACAGCTACGGTGGCTTGGCGTCAAGTTCTGCGGCGGGTTGCTCTGCGCGCGCCTGCGCTCCGTCTCCGTCGCCCCGCGGCCGTGTTAGAACCCTACCGAAGGCGCAAAAACAAAAAAAAACGCGGAGGACCACCATAGGAGGGGGCGCGTTTTTGTTTTCGCGCCTTCGGTAGGGTTCTAACAGCCGCGGCGTGTGTCATTGTCGAGCGCGATACTGAGGCGCTGAATGTGCAAAGTGGCGTGGTGGCAGTTTTCGTGTGCTGCATTCAAGCGTTACGCTGCGCTGCTGATTCTGAAAAAGGGAGCGGGAGCGGGCTAGATTTTCTCTCATCATCATCAACACACGGCGCTCTGTACACCTTGGGCTACTGTATACCACGGCAACTGTACACCAAGCGGTGATCCAACTGACCCATCTGCATGAGCGCGCCGCGCGTGATCCTCGGGCTGTGCGTGGTGGGCTGCGCGGTGGGGATCTTTTACGTGCACGGGCTGCAGTCCGCCGAGCAGGAGCGCATGCACGCGGGCGTGCTGCGCGACATGCAGCGCGTGCGCGACCGCGAGGCGCGAGGCTCGAACTGAGGGGGACAGAGAGGGGAGAAGACCCGTCTCTGTGAACTGGCTCGGCTCTGGCTCTGGCGCGGCGCGATGGACGACGAGTGGATGAAGCCCGTGGAGTACGCAAGCGCTGGCGGTGCGGACCTTCGGCAGCCGCTGGCTGCCGGCGGGCGCACGGTGGTGGATACGACGTACGCGCCCGCGCCGGCGCCGCCGCCGCCGCGGGCGCGGGTCGACCCGAAAACGCAGCTGTGGCTGACGCTGCTGGCGTTCGTGGTGGTCTGGGCGGTGGGCGGCACGCTCTTCTTCCACTTCCAGCAGCACTGGGAGCTCGCGGAGGCGCTGTTCTACTCGATCAACGTCGGGCTGGGCGTGGGCTACGGGCAATTCGTGGTGAACGGCGCGCCGGCGAAGTGGTTCGTGGTCTTCTACTGCATGGCGGGGGCGAGCCTCATCGCCAGCGCTGGCGCGCTCGTCGTGCAGAGCGTGCTGGACCGGCAGGACACCATCAACGAGGAGGAGGGCACGCGGTACCGCGCGGAGGCGCGACGGCAGAGCGGCTTCGCGCGCAAGCTCAAGTCGATCCACCAGTACCGCTTCAAGCTGGTCGTGTTCGGCGGCTGGATGTTCTGGGTGGCGCTGGGCGTGGCCTTCGGGATGAGCGGCCGGCTAAAGCTGCCGCGCTGCAGCGACCCGCTTGGGCAGTGCAGCACTTTCACCGAGGCAGTGTTCTTCGTCATCACGTCCATGTCAACGGCGTCGCAGGTGCCGCCGCGGCGCTGCATCCAGTCGAGGAACGCGACGGAGCGCCGGGAGAACGGAGCGTGCCAGATCGGCTGCAAAGCACCGGATCCAAAGAGCAGCACGGCGGCCGCGGCGAGCTTCTCGTTCAACTCGGCGACGTGCCAAACTCAAATCGGCTGCATTGGGAGTTGCGAAACGGATAGAGCGACACTTGCGCTCACAGCGATGTACATCTTCGTTGGAATTCCGCTCTTCGCCTCGATCATGGGCTTCCTCGCGGACGTGTACATCTCGCGGTTTCAGCGGCGGCAGGCGCGCAAGATGGCGAGCGAGGAGATCACGGACCGCAACTTTGCGCAGATGACCATGATGAACGTTGACATGGCGCCGCGCTCCACGGTTGTGGAGGGCGGCGTTACGAAGACGGTTCCGTGGTACATGATCGCCACCGAGTCGGGCGACAAGGTCGTGTACTGGGGCGACTTCCTCGAGTACAAGCTGCGCAAGCTGGACGTCGTCGACAGAAAGCTGCTTGCCACGATCAAGCGCGACTTCCGAACGACGGACAAGCAGGGCAAGGGCTACCTTGTCATTGATGATGTAGGTTGAGCTCACCCGGGTGGTAATGGGAATGTGTGAACGTATACTTGGATTAACGGCGCGAGCTTCTGCGCGTGCCCAAAGCGGCGGGCGCCAGGTCCCGGTTCCGTCCCAGGGCAGCGTCCATGGCTGCGTCGTAGCTCTTGCTTGCGGCTCCGCGATCAGTTGCCTTGCACACTCGCTTGGAGGCGGCTCCGGCGCCCCACGCGTCAGGAACAACCTGGAGGTAACAAGCAGGTAACACCAAGCAGGTAACAAGAAGGTAAACAACAAGCAGGTAACAACAAGCAGGTAACAACAAGCAGGTAACCACCTGCTTGGCAAGCTGCCTCAGTTTGCGCTCCTGCTTCTTTGCAGCGGCCTTCAGCTGCGGCAACAGTTCCGATCGAAGAACCTCGTCCAGCTCGTCGTCGAGCCCGGTCAGGGATGAGCACTCCTCGTAGGTCAGGGCCATCGTCTGCCAGGCGTTGGTCTTAACGTCGGCGACGCCGAGAAGGCAGCTTGTGACGGTGTCCATGGAGCTGCTCTCCGCATCCATCAGCCAGAAGTATGTTGCCTCGCGCACATTGAGAAGAGGCTCCAGCCGCTGCTCGACCTGCGCCGGCAGACGCTTCTGGAAGCTCTTCTTTGACAGCAGCTCGGAAAGCAGGAACCACAGCAGATGCAGTTTGAAC
>Ga0308015_10001016_pt1 | contig 11992 bp, 10 predicted proteins | sample Neamet231_FD_203128 | JGI IMG/M metagenome (GOLD analysis project Ga0308015, IMG submission 203128) | Marine microbial communities from water near the shore, Antarctic Ocean - #231 | ecosystem: Environmental > Aquatic > Marine > Unclassified | place: Southern Ocean | collected 2014-07-28
TAGTAAGGTCGACATAGAGTTAAAAAATAAAGGTATGTAGTATTCGATGCCAGCAGGCGCAAAACCTTGGCTTACGTCTTGGTAGACAGGGCAGGCTTTGGGATCTAAATCAAATTGGCTGGTAAAATTTTGTCTAAAATGGCTAATCGCTACATCGGTTAATGGGAACTCACGAGCAGGCAGTAAGTTAAAGTCAGTAATTAGGGCCGTAGTGCGTTGGCTATCAGCATCGAAATAACGCAGGCTTTCAATCTCATCATCAAATAATTCGATTCTCAACGGTGCGTGGCTACCCATGGGGTAGAGGTCAATTAGACCACCCCTTAAGGCATATTCACCCGCCTGGGATACGGTTTCTGTGAGTAGGTAACCTGCTTGATCTAAACGTTGTCGGAATTGAGTTTGTGGTAGCTCTTGCCCAGTTGTTAATGTGAAGCTGTTGCCTGCCAAGTAATTCATTGGAGGTAGGCGATGCAACAGGGTAGCTACGGGTACAATGACTACACCTTTGGTTAGGTGAGTGATTTGGTTGAGTGTACTAATGCGTTCTGAAATAATGTCTGGGTGGGCAGAGAAACTGTCGTAGGGAAGTATTTCCCAATCTGGTAGCATTAGGCAATCAAGCCCTGTGCCCGTTAGGAAGAACCTGAGCTCTGCACTCAATTTAAGTGCCGCATCGGTATCTTTTACCAGTGCTAGTACGGGGCCTTGATGGGTTTGCGCAGCCTCAGATATGGCTAAGGCAGAAGCAGCACCATGGGTTTGGCCCCAATTGGACTTTTGACCGGATTTAGAGGGTAAAAGCGAGGTTTCCAATAACACGAGTAATAGGTTTCCTTTGTAGCTGCTGGGTGGCTGCGTGTGGTTAGATGATTCAAAGCGAGTTATTGTAGATGTATATGGCCATAGTTGCACCATTTGCAGCGCTTTAGTTGTTGCAGCAGAGGTTTTAAAATTCGCATAAATTATGTTGACTATAGGTCAAACTAAGTTTGCCAAATTTGACTATTTCCACGATAATACGTGCTCCCAATGATGGGTAACTAAAAGGTTAAACACCTGAACCGCAACCAAGCCGTTTTTTTACGGTGAACAAAGGGACTCATTGTGAGCCAAGAACAAGTGTTTTCAGACTGGAAAGAACGTGAAGCGTTAGCCGAAGCCATGATCCCCTTGATTGGTAAGATCTATCGCGAAAATAATGTAGAGGTTTCTGTATTTGGCCGCTCCGTTGTCAATCGTTCTGTCATTAGTATTCTTAAATCCCACCGTGCAGTTCGCATGTTGGAGCACACCAAATTATCTGTACATGAAACTTTCCCAGTGATTGAGATATTGCAGGGCTTGGAATTATCTAATGTTCATGTAGACATTGGTAAGTTAGCTAAAGGCTTTCGTGACGACGGTGCAGGACAAACTTTACAGAGCTATGTTGCTGCTGCCTTAATTGGTGCGGTAAATAAAGACAGTGCTAAAACACAGGCAGATGTTGTGCTTTACGGTTTTGGTCGTATTGGTCGCTTGTTAGCCCGTTTGTTGATTGAAAAAACTGGCGGTGGTCAAAGTTTGCGTTTACGTGCCATTGTTGTGCGTAAAGGTGGAGATAACGACCTTGCTAAGCGCGCTAGCTTGCTGCGCCGAGATTCAGTTCATGGCACTTTTCAAGGCACAATTACTGTAGATGAAGAGCAAAATGCTTTGATCGCTAACGGTAACGTGATTAAGGTCATTTACGCCAGCTCGCCTGATACAATTGATTACACCGATTACGGCATTAGTAATGCTGTTGTAATTGATAACACTGGCAAGTGGCGTGACGAAGATGGTTTGTCTTTGCATTTGCGTGCTAATGGCGTTTCTAAGGTGATGCTGACTGCGCCAGGAAAGGGCATTAAGAACATCGTTATGGGTGTTAACCAAAAAGATATTGAAGACACTGATACTATATTGTCTGCGGCTTCTTGTACCACTAATGCCATTACACCTATATTAAAGGCACTGAATGACAAGTACGGTGTAGAGAATGGTCACGTAGAAACGGTCCATGCTTACACTAATGACCAGAACTTGATCGACAACTACCATAAGGGTGATCGTCGTGGCCGTGCCGCTGGTTTGAACATGGTGCTTACTGAAACCGGTGCTGCTAAGGCAGTGTCTAAGGCTCTACCAGAGTTAGAAGGCAAGTTGACTGGTAATTCCATTCGCGTGCCTACACCTAACGTGTCTATGGCTATTCTTAATCTTAATCTCGAAACTGAGGTTGAGCGTGAAGAGTTAAATGACTATTTGCGTCACATGGCCTTGCATTCTGATCTACAAAAGCAAATCGACTACACAGATTCTCCTGAAGCTGTATCGAGTGATTTTGTGGGCTCTCGTGCAGCGGGTGTTGTGGATGGCTTAGCCACGATCGCTACGGGTAAGAAGAGCTGTGTGATTTATGTATGGTACGACAATGAATTTGGCTATTCTTGTCAGGTGATTCGTATGCTGCAACATGTCACTAGTACAGCATTGCCGGCGTTCCCAATCGAAGGCTAGGTTCCAGTTTTCCCCCGGGTCTTGCAATGGCGGTTTAGGCTGGATTATTGCAAGCGAAGTGACACAATTTGAAAAAGGCTACCTTAGGGTGGCCTTTTTAGTTATAAAGCTGGAAAAAATGTGGAAATTTTCGTATAATAGCCCGGCTTTTTTTATGGGTTTTAGTTACGCGAGGCGTCGGCTTTGCGGTAATCACTAAGGCCAACCAATAACTCTCAATTGGGTACGACTTATGATCAAGATCAGACGCGGTCTGGATCTGCCATTGTCTGGCGCACCGCAGCAAAGCATCGAAGATGCTGCAGCGGTAAGCCAAGTGGCTGTGATCGGTGCTGACTACGTGGGCATGAAGCCTACTATGGCAGTTAGAGTAGGTGATCGAGTAAAACTCGGCCAAGTATTGTTTTCTGATAAGAAAACTACGGGTGTTCACTTCACAGCGCCTGCCGCTGGTGTGGTAAGTGCAATTAATCGTGGCGCACAGCGTGTGCTGCAATCTGTTGTGATTGACATCGACGGTGATGGTGCTGTTGAATTTGCAACCTGTGCTGCCAGCGACATGGCTAGCCTAACAGCTGAACAAGTGGCAGAAAATCTACAGGCTTCTGGCTTGTGGTCTGCTTTGCGCACACGTCCATTCAGCAAGATACCGGCTATTGATAGCAAGCCTCGCTCTATCTTTGTTACAGCCATCGATACACATCCCCTAGCCGCAGATCCTGCGCCTATTATTGCCGCCCAGCAGGACGTTTTTGCACAAGGTTTACAACTACTAACCAAGCTAACTGACGGTAAGGTATTTGTTTGTGCTGGAGCAGACACGCAAGTGCCAGAGGTTGCTGGTACTCAAATTGAGCGTTTTGAAGGTGTGCACCCTGCGGGTCTTGCCTCTACACATATCCACATGTTGGATCCCGTGAGTGCCACTAAAACAGTTTGGACGGTGGGTTACCAAGACGTGATCGCTTTTGCTCAACTATTCGCTACCGGTAAATTGCCTACTGAGCGGGTTGTTGCGTTGGCTGGTCCAATGGTGACTAAGCCTCGATTATTACGCACTCGTTTAGGCGCTTCTACAACTCAGTTGTTGGCTGGCGAAACTGAACAGGGTGAATTTGAGAATCGAGTTATCTCTGGTTCTGTACTAGGTGGCAATATTGCTTCTGGCGCAACGGCTTTCTTAGGTCGTTATAACAACCAAATCACCGTGCTTGAAGAAGGCAGAAAGCGTGAATTTATGGGTTGGATGGGTGCTGGTAGTCAAAAGCACTCTGTGCTAAATATTTTCTTATCGGCTTTCAATCGTACTAAAAAGGTTGGACTTAATACGTCTACCAACGGCTCGCAACGTGCCATGGTACCTGTTGGTTCATTTGAAAGTTTGATGCCTTTGGACATTCTACCCACTCAGTTACTCCGTAGTTTGGTAGTGGGTGATATCGTTAATGCACAAGAATTAGGTTGTTTAGAGCTTGAAGAAGCTGACCTAGCTCTGATGACATATGCCTGTGCTGGCAAATACGAGTACGGCGCTATATTGCGTGACGTGTTAACTCGTATTGAGAAGGAGTGCTAAACATGAATTTACGTAGCATTTTAGATTCTATGGAGCCCCACTTCCATAAAGGTGGCAGGTTCGAAAAGTTTTTTGCTTTATATGAAGCAGCAGACACCATTTTTTACACCCCAGGGTACGTTACTAAAACTGGCGCCCACGTACGTGACGGCATTGACCTTAAACGTATGATGATTACAGTTTGGCTGTGTACTTTCCCAGCTATATTCTTTGGTATGTACAACTTGGGTTTTCAAGCTAATACTGCTATGGAAGCCATGGGAGTTGCTCAAACTGAAGGTTGGCGTGGTGGTTTTGTTGCCGCTATTGCTGGTTTCGACTCGGCAAGTCTATGGGACAATATCATTCTTGGTGCCGCTTACTGGCTGCCTGTGTATTTGGTGGTGTTTGTTGTAGGTGGTTTCTGGGAAGTATTATTTGCCGCCGTACGCGGCCATGAAGTGAACGAAGGTTTTTTTGTTACTTCTGTATTATTCGCTTTGATTCTTCCACCAGATATCCCTTTATGGCAAGCCGCTTTAGGTATTACCTTTGGTATCGTTGTAGGTAAGGAAGTGTTTGGCGGTACCGGCATGAACTTTTTGAACCCAGCCCTTACTGGCCGTGCGTTCTTGTTCTTTGCATACCCTGCACAAATGTCTGGCGATGCGGTATGGACTGCTGTTGATGGCTTTTCTGGTGCAACTGCATTAGGCCTAGCCAACACCGGTGGTGTTGCAGCTTTAGCTGATGCAGGTATTACTTGGGCAGATGCCTTTATTGGTAACATTCAAGGTTCTGTTGGTGAAGTATCTACCTTAGCTATCTTTGCTGGAGGGGCGGTATTGCTTTGGACCCGTATCGCTGCGTGGCGCATTGTTGCTGGTGTAATGATGGGCATGATAGCCATGAGCTTATTGCTTAACCTAATCGGTTCTGACACCAACCCACTATTTGCTTTGCCATTCTACTGGCACTTAGTATTGGGTGGTTTTGCTTTTGGTATGATCTTTATGGCTACCGACCCTGTGTCTGCGTCTATGACCAACACTGGTAAGTGGTACTTTGGTGCTTTGATCGGCATCATGGTGGTATTGATTCGTGTACTTAATCCAGCCTTCCCAGAAGGTATGATGTTGGCGATTTTGTTTGCCAACTTGTTCGCGCCTTTGATTGACTATTATGTCACCGAAGCAAACATTAAGCGGAGGGTGGCACGTAATGTCTAATCCAAAAGATTCCGTATCACGTACAGTGATGGTGGCCTTGGTTCTTTGTGTAGTTTGTTCTGTAATTGTATCGACTGCGGCCGTTATGTTACGCGACAAGCAGCAAGCCAATGCCATTAACGAAAAGAAAATGAACATCTTGGCTGCTGCCGGCATTGAAGTGGTTGATGGTGATTTGGAAGCAGCTTTTGCAACCATTACACCTAAGCTAGTTGATATGCGTACAGGTGAGTTTAGTACTGACCAAGATGTAACCAAATACAATATGCGCAAAGCCGCTAAAGACCCTGCACAAGCACGAGCTTTAACGCGTGAGCAAGATATTGCTAGCATCCGTAAGCAGTCTTTATACAGCACTGTTTACTTGGTTGAAGGCGAGCAAGGTATTGATCGCATCATTCTGCCTATCCATGGTTATGGTTTATGGTCTACGCTCTATGGCTTTATCGCCCTAGAAAGCGACTTTAACACTGTTGCTGGATTAGGTTTTTATGAGCACGCCGAAACTCCTGGACTGGGTGGCGAAGTTGACAACCCTAAATGGAAAGCACAGTGGTCTGGTAAGAAGATATATGAAGGTGGGTCTTATGTGCCGGCGATTGGTCTAATTAAAGGCAAAGCTGCTGCAGGCGATCTACATAAAATAGACGGCTTAGCAGGTGCTACCTTAACCAGTAACGGTGTAACCAACCTAGTTAAATTTTGGTTGGGCGAGAACGGTTTTGCACCTTTCTTAGCCAAGCTTAAAGCAGGGGAGGCATAATCATGTCTAAGACAAGAGAAATTTTGTTAGGACCAATCTTTACTAACAACCCGATTGCTTTGCAGATTTTGGGTGTATGTTCTGCTCTAGCTGTAACTAGTAGTTTGAATGTGACCGTTGTTATGTGTATTGCACTAACCGTGGTTACGGCATTTTCTAACTTCTTTATTTCGCTGATCCGCAACCAAGTGCCTAGCAGCATTCGTATCATTGTACAGATGATCATCATTGCTTCTTTGGTTATTGTGGTAGATCAAGTGCTTAAGGCATACGCCTATGAAGTAAGTAAGCAGTTGTCGGTATTTGTGGGCTTGATCATCACTAACTGTATTGTTATGGGCCGTGCAGAAGCATTCGCTATGCAAAACCCACCTATCCCGTCTTTTTTTGATGGTATTGGTAACGGTTTAGGCTACTCGATTGTATTGTTATTTGTGGCTACGGTACGTGAATTGACTGGCTCTGGCAGTTTGTTCGGTTTTGAAATCCTACCTTTGGTAACCAATGGCGGCTGGTACTACTCCAACGGCCTTATGTTGCTACCACCAAGCGCCTTCTTTGTGATCGGCGGTTTCATTTGGTTGCTTCGTAACTCGAAGATTGATCAGGTTGAGCCAGTTGAATACAAACTTGCTTCGCACACTAAATAGGATCTGAAACAATGATTGAAGATTATCTAAGCCTATTTGTTAAAGCCGTGTTCGTAGAGAACATGGCCTTGGCATTCTTCTTGGGCATGTGTACTTTCTTGGCGATTTCTAAGAAAGTTAAAACAGCCATTGGCCTTGGTATTGCGGTAATTGCAGTACTCACCATCACTGTGCCGGTAAACAACTTAATTTATACCTACTTGCTAGCCGACGGCGCCCTCGCATGGGCCGGTTTGCCAGAAGTAAACCTAAGCTTTTTAGGTTTAATCTCATACATTGGCGTTATTGCTGCCATCGTACAGATTATGGAAATGTTGCTAGATAAGTACATGCCAGCCTTGTACAACGCATTGGGTGTGTTCTTACCTTTGATCACAGTTAATTGCGCCATCATGGGTGCTGCTCTGTTCATGGTAGAACGTGATTACAACTTTGGTGAATCAGTGGTTTACGGTATGGGTGCAGGTGTAGGTTGGGCATTAGCCATTGCCACTCTTGCGGGCATTCGTGAAAAACTAAAGTACTCAGATGTACCTGCAGGCCTACGCGGACTCGGCATTACCTTTGTGACTGTTGGTTTGATGTCACTTGGTTTTATGTCTTTCTCTGGCATCCAGCTGTAAAGCACACTACACAAGGTATTGATGTATGAATAATGAAATTACCCTCGGTGTATTAATGTTTACCGCAGTGGTTCTCCTTTTGGTAGCGGTTATTTTAGTTGCTCGTGCCCAATTAGTGAGTTCTGGTGCTGTAACCATTTCTATCAACGACGATCCAGAAAAATCTATTACGGTTGCAGCTGGCGGCAAGTTGCTACAAACCCTTTCTGACCAAGGCATATTTTTAGCCTCAGCCTGTGGTGGTGGCGGTACTTGTGCCCAGTGTCGTTGTGTCATTAAAGATGGTGGTGGCTCTATGTTGGCCACTGAAGAAAGTCACTTCACCATGCGTGAAGCGAAAGATGGCTGGCGTTTATCTTGTCAGGTTGCGGTTAAGCAAGACATGGTAATTGAAGTTGAAGAAGACGTATTTGGTGTGAAGCAATGGGAATGTACCGTTGATTCTAACCCTAACGTTGCTACCTTCATCAAAGAGCTTACTTTGCGTTTGCCAGAAGGCGAAAGTGTAGATTTCCGTGCAGGCGGTTATGTACAGCTAGAATGCCCACCACACTCCATCGACTACAAGACCTTCGACATTGACGAAGAATACCGTGGTGATTGGGATAAATTTGACGTGTGGCAGCATAAGTCTGTAGTGGATGAAACGACAGTACGTGCATACTCTATGGCGAACTACCCAGAAGAGCAGGGTGTGGTTAAGTTTAACATTCGTATCGCTTCTCCTCCTCCGGGTAGTAGTGGTATCCCTGCTGGCAAGATGTCTTCTTACACGTTTAACTTGAAGCCCGGCGATAAGATGAAAGTCTATGGCCCATTCGGCGAATTCTTTGCTAAAGACACCGATGCAGAAATGGTCTTTATTGGTGGTGGTGCTGGTATGGCGCCAATGCGTTCACACATTTTTGATCAGCTTAAACGTTTAAACTCTACTCGTAAAATATCTTTCTGGTATGGCGCACGTAGTATGCGTGAAGCGTTCTACGGTGAAGAGTACGATGCACTGGCAGCGGAAAATGATAACTTCGAATGGCATTTAGCCCTCTCTGATCCTCAGCCAGAGGACAATTGGGATGGCCTTACAGGTTTTATTCATAATGTATTGTTTGAAAACTACCTGAAAGATCACGACGCACCAGAAGATTGTGAGTTCTACATGTGTGGACCTCCAATGATGAATGCTGCCGTTGTACAAATGCTTAAGGACTTAGGTGTTGAAGATGAAAACATTCTGTTGGACGATTTTGGCGGATAACCAACACCCTTGAAAAAGTCGCTTCAAAAAAACAGCCTGGCCATGTGGTGTGCATTTATGCTCACCATGTTGTCGGGCTGTTCTGCGTCTGAAGAAGCAAAAATTGAGGCCATTACAGGTTTGTCCATGGGCACCAGTTATACGGTAAAATGGGTGAATCAAGATGGCTTGAGCCGCGATGATATTGCTAGCGGTGTAGCAGAAGAGCTAGCACGGGTTGAAGCTAGTATGTCGACATATATGGATGCCTCTGATTTGAGTGGCTTTAATGGGGCGAGTGCCAATCAATGGCATGAAGTACCTTCGGAAATGGCCAGTTTAGTGGCTTTGTCCCTTGAAATAAGTCAACAAACTAACGGTGCTTTTGATGTCACCGTAGGTCCGTTGGTAGATCTTTGGGGCTTTGGTCCAGACCCTATACCTGAACACGTTCCAAGCCAAGATTCTCTCGACGCGTTAAGGTCAGTCATTGGTTATGAGTTTTTACAGGTGCAACAAAATCCACCTGCTATGTTAAAACGCACCGACAGTGCAATTGACCTGTCGGCCATTGCTAAAGGGTATGGCGTTGACGCCGTTGCCAGATGGTTAGAATTGCATGAACTGAGTGACTACCTTGTAGAGGTGGGGGGAGAGTTGCGTGCCCATGGACTCAAACCGGATGGATCACCTTGGCGTATTGCCATAGAAACACCCTCTATTGATGCTCGACAAATCTATCAGGTGGTTAAAGTCAGTAATACGGCCGTGGCAACATCTGGTAACTACCGTAATTATTATGAGCAAGATGGTGTGCGTTATGCCCATACGTTGGACCCAAGTACATTAAGGCCTGTTACCCATAATTTAGCCTCCGTCACAGTGATTGATGCCAGTGCGGCTAGGGCAGATGCGTTGGCTACGGCCTTGATGGTAATGGGTGGCGAAGAAGGAGTGGCGTGGGCAACGATGCATCAAGTGCCGGCTTACTTTATAATGAAACAATCAAATGGCTTTGTGGCGCGATCTACCGCAGGCTTTAAAGATTATTTGGAGAACTAAATGCAAACCATGATGTTATCTTTTATCGTTTTAATCCTCATAGTTGTCGGTATGGCTGTTGGTGTATTGATGGGTCGTAAGCCTATAGCGGGCTCTTGCGGTGGCATGGCGGCTCTAGGTATGGATGTGGCTTGTGATGTGTGTAAAGGCGACCCAGAAGTGTGCGAAACAGAACAGCAAAAGAACATTAGAGCAGATAAGCTTGCTCACGATGAAGTTGATGACATTAGTTACGATGTGGGCCGTTAGGCACTAAATACTGTTTAGTCATCTAATAAAAATTTAGTAGTATAGAGAAAAGAACATGGCAGATTATGATTACGATCTAGTAGTTATTGGTACAGGACCTGCGGGTGAGGCTGCGGCGATTAACGCTGCTAAACTAGGTCGTAAGGTGGCAGTAGTAGAAATGCGTGATCAGGTTGGTGGTGGCTGTGCCCATAAAGGCACTATTCCTTCTAAGGCGTTACGGCATGCTGTTAAGCAGATCATTGAGTTTAATACTAACCCCATGTTCCGTGTTATTGGCGAGCCAAAAAACTTCTCTTTTCCTCAGGTACTAAAAACAGCCAGTGAAGTGATTGCTAAACAAGTGATGCTTCATACACAGTTTTATGCCCGTAACCGTGTAGACGTATTTTTTGGTTTTGCTCGTTTTTTAGGGCGCAATAATATTGAAATACTAGGCAATGAGACCAACGAAAACTTACGCTTTGATCAAGCCGTTATTGCTACTGGATCCAGCCCCTATGAACCAGAAGATGTAGACTTTTCCCATCCGCGTATTTATACCAGCGACACGGTACTTAACTTAGAGCACACACCGCGTACATTGATTATTTATGGTGCGGGTGTAATCGGTTCTGAATATGCGTCTATTTTTGCTGGCTTAGGCGTCAGAGTTGAATTGGTTGATAACCGTGCCAACCTGCTGGAATTCCTAGATGTCGAAATTTCAGATTCGCTGAGCTACCATTTACGCAACAATGGTGTGCGTATACGTCATAATGAAACCTATAAGAGTGTTACAGCCGACGAAACTTCAGTTTCTATGGAGCTGGAATCTGGCAAGCGTATTCGTGCAGACATGCTTTTGTTCTGCAATGGACGGTCTGGCAATACCAAAAATCTTGGCTTAGAACACCTTGGAATAGAAACTAATGAGCGCGGCCAATTGGAAATTGATCAACGTTATCAAACCAATGTAGAAGGCATCTACGCAGCAGGCGATGTAGTAGGTTGGCCAAGTTTGGCTTCAGCCGCATACGATCAGGGCCGCTCAGCAGCCACAGACTTACTTGGTCTGCCTGGCTTTCGGTTTGTAGATGATGTCCCAACAGGTATTTATACCATTCCAGAAATCAGTTCCTTAGGTAAAACTGAAGAACAGCTCACTGCAGAAAAGGTGCCTTATGAAGTGGGCCAAGCCTTCTTTAAAGACCTTGCTCGTGCACAAATCAGTGGCGAAGTGGTAGGTATGCTGAAAATTTTATTCAACCGCGAAACCTACGAAATTTTGGGTATTCATTGTTTTGGTGACCGAGCCTCAGAAATCATTCATATCGGCCAAGCCATTATGAACCAAAAAGGCGATGCAAATACGATTGAGTATTTTGTAAATAACACCTTTAACTTTCCCACTATGGCGGAAGCATATCGTGTAGCCGCCCAACTGGGACTTAATAGAGCTCGACAAGTTAATCTCTAGCGACACTTACTAAACCTGTCATTACTTGTTCTGACGGGTTTTTAGCCCATTAGGAAACTTATGTTTCAATCCATAGCTTTGACTGTTGGCCTAAGGTACATTCGAGCTCAGCGACAGAACCACTTCATTTCCTTCATATCTCTGATCTCTATGTTGGGACTAGTGCTGGGAGTTACGGTACTCATACTAGTGCTCTCAGTGATGAACGGCTTTGATCAAGAGCTGAGAAAACGCATTTTGGGTATGGTGCCCCATGCAACGGTGCAAACATCCGAACCCATAATGAACTGGAAACAACCTGCTGAACTGGCAATGCAGGTTGAGGGCGTCCTTGGGGTGGCTCCATTTGTACATGGTCAAGGTATGTTCAATAACCGTGGCAGAGTGCAACCTGTGTTGTTACATGGTATAGAACCTGAGGCCGAAGCTAGAGTGTCTATATTGCCAAATCACATGACCTATGGAGCTGTTTCAGACCTCAAGGCCGGAGAATTTAATATTCTTATGGGTGATCTTTTGGCACGTCAACTGGGTGCTCAATTAGGTGATAAAGTGACTTTATTTTTGCCAGAAGCATCGCTCACAGTTGCTGGCATTATTCCTCGGTTGAAACGTTTTACCTTA
>Ga0308015_10001018_pt1 | contig 11980 bp, 8 predicted proteins | sample Neamet231_FD_203128 | JGI IMG/M metagenome (GOLD analysis project Ga0308015, IMG submission 203128) | Marine microbial communities from water near the shore, Antarctic Ocean - #231 | ecosystem: Environmental > Aquatic > Marine > Unclassified | place: Southern Ocean | collected 2014-07-28
GTTCGAGGTCGCTGAAAGTCAAACTAATGGTGAGCCGAGAGCTCCCATAGTTACAGTGATGGGCCATGTTGATCATGGTAAAACGTCATTACTAGATCGGATTAAAAAGACCCATGTAGCCTCAGGTGAAGCGGGTGGTATCACCCAACATATTGGCGCCTATCATGTGAACACTCCCAAAGGGATGGTCACATTCTTAGATACTCCAGGTCACGCAGCCTTTACTGCAATGCGGGCCCGGGGCGCTCAGGCTACCGATGTAGTTATCTTGGTGGTGGCAGCTGATGATGGCGTTATGCCGCAAACAGAAGAAGCTATCCAACATGCGCGTGCTGCTGGAGTACCTTTGGTGGTCGCTATTAATAAAATGGATAAAGAAGGCGCTGATTCTGAGAGAGTTACCAGTGAATTGGGTGCCAAAGATGTTATCCCTGAAGAGTGGGGTGGTGATACTCAGTTTATTAAAGTCTCCGCAGAGACCGGCGATGGCATTGATGAATTACTCGAAGCTGTGCTGTTGCAAGCTGAATTACTCGAGTTAACAGCACCTGTTGATGTGCCAGCGCGCGGCGTTATTGTTGAAGCGCGAGTGGACAAAGGCAGAGGAGTTGTTGCTACGGCGTTAGTGCAGCAAGGCACTTTGCGTAAGGGTGATTTCATGTTGGCTGGTGAAAGTGTCGGTAAGATTCGTGCTATGACAGATGAAATGAAAACCCCGATCACCGATGCTGGCCCTTCAATACCCGTTGAGATATTAGGTTTGGATGAGACTCCTAATGCGGGCGATGAGTTTTTTGTTGTTGAAGATGAACGCAAAGCGAAAGAAATTGCTGATTTGCGCGTGACTAAATCTCGTCATGATCGCATGTCTAGACAACAGGCCGCTAAACTAGAAAATATGTTCACTGATATGGGCGCTGATCAGGTAAGCAAGTTAAACTTGATTGTCAAGACTGACGTTCGCGGATCTCTGGAAGCTATTAATAGTGCGCTGAACGACTTTGCTACTGATGAAGTTGCCGTTGATATCGTCGCGTCGGGCGTAGGTGGCATTACCGAATCAGATATTAACCTAGCTCTGACAACTGGGGCCATCGTTCTAGGCTTTAACGTGAGAGCTGGTGGCTCAGCCAAAGCACTGGCTGAAAAAGAAGCAGTTGAGGTTCGCTACTACAGTATTATTTATAACCTTCTAGACGAAGTGAAGTTAGCTCTCTCAGGAATGCTGGCTCCAGAGACTCGCGAAGAGATTGTTGGTATAGCTCAGGTGCGTGATGTGTTCCGTTCGCCTAAGTTTGGTGCTATTGCTGGCTGCATGGTTACCGAGGGCTCTGTTTTCCGAAACAAGCCAATACGTGTTCTGCGCGATGACGTGGTGATCTATCAAGGTGAGCTGGAATCTTTGCGTCGGTTTAAGGATGAAGCTACTGAAGTTCGTAACGGTATGGAATGTGGTATCGGAGTCAAAGATTACAATGATGTTAAGACTGGTGATCTCATTGAAGTATATGACGTTACTGAAGTGAAGCGCTCTCTTTAAGTGATGCTTCGTAAACGACATTCAATCAGGTGTAATTAAAGACTGCCATGCCAAGAGAATTTACCCGAGCAGAGCGTGTTTCAGACGCTGTCCAACAAGAGTTGGCTGTACTGATTCGCGATGAAGTTCGTGATCCACGAGTGGGTATGGTAAGCGTCACTGATGTTGATGTTAGTCGAGATCTAGCTTACGCCAAAATACACGTCACCTTTATAGGCGACCATACTCAAAAAGAAATTGATGAGGCCATGGCTGCGCTGAATGGTGCTTCAGGGTATTTACGCAAATTACTTGCCGCCAGTATAAAGTTGCGCATTACGCCCAAACTTACTTTTCTATTCGATGAGAGCGGTCGCCGTGGGCAGCATTTATCCGCGTTGATTGATTATGCTATCTCAACGCAATCAGATGCAGACCAAGAGGGTTAATAAGCTTGGCTCGTAGACGTAATCGTGGTCGTTCGATCAACGGTATATTTTTACTTAATAAACCTCTGGGATTGTCCTCCAATCAAGCACTGCAGAGAGTAAAGAATCTATTTGATGCGAATAAAGCTGGACACACTGGAAGTCTCGATCCTTTAGCGACGGGTGTTCTGCCAATTTGCTTGGGAGAAGCGACGAAGTTTAGTCAGTTTCTCTTGGATTCGGACAAACATTATCTTAGTACTTTCACTTTGGGCGTTAGCACAGAGACCGGTGATAGTGATGGCCAGATTCGTGGAGAACAGGATGCTTCTTCGATCACGCTCAGCCAAATCGAAAATACCGTTGACACGTTTAGGGGAGAGATTTGGCAAATACCCTCTATGTATTCAGCTCTAAAACATAATGGGCAGCCGCTATATAAGCTGGCTCGTCAGGGTATTGTAGTAGAGCGAGAAGCTAGGGCCATTAATGTTTTTAGCTATAAAATACTCGCGTTCCGGCCAGGTCAAACGGCACAGATGGATGTTGAAGTGCATGTTAGTAAGGGTACCTATGTTCGAAGTTTGGCGGAAGATCTTGGAGAGCTACTGGGTTGTGGCGCTCATGTTAGCGCGCTACATCGGCATGTTGCAGGGCCTTTTACCGATGATCAGACAATGACCCTTGAGGCGTTGGAAATAATTCGAGAAAATATAGAACCCAGTGGGCTAGATTACTTGCTAAAACCGATGGATATTGCTGTTGCAGACAGGATGGCGGTTGATTTATCTCCAATTGTGGCCAGTTATTTTCAGTTAGGGCAAGCAGTAATGTCGCCACAGGCCTTTCGTAATGGCCAAGAAGGGGATATAGTGCGCGTCTTTCGCGAAGGCGGGGACTTTTTGGGTGTTGGTGAAGTGACTGATGATGGAAAAGTAGCGCCAAAACGTTTGGTGGTTGAGGGGGCTTAAAGTCCCACCACAAGGCCCTTAAAGTTAGTAATTGAAGAATATAGTATTTAGGTAATAGAAAGTCTATTACCTTATAAATGCTGACGCATTAGCGTCAGATTTCAAGTTAGGTTGTCTGTAAATATGCGCGGGCAAGCCTGAATTTTTTTTAATCGCATGTTGGAGAAAATCATCATGGCACTAAGTGCAGAAGAAAAAGCAGCAATCGTAGCGGAATATGCTACCTGTGAAAATGATACAGGTTCACCTGAAGTTCAGGTTGCATTGCTCACCGTAAATATCAATAAGCTACAGGGCCATTTTGGCGATCACAAAAAAGATCACCATTCACGTCGTGGTTTAATTCGTATGGTTAATCAGCGTCGTAAATTACTTGATTATTTGAAGAGTAAGAATATCGAGCGGTATGGCCAGCTAATTAAGAAGCTTGGTTTACGACGATAAGTGTTCATGGTGCGGCTCCTTCAATCGGGGCCGCACTGTTAATGAGCGCATAATTTAATTGTCTGAACAGGATGTCTGTGTCTATGCTGATCGAGTTACTTATGACTACCATTTTCTGGTCGCTATAAGTAACCCGAGCAGCGCACTATCAGGACCTCAGTAAGGCGCCATAAGGTAAACAAACAAAGGTAAAATTATGAATCCTTTAATTAAGAAGTTTCAATACGGTAATCATACCGTTACTTTAGAGACTGGCCGCATTGCCCGACAGGCAACCGGTGCAGTGTTATGTTCAATTGATAATACCTCAGTACTTTGTACTGTTGTTGGTGCAAGAGAAGCCAAAGCAGGTATGGATTTTTTCCCGCTTGGCGTTCACTACGTTGAGAAAGCGTACGCTGCAGGGAAAATCCCCGGTGGTTTCTTTAAGCGCGAAGGTCGTCCAAATGAGAAAGAGACGCTGACTTCACGTCTTATTGATCGACCTATCCGTCCTCTTTTCCCCAACGGCTTTAAGAATGAAGTACAGGTTGTCTGTACGGTAATGTCTGCTGAGAAAAATATTGATCCAGATATTGCAGCAATGATTGGTACTTCAGCTGCACTTTCTATTTCTGGTATTCCTTTTAATGGCCCAATCGGCGGTGCTCGAGTGGGATATACAGACGAGCAAGGTTATCTGCTCAATCCAACTTATAGCGAACTCGCTGATTCTTCATTGGATATGATTGTAGCCGGCACTAAGGACGCAGTTCTAATGGTTGAATCTGAAGCTAGCGAGCTATCAGAAGATACTATGTTGGGCGGTGTGTTATTTGCTCACCAAGAAATGCAGGCTGTAATTAGTGTTATTGAAGAACTTGTTGCTGAAGCAGGTAAGCCGCGCTGGGATTGGCAGCTCGAAGAAGAGAACGCTGACCTTAAGGCGGCATTAACTGCTTCTGTTGGCACTGAATTGGATGCTGCCTATCAGGTGGTTGACAAGCAGGCTCGTGTGGTCAGCGTTAATGCTCTTCGCGACCGTGCTACAGCTGAATTAACATCAGAAGATGGCCATTCTAAAGACGATTTAAAAGATGCGTTTAAGAAGCTCGAGAAAAATATTGTTCGTGGCCGAATTATTCGCGGTGAGCCGCGTATTGATGGACGTGACACCAAGACCGTTCGTGGGATTAATGTTGAAGTGGGTATTCTTGATCGAGTTCATGGGTCGGCACTGTTTACCCGTGGCGAGACTCAGGCAATTGTTGCTGCGACACTTGGTTCTACGCGTGATGCGCAGATGATTGATGCTCTTGAGGGTCGTCGTGATGATCCTTTCATGTTGCACTATAATTTCCCTCCTTACTCAGTAGGTGAGTGTGGCCGCATCGGTTTTACTAGCCGTCGTGAAGTAGGCCATGGTCGATTGGCTCGTCGCGGCATTAATGCCGTATTGCCTAACCCTGAAGACTTTCCTTACGCCATTCGCGTAGTGTCAGAGATCACTGAGTCAAATGGCTCTAGCTCTATGGCATCTGTGTGTGGTTCAAGCCTGGCATTAATGGACGCTGGTGTACCTCTTAAAGCGCCTGTTGCTGGTATCGCTATGGGTCTGGTTAAAGAAGATGAAGGATTTGCCGTACTGACTGATATTCTGGGTGATGAGGATCATCTTGGTGATATGGACTTTAAAGTCGCCGGAACAGCTGCGGGCATAACTGCTTTACAGATGGATATCAAAATTGAAGGTATCACTGAAGAGATTATGGAAATTGCCCTTGAACAGGCTATGGAAGCGCGCCTCTATATTCTTGACGAGATGAACAAAGTACTTAGTTCGGGTCGGGATGAAGTGGCAGAAACAGCGCCGCGTATGGGTATGCTGCAAATTGATTCAGATAAGATTCGTGATGTGATTGGCAAAGGTGGCGCGACTATCCGTGGTCTGTGTGAAGAGCATAATTCGACTATCGATATTAATGATGACGGAGCAGTGAAAATTTACTCAGAAGATACTGAGGGTCTTAATGCTGCAATGGACGCCATCAAGGCAATTGTTGCTGATCCTGTGCCGGGCACTATTTACGATGGTAAAGTTGTTCGAATTGTTGATTTTGGCGCCTTCGTTAACTTTATGCCGGGTACAGATGGACTTGTGCATATCTCACAGATCGCTCAAGAGCGTGTCGCTAAGGTTACTGATTACTTGACCGAAGGCCAAGATATTAGGGTCAAAGTGACAGAGATCGACAACCGTGGCCGTGTGAAGCTATCAATCAAAGAAGCACAACTTGAAGAGGGCACAGTGCCTGAAACAGCGCCAGTTGAAGCAGCACCAACTGAAGCTGCAGAGAAAGAGCAAGAGCCGGACGCATAGGATCTTGTTATTTATAAAACCCCAGTATTTAACTGGGGTTTTTTTTGCTTATAATTTGGCACTTCCTCAATTTAAGAGAACTAGGTTGAAGCTAAGCTCAGCAGCTCTGACGCATGCGAGAGGGATTGATCGGTGACTTTAGCACCCCCCAGCATGCGAGCTAGTTCTTCGACTCGCTGTTGATGGTCAAGGGGCGACATGAGTGATTCTGCACTATTATCTTCAATGACTTTACTGGCTCTATAATGGTGGTGGGCATGCGCCGCCACCTGGGGCTGGTGAGTAACACTGATAACCTGGCCACGTTCACCTAATTGCTTGAGTAGCTGCCCAACAATATCCGCGGTACTTCCGCCAATACCGACATCGACCTCATCAAATACGAGGGTTGGAATTTTCGAGTGACTGGCGGCAACCACCTGAATGGCTAGACTAACGCGAGAGAGCTCTCCCCCTGAGGCTATTTTGGCCAACATTTTGTGCGGTTGTCCTGGGTTCGTCGCTAGCAGGAACTCAATTTCTTCGAGGCCACTCGAGCGATATTCTCCAGTATTGGCGGGGGTAAGCTGTATTAATAATTCTGCACCTTCCATAGATAATCGATGCAGCTGCTCGTTTATTTCTAAGGCCATTGTTATTGCAGCTTTATTTCGGGCGGTACTAAGTTTTTTAGCGGCTCTTTCGTAGGTGGATGCTAATTCGGCGAGCTGATGTTGCAGTGATTCAACATTATCGCTACCACCCATTAAGCTACTTAGTTCTGTTCCTAGCGTACTAAGAGTGTCAGCTAATTGGTCAGGGTTAACTCTATGTTTGCGGGCTAATTGAAAAATAACTGATAGCTGGTCTTCTACCAGTTGAAGCCGTTCAGGGTTTGCTTCGAATCGATCGACATGATGTTCTATTTCCCTAGTGGCCTCCTCAACTTGAATAAGGCCGCTCTGAAGTAATTCTTCAGCACTTACTAATGCTTCAGGCTTGTGTTTGAGCCCAGTTAAAATAGCAATGGCTCGGTTGAGGCCATCGCGTATATTAAAACCTTCGGTTTGGTCGCAGATTGCCAGCAGGCTGTGGCTGTCTTGCAATATCTGTTCGGCATTTGCGAGAGTTTGCTGCTCAGTTTCGAGCTTTTTTAGTACGCTAGGATCTAGATCGAGTTCTTTCAGCTCATTGACCTGAAAGCTGAGTAAATCTTTACGTGCGAGCAGTTCATCTGCGCGATTCATCAATTCTGATAACTTTTTTTCAACTTTATGCCATTCACGAAAATGTTCGCCGACTTGTATCGCTAAATCCCCTGCAGAAGCATATTCATCTACTAATTTGCGGTGGGTCTCTTTGCGCAATAGAGACTGATGCTCATGCTGGCTATGAATATCCGCCACCATATCGCCCAACTGCTGGAGCTGCTGCATGGTGCAGGGTTGGCCGTTAATATAACCTCTTGAGCGGCCCTCTGAGGTATAAATACGGCGTAGAATACAACTTTCATCGATATCAAAGTCGTGAAATTCCATCCACAGTTGAGCGTCCTCTATAGCACTGATGTCAAAGCTTGCGGTGATTTCTGCACGTTCTTTTCCATGGCGAATGGTCCCGCTGTCTGCTCGATCCCCCAGAGCCATACCCAACGCGTCGAGCACCAGTGATTTTCCAGCACCGGTTTCACCGGTAATAGCAGTCGTACCCTTAAAAAATTCAATTTCAAGGGATTCTACTAAGGTGTAATTACGGATATTAATTGAAACAAGCAAAATTTTATCACCAAATAGTTAATAGATGCCCATCAGAGTAGATTAATCAGCGGTCATCGCTTGAAACTTGGGAGTTTGTCCCAATATATGTAGCCATAGGGTAATGGTAACCAAGCATCTAATCAATAATCTTGAACATTAGTGTATTTAGTGACAAAGAAATCGAGGAAAAAAGCATGCAAGATGAAGTAAATAGTGGTGAGGAAAAAACGGTCGACTCTTCCGAAGCTCCCGCTGAGGATACTGCAACTCAAACTGAGAAAATTAATGCAGAAATTGTTGAAGAGCTTCTCAATGATGATGTGTTGACCGAGGCGGAAAACCTGCAAGAACAAGTTAGTAACGCAAATGACCAGGTACTGCGGATTCAGGCCGAAATGCAGAATATGCGACGTAGAGCCGAGCGTGATGTGGAAAATGCACATAAATTTGCATTGGATAAATTCACAGCTGAGCTATTGCCGGTCGTCGACAACCTAGAGCGCGCTCTAGGCACGATTGAAGATTCTGATAAGGCTCAACAGGCGGTTTCTACAGGTTTAGAGTTGACGTTAAAGTCATTCTTTGATGTTTTTACTCGTTTTAAAATTGAAGCCATCGATCCTGCCGGTCAACCATTTGACGCGGACCTTCACCAAGCAGTGAGTATGGTCCCTAATACTGATGTGGAGCCCAATACTGTGTTGGACGTGTTTCAGAAAGGTTACACCTTGAATGGTCGTTTGGTTAGGCCGGCCATGGTAGTGGTATCCAAAGCAAGTTAATTGAATTATTGGTTTAGGTGCCCTTGAATTTACTAAAAATGCACCCACATAAAGACCAAGCAATAAATTTTTAAAGACAATGCCTTAAACAGGCTTTATGACAAGTAACGGAGAGAGAAGTGATGGGAAAGATTATCGGAATTGATTTGGGAACGACGAATTCATGTGTTGCCGTGCTCGAAGGAGATAAACCCAAGGTAATTGAAAATTCGGAGGGTGCGCGCACTACTCCATCTGTGGTTGCCTATGTTGACGGTGGCGAGATCTTGGTTGGCCAGTCTGCTAAACGACAGGCTGTGACGAATCCGGAAAATACGGTTTATGCAGTTAAGCGTCTAATTGGCCGTCGCTTTGAAGATAAAGTGGTTAAAAAAGATATTAAAATGGTGCCTTATAAAATCGTCAAAGCTGATAACGGCGATGCATGGGTTGAGATTAAGGGCGATAGCAAAGCTGCGCCGCAGATTTCTGCTGAAATCCTAAAGAAGATGAAGAAAACGGCTGAAGACTATCTGGGTGAAAAAGTAACTGAGGCGGTTATTACCGTTCCAGCTTATTTTAATGACTCACAACGTCAAGCAACCAAAGATGCTGGGCGAATAGCTGGATTAGACGTAAAGCGTATTATTAATGAGCCAACAGCCGCGGCGTTGGCTTATGGTATGGATAAAAGTGCAGGTGATAGTGTTGTTGCTGTTTACGATCTGGGTGGTGGCACTTTTGACATCTCGATCATTGAAATAGCTGATGTCGACGGTGAAAAGCAATTTGAAGTATTAGCAACTAATGGTGACACATTTCTAGGTGGTGAAGACTTCGATATGCGCTTGATCGAGCATTTATCAGATGAATTCAAGAAAGACAGTGGCATTGATTTACATGGCGATCCATTGGCAATGCAGCGTCTAAAAGAGTCTGCCGAGAAAGCAAAAATCGAGTTGTCGTCGAGCCAGCAAACGGAAGTTAATTTACCTTATATTACCGCTGATGCTACCGGCCCAAAGCACTTGGTTGTTAAGTTGACTCGCGCCAAGCTTGAATCATTGGTCTTAGATTTGGTTGAACGTTCATTGAAACCGCTCCAGGTCGCTCTAGACGATGCAAAGCTTGGGAAAAATAAGATAGATGAAATTATCTTAGTGGGCGGTCAGACTCGTATGCCTTTGGTGCAAGAAAAAGTAACCGCCTTTTTCGGAAAAGAGCCGCGAAAAGATGTTAATCCCGACGAAGCAGTCGCCGTTGGTGCTGCGTTACAGGGTGCAGTCTTGTCTGGTGATGTGACTGACGTATTGTTACTTGATGTAACTCCCTTAAGCTTGGGTATAGAAACTATGGGTGGTGTGGCGACACCAGTGATCGAGAAAAACACGACGATCCCGACCAAAAAATCACAAATTTTCTCTACCGCTGATGACAACCAGTCTGCCGTAACTATTCACGTTGTTCAGGGTGAGCGCAAGCAAGCAACAGGTAATAAATCATTGGGTCGTTTCGACTTAGCCGATATTCCACCGGCTCCGCGCGGGATGCCGCAGATTGAAGTGACCTTTGATATTGATGCTAACGGTATTCTGCATGTTGGTGCTAAGGATAAAGCCACTGGTAAAGAGCAGTCGATCATTATCAAGGCGTCCTCGGGATTGTCTGATGAAGAAATCGATGCAATGGTAAAGGATGCCGAAGCTAATGCAGCTGAAGATCAGAAGTTTGAAGAGGTGGTTCAAGCACGTAATACCGCCGATGGTTTGGCTCACGCCGCCAAGAAAACTCTTGAGGAAGCTGGAGATAAGGCCTCTGACGAAGAGAAGTCGGCCATCGAAGCCGCCATTAAGCAGGTTGAAGAAGCTGTTCAGGGCGATGATAAAGAGGCCATCGATGAAGCAGCTAAAGTTCTATCTGAAGCATCATCTGGTTTAGCCCAGAAGATGTATGCAGAGCAAGCTGAAGCGGGTGAGCAAGCAGCAGGCGAAGAGCCGGCAGGTGATGATGCAATGGATGCAGAGTTTGAAGAAGTTAAAGATGAGAAAGAAGAGGATACAAAAGAAGATAGTAAGTAACTACTATCGGTAAGTATCTTACCCTGTCTCTAATTAGGCGTGAAAAGAATTTCGAAGAGAGTTTCGAGAGGACTTTCGCGCTTATTTTTTTAAGGTTTTATAGTCAGCCAATAAGATTTGGCCATTCAGTTTGGGAAGACGTTTAAATTATGGCAAAACGCGATTATTACGAAGTGCTAGGAGTTGATAAGAATGCCTCTGATCAGGAAGTAAAGAAGGCATTTCGTCGTATAGCGATGAAGTTTCATCCCGACCGCAATTCTGATGACAAAAACTCCGATCAAAAATTCAAAGAAGCACAAGAAGCCTATGAGGTTTTAGGTGACGAAGAGAAGAAATCCGCTTACGACCGTTTCGGTCACGCCGGTGTTGATCAAAATGGCGGTGGACATGGTGCTGCTGGGTTCAGTGATGTATTTGGAGATGTATTTGGTGATATTTTTGGCGGTGGCGGTGGCGGTGGCGGGCGTGGCCGTGGTGGACCGGCTCGAGGTTCCGATTTGCGCTATGACCTTCAGTTAGATTTAGAAGACGCAGTTAAAGGTAAGACCATTCAGATCGACGTTCCAACAATGACGCACTGCGATCCCTGTGGTGGCTCAGGAGCAAGAAAAGGGACTTCTCCCATTACCTGTGATACCTGCGGCGGTGCTGGCCAGGTACGTATGTCCCAAGGATTCTTTTCGGTTCAGCAGGCATGCCCAAAATGCCGAGGCCGAGGAAAGATGATTTCAGATCCCTGTGGAAGTTGTCATGGCCAGGGTGTAAAGGAAGAGCGAAAGACCCTGTCGGTTAAAATCCCTGCTGGGGTTGATACAGGTGATCGTATTCGGCTTGCTGGAAAGGGTGAGGCGGGACCACAAGGAGGGCCGGAAGGCGACCTCTACGTTGAGATGCATGTTCGTGAGCATTCTATTTTTGTTCGTGATGGTAGTCATTTGCATTGTGAAGTTCCAATTAGCTTTGCTCAGGCCGCGTTAGGGGGTGACCTTGAAGTTCCAACCCTCTCTGGGAAAGTGAAGCTAAAGATTCCAGCGGAAACTCAAAGTAGCAAATTATTCCGTTTGCGAGGTAAGGGTGTTGCGCCCGTTAGGGGTGGGGCTCAGGGCGATTTATTGTGTCGTGTGGTAGTTGAGACGCCAGTTAATTTAAGTGCAGAACAGTGTGAACTATTAAAAACCTTCGACGATAGTCTAGCTGGAAATAGTAAGCATTCACCTCGCAGTACAAGCTGGTTCGACGGTGTAAAAAGTTTTTTCGATAATCTAACCAGATGAAGGTAAAGTGTTGGGCTTGGTGAAAACCTAAAGTCCGTTAATATCTCTTTGGGAGTTTTGTTGTGAGCAATATCGCTATTACTGGGGCCGGTGGCCGGATGGGTAAAGCCTTGATTGAGGCTATTGCAGGCACTGATGGCATGCAACTTACTGTCGCTGTTGAACATTCGGAGAGTTCACTCATTGGCGTTGACGCAGGTGAAGCTTCTGGTCTAGGGCGCAATAACGTGGCAGTGGTGAGCTCCTTAGAAGAGCTTGCTGATTCATTTGATGTTCTGATCGATTTCAGTGTTCCAGTAGCTACAGTTGAGAATGCTGAGTTTTGTCGGCGCCATGGCAAAAAGATGGTGATCGGTACTACTGGTCTATCGACTGATCAAGTCCAGATCATTCAGCAGGCTAGTGAT
>Ga0308015_10001019_pt1 | contig 11966 bp, 3 predicted proteins | sample Neamet231_FD_203128 | JGI IMG/M metagenome (GOLD analysis project Ga0308015, IMG submission 203128) | Marine microbial communities from water near the shore, Antarctic Ocean - #231 | ecosystem: Environmental > Aquatic > Marine > Unclassified | place: Southern Ocean | collected 2014-07-28
CCCCCCCCCCCCCCCCCCCCCCCCGCCCCCCCCCCCCCCCCCCCCCCCCCCCCCCCCCCCCCCCCCCGGGCCCCCCCCCCCCCCCAACGGCAAGAGGCGAGAGGTGGGTCGCATCTCCGGTCAGTGGGTCCGGTAGAAGACCCACCTTCTGCTCCTGCTCCTCACGAAGAGCCGCCCCGGCGTCGCCAGGTGGAAGCCGCGAGTCCGGAGCAGCGACGGGAACCGGAACGGAGCTATGGGGCGTCCGAAGCGCGGCCGGCGGCACCCGATGCCCAAAATCTTCAGGAGAAATATGCCCCAGTCGCGGCTCTTCGTGAGGAGCCTTCGCCGCAGGCGGGCTCTTGGGCGGCGCCGTCTTGGACGGCGCCGTCTTGGACACCTTCTTCGGGGACGTCGTCGCGGAGCCCTTGCGGCTGCGCTTCGTCACCTGGAGAGGGGAGGAGGAGGCGAGGTGGGGAAGGGCAGGCGGAGGTAGGGCGGAGTCAACCCGGGAAGACAGGGGAGACGAGGTGGGGCAGGAGGCTGCAGGGTCAGTTCGGTCAGATTGGGGCGGCATCAATCTATACGAACGGTACGGACCGCGACCACGGGGGCGGACGAGGCAACGGGTGGGGGAGGGCACGCACGCGCCCGGGGGCGGACGGGCCGGGTGGGCGGGTGGGCGGGGGGGCGGGGGGGGGGGGAGTCCGGGAGAGAGGAGACCTTCATGTTCATGGGATGGTGATACGCGAACGAGGAGAGTGTGTTCGATCTTGCGAAGGTAACTTGCGAAGGTAACGAGTGTCATGGTAACAAATACATGATCGAAGCAAACGGGGCTAAAAAACCTATTCTGTCTCCGGATCGACGGAACCTGTACGCTTCCCTCCCTTTGCCCTTTGCCCCCTCTTCCCCAGTCCCGGTCTTCCACAGCCCCGCTCAGTGCAAGAATGGCTCGCACCAAGCAGACCGCTCGCAAGAGCACCGGCGGCAAGGCCCCGCGCCAGCAGCTCGCCACCAAGGCCGCGCGCACGTCGGCGCCGGGCACCGGCGGTGTCAAGAAGCCACACCGCTACCGCCCTGGCACCGTGGCGCTGCGGGAGATCCGCCGCTACCAGAAGTCCACCGAGCTGCTCATCCGCAAGCTCCCGTTTCAGCGCCTTGTGCGCGAGATCGCGCAGGACTTCAAGATTAACCTCCGCTTCCAGAGCTCCGCCGTGCTCGCGCTCCAGGAAGCCGCCGAGGCCTACCTCGTCGGGCTCTTCGAGGACACCAACCTCTGCGCGATCCACGCCAAGCGCGTGACCATCATGCCCAAGGATATCCAGCTCGCCCGCCGGATCCGAGGCGAGCGCAGCTAAGTAAGCACGTAGCCCAGGGGTCGCGCTCGGCTCCGGCCAGGCAGTGGCCAGGCTGCCTAACGATCCTCACGGTCATCATCCAGCAGCAGCGCAACCACGGCGCCGACGAAGAGGGCGAGAAGGAGTCGGACGAGTAGTGCAGACACGGAGTCGAGGAAACGTAAAGGGGTAACACGACTCATCAATGTACATTGTTTACTTACAGAAGAGAACGCTACATGGCGAGAAGGAGTCGGACGAGTAGTGCAGACACGGAGTCGAGGAAACGTAAAGGGGTAACACGACTCATCAATGTACATTGTTTACTTACAGAAGAGAACGCTACATGTACTACGAGTCAGCGAGCATGGGTGGGTGTCATCCGATTAGTAATAGGGAGAGCTTGCCTTGAACGTTCTCTTCGTTTGCTCTCCCTCCTTCACTCCTTCCCGACAACGCCACCTCGGGCATCAAATCTACTCACCCCCAGCGTGGTCTATACCCCCTCCGGGCTGCGCGAGCCCCGGGAGCAGCTCACCCCTGCTTGGCGGGGCTCGGGGGGGGGCGGAGCGCGCCTCGCGACGTCGGCGGGAGCGACCGAGCAGGGGTAAGGCCGGGACGGGGGCCGCGTGCGAGCCACTGATGATTTGCATCGGGCCACATGGCTTGTGAGGAGGAGGAAAACGAGGAGACGGAGGATGAGGAGGAGGAAGAGGAGGAGGAAGAGGAGGGGGAGGAGGAGGAGGAAGACGGGAACGGTACTGCGCTGCGTGAGCCCCGGTGCATGCAACCGGGACGTTCCACATCGCCGCAAGATCTGCGCACCGCGGCCGCGAGCCTGGCGTCGTCGGCTGCGCGGTCGTCTTGGGCGATTTGAAAGTCATCCATGCTGCGAAACAGCGCCTCTTTCAGCGCCGGAATTTCATCCGTCCCATGGCCCTGAAAGTATGACGTACATCGTCCCCGGCTGGTAACGCCCGCGAGCTGGCTTTCGTGCAAGTGCACCTGCGGCGGGAGAATGCCGCTACCCACCCTTGCCCCGAAGCAATCATAGCCATCGCCGCCGGCCGTCTTGGAGCCGATCATGGCACCCGTACCTGCCCCGCCCCCCCCAGCTGCCACCGGGCGCCGTGCATTCGGAGCACGGCGCCCTCCCCCCGTAGCACTGGCCGCTCCACCCCTTACCTCCTTCCGCGTCGCCGCCCCCCTTGCCCGCCCCCCGGCTCCCCCTGTAGCACCGACCCCTCCCTCCCTCGCCTCCTTCCGCGTCGCCGTCCTCTTTGCCCGCCCCCCGGCTCCACGTGCCTCGCGCCCCGCCCCGCTCCTCCGTCCGGTCGAGACAGCCCGCCTATTCCCAGCCACCCGGCCACGCCCTGCCGGGCCGCCCGCCCGACTGCCGGCAGCCGCCCCTGGCAGGGCTGCCCCCTGCCCCCCCCCCGCCCGTGCAGGCACGTGCACGGGGCCGCACTCGTGGGCATTGCGATGCTTCCGATCCTCCCCCGGTCGCACACGGGGCTGCCCTTCGAACGGCTGATACAGAATGCCACACTTGAGACACGCGAGATGCTGGGGGGGGGGGGGGGGAGGCAGGGGGGAGGAGACAGAGTCAGGGACGACCGAATCAACCGGACACCAGACGGCCGCGGGACCCACGCCCGCACGCCGACGACCGCGGACCGGCTTGGCACGACCGCGAAGCGCCCCCCCTCCCCCACCCTCAACCAAGGTATGGAATCTATCGCCGCCCACACCACGAACCTGTAGGCCGTCACGACGAAGACCGGCACACTCTGCACACAGCCACAGCGGGGTTCGGCTCCCTTTGCCACCTTTCCCGCCATGCTCTTTGTAGTCCCGAACAGGTTCCAGACCAGAGCAGTCCGCGCAAAGCCGCTCCCACTGTCCCGTCTTGGCGTGCTTCTGTCCTACAGGGTCCTTGCCCGCGAGCAGAGCCTCCAGGCCAGTGCGTAAGGTAGCGATTCCCGCCAGTCTCGCGTGAAAGATCCACGCACACTTCCACTCGGCAAACACCGACGCACACGCGGCGGTGGTCTCGACTGCGGCGACACTCTCCTGGGCCGCGGCGAGGACGAAGCGGTCAGAGAGGTCGTGGCCGAGGAGCGCCATTATAGTGCGCTGGATTCCACCGATCGGAGGGACAGCCAAAACGCCAACAGTGCCGACCCCCACCAACACCGGGAGGGCGCCTCGCTGTAATTGGCGCTGTCGTTGGCACAGGAGGACACACACAGTCTGTACAAACGCCACGTGTTCCGCCCGCTCTTCCTGTAACTCGCCAAGCGTAGAAAGCAGGCGGCGATAATACATGTCGGAGCCCCCGAGCAGCATAGCCTCGATCGAGGCACAATCCAGCCCGTCGTGGCAGAGTTGGCACCCGCCGCAGAGCAAGGCGTTCACCCCCGGCTCGTTCGACTCCCGGCCCGCGCTGGCCGCAGGGCTCTGTTGGGCGCGCATCTCAGCCTCAAGGGTGGCCAGCTCGGCGTCGATTGCACGAATCAGCGGGGCATCACGCACGAGGGTCCCCGCCTCGACGCTTCGCAACCTGCGAACATCGTCAAGGAGGTCGTCGGGGGGTGGCTGTTGGAGTCTACCGATCTCAAAGTCTGCCAGGATCTTCCACGAATCAAACGACTTCGACCGGCTCAACATGACCATCAACCCGGCACGGTCAGCCATGAATGCCTGGATTAGAACCAAGTCCACGGTCGCACCCTGCCACGCCCAGTCGGTGCCCCCCGCCGTGGGGTGCACCATGTAACCGGTTCGCCGCAAGGTGTACGTCTGCGCGAGGCCCGCCCGCTTCCCGACCGCCTCCCAGAAGAGAGGTGCGATCGCCTTGAGGTCGAGCGTCCACGTCGCCGTCTTTGGTCCAAGGGGGACCACTCCGGGCTCCAGGGCCGAGTGGACTCGGTCGTCACCCATGAGCGACCGATCAAGCTTCATCAGCAAGAGTGTGGGGACCCCCCGAAGGTGCCAGTGGTTACCCTCGAAGTGGCCTTCACCGCCCAGGTCGACGTCGTTCGGACGAATTCCCACAAACGTACCGGTTGCGTGGGTAACGGCACCGGTGGAGCCCACGGATGGGGTCCCGCCGCCCGTTTTGCACAGCGCATAGCTGTACCCCGGGACCCCCTCCGGGTGTCCCTCCAGCGTGCGCGAAATGTAAACAAAGTCAGAGCCGATGTTCCCCGTCTTCTTCTGATGGAGAGCGCAGCGATTTCCCCGTATCAACTCCCGCATCCAGCGAGGCGGCGCCACCGGGGACGTGCACCTGACGCCGCCGACGGCCACGACCACATCCGGCTGCTCCCAGACCACGGCCCGGATGTTATGGCGGTCGGCCCACGCACGCGGGTGGTCTTGGAGCACCGGGGCGAGCAACCTGTGGGTCGCGGCGATGACATCGGCAAACGCGAAGCGCGCGCGGTCCTCGGCGCTGGCGCGCTCGAGTAAGTTGAAGCAGCGTATCGTATCGTGAAGGGCCTTGTCGCCGGAGCCGTGGCGCAGCCTCCGAATGGTGTGCTGCTGTAGCGGGCACGCACCCGCCCGGTGCTGCGAGTCAAGAAAATGTACGTTTGTAAACGCTTCACGCATGATGAGAGTTCCCCGCGCCTTTCTCTCGATTCGCTGCCGCTCTTTCCCCGCGGCCGCCGTCGTGTCGCCAGGGCGCGCGCGATCCAAGGGGGGGCCATACAGCTCCTCCCCCCCCCACTGCTTCTGGAACGGGTCCCCGTTGCCGGAGATGAGCATGTCGCCGAAGAAGCGCCCAGGCCGCCCCCGCAGGTCGTTCGCCGCCTCGCTCGCCTTTTGCACGAGTGAATTGGGGATCGCCCATATCTCCTCGAGCGACATCTCGCGCAACTTCTGCAGCATCTGTACCCGGGCGGGGTCAGACCCTCGCTTCTCCTCCCCTAAATCACCGCCCCCGGCGTCTCGCGGGTCCCCCTTCCGCCGTGAGTTGAGGCCCAGCACAGAGTGCATGGTCTGGCCACCTACGCGCGACGCAGCAGCCCCGCAGTAAGCAACGGTTTGGTGCTGGCCACCGAAGCCACGAAGCGTCAAATACTTGGAGTAGACCATGTGGCAATACGACTTCCCGCTTCCCGGTGCCCCGTACACGAGAAGCGGCCGCAGGAGGGCGTCGCAGAGCTCGCGGCGGGGCGGGCCCGGCTCCACCCCGAGAAGAAGGCGAGGGCAAGGGTGCGCCGTCGGATCCTCGTCGCTCGACTTGTCTGCGGCGAGCTGGAAGCGAACCCACCGCTTCACCAACAGGTACAGCTGCTCCGCGTCGAGGCCACGCAGCACCCCCCACTCGACAATCCCCGGGACGCACGCCGCCGCGCGAGGCACCAGGAACCCGGCCGCGAGTGACTCGGGCGAGGGGGGCGTGAGGGGGTCCGTGGGTGTCGTGCCTGGCACCGCCTCTTGGAGGACCTCGTCCCGTCGCACCGTGCCCCCCGCGGCGGGCGGCGGAGGGCGGGCGCCGCTCGAACCGGGCGCCCCGGGCGGCGGGGGCGGCACGAACGACTCGCCCAGGAGCAGGCGTTCGGCCAGATCCTCGTACCCCTTTTTCACGTCGGCGGCGGTCACGGTTGCGGTACCCCCGCCGCGCCCTATCAACGAGGCTGCTTCAGCTGCTGCCACTGCTGCTGCGGCGGCTGTTCGACCCGCCGGTTTCGCTATCCTCGTCGTCGGGCCCATCGCGGCGAGCAGGTAGCCCGGGGTGACTTCCTCCGTCCGTCGTCCAGGCTGGCCGGCCAACGGCGACGCGCCCGCCGGGCTCGCCGGGCTCGCCGCAATGCCCTCCCGCACAAGCGCCGCCCATGCATGCGTCAGCCCCTCCGCCTGCCCCTCGGCCGAGCCCCGCATGACATTCGCCCACTGAATGTCCAGCGAGCCGTCGAGGAGGCCGGCAACGCCGGGGTCCGCCGCAAGCATCCCCGCTGTGATGTATTCCTGCACCTCTTCCGGCAGCGCCTCCAGCCGTTCCGCCGCCGTCGCCGCCGACTCCGCGTCGCGGTCAGCCTTCATACGTTCCGCTCGGGTGCTGCCTTCGAGGCGATTCCAGCACTCCTCAAGAAGTGGGTGGCAAAGCTTGCCCCCGCGGGCGAACCACCGCCGGTCGCTCACCAATCGTTCTCGCAAGGTCCAGTGCCGCAAGGCCTCGCCCCAGCTCGAACACACCCGTGTGATGTCCCAAGAGTCGGCTCGTGGGACTGACCGCGCCCCCCCCCGCACGGCGGCGCCGAGAGCGCAATGCCCGTCGACCAGACATCGAACAAGGAAAGTGCCGGGCGTGATGCCGACGATCTCGTGGGACGCGCCCTCGTCGGCGTCGCCATCACCGACGTCCATCGCATCGCCCTGTCCGATGGGACGACTGCGGATGCGGTCACCGACCTCGACGGCAGCCGCGGCGATCTGCACGGTCAGCAAGTCCCGTGTTAACTGCACGGCCGCCGCTGCGCCAAACGTGCCCCCGCCCTCGATCCCCTCCGTGATGCTCCAGGGGCGGAAGCACAGCAGGGTGAATCTCGCGATCTCTTCTGCACTTCCGGCGCGGGGCGGGATTTTACCACCGATCACAATGTCCCGACGGTATTCGCGCTGGTACTCGCGCAACTCCCGTCCCTTGAACTGCGGGTGCTCCTTCCGCAGGCCACCGTCGGTGGCATCCAGCCACTGCAAGATCAGGAGGTACCCGCGCTTGGTAAGTTTGGCCGTCGCGGTTCCCGCCTTCCTCCACTTGTCCAGGAGCTCCGTGCTCAACCCTAAGGCCTTCAGCAACCGGCTGGTGCTCCTGTTGACGGCGGGCAGGGGGGCCGCCTTCTTGGTGTTCTGATACTCGTCGCGCACCACTTGAATGGGAAGCTTTGCATGCGGCCGCGTCGTGACGTTCCGACAAAAGTTGAGCAGGTGGTAATCTGCCGTGAAACCCCCGACCGCTCTTTTCCCCGTCTCACGCAACGCGTAGTGCTGAACATTGTTTACCAGGCAGAGCCCGCCGCGTCCGTCCTGCTGCACGCGGCCACCATTGTCGTCGGCCACGGTGGCGCTCGCAGGGCGGGAGGGAGGGGCGCCGTCCGCTGGATTTGTGTCCTTCGCCTCGTCGTCCTCCGTATCAGTGTCGTCGTCTGCGGCACGCGAGGTTGAACGCGTCGCACCCGCTGCCGCCGCACCGGCAGAGTGAGGCATTCCATCGCCGGTTTCGTCGTCGAGGTCGACCTCCTGCTGTCCGAAACGGGGCGCCGCCGCCGAGAACAACCAGCGCCGTGGAAACGTGCTGCAGTCCATCAGTGCCACGACGTCGGCTTCTTCCGTCGCCTGCGTCACCGTCGCTACCCACTCGTCGCGGTCGCCGTCGTACGCCCACCCAGCGCGTTGGGCAGCACCGGCGGAGGCGGCAACGGCACTGCCGCGTATTTCTACTAGCCGGGCTCCAACGGGAACGTTTGCGCAGTGCCCCGCGCCTCCAGGCTCGACCCAGAGAACGAGGGCGCCGGGATATTCGAGGCGAATGCCAAGGCGGGCGGCGGCAGAGCTCTGTTCCACCGTCACGGCCGTCGCCGCCAAGGCAGTAAGGTCACCGGGGAGGGGGGGTGACACGGCCGTGCCCGGAAACAAGGCGTCAAACCCGGCAATGGTCATCTGCTGCACTTTGTCCAGAAAAACTCGAACCGGCATTCCGCTCGAATACTCGAGGGGATAGTCGAGAAGGACGGTCGCTGCTAACGTCGCGGGCATATCCACGGACCCCGCGAGCTGCAGCACGCACCGGAGAGTCAGCATAGCCTCCGTGGGGTCTGGGCGGTCGGGCGCATCCGCCCTGTTCTGCGCTGCAAAATCTTCGCGCGTTTTGCTAGCTCTGGCCAGGATGGCAAAGGCATTCGCGGTGTCAAGCTCCCCCTTTATAATATACGAGGTGAGATACCTAAAGGGCGATTGTGCACGTGCGCGCGTGTGCAGGTGAGTGTATGCGTGGGCGTGTGTGTGTGTGTGCGTGTGTGCGTGTGGGCGTGTGTGCGTGTGTGCGTGCGGGTGGAGAGCGGACGGGAAACGTGAGTGATCAGAAAGATGGTTGGTCCAGCTGCGGCTGCGCCGAACCACCATCGCCGACACCGACGCCGACGCCACCACCCCAGCCACGACCACACCCACCCGCCCTTGCCCCCCCCCCTTGCCCCCCTCGACCACTCACTCCTGAATCGCCCACCCGTCCATTCCTTGCAGAATCCACTCGAAGCATGTATTGCACCGGTCCTTCAACGTCTGGAGCTTATTGTGCGGCACGACGTGCCCGAAATCTCTCTGCAGCTGGAGCCCCCGGTCCACAGAATAGCGGGTGCACGAGCACAACTTGCGCCCGGTCGACCCATAATCGTAGCGACACCGCGCCTGCGCCGCAGCCTTCTTGGTTTTGAAACACGAAAGGTCTGTAGGGAGGTGAGCAAGGGGGCGAATCGAGTGAGCAGGAGCGGGGGGAGCCAAGCACGTGGGACAACACGCCGTACAACAGAGAAGGCGGGGCATAGAAGCGGAATGAATGACTGGGGTGTGAAGATGCAGTAACCTTACGGCAGGTTCGAAAGTGCTGACCGTTGTACTCTGGACTCTGTGCAACGAGGTGGCGGAGCCCATGCAACAGGCGTTGAACAACGATGCCCCCTGTTTCGCAGACCACCCGCGCGTCGTACGCCTCCTGGGGGCTGTGAAGGAACCCCAAGATGGTGCGCTGGATTCGACAGAGCGAAGGGATGGTCTCCTCGCCCGGCGGCTGTACACATCGCCGCTGGAAACATCGCAAAATATTACGCACCGTCACCCCCACCGCCACCCGCACGTTCAAGGCGGCGACGCCCCGCTCAACCGTCCCAAGACTGTGCACGGCCGTTGTCCACATCGCCTTCATCGCCGCCGCCGCCACGCCGCCGTCGTCGAGGAACGCCATCAGGGTGTGCTGGATTCGACCGATCGGAGGCACCTCCACCACCACCACCCCCCCCGCCCCCACCAACACCCGGAGGTTGTCCCGCTGTAGTTGGCGCAGGATGACACACACTGTCTGTACCGGCGCCAATCGTTCCGCCCGTCGTTCCAGTAACTCGGCAACGGTCGCCACCTTTGGAGGCAGTGCGGTGGGTTCGAGCGCATACGGTACCCCGGTCCCCGGATCTCGATTCAAGACGGCGTGGCGGTCGATGTAAGAGTCCAGCTTGACGGCCTCGGCGCCCAGCAGCGCGACGACGGGCGCCCCCTCCGGAGTGACATGTTCGATGCAAGCCTGCGCCTGCGCGCTCACGACCGAATCAATGAAGCGGGCGTTGATACCCGCAACCAGTGGCATTAGATCGTCGTCCATGCAGAACCGGCGGAGCAAGGCCCCCTCGACGGTCCATATCACGTAATGCGCGTGCAGCCCGCCTCGCTGGGCACACTCGAGGGGTGCGAAATAGTCCAGGGTCGTTCCGAACAGGCCTCGCCGCCCCGGGGTACCGCGTACTGTACTCGGTTTTGCCGAGACGTCGAAGCCGAAAAGGTGCTTGATCATGGCGACGTTTATCTCGCGGAACCACGTGGCCAGCGCAGCCGGGTCTCTGGCCACCAGGGTTTCGAGAAACTCTCTTTTCACCGCAACCGTTTTGCATTCCTTCAGCCTTCCGTCGGGGAACCCGGCGACCAAGACAATGTTGCCGTCCCCGAACTCGTCAAGGTTCAAGGTAAACCACAGATTCAGGGCACTACGTTCCGTGGCCAGCCCGACCATTTGGGCCTTCGACCGCTTCCGCGCGTGCACAGTTCCGGGAACGAGTCCGCTGACCGCGGACACGTTCTGCATCAACCGGGCATATTGAGGATGTGTTTTGTATATGTCGTCGCGGGTTCGCCCGGAGGCGAGGAGCTCCACGATCATTTTGAGGCGGTCACTACTGAGCTCCTTGGCCATCAACCTCGTATCCCCGTCACGCCGCTTGAACCGCAGCTGCGCATGTAAGAGCATGCGCCGTCTCGTCTCCATGTTATTCAGATCGAGCAAGAACGCATCCTCTGAACGGGCGCGATTCGACAACCCAAAAGTGAGGCGCTTCCATTGGGTCGGGGTGAACGTATAATTGTGACGGCGGTACGGGTCGAACATCATGCCGCGGGCCTGGGGGAAATGCTGTGGATACACGGCCGCGACCAGTTGGGACTGGTGCGAGAAATCGCCGAGGGGTTTCTTGCCGTGCACAACGGCAATAGGACCACGTTCTTCCGGCTCGCGGCGGGCGTCGTTAAGATCCCCTGCTTGCCCACTGTCCGAATCGTCGACGTCGACGTCGACGTCGACGTCGGCGTGGGAGCCCTTGCCACGCATGTCACGACGCCCCCCGTCTCGGTCGCTGCCCGAGGCGTCGCCGTGGGAGTCCTCGCCGCTTGTGCCCCCCCCCCCCCCCTCTCGACCGCGGCTGAAGTCGTCGGAGCCGGCGTCGCTCGCATCACCACTCGCGTCCCAGCGCCCCCCCTCTCGACCGCGGCCGGAGTCGTCGGAGTTGTCGTCGCTCGTATCACGGCGGTCAACCTGCAGGTCGCTTCCGGGGTCGTCGCTGTGTGAGTCCCCGCCGTCCCCGTTGCCGTGCTCCGCCTCCCGCTCCTCATCCGTCCTGCCGCCCACGTTGCCGGCCGCACCTTGTAGATGCCGCGCCGCTTCGCGGAGGAGGTCGTCCGAACTTGTTGTCGACGCGGCGACCTGAATGATACCGGACCGTGTGTTCGTCGACGACCGCCCGTCTGAGCTAACTGCCAAGGCCACCGTGCCCTGCATGATCGCAAGCTGCCGCTTTGCGAGAAATTCGCGGTCGCTGCCGATAACTACAACCTCTCCCAAGGCCGCCGTCGCATCGGCAGGAGCGCTCCCAAGAATATCATCATTGGACTCGTCGCTCACTCGGGGGTGGTACAGGCGGTACAACCGCGCATACGCACGGGCAACGCCAACGTCGAGCGGAAACCCATATTTGACTGACTTTAAGAGATCCACCTCGGTTTCAGAGGGCGACACGAGGACCACTTTTCGCGTTGCCAGGGCCTCCACAAAAGACGTTTGCCCCGTCATTGTACACCCGAGTTCCAGCTCTTTCTCCAAGCCGTGGAAGTCATGCGGGAAGTGAATGCAGTGGGACGAGCGCCCCCGCTGCAACCGTTTTTTCCGGCTCCCAGGCGTATGATCTGCAACGAGCGCGGGTCGCCGGCCGCTCGCCTGCGGTGCCCCACCCGCACCAACCGGCGGCGGCGGAACCCCCGCAGCCATTGCCCCCGGCGCCTTTTTCCCCGAAGGCACCAGGCGTATTACGCGGGTGCGGTTGCGCGCTGGGGCGAGGGCGGCAAGTGCGTCCTCGCACAAGGGGGGCAGCAAGCGGATATGCTGCTCCACAAACTGCCCGTCTTTCGGCCACAGGTCGCCGGCATCCTCGACGATATAGCAGGCGCACTCGGGGTCGCCGCACTTTGCATACAACTCGGCGCCCCGTTCGTCGACGTACGGGAGCGGCACGAAATTTTGCTGCAGGCGGCAGATGGACAGGCTCGGGCACTCCTTGTTGGTAAGCGCCGCCGAGCAGTCGCCACACACCCGCATGTGCGTTCCGG
>Ga0308015_10001021_pt1 | contig 11904 bp, 18 predicted proteins | sample Neamet231_FD_203128 | JGI IMG/M metagenome (GOLD analysis project Ga0308015, IMG submission 203128) | Marine microbial communities from water near the shore, Antarctic Ocean - #231 | ecosystem: Environmental > Aquatic > Marine > Unclassified | place: Southern Ocean | collected 2014-07-28
TTAATCCTAGTTCTACAACTTTTGTAAAACATTTTATATCTGATGTTCAAGGAAATTATAACGCAACATTTTCAATAAATCATAAAATTGCTGGATATTGTAATTCAACAAGTGCAGTAGACGCAGTACAATTTACATTTACTAGTGGCAACATAGATGCTGGAGATATTTGCCTCTACGGTATCGCTTAACAATTAACAATCACAACTAACAAGGAATAAATTATGCCAAGATTTCATAATATAAATGGAACTAACGTACAATTCACAGCAGCTGAAGAAACTGCTAGAGACAATGAAGAAGCAGCTGTATTAGCCGCTGCACCAGCAAGAGCATTAGAAAATTTAAGACAAAAAAGAGATGGTCTTTTAAAAGCGTATGATTGGGAAATTGTATCAGAACTTGAAAAAGGTAATGCTATATCATCTGACATGAGAACTTACAGACAAGCTCTAAGAGATTTACCAGATGGTAAAGATACAGTAGCTAAATGTACAGACGCTACTTATCCAACTAAACCTTAATGGCACAACAAAATTTTACTCACTATATAAAAAGAGACAAACCACCAAAGAGACCTAGAAGACATAAAAAAAGTTTAAACAAAAGTTCAACATTTAAAAAATATAACGGACAAGGAAGATAAACATGGCAGAGACAGTAGATACAGTTAAGTTGCAGACAGGCTCAGTTAAGCCTACGTCTAGCAATCAGACTACAGCAAGTAAAGCTACTTCATTGATTGAATCTATAGTAGCTAATCCTACTATGCCTACGGGGACTACTATATCTCCACAATTACAGAATGTAGCTACAAATGAATTAATGAGTACTGCAGGAGTTAGTGGGACAGTAGCAGCAGCTACGCCTACAGCTACAGCAACACCTACAATAACTGGAGCGGCAGCACCCACAGCGGCAACAACTACAGTACCTACAACTCAAGCAACAAATGTGTATACACAAGCTGGAGTAGCATCAGCAACTCCTACTATGGCTGCAGCACAAGGTACAGTATCAGCACCAGTAACTGCTCAAACAGGGGCAGTGTCTACTGACTCTACAGTTAGAGGGCAGTTAGCAAGTTTACAAAGTGATGTTGAGACAGCAGTAGCAGCAGGAGATCCTTTACCAGTATGGGCTAGAGGTGCAGCTAAAGCAACTGAAGCAGCTATGGCTAATAGAGGTATGAGTCAAAGTTCTATGGCAGCTGAAGCATTAGCCGAAGGTATAATGAACTCTGCTATACCTATTGCTAAAGCAGATGCAGATACTTATAAGCAAATGATATTTCAGAATCTTGCAAACAATCAGCAAGCTGCAATTACAAATGCTCAAGCTTATTTACAACTGGATATGGCTAACTTGTCTAACAATCAACAAGCTAGTTTACAAAATTTAAATACTAGACAATCATTTTTATTATCAGATCAAGCGGCAGCTAATGCAGCATTTCAATTTAATGCTACTAGTCAAAATCAAGTTAATCAATTTTATGATAGTATGAGTAGTCAAATGGCTGAACAAAATGCAGCTAGAGCAGATGCAATGGGTAAGTATGCAAACAGTGAGACAAATAAAATATCATCATTAAATGCACAAAATTTAGTAGCAGTTCAACAGGCTAATGCAGAAAGAGAATCTTCTATTAATCAGTTTAATGCTACAATAGATAATCAAAGAGATCAATTTAACGTTAACAATCAAAGAGAAATAGACCAATCAAATGTAGTTTGGAGAAGAGGTATCAACACTGCAAATACTGCAGCAGTTAATGCAACTAACCAAGCTAATGCACAGAATTTATTAGGACTATCTAATTGGGCAATGTCAGCAGCATGGCAACAATGGAGAGACGAAGCTTCATGGGTTAATACTGCATCTGAAAACGCATCAAATAGAAATCATAATTTAGCAATGGCTGCACTTGAAAGATCTACAGCAGTAGATTTACAAGATCAATCATCTAAAGATTCTATGTATCAAATGATAGGTAAATTTGGATTTGATGTACTACAAGGATTATAGGAGAAATAATGGGATTTAGTTTAAAGAATATATTTAAAGGAGCAGCAGTAGCAGCAACAGGTTTTGTTGCAAGTAAGTATTTAGGACCAACAGCTGGTAAATTTGCTAGCAGAGCAGTAGGTAGTTTAATGGGTAAAGGTAGCGGAGGAGGAAGTGGAGGAGATTTTCAAATACAAGATACTTCTGTAACTGCACCTTCTTTTAGCGGAGGTCAAATGGGATTTGAAAAGTCTGATAGTGCTGGTAAAAACAGTAGTATTAAAACTGCAGATGCAGATCAATTAAGATACGAATGGGATAATCGTCTAGGTAGATGGTTTAAAAATAAAGATGAAATGTTTGGATAAGGAGACATATGGATCAATTTAAGAAAGCACCTAATAACCCTTTTGACGCACCAGTTCCTGGTCAGGGTCTAACTGATAAACCAGGTAATTACCCTTGGGAACATCCACCTCAATACACAGATAGCCAAGAAGCTACAGAATTTGTTTGGGATAAAATAACACAACCTCAATTTGCAGAACAAGTAATTGCAATGCTAGACTCAGGTATACCTGTAGAAGCTATTGGTAGAATTATAGTATTCAGTGGATTTACAGAAGGTAAGTGGAGTCCCGATTTAGCATTTTTAATTACAGAACCTATTATGAAAATGATAGCAACAGTAGGCATTACAGCTGGTGTTAAAAAATTTAAAATATCTATGCAAGATTTAACTAATAAAAATGAAATGAAAGCTATTATGGATGTAGGAAATAAACAAGAAGAATTTACAAAAGCATCTGAAGGTCTTAAAAAAGATATTAAAGATCTTCCAGGGCAAAAAGGATTAATGGCTCCACAACCACAAGAAGAGGAGATAGCATAATGGGAATAAATTTTGGAAGAATGGCACAGGGTATAGCAACAGGATATCTCGGTGCTGCTATTAAAGATAAAGAATCTAAAGATAATGCTAGACTAGAAGTTATTAAAGCTGCTGGTATAAATTTTGAAACTAATATTAAACCTGCTCATGAAAAAGAAATGAAGTTATTTAAATCTGATTATGACATGGTAGCTACTGTTCACGGTAAAGAAATAGCAAATTTATTTGGTGATCAAGATGGATTTTTTGGCACTGGTAAAGGTTTAGATACTGTTAATGCTATTTTAAAAGAACAGAATATAGATAAGAATGACTTAAAGAATTTTAAATTTTCTACAGAAGAAGAAAGAGCTGAGAAAAGAACTTCAGCATTTGATCAAAAACAATCTACTATGAATGGTCTAACGGGTATTGGTGGCATTGGTCCTAATAATGCTAAGATGAGCCTAGAGGGATTTGGTGAAACAGAATCTACAGATCAAACTACAATACCTGCTCCAGTTGATATGGGTACAATAAAAGAAAATGTAGAAGATGCATCAGATACTACTCAAGCTACTTCTATCAATCAAGACGTATCTACTTTGTTTTCAGATAAACCAGCTGAGAGAGGTGTTGAAAGTAAGTTTGAAAATATTAAAAAAAATGTAGTAGAACAATATGGCTATGGCGAAACTGTACAAATGGCTAATGGCAGTTTAGAATTTAAAATGGTAGGCTCTAAAAGAAATGAAGCAAATGCACATATAGCATTGGCTGAAAATTTTTCGAAAAATAGAACTGATATAAATCAAATTGAAGCTGCAACTCTTGCTAAACAAGAATTAGATAGTCAAGTATTTACACCATTTAAAATAATAGAATTTTCTGTAGATAATATGAATTACTCTCCAGGTGATGGTGAAACTGGCAAAGCTATTCTAGGAAATATAAATACAAAAGTTGATTCAACTACTACTACTATAAAAGAAATGAGAGATGGTAAAAAAGTAGATACTGGTTTATCAGTGTATGAATTTATTAGAGATATATATGACAATGATTTATTACAAGATGGTTCAGGCAATGTAAATAAAGCAGTATTTGATAAATTTTTAGAAAATATTCCTGTAAATATTATGTATGGAGATGATTCATTAAAGAGTGTGTTTGCAAATTCACACCAAATGCAATACTTTAAAAATAATTAATAATGGCTAGTATAGGCGATACTATAGAAAACAATTATAATAATCTGTCATTAGGTGATAAGGTTATATCTAATGCTGTAACTAACAAGAGTAATTTATCATCATCTAGTATAGGAGATACTATTAATGATTACACAAATAAAAGTTCTGTAGAAATAGCGGGCACAGATAAAGTAATACCTGTAGCTAGAAACGATGATGACTCTGTTAAAGTTACCTTTGATAATATATATGAAAATAATTCTTTAGCAGAAGTGTCTAAAGATTTTTATTATTTTAGAGATCAAAAACAATTTAAAGATAACAAAGAAGCTATTGATTATTACATAAATGATAGAACATGGAAACAAGCTAATGTAGTAAGTATTGGTAAAGAGTTTTCTTACATTACTGGAAAAAATGTTAAGAAAGATCAACTTCAAAGATATGCATACCTTACAAAAACATGGGATGATCTTCCTAATATGTTTCAAGAAGGCGGTGGATCAGCAGGTCAACGTACTTTTAGATTTGGTAAAAATTTATTCTACGCAATAATGGATCCTATAAATCTTATTGGTGTAGGTGTTGGTGGTCAAGTAGCCAAAGCAGCTGTTAAAACAGCATCTAAAGAAGCACTTGAAGTAGCTATTAAAACAGCTATTAAAGGCAAGAGTAAAAAAGCAGCATTAAAAATAAAAGATACAATGACTGGTCAAGCCTTAAACAAAGCTTTACTAGGTGAAGCAGCTGTTAAGATTGCTGAAAAGGAAGGATTTAAAGCAGGATCTAAAGGTATTGCTGCTACAGCAAGTATAGATTCTTTGGCATTAGGTGGTGCTGATGTTGCTAGACAGTACACTGAAATGGAAGTTAATCCAGAACAAAAATTTGATCCAGTAAGAACTGGTACTGTAGCAATAGCTACATTAGGTTTAAGTGGGACAGCACAGTTTGTTTTAGCTGGTGCAGGTACACTATTTAACAAAGGATTCTTAGCTAAGTCTGCATTTCCTGGAGAAGAAGTAGGAGTAAAGATTGGTACTAATAAAATTACTAAAGTAAAAACAAAATCAGGTGAACCTCTTAAAATAAAAGAAGGTACTACAGGTGCAGAAGGTCAAAGCAAAATACAAAATACATTAAGTTTTTTAAGAACAAACATGTTTGATGCTTATGATCCTCTTGTAGGTTTACAAAGAGATTTAACAGGTGTTGGCGGAAGTGTTAAAGATGTAAGAAAAGCATTTGAAGTACAAGGTCACAGTAAATCACCTATGCTATTACCTTACTTTCAATTTAGAATGACAGCAGCATCTAATGCTAGAGCAAGTGGATTTTTAAAACATGGAGTATTTATGCCTGCTGCAAAAAATGCTAAAGATGGTAGTTATGTAAAAGGTGCTAGTAAAGGTCTATTAGATATAGCTAAAAAATTAGAACCAGATAATGAGGTATCTGCATTTTTAGATTTTGGTCTAGCTACTAGAATGAGAAAAATTTTAGACGATGCTAAATCTTTTGAACTTACAAAATTAAAAGGTAGATTAGCTAAAGCTAAACTAAAACCTAAAAAAAATGCTACACAAATTAAATCATTAAATACACAACTAGAAAAAGTTAAATTAGGATTAGTTAAAACAGAAGTCCCATTTAATACATTAAGAATAAATAAATCTATTGATTTTGGGAAACTTACACCTGGGCAATTTTATACTAAATATAAATCAGATTTTCCAAATGTAACTAAAGAGCAATACATTAAATCTAAAGATTCTAGAAAAAATAATTTTGTATTAGTACAATCAGATTTAAAAAGATACACAGATGAATTACTTAAATACTCTCAGGTGAGTGAAATGGTAGGTCTTAAAGAAGTTGAAAAAATATTAGCTGCAAATCCTGAAGTATTTATTCCATTTACTAAAGGAAAACCAGGAAAAACTCTTTGGCAAAGACTAACTAAAACTGAGCCTACTGATCCAACTTCAACAAAAGTTACAGCACTTAAAGGTCCTGTTAAAGATTTATCTAGAAAAAATTTAGAGGGTGAACTAGATCCATTAAAAAATTTAATTAGTTATACACATAGAACAGTAACTGCCGCAGATATGAATCGTGCAAAAATTTCTTTATATGAAATGCTTGAGGCTGCACATAAGTCAGGAAAACACGGAAGTGTAATAGCCAATGTATCAGCTAAAGGCAAAGGTGCTACTGATGGTATAGTTAGAAAAGTTTCAGGTGCAGATAGAATAAGTATTTTAAAAACTACATTAGAAAATCTAGATGCAGCATTAGATCAACAAGGTTTAAAGATTATAAAAAAAACTGATTATAGTTTAGTAAATAGCAAAAATGTTAAAGATAAAGCTAGAGTACTAAAAATTATGGAAGATAGATTGCAGAATGATGCAACAGATATATTAACTTTTTCTAACCAAATAAGAAAAACAGAAAAAGGAAATTATATAGATATAGTATATAGAAAAAATGCAAAGGGTGAAGTTAAAGCAGAGATGTATGAGATACTAGATCCTAACTTACATCAAATGTATAAGAGTTTTGACATGAAAGCTGCTAGACATTTAAGTAGAGCAGATAGTATGTTCTCTCCATTGGCTTTAATGGCTGAAGCAGTAGGTACAGTTACTAGACCTGTTGCACAAAAACTTGGTAGATTTATTACATACACACCTACGTTTCAATTAAAAAATTTATTTAGGGATACACAAGCAGCAGCTATTACTTCTGCTTTTTCTATTAGAACTAAAAACGGATTAGGATTTTTACCTTTAGCTACTACAAGTAAAGGATGGTATACTGCTACAAAAGATTCAGAAGCCTATAGAATTAGTTATATAAATGGTTTAGGTTTTGCAACAAGAGCTGAAACAGAGGGTATGCTAGATACTTCTATAAATAAATTAGCATCTACTAACAAATTAAATTCATTCTATTCTAAACAATTAAAACAATTATTTGGTTCTGAAGGTAAAAGAGGATATGTACGTAAAGGTGCAGATGCTTATGTAGATTTTGTAGGTAAAGTAGAATATGCATCTCGTATGGGAGAATACGCATTAGCTAAAAGAGCAGGGTTTGATAACTTAGGTGCGTCATTTGCAGGTAGAGAAGTAACTACTGATTTTGGTATGAGAGGATCATCTTCAATTTTAAACTCTATGTCTAGAAACGTTATGTTTTTAAATGCCAGTATGCAGGGAATGTATAGAGGTGCTAGAGTTATAGGAGAGGGTACACCTGCAGATAGAGCAAAAGCAGCAAGTGTTCTAATGGCATTAGTAGTAGCACCAGAAATATATTTTTATTACTTAAATAAAGATAACAAAGAATATCAAGCATTGCCAGATCATGTTAAACAATTAAATCATGTAGTACCTATGGGATTTGAAAAGTTAGATGAAAGAGGTAACCCAATAGCTAGAGATTTTTTTACAATGCCTAAGCCGTATGACTTTGGTATATTTGGGAATATTGCACATGCATTAGTAAAAGGTATAGATGAAAATAGTACTAACATAGGGGCTAAGTATTTAGCACAATCATTATCCCTATTAGTACCTGTTAATTTTATTGGTCCAGTACCTATAGTTAATACAGCAATGGAACCTTTATTAGAATTATTAATGAACCAAGATGCATTTACAGGAAATAGTGTAAGAAAATACTATGACTCGGTTAAAATAAATGATCTTAGATTAAAGGGTGGTACTAAAGAAATATCAGTACAGATATCTAACTTAACTAAATTTTTAAAAGAGTCTGTAATTCCAGGCTCAGATGATAAAGTTATACAGGGTATGGATCCTATTACAATTGATTTTTTACTTAATGCTTATGCAGTAGGTATACTTAGTTATGGTGTAGATCTAATGGAAATAGGTGCCAACACTTTAGGTGGAGATGAAAAATTTGGGGAAAGACCAACATTAAGATCAGGAGATGTTAACATTTGGAAAGACCCTATGAGTATATTTAAAAATGTATTTACAGTAAAGACTCCTTTAAAAAGTACAAAGTATTATCAAATATATAATGAAATAAAAAGAGAAGCTAAATTAAAAACTTCTATAGATTTTTCAAAATTAAAACCAGAAGATGGTATAAGAGTCTGGACTAACATAGAAGATGGTGTTAGAAAAAGAATGAAAGATGGCAAATCTGCTATACCTAAAGAAGTAAGTATATGGCAAATGGTAAATGCAAGCTTTTTAACTACTACTGATAAAAAATTAAAAGAGCTTAATACACATATTAATAATATACCTTTTTTTAAACTTGGGGATCAAGCAGCAGCTAATGGTATGTCAGAGGGAGATTACAAAAGAATGCAGATTGAAAAAAATATACAATTAAGAAATGATTTATTAGAATCGGTAATTAATAAACTTGCTGATATGGATGTAGATTATATATTTGAAAATATAATTGGTGGAAAAACTTATGTTAGTCCTAACCAAAGGGACAAAAACTAATGCCTAAAAAATCAGCAACAGAAGTTAAAATAGATTTCTTAGTAAGAGAAATAAAAGAACTTAGAAATGAAACTAAATGTTTAAGAGCTGATATTAATAAAGGCAAAGGTGCTATATGGGTACTCATCATGATTGCAAGTGCGTTAGGTGGTGCTTATAATTTTTTTAATAACTAAGATATAAGGAGATAAGATGATACAAACAATAAAAGAAAGACTAGAAGGATTATGGATTAGCCACAGTCACTGCGTTATTAGTGCAGCTGTAGGTTTTATTATAGGAGCAATAGTATTATAATATGTCAATTGATAAAAAAGAAAAAAAGATTTTAAAGAAACATAAGATACATCATACTGTAAAGCATATGAATATGATGAAAGATAAGATGAAGAAAGGTGTTTCATTTACTAAAGCACATAGCAAAGCACAGAGAAAGGTAGGAACGTAATGTGGTTTGGTGCAATTAAATTAGCTTTAAATGCTGGAACTCATATATATAAAAAGCGTCAAGAGACTAAAATGTTTATGGCTGACGCTCAAGCCACGCAGGCTGCGAAGATGGCTACTGGTGAAATGGCGTACCAAGGTAAACTCCTAGAGTCTAGAGATACAGATTATAAGGATGAAGTTGTTCTTGCTATTTTGACACTGCCCATAATTGTCCTTGCATATGGGGTGTGGTCAGACGATCCTCAAGCTATGGAAAAAATAAAAGTATTCTTTGAGCATTTCCAAGCGTTACCTTCATGGTTTACCAACCTATGGATTTTAGTTTGTGCTAGTATATTTGGTATAAAAGGTACACAAATATTTAGAGGTGCTAAAAAATGATAAGACATACACTACTATTTATAAATCATTACTCTAGTAAATTTAGTGTATGGTCATGGCAAAAGCTATGGGGAAATAAACAAACAGGTTACGGATATAAAAAGTAATACATGGAATATTTATTAGCCTTGTGGCTATGCAGTACTGTTCCTGGAAATGATTGTACACAAATACAGACAGGAATAAAAGAATTTAAAGACCATTACGAGTGTTCAATATACGGTTACAGATCTTCAGCACTTATTATGGAAGATCTAGATAGAAAATTTGTTAACAAATACGGTGCACATACACAGTTTACATGCACTCCACAAGAAGTTAAACAAGAAGTTTAAAATGATAGAGGTAAATAAAATGAATTATTATTTTACAGGTATACTAGTTATACTAATGTTAGGACTTGCATTATTTGCTAGACCTGCATACAGTGGATCAACACAAAGTAATACTAGTGGAAGTAATACTGCTATTGAAGGTGGGTACACTGGAGGTGCAACTACTTACGAATCAGGAAGTACATCTACAACTACAAGTACAAACAGTTCTACATCTAATATAAAATCGGCTCCCCCAACAGCATCAGCACCCTCATATAATTCTATGACACAAGATGTATGTAGCACAGGTGCATCTTTAGGTGTACAAACATTTGGCTTAGGTATCAGTGGCGGAAAACATTTTATAGATAAAAATTGTGAGAGACTAAAGCTATCAAGAATACTTAATGACTTTGGCATGAGAGTAGCAGCCGTTGCAATACTTTGCCAAGATGAAAGAGTCTTTGAAGCAATGATACAAGCAGGTACTGTCTGTCCTATTGATGGAAAAATTGGTACAGAAGCTATGGCTTTATGGTCTAAATACGAGCATGAAAGACCAGACTACAGTGTCTATGTTAAACGTATGACAGCTAGAGAAAAAGAAGAAAAAAGAGTAGAAAAAATTAAACTTAAAGAAGAAAAAAGATTAGAAAGAATTAGACTTAAGAAAGAAACTAATATGACAAAAGAATTAGATAAGATGGATAAGAAAATTAAAATAGAAAAAATAAATGCTAGATAAATTTTTATATAAATTTTTTGGTGCTGTTGATAATTTGTTTGAACGTATAAATAACTTTTTATTTGCACCTCGTTGTAAATGTAAAAAGAAAAAATGAACATTGCAAAGCTACTTAAAAAGAATTTTGTAATGATACCTGTAGTTATATCTATTTTGGTAGGTTCATTTACTGGTGTTAGGTACATTGTTTCTTTAACTGAAACTATTAATAAAAATAAAAGTGAAATTTTAATAATTAACGATACTCATTTAAAAAATCAAATTGGATACATAGCTAGGATACAAGAAAATCAAAGTCATTTACTATTAAATATAGAAACTAATAAAGGTAATACCATTGTTACAAATGATAAACTTAAAAGAATGGAAGAAAAAATAAAACAAATGGAAAACGATTTTAAAAGTTTTTTAATTATGCGAGCTACTTTACTAGGAGAAGATAGATAATGAAAATATCAGAAAACACATCAGTAAGTATGCCGATGAAAAACATGTTAATGATTATTGCTGGCGTAATTTCAGGAGTGCTGGCATACACAGAGATTACAGCTAGACTAACTAGCTTAGAGACATCTAGAGAATTATTCCAAGCTGATCTACTTAAAAAAAGTGAGCAGTTACCAACCGATCAGGAACAGTTTATGTTGATAGAAGATTTATATAAATCGACAGAAAAATTAGAGATAACTCAAGAACAGAATATGACTAACAAAGTTAACATACAATTTCTAAACAAACAATTAGAAAAAGCATTAATTGATGTTGAGAAATTAAAAGATAAAGTTAGAAAAAATGGTAACGGAGATCACTGATGATTGAAGTAGTAGTTGCATTACTAATGATTGTCAATGGAGAAATTAAGGAACACAGAATACAAGACTCTATGTCTACTTGTTTAAAAGCTAAACGTGTTGCAATGAGATCAGGTACAAGTCGTATAGACTACCAATGTATAAAATCAAAAGCAGAGACAGAAATTTACATGGGTGAAAAATCAATTGTTAAATTAATATTAAAATGAAATGGATAGTATACTTAACATTAGGTGCTTTACTTTATTATAGTCTAAGTGTATTCTCTAGTTCAGTAGGATTAGCAGATGAAAATGACACAGCTTTTAGTACAAACATATTACCTAATGCTGGAACAACTACATCAAGTAGAAGTAATTCTAATTTAGATGGTGTACAATCTGGATCTACTGGTACATTAGCTAATGGCAGTACACATAATGGTTTTACTATTACTTGTGAAACACAGATATCTAATGCGTGTGGTAGAGCTTTTAACGACGAGCTAGAAGCATCACATGATATGACAGTTACAGCAACTGGTTCATTAGTAGGGATAGAAGGTAATAGCAGACCAGATGATGTTACTCATACTTCTACTCAGATAAAACTTAATGGTGGAATTAATTTAAGTAGCTATATTGCAGTACAAA
>Ga0308015_10001034_pt1 | contig 11804 bp, 16 predicted proteins | sample Neamet231_FD_203128 | JGI IMG/M metagenome (GOLD analysis project Ga0308015, IMG submission 203128) | Marine microbial communities from water near the shore, Antarctic Ocean - #231 | ecosystem: Environmental > Aquatic > Marine > Unclassified | place: Southern Ocean | collected 2014-07-28
TAAAGTCATCTCATTCTCCTAGGAATATACGTAAACATCATTCCATTCACTTCCCACGCAGAAGTATGGTTAGGGCCATTTACTTTCAACGCAATAGATCTAGCCGTACCTAAAGTAGTTAACTTAATAATATCTGTGATACTTGTATCCGCAGTTGCAGCCCAAACACCAGTACCACCAGTTTCATCGGAAGTATTCCACGTCGCAGTGTTCCACACAGACGTGGAACCACGACCAACCACATCAAATTGGATAAGCGTAGAAGTCGCTTTATCGTAATCTTTATAAATTTGGACATTCACAGTGCCCGAAGCTGAAGTATCCATAATGAAACGAGGCTTACCCCAACGCTTACGGACAATAGGATTTTTTCCAGACACCCAAGGAGTCGTAAAATAAGAAGTAATTGCTGTAGCAGCACTACCACTGTAGTTATCTGTATGACGTTGCTGCTCAACCTTAACTACGCGACCAATGTTGGCAGCAGAGCTACAAGCCGCAAGAAAAATAGGTGCTTGCCCAGGAGGAGTATGAACATGCAACGGGTCAGCATCGATATCGTTCATAACGAACGATCCTTGCTGACCTAACGTAGGATCATACACAAGACAACGACGCACAATAGCCCCGCCATCTTCAGTCCAATCTAAAGAAATGTATAGACGGTTACGGAACCAAGCCAACTGAGGAGCAGAGTTAAAACGGATACGGTTATCTTCTAAAGCAGGCATTATCTTATCGAAAAGATAAACAAAACTTTCGCCATTGTAAGCGTACAAACCTTGCTCGTCATGCCAAAAGAAAACTCCATAAGGAGTAGCCACAGGCGAAGACAAAGCGACACTACCAATTTCACGGCTTAACGTAACCAAAGAAAAAGTTTCAGAACTATCACCGTACATAGCGTGAACGCTATGAGACTTAAAAACAAGAAGACGATCAGCTAAAGGGACAAGACCAGTAATAACATCGCCATGCTCTCCAACATCAATATCAACCCAGTCCGTGTTAACCCAAGACTCAGGATCATTAAGTTTCGACCAACGAATTCTCGAGTTGTATGCTGTGCCACCTTCAACAATCTTTCCAGTCCACATGAAGTTATTCCAAACAGTCACATACTGGGCAGAAGGAAAATTGCCAGCAGAACCATCAAGATTTGTACCTAAATTAGTTCCGCTCAAACCAGCAGTAACTTTAAAAGAAGTATCAGTATTGCCAGAAACACCATAGAAAAGGTTATTCATAGTAACGCCGTACAAACGGCTATTACTAGTACGTGCTGTCTGCCCAGTGATAGGTAACCAAGTGGCAGTAGCATCGTAAACGTTTGTTTGGATTACAGACGTACCATAATTAGCTATAACAACTTTCAATCCAGCATCAGTATAGAAAGAAGCCATACCTTGAATATCGTTTGCTTGAGCATTATTAGGGTCAATAGCAGTAACACCTTTACGCAAACGAACCCCTCCACGAGGGTCAACGTCTACGTTCAACAAATCTGGTGACTCGTTAGAAGCAAGATTGAACTGATCAGTCCTAAAATTAAGACCACCAGAAAAACTTTCTAAAGCTTCAAGCTTAAACCCTCGTTTAGCCACTCTTACTCCCAGCTATAACGAAGACGGCCAGCCATAAGGTTCTGTGCGCTCCAACGCGACAGTCTATTATTATTTAAAATTAGTGGTTGAGGAGCAGGAGAGTCTAGATATCTTCCTCGAAGATTATCTAACTCACGAGCAAACAAATTATAGTAAGTAGAACCCATTTCTAGATCTTCTTGCTGCTCGTACGCTCTAGCAAGACCGTACGTAGCAATAACAATATGAAAAGGCTCAGGAAAATCTGGAGGCGCATTACCGTCTGCAGTACCAGCACCCCACGCACCAGGGTTTTTGTATCCCCTTACATAAATTGTGTCACCTGCGCTTGGAATAGGATACAAACGTACAGTCTCTCCCCAGTAACTCCAGAAAGCAGAGTTTCCGCTACCCGTAAGATTAACTGGGTACGCAATATCTCCATCGTCGATACCAACGTAAGAGATTACTTGATTGTCTCTTCTTAACGATTGAATCTCACGTAAACCATTAGTTACGGTAGCGCCCACAGCAGCTAACGTATAATCTTGTTGTGCTGCAACTGTTACAAAGGTTCCTGTAGTTTCATACCAAGGCCAACGCTTTTCGCTGTAAACCATTTGGTCATAACCTTCTCCCAAAAACCTGTTCAGCACGTCATCAGAAATGTCACCAGAATCGATTTCTACAACGCTTCTTATATAAGCGCGCATTTCCTGAATCTGCACTATTACTCCTTATGGAACGTACAAAAACTTTCCCCTTCGGCAGGGCGAGCTTTGCAGGGGCTACCAGATTTCGTTATCGATAAACAACTAGCTACATCAGGTTGAATCTCTTCATAAAGTTGTTCAACTTGTCTAACGCTACGACTTCCATGTTGGGAAGTCCTATTAGGGACTAGCTTCCCTGAAACACCAGGATCGCCAGCTAACCTTGAACCTTTTGAGTAACTTATTTGATGGTTAGAATTTCCATGTCCTCTATTTACCATTGATCCTCAAAAAGTTTGACATAGCGGGGGGCCGAAGCCCCCCACTTCGTCATGTCGGGGTTACAGCGCTGAAAGCTTTCCTTGACGTGAACGGTTTGAACATGTCAACTGTCCGTATGCAAGGATCTGTGAGAACACTGCATCTTGGTTAGTTGGGCGTACAAACGGAGTTGGTTTGAACCATACATCGCTATGACGTACAAGCTGTATGTATTTCGTATTCAAGAAATACATTTCTTGTGAATCAGCAGCAACTATGCCAGTAGAAAGTTGTGGATCAAACGTTATTGGTGCGCCTTTAAACAGTAGGTTTTGGAAACCTGCGTCAGCCATGTCTGTATCGGTGTAACGCATTTGTCCTGTTAACAAGCTTTCATACTTTTCGTATGCTTGCTGCGAAGTAATAATGATTGTTGGCTGGTCATTACCAACTGAACAGTTATTATAAACTGTAGCCATTAAAGCAGCAGTTAAGTTGTCAATGTTTCCGCCAGCGCCTGCATTAGTAGGCGTTGCTGTATGCTGCGACTTCCACCAAGTGTTAGTAGCAGGAGAAATTCCGCCAAGAGCATCGGTCGCAGCAGCGCCATGACGAACAATGTTCTTAAGACCATTCCAACGAGTAGCGTGAATGCCACCAGCAACAGGACCATCTTGATAGAACATAGCGTTCATGTTCTCAATAATTGTTTCTTGAGTCTGGAAGATTTTACCTTCGAGAAGATCAATTATTTGTGCTTCACCATTGTTCTGGGCTTCTTCAAGACCATTAATGGTTACAGTCGCTGCGTACTGACCCCACGTATACTCTGCCGCACTCATACCTGCCGAAGCATTAGTAGAAATTGCTTCACTACCTGAGTAGTGATCAGCAGTGGTGTTGCCTGCGTAGATTACTGGAACGATAATCTTTGCGCCACCACTAATGGTTCTCATGGTTTGACCGTTAGTCAAAGCATAAAACAGTGGTCTGGCAGAGAAAATATTGTCGGTTAATTTTGGAATGTAGTTGTTGAGAGTCGTAGTTAGAATCTCATCAAAGTTTGGGTTACCCGCCATGCGAGCCTCCTAAAAGGTTAAGTGCTTAATTGTTTTTTTGCCATAGCGAACGCTTCCCTAATAGTTCCTGCTTTACCTTCTGGTGCTGGTTTCGTTCCCGTTTGGGTTGACGATCCTGTAGACACTATGGAAGCATCACGCTTTTTAGAAGTAATATCTTTTTCTTGCTGAAGTTTGTCCGCTGTCGATTTAACATCGTTAAATCTCCAATGGGCATAAGCCGCATCAAGATTAGAAATATTGTTTTTTAAAGCATGATTTAAAAACTCACGACGATCAAAATCTCCGTGTTGTTCTTGCAGTTGTACTACTTGGCGTTCTATGACTTGTTGACGTTGCGATGCCTCTTGCGCCTCAATCTTTTTTTCAAGAACTGCAATCTTTTGTTCTGTTGGGTCTAACTCTTCCCAATCTGTGGAGTCTGCAACATTAGCAGGTGCTCCAACGTTAAAAGATTTTGCAAGTATTTGAAGTGTCTCCTCTGGATTATTTTCCAGAGCAGCCACAATTGATTCTGCTTGCTGCAAACGATCACGTTCAGCAGATATCTCTTGTGTCTTACGGGTATAGTCCGCTTGACGTTGATATCCATTACGAAGTTCTTCGAGACTGACCTCTTGTTCTTCACCGTCTACTTTAATGACGTAAAGATCGCCTGGTTCCTCTACTACTTCAGTGTCAGTAGTTTCAAGAGTGTCCACAAACTCTGTGGATTCTATTTCTACTTCAGTTTCATCGGGCACTAGCCCCTCCTAGAAGTCTTAAATAAGTTGCTTCTATTAGGATACATAACTGTCCCACTATAATGACGATAGGTCCATGCCCATTTGACCTTGTAGCTGAGCTAAAAGCTCGGGAGGTACTCCTCCCGTAGGTGCAAAAGCACCACCTGCAGGAGGTGGCATTGGCATAGCGCCCATTTCTGGAGGCAAAGGTGCTTGTTCTGGAGGCATTTCTTCTCCAGGAGGACCTTCTTGTCCAGGTGGGCCTTGTTGTGGTGGACCTTGCTGCATCATGAATCTTTCAGGGTCTTTAATCCCAAATCCAGATTCTAATACGTGTGCAGCCAGCGCTTGTGGGTCGATAACGGTCCCCACAAGCGGGGCGACTGCATTGAGCAGGCTGACCGCTTGTTGGCGACGAATAGTTTCGTTCATAGGCTGAGTAGATCCAGCCTGAACAGTGAAATCGTATTCGCCTGTAATGTCTTCCCGAGCGTATTCGACAAACAAATCTTCGCCTCGACCAGATACTCGAGCCATTTGCTGACCAGTCATAAACTGTTGCATTAGCTGAATAACTTTACGGGCACAATCAGATATTGTTATTTCAACAATAGCTAGCTTATCTGCAGAACGAGCGTTCTGAGCATCAGCAACAATAGAAGCTTCAGTAGCTGTACGCCTAATCTCAGGCATAGCGCCACGAGCATACTCACTGATACCACTAACTGTATTTATGTCATTCTCAATAATCGTAGAATAATTGTAGATTTCAGGGCTAATAGGTGATTGTGGCATAGGAACCACAACTTCAGACAAAGGCTTATTTTCGTCAACGACAGGAACTAGACGCCCATCTTCATCAGATTCTAGAGCTTCACGACCTTCAGGCCCAAAAGATCTTTCATGGTAAAGGTACTTACGAGCGTAACGTTTCCTGTCGTTCATTAACTGTGAACGTGTCTTATCTAACTCTAATTGCAGAGACTCAATAGACTCGAGGTCACCAATAGGGTAAAACCTGTCTGGAACATCGTAGTTTCTGAGCATTACAAAAGGCTGACCATATGCGTAAGGCATATTGATAGGGTCAATCAAGAACTCTGACGCGTTTTCAGCGTAAACCGCTAAAGTATTGTTTGTAATATCGTAGTACTCCCAGATAACTACTTGATCTGCAACGAATTCGTTACGCATGTAGTCTCTGTCAGTCAAGTCACCTCTGTATCCGTTATCCGCAGATAAACGTTTACGTGCAGCAGGCTTAAATCTTTTATCGTTTTGTGCTTCTTCTAATGGAAGCACAATTCTTTGCGCTATCCATTTAGCGTCTTCCATATGGGTAGCTGCAGGATCAACAAATATGTCGAAAGGAGAAATCCTTTCTAAAAACGGTTGATCTTCAACAATTCTGCTCAAAGAAGAAGGAATGTTAGCCATAATCTCTTCATCAGTTAGCAAATCTCCAGCTAACTCAGGAGAATCCATAGCAGCAAGATCGCTTTCAGCGATCGCTTCTTCTATAAGAACATCACGTTCATTCTCAGAAATTGATTGTTCTTGTTCAATAAACTTCCAACCGACTTTAACCCAGCCGTGACCAAAGATTAAAAAATCTTTGACAGCGGCTCTAAAAGGAGTTCTGAAATTGTGGTGTCTCCACAGATAGTTAACTACCGCTTCAACAAAAGCCGCTCGATCCACATTTTCTTGACTAGTAGCTTGCACTACTATCTTTGGATAGTTCACGGCAACAGACGGAGCGATAACGTTTATCGTTGAGAATGCTAAGTTGACAGCTATCATGTCTCTGTTTAAAGCAGTGCTAGAAGGCCAGTGCTTACCACGGTAAAGATCTACAAGTCTTCGCCAAGTAACTTCTAAGTTCTCTTCATCTCGCCAACGACGACATCTATCTATGCTTATTGAATAATCTTCAAGTAATTCTTGGCGAGTTTTGCGAGCCATTTTACCATGTCGCTTTCGCTGGGAGAGGTTCTATGTTTCTGCCAGAAGCTTTAGCTTCAGCAAAGTTTTTAGAATCTCGTTCTTTGTTTGTTAAACCTCGTTGTTCAACAGGCAAAATTGAACGAAGTCCCTGCCCATTATGCACAGACACAGACTTTAAACGTACATGACGTTCATATAACTCTTTAAGCTCCAATAGAGGTACTGCCTCACGCCTTTCTAAGACGTAGGCAGTGAAATCCTCAAATGTTGCCCCATCAGGCAGAACTGCCATTACTTGGCGTTCGACCCACCTAGTTTTGGCTGAGGCTCAGCAGGCTCAACCTGACCATTGATGCCTTTTTGATTCGCAGGAGTCATACGAGCAGTAATTTGCCCGTACCCACCAGTTTGATTAGCGTATTTAGGTGATTCAAAACGTTGTTCAGGTGAGCTATTGCCACCTGGTTCCCAAATTGGGTTAGCAGAGACACTGCCACCACGTTCCATTTTACCATTTTGGCCTTTAGCGCCGTCAACGGTTACTGTACCGTTAGTGTGACTTACCCATTTTGCCATTGTTTAGCCTTCCTTAAAAAGGTGTTCTACTTAGAAACTAGTTTGTCCCACGAATAGAGTTTTGTCCTATTATATGCTCATTATTTACACTAGGGACGTTAGTTATCATCCTAGCGAACCAATCAACAGTCCAATAGTCATTAACTTCTGTTTTATATTCAGGTTCATGAGCATATTTTCTCATTTGGTTAGCCAAAGCTAACGACATTACCCGATCATCATAGGGAGAACCAGACATTCCGCCACGTTCGTTACGTACAAAAGTACGTAACTCCGCAATTGTATGTCTATCTCGGATACAAATTTCGTTATTTCTTAATGCAGAACTTAAATCATCTATCATCAAAGGTTTCGAAGTACGAGTTGTTTTCCAACCGTATTCTTGTCCCACCCTGTTGTTAACATTATTGAGTTGACGTTTCCTAAACATGTTTGGGTAACCCAAATGACGTAACTCTGTGATCGTAGTCAACCCGTGGTTATTTGATTCAACACAACACAGAGCATTGTTGTACCAAGTACCTACAGCCATAACTTCTTCAGCTAAAAGATCGGGCGCTATATGGCCGTGCCATATTGCTGCTTGATCACCTGTACCAACGTTTAAAACTTGGATAACGCTGTAATCTCCGTGACCCAAACCCTCTGCTGTATCCACACCTATCACATAACCTGAGCGTTCATTTGGTCTTTCCCAACACTCAAAGCTCATACTTTAAACTCTACAGTCTTTCCACGTCTATCTAGATAACCTGACTCCCCAAAGCAAACATATTTTTCCATCTCAGCTAGAATATCTAAGTCAAACACAGGGTTACCTGATTTGACGAAAGCTTCTTCAGGAGTAGTTGGATATTCTTGAGCCAACTGCCAAGGAAGCATTGATTGAACTTTTTCTTGATACCAGGCGTCGCCTCTATCTTCAGTTGCAGACCAAGGAAAAAACATTGGTTCAAACTTGTTTGAACGAGTAGTCGCCCCAACCCACAACTGATGATAAAAGTTTCCAGAACCATTAGCAGTACTTAAGCCAATGATTCTTCCTCCCACATCGACAACAGGTTCTATCGATGCCCAGGCTTCCTCCGCGTTTGGGAGGAAAGCCCATTCGTCAACCACGCAGAGTGTGGCCGATTCGCCACGGGCAGGGTCTGACGCGCTAGGCATCGACGTAATTTGTGAATTATTGTCGAATGCCATTCTTTGTTGGTGTTCGACCAATGATTTTGGTCCACGTTCTACCATCCATTTCGGTAAGTGTTGATAGCCGTACTTACTTTTTCGAAGTAAGAGTACGGCTTCCCTCTCCGTACGAGAAAGATCTATTATGTTTTGGTCAGGACGAAAATACGCCAACCAAAATTGATGAGCAGCAACTAATGTCGTCCACCCAATCTGACGAGCTTTTAAAGTTAATGAGTATCGATGGTTTGTCCAATTTGTGAGAGCTTGTTTCTGAGCGTTACGTAAAGAAAAAAGAATCCGACCATGGGCAGGGTGAGCAATACTCCAATAATGCTCCAAAAAATATTTTTCATCTTTGGCACAGCGTCTCCACTCTGCTTCTTGTTTTAATTCAGCTATCCTAGAAACCATGATTACCAATCATTACTGGTATGTCCCAGAGGCTTTAACCCCACAGCAATGCGATGAGATTTGTTCTTTGGGAGATTCTTTTGAGCAAACACCAGGTATCCACATGCCAGGTTCTTCGCCCGAAGAACAAGGAAATTATAGAAACTCTGACGTAGCTTGGTTATCGAACCAATTCTATACAGATTTACTTTCTGGTTGGATACAACAAGCCAACAAAGAAGCAAACTGGTGGTTTGACTTACAAACACCAGAAAAGATTCAGTATACCACTTATAAACTAGACGGGCACTACGACTGGCATATCGACGGACTAGCCGATAATCACGCTGCACGACAATTAATAAGTAAGACATCTGATCCCTGCCCTTTAGATCAAACTATAGACCCCAACCTTCAAGGACTTGTAAGAAAACTTTCTTTAACACTAAATTTGAGTGAACCAAAAGAACATCAAGGTGGAGTCCTGGAGATCGTACACAACAACACGTTGCATCAATTTCCTGACCCCCCAAAAGGCTCTCTTGTAGTATTCCCCAGTTGGTTTCGACACCGAATAACCCCAATAACACAAGGGATTAGAAAAAGTGCCGTGATGTGGTATAACGGCCTCCCCCTACGTTAACAACGCATATCCCTACGTAGCTCTTCCCACTTAGACCACTGTTCTTCTGACCAACCCCAGTTAATCGTATTGAATAGTTGCGAACACTGAGGGCTGTACCCCCAATTCTCAATAACAACAGTCTCTTTAACCTGATTATTGTCATCGCCACCAAAAGGCCACCACATAATCAGCGGCATAGCTGCAGCGCCAATAGCTGCTGCAATAGCAGCAAAAGATTTTATTAGACGCTTAACAGCGTCTTCCCAAACAACAGACTTATCAGCTAGATCCTCCAACGACATAAACTACCCCCACTACTTAACGCCCACCTTCATTACGGCGGCCACGATTAACACTTGAATCTTCCATCTTCATCGACCCATCAGGTTGATGAGACGCATCTTTACCAGTCACAGCTATACCCATAGCCTTAGCTTTTGCCCTGTACTTATTAGCTTCTCCCCTTTTTTTAACTTGACAAGGTTTACGATTGATCTCTTCATCTCTACGCACTTTAGCTGCAGCTTTATCAGGATTTTCTCGGTAGTACTTAGCAGTACGTCCCAAAGCCGCCCAAGGTTTCTTAGGAGGAGCCATTATTGACAACTTTCACAAACATCAGGATTCTCCAACCCACACTCCAACGGAGCATCATCATTAAACGGGTCATAACGTTCACCCATCATCTCTGTTGGCACTTCATCAAACTCTTCTTTTGTATCCATTACCAACTAAACCTCTGGTTCATGATCTCAACAGCAAAATCGCGAGGATCTTGGCTAAGAATATCTCTAAACGCATCCTTATGATGATGAATATCGTTCAACTCGTGGTGAAGCTGTTCGCCATCACGATCCAAATCGTCCCACTGTTGCTCAAGCTCTTCAACACGGTGAGTAAGTTCCACGTAAGCCCACGTCTCTATAGACTCTAACCTAGTCTCAAGACTTTTAAAATCGATACCTTCCAATGCCCGCTCAATCGAATCAAGACGATTAAGAACGACAGTAGGCTCTCCAATATCTTCCATATCTTGCTGAACTTGCTCAATATCAGTAGACAACGTATTAATCTTGTTCGATACAGCGGCGGCATTCCAAACAATGACGGCGCTCACCGAAGCCACAGTCATAATAAGCCCCAACGTAAGGCGACTAATACGCACCTGTTTAAAGTCTGTCTCAACATCACTCATCTACATTAGACCTCAAACCAGCCACAAGACCATCTAACTCAGCAGCCAACTCAGCATCACTCATAGACGACGAATCACGTTCATCATCCACAGTTATACGGCGCTTTGGAGTGAACCTCTCAATGTACTGCAAGTACAAAGACGCAGCCTTTACATCTCCACTAGCAGCCTGCTTGTATAAAGCGTTAACAACCGATTGTGTCCTCTCAGGATGGACATTAAGTTCAGACGCCCTACGGTCCCACTCACGGACAAACCTAGGATCAACCTTCCACCTACGAACAGAACGCTCATTAAGACTACGCTCATCACACCAAGCTCGCGCAGTAGAAGGCACACGCTCGTCCGATAGCAACCAGTCTAGGAAGTCTTCCCATTCTTTGGGCATGACTTTTTGTCCTGTGTCTTGGTCGGTTAACCAACCTTTTCCTCCACCATTTTGTGGCATGAGACCTCCTACAGTGATAGGTGTTTTGTCCCAGTGTATCTTAGTCCGCTTTGGGACATTCCCCATAGTATATATGGGGGGGAGATGGAGACTCACCCTCAAGGTGAGTCTCCATCTCCCCTCCTCCACCCCTATTGTATCCAATACCCACCCTTAGGATACATACCAAGAAAAAGAAAAAAGAAAAGTTTCCCCCCGTCTCTCCCCCCGCCCCCGCCAAGGTTCAAAAACCTTAACGCACTGTCCCTTGATATCTATACATACTAAAAAAATCCCCCCCCACCCCCCCAGGGGGTGCCCCCCTGCGTTGCATGAGAGTGAACTTACTAAACGTTCGTTAAGCTACTGAACGTTCGTTAAGCTGGCCGCCCACTTACTAAACGTTTATTAAGCTAGAGGCTAGGTCGTGGTCATCCCTAACCCATCTTCTCGCTTCTGTGTCGTGTGAGACTGGACTATTTCCACACTATTTTAAATACCCTGAGAATTGTTTGAGAAACTTGCCACTTATAATTGACTGTCCATGGCATATGGACTAACTTATTTCTAGAGGCAATCACGCCTCACACAATGGGAGAATATGACAATGGACAACACAGCCAAGATAGTAAAAGCAATATGTGAATATGAAGCAGCAGCAGACAAGAAACTACTAGCACAGTGTGTCAAGCTAGCTAAACTCTGGAACGCTCACAGTGACCGCACTAGAGCAGCAGGAACCGCCATGGCTGCGCAGGTAAGCAAGATAAGAGGCAACAAGGGTACGCTAGGGTATGACGCTTTTAAAGCTAGGATTACAGCAGGCAATTGGGTAATCACTGGAGGCTTCACAGATGAACAAGTTCTAAGCGCTAACTGGACCATCACACAGATGCAAAAGTGCCTTAAAATTGAATCTCTGAAGGAAGCCAACGAAGCAGGTAACCCAATCAAGTGGGAAGACATCGAAGCTAGAGGCGCTTTCATTAGGCCAGTAGTTGAAGCTCCTACCACTAAACACGCTCCGCTTTCCAAGGGTGCTGCAGCGGTTATGGCTGCTCACAAGTCACCTATCGGCGCTTCGATCTTGCAAGAGAT
>Ga0308015_10001039_pt1 | contig 11789 bp, 10 predicted proteins | sample Neamet231_FD_203128 | JGI IMG/M metagenome (GOLD analysis project Ga0308015, IMG submission 203128) | Marine microbial communities from water near the shore, Antarctic Ocean - #231 | ecosystem: Environmental > Aquatic > Marine > Unclassified | place: Southern Ocean | collected 2014-07-28
CCGGTTGACCCAAAGACCTTCGACCTGACAAATCTGCGACATTCCTTCGCATAAATATTCAATACGGTGCGATAATCCGAAAAGCCATAGGTGCCAACCCATCAGTGCGAACCACCCACTTTTTTTGTAATCAAACCCGACCAGCGCTCATCAAAAACCTCAAAAAACTCAATATAGTAAATCCAGTTCGCCAGATTGAATAAGAATGCGAGAGGGACTTCCAACGCATCAGTCATCACAGCTATCCACCATGGACCAACCCAATTACCGACCTTCCATAAGCCACAGTTTAGAAAATCTAGATGCGGTGCGCGCAGGCAAGCCACCCCCACGGGCCAGGGTAGTGGTAGGCAATTATAATGGTCAATATTAGGCACAACGCAAACCGCAACACGCGCGCTAACTGGCCGAACTGACCATGACATGTGGGTTATGGGTTGATGTAGCACCCGCTGCCAGGTCATAATGAACACCTTATGTAAGGAGACAAGCCATGGGCTATCAAGCGGATCTTGCACTGAGAGGGGGCGTGGCTTTTCTCCCTGGATTGGGCCTGCAACAGGCTGACGTCTTGATAACAGACGGCAAGATTTCTGGGATTTCTGCCCCCAATGGCGGGGATGCGCAGGAAAGTATCGACGTGACCGGACTGACAATACTGCCCGGAGCAATAGATGCACATATCCATCTGGGGCACGGCATGGACATCGCCCGTCCCCGTGAGCCTGGAGACGCCAAAAGCGAAACTGGGGCAGCGGCCATTGGTGGCGTAACAACTATCATCTCTTATGTAATGAGCCCTGATCCTTACAGTGCTGTCTTCGATGAGCTTTGCAAGATTACGCAGGCCGGAGCACGAGTCGATTTCAGTTTTCACTTCGTGATTGCAACCGAAGAACAACTGGCTGAACTGCCCGCCCTGATCAAACGCGGTGCACCTAGTGCAAAGCTTTTCATGAATATTCGCGGTGATGAAGGCCAACGCCTTGGGCTGCCCGGCACGGATGATGGATTTCTTTTTCGGTTGTTGGAGGTCTTGGCTGCTAACGAAGGTCTGCTTTGCCCTCATCCTGAAAATATTGAGGTTGCTAGGGTTCTGCGCGAACGTGTCCTCGCAGCTGATCCTGACGGCAAGGGCGGCTTGGCGACGTGGAACGCCACCCGCCCGCCATTTGTCGAGGCAGATGCACTGTCGCGCGCTACTTATTTTGCACGCATTACTGGTACTCCAGTGCATGCAGTCCATACCTCTTCTGGCGAAGCCCTGAATGCTGCGTTGCGGCAGCGTGCCGGGGGTTCTGAGGTCAGCATCGAAACTTGCTTGCACTATCTGACCCATGACACCACCAGTGCCATTGGATTTATTGGCAAGGTCAATCCACCACTGCGCGCGCCTGCGGATCGCGAGGCGCTTTGGGCCGCGATCGCGCGTGGAGATATTGATACGATTGCTACTGATCACATTCACCGCCCCATCGCGTGTAAAGATGGGGGTATCTGGAAGGCGCAACCTGGCTTCCCAGGGCTTGATGCGTTTCTGCCCGCCCTGTTGACCTACGGATACGATCAGCGTGGACTGCCGCTGGAAAAGCTCATTCCCCTCGTCAGTGAGAACCCCGCTCGGAGAATGGGCCTTAACAACAAGGGAACGCTTTGTCCCGGTGCAGATGCCGATATTGCTGTAGTCGACTTGAACGCTGACTGGGTGGTCGGCAAAGAAAATCTTGGCACTGGCGCAGGGTATTCCATCTACGAGGGCGAACGGATGAGTGCGCGCGTCGTTCATAGTCTGTCGCGCGGCTGTTTTGCATTGCGCGATGGCACGTTGCAAAGTGACGCCGTGGGTCAGGGACGATTTGTTGCGCGTAAATTGGGTTAAAGAAATTTTAGGCAAGTCTCCCCCGTATCGCATAAAGCCTTCCAGAATAACACGCGTCATCAGTCATGACGTGAGCGTCTCCAGTTGCGCTGATCCCAATCCCTACCTCTTGGTCAATCTCGAACCGAGCGGCAAACCAAGCAGCGACATCTGTTGCTGACAATGGGGTGAAAGGTCCCTGATTTGGCACCTGCGCCTTTGACTCTTCAGCCTTCCATAACTTGCCATAAGCAGAGTTTGCGTTGCGTACGCTCGCCAGTACTGACCCACCCGGCACCAAAACACGGACAACCTCATCCAGTAAAGCCGTAGGGTTAGGCACATGTTCCAACATCTGTGGCAGTATCACCAAATCCATTGAAGCATCAGTATAGGGTAGCTGACCATTGACCATCAAATCAAAATTAACCTGCGTTAAATCATGTCCTTCTCGGCTCAGTCGTTCCCTGATAAAGCTTAAGTTATTATTTGATAATTCAACTACTGATAGGTCAACATTAGATCTTAACCTGTTCAGCAAAGCTGTTGTTGAGGTACCACCCCATGGCATAATCTCGGCGACCTGTGCGCCCAGCGGCAAATCCGGCAGCAGCGCATGTTCTGCCTCCAATGCATCACCTTGTCTCCGGGAAACATAGACCCCTGCCAAGGGGGATTTAGCCCATACAGAGTAACCCCGAAAATCGGCTAACTGATCCCACGTCCAACATCTTGGATCCCATAGAGCAAAAGGGTTGGAATCATTTCGGATTTCCCAGAATGGATAGGCCACAGCTTCCTTCACCGGGTAAATACTGGCCTCGGGCCGTTCGAATCGTTCCCATGAAAAGATCTCATTTACTGATCTGCGCGGAGCTTTAATTTTAGGCGCCGTAACTTTTGCCCTTCCTATTGCAAGTGCGCCAATCACATCAAATGTTTGCGGTAGTTCCAGCATCTCACGAAGGGCAATCTGATCGCCAATACCTGCATTCCAAATGCATTGGAAACCACGCAAATGGGCAGAAAGCATCATATGGTAACAGGCTCCAGCAACAGACTGCACGATAGACAAATTCCCATGCGTCCAACCCTTTTGAAAACACAAATAAATCAACGCTGAGCATTCAGAAAAATGATGATTTCCACCAGAAATATCTCGTGCACGCAGCTTTTGAGCTGGGTCTGCAACAACAATAAAATGCCAATTCTGCTGGTTGCAAGATGAGGGAGCCTCAACGCCATCACACAAAATATCTTCCAGAGTTTCAGGAGAGATCAAGCTACTATCAAATTCTCTGCAAGACGACCGGCTCGCTAATTTATCAAGGATTTCCCGAACCTCTTCAGTAGAGGTTTTTGATTGGGTCGAACCGGCATCTCCTCGCAAGCTACTCACAAATAAATCCTTTAAAAAGATGCCACCGTTGACAAGTGTTCGCCAACTTTGCAAAACTGTCAACAGTTGACCGATTGGGAGTATACTTATTCTTTCGTTTGGAAGACAAATGCTTCTAAACTATGATATTCGTCACAAGACGAAGCTCATAGTAAACGATACAAGCGACCCACTGCCCCTAAACTGGGACACTGGCAACCATAAACCGACCGCTCGAATGGGCGGCATTTCATCTGGGAGATGTTCATGTTTAATCGTATCACCGGCATCGTCGTAGCAGCGGTCTTTGCCGCTGGCGCCGCGAGTGCAGACAACGTGACCCTACGTTGGGGTCACTATTTAGGCGATTCACCCTTCGTCCAAGCAGAAAAAGATTTTGCCTCCACCGTAACAGAACGCACCGAAGGTCGTGTTAACATAGAAATTACCTTTGCCGGCGGCCTCGGTGGTGGTGGCGAAGTGATGACCCTCGCAGGTCGCGGCGCCATTGATATGGCCTCTGTCGTTCCTGGCTATTACACAGACCAGCTGTTGTTCTGGCGCGCTTATCAGATCCCTTTCGTATTTAATTCACCACGCCAAGCTATGGATATCTCAGCCGCTGCTTTCAAGGATATCCCATACTTTCGTGACGAACTTTCCAAGTTTGGCCTCAAGTTTCTATTTCACCAACCACTTGGGTCTTACTATCTAACGGGTAAAGATGATTCTTGCCTCACAGTTGAAGGTCTTTCAGGCAAGAAAATTCGTTCTTTCGGCGCTGATATTCCTAAAGCACACGAAGCTGTTGGCGCAGTTCCTGTGTCGGTTGGTGTTGGCGATGTCTATGAGGCGCTGCAACGTGGCTCCTTAGATTACTCTTTCCTCAACCGCGGTAATATTCTTTCCAACCGTCTGTATGAACCTGGTCCGATAAGCTGTGGTCCAGTTATGTCCATCTCTGGCCACTTGGTCGTCATAAATGAAGACATGTGGAATGGTATTTCAGCCGGCGATCAGGCGATCATGTTGGAAGAAGCTACTATAGCGGGCAAAACCTATATGGATAACATCGAAAAAGCAGAAGAAGCTGCCGGTGTAGCAATCGTTGAAGCAGGTGGTCAAATCATCGAATTTCCAGCTTCCGAACTAGCCAAATGGAAAGCCGCAGCGCCTGACCTCTTGGGCGATTGGGTTGTAAATATGGACGGACGAGGCATGGGAGATCAAGCCAGAGAAGTGCAAGACTACTGGCTCAATATCATCAATAAATAAAACTATGGCGACGTGCGATATCGCGCGTCGCCACTCTTTGACCGCAGGTACTCCGTGAAATTTCTCTCCCACATTGTAGAACGTCTTGCACTAGCTGTACTTCTGGTCGGCGGCCTTGGTATGTTAATGTCAATGTTTCTTGGCGTTGCAGATATTGTCGGCACCCAAATTTTGCTGATTCCTGTTCCAGGCCCACGAGAACTCACAGAAAGCACGATGGTTTTAATAGTATTTGGTGCCCTTGCGTATGCACAGATACGGCGCGCGCACATCCGGGTCGAACTGGTCTATTTTCAAATGCCTCCACGGATACGCGCTGCAATGGACGTTATCACCGATCTAGCAGCCATGACATTCTTTGGCTTGATTTTGAGCGAAGCAATTTCTGAAGCACAGTATTCCTTTCAAATCGGTGAGGCTACCGCAGGCCTGATCCGTTTCCCCCTCTGGCCCGCACGTTTTGTACTAGCGGCTGGGTGTGCCCTCGTAATCTTACAATTGGCGCTGCACCTAATCCAGGATGTAATCCGTATCAAAACTGGCGAGGGTCTTGAAAATGACCCACTCGGCGTTTTGCAGAAAGTTGAGTAGCAAGCCATGTTCGATCCAGCCACCTCCGGTGTCATTGTAGCCGGGCTTCTTGTCTTCTTTCTTACCACAGGCGTTCATATTGGTGTTGCTTTAGGCCTCAGCGGTTTTATTGGTATTTTTATTACTATCAGTGAGCGGGCGGCCATAGCACAACTTGCAACAGTACCATTTTCAACGACAAACTCGTTTACGCTCGCAGTGATCCCTCTCTTTATCCTGATGGGGTCGCTTGCAACCCAAGCCGGGCTCACAAAAGATTTGTATAAAGCAGCCTACAATTGGCTAGGCCAGATAGCCGGCGGACTCGCAATGGCAACTACCCTAGCGTCTGCGGCCTTTGGTGCAGCCTGCGGCTCTACCATTGTGAATGCGGCTGTTTTTACAAAAATGGCCATGCCAGAGATGACTAAATTTGGATATGATAAACGCCTATCAGCAGGGTGTATTGCCGCCTCTGGGACCCTAGCTTCACTGATCCCCCCCTCGATCCTGATGATTATCTATGCAGTCATCACCGAGCAATCTGTAGCACGCCTTTTGGTGGCGGGGCTTATACCTGGGCTGATGTCAGCAGCAATCTATATGGGCGGCATCTATGTGGTTGCCAAGGTGCGTCCCGACTTAGCGCCCATACCAGACGTAGTTATCACGCGGCGAGAAAAATGGGAATCTCTCAAGGGCGTCTGGGGGATCACGTTTTTATTTATCCTCGTGATTGGCGGAATCTATCTAGGCTTTTTTGTTCCGACCTACGCTGGAGCAGTAGGTGCTTTTGGCGCATTTCTGATAGTCGCCGCCAAACGTAAGATGAATGTGAAAGTTTTAGTCGATACCTTTAAAGACGCTGGGATAACGACATCAACGATCTTTATCATTGTTATTGGTGGGATTATCTTCGCGCGGTTTCTTACCTACACTGGGCTTGTTGGGGACATTTCTGATTGGATGCTCGCACTTGAGCTATCACCCATCGCTTACCTGCTTGGTTTTGCACTTCTGTACCTTATACTAGGAATGCTGATCGATCCTATAGCCATCATGGTCATGACGCTGCCTGTGATGTTCCCAATAATGACCAGCGTTGGTTATGATCCTATTTGGTTAGGCGTCATCGCAATTAAGCTTGCCGAAATTTCTTTGATTACTCCGCCTGTAGGCCTAAATGTCTATGTTGTGCGATCAGCCTCACCTGTTCCCTTACGACTCGAAGAGGTGTTTGCTGGAGTAACGCCATTCCTGATCATGGACCTGTTCACGCTGGGCACGCTGATCGCTTTCCCCTCAATCGTACTGTTCCTGCCAAACCTGATGAATTAGAAGCGCAAAAGAGCAGTAAGTTCTCCTATTTCGCCCATGTCATGAATGCCGAGTATCATACCCTCGAGACTTCTAACCCGCTCAGGAGAGAATTTACGGCCTGCGTTAGCTGCAAATTTGGTACAAATATCCTCAATCATCAGAGGCCGGTCTGGAGCACCATGCACCTGATTGATCAGCGCACTCATTTGACCCAAAGGCGTTTCAACATTAATCTGGGCTGCAAAGCGGTCAGGAAAACCATGTTCTTGCATAGGTTCCCATACCATCTTTCGAGCAACGGCAACAACAACAGCCCTTGGGGCACTCTCAAAGCTCGCAATATCAACATGCCCGTCTACCAGTAACAACGCCATACAATAAGCAAGGCCCCACTTACCGTCATATCCAGAAACAGGTGCCTGGCGACGGCTCCAAGGCTCACAGATCAGGGGCGCAGCGGGCTGTGGAACAAAAGCGGTAAGAGATATAACGTTGCTTGCATTTACGCCGCGTGCCATCACCTGCACAACAGCCTCCAGAAATGGATGGATATAATGGCAACAGGGATAAAGTTTGAACGCCGCTTGGGGCAACAACCACTCCTCTCCAAGTGTGGCAAGTTGGGCCTCAAGCCCCTCACTGCACCCAGCAAAAGTATTCATTATACCAAAAGTGCTTTCTAAAATTGATGATGGGCCCGTCATTCCTGCTTGCGCAAGGCGCACCGCCTCAATTCCTGTACGCGCTGCCCAGCCCGGGTTCAACGCCTTCGACATCGCACCATTTGCCAAAAACGCAAGGGTCCCAGAAGCCTGACCGCCAGCAATCCCTATGGCCGAAATGGCACGCTCCGGATTCAGCCCTACAACCTGCCCCGCAGCCGCAGCCGCTGCAATCGCACCACCGACCGAAGTCACCTGAAAACCACGTGCCTGAAAACCGCCCGGGGCCGCTAACCCAATGCGGATAGCAACCTCCCAAGTAACAATATACGCGAGTATCAAATCACGCCCCGATGCGCCCGACATTTCCGCTACAGCCAACGCCAAGGGTGCCGCGACAGCGCTACCGTGTACAACCGACGCGATATGCGTGTCGTCATATTCAAGCGCATGGATCAACGCTCCGTTAATCATCGCCGCCGCCCCAGGTTCCGCAGTTCCACCCAATAGTAAACTGGCAGATCCCGCAGACGCTGCAGCTGCCCAGCCCGCGTTATCAGCAACTGTGGAGGACGCAATCCCAATACCAAGTGCATCAAGAAAGTGCAGATGCGCCGCGTCGAGCACTTGGCTTGGGACGCCCTCTTTCAAAGTGCGCGCCGCAAATTCGGCAATCCGCTGAGCGCCCGTCATACCTTCGCTCTGATTTCTTCCATGGCGACTATTCCCGCTTTGCGTCCCAATACAAGTGCTGTGATCAATCCGTTGCCAGAGGCATAACCAAGCGCCCCATCACGCCCACTAATCCCGGCCGCCGCACCACCTCCAGCAAAAAGGTTGTCAATAACACCGCCACTTACCTTCCGGACCCGCGCCTTATTATCGACGAGCAAACCACCCTGTGTGTGGAACAATCCTGGTTTGACCTTAACTGCCGCAAAAGGCGCTTGAAGCGGAGCCATGGCAAAAGCTGTTCGTCCAAAACGGTCTTTGCAGTCTCCTTTTGCAGCTGCATTATAAGCCAATATCGCTTGCTCTAAACCAACTCGGTTCAAACCAACCACCTCTGCCAACGCCGCTGGGGTATCAGCCCATTTTACAGCCCCCATCGCAGACATTTCCGCGTATTCATCTTCGGCCTGTGCCACACCGTGAATGCGCATATCATAAATAGCCCAGGCAAATGAACCCTGCGCCATCACATGTGATGCAAACCCCGAATACCCCAAATCTTCATTACCAAACCTTTCACCTGTTTCACTGACTAAGACGCCGCCTTTTTCAAGGATTGTCCAAGACAATAATTGGCCTTGCGGGTAGGCTACTGCCGCATAGCCTTGATACGAACCCATGTTCCCCAAAGCTGCGCCAAGCGCCAGCCCCCAACGGACTGCATCGCCTGTGCTTCCGGGCGCACCAAAATACTCTGCGGCCGCGATCTCTGGGCAATGTTCTGCTACTAGTGCAGGATCAGCAGCAAAACCATTCGTTGCAAGTAACACTTTGCGTGCAGGAACCGGCTCACCTTCCACCACTGCGCCCACCACATAACCGTCTTCCACCAGTAAGTGCTTTGCCTTGTTACCCACAGCTATTGGAATATCCCTTTGAGCTACAGAACGCAGCAGATCATCGACAAGGTCCTGTCCACGCCGCGATCTTGGCGCATGCAGACGCTCTACTGAGTGGCCAATATGGCGATAAGCGGTGATCAGTTCCATCCGCGCTCCTAAATCCTCAATGAGCCATTCACAAAGCGGTCCGCACTCTGCCGCTATCATCTGGGTTAAATCATCTGCTTGGTGATGCCCAGCGATGCGGGTTAGATCCTCGACCATCCGCCTAGGACTGTCGTCAATACCCGCCTGATGCTGATACTTAGAACCTGCACCAGGAATTGATCCAGTTGAGAGCGAAGAGTTGCCCCCCGGTCTGTCACGTCCTTCAACAATGGCGACAGTTCCGCCCGCATCATGGGCAGAAATTGCACCCGCTAGCCCACAAGCCCCGGCCCCAATTATCAACAAATCAAGCGTCTCACTCATAGCGCAGTCATTTCGCACACGATATCGTTCCAAGGCCGCACTAGCACGTTCACATCTAGGTCTAGCAACGCATCTATGACTACCCCCATTCCTGGATAAGGATCATCAACGATACCATGAACTTTGGCACAAATTTCATCTGGCGTGAATGGTAGGTCCGGGCCCCCGCGCGCACTCATGACCTCCTCAGACAGTGTAGAGCCATCATCCAGCGTCCAAATCACCCGCGTGGGCCTATCGTTAGGCCAGTCCGGTAGTGGCGTGTAGAGCGCAGTACTGACCTTATGACGTAGCGCCATGATTTCTGGTACGTGCAGCGAACTCGACGAAAATGCCTCCGCACCTCCGCCACCGTGAACTGCCGCCGTAGCCGCAATGTGTTGAATCGAAAACTTTGCAGCTATAGTTGTATCTGGATCAGGGTTATCCATGACCCGAGCTTTCTCATGTGTTTCCAAATGGATAGCTGCTACACGGTCAACCGAAATCTGTCCTAAAAGTTTCTGTGTTGCCTCAATAGTTGCGTGGCCATATTGGCAACATGCAAAAACTTTATGATAGCCATCCGAGATGGCCCATCCCTCACCCAGCTCACTGCCTAGTTCATCAGCATTTACAGCTGCCCCAAATGCGTCTGAGTAGACATCATGAAGCGCCGAAGGTAGGCCAGATATACCGATGGTGGCCCAATCAACTGCCCGCAATCCAGTTTGCGCAGCGACACCCGGCCACACGTTACGCACCAGCGAGCCTTTGATAGGATGAGTGTAGGGGCCTGGCAATACCATAGTTGCAGCACCTGAAATTGCACCAATTGCTATGTCTTGAGACACTCGCCGCAAGGCGCAAATAGCTGCTGCAGCTCCAACGGCGGCTAGGCTGCCATGCGGGTGCAAAACTAAATTAGGAAAGGTAAATGTCCGCGCCACTCGCGCCACAGTTTCGTATCCAATTACTAATGCACGTAGCAGGTCTTCAGTCGTATGTTCATCCGCCTCAGCTTCGGCAAGTAACGCCGGCAAGCAATAGACACCAGCATGGCAGATCACGCGACGGTAGCCCTCGTCCAACTCAGCCCAATCACCGGCGCAGCCATTAGCCAAAGCAGCCGAATATCGATCCAACCGTTGTCCACGCGCATTGAAAACCGTTGCCTCTGGATGACCTGAGCTGCTGGCAACACCGTCGTGTAAGGCCACGACCTCAGGTTCGCCCCGCGCAGCAATCATCGCGGCCATATCATCGCATAAGACAAGTGCCGCCCGTTTTCTAACAGATTTTGGGATATCTGCCCATTCGGTTGCAGTAGTGAATGCGACTAATTGCATCAAAGCCGTTTCGATGTCTGCAGAACTCATGGCGTGCACTCCAATGTAATCAGTTTTTCAATGACTTCCGCAGACGTCATGACGTCCGCATATTTACCGTTCATATCCCACAAGTTCACCGCATGTGAGGTGGGCGCACGATCATACACGCAGTCGTCAGGCACAATAACCTTAAAATTCAGAGCAAAGGCATCTGTTACGGACGACCGGACACAGCCTGACGTTGTACACCCCGTGATAATAAGCGTGTCTACACCCAGATCAATCAAATGACTGGTTAATGGGGTTCCAAAAAATGCGCTAGGGTGTTTTTTAGGCAAGATTACATCGCCTAAAGCCGGAGCTATATCGTCAACAAACTCATAGCCCTTAGCATCAATACCCATTATTGACGGGATCTTTTGCGCTAGGCGGCCACCATCAGTCGCAGCATTCTTAGGAGCCACATGCGGATATAGTACAGGAAACCCTTTGCTACGGAATACAGCTAAAAGCGGCATAATCTTTTTCACCGCATCCCAGCCAACAGCACCACAGGAAGTCGGATATTCTTTGATAGCTTCCCAATATGGAGCCCGCTTGGTACCGACAGTGCGATACTGGACGTCTATGATCAGTAACGCAGGATGACTGCCAAACCCACCTTCACCACCAAACCCCGCCGATGCATAGCGGCGCTCTTCTTCATCCGTAATAACTCCAGTCCATGCCGACATTGCGCAACCCCCAGCCCTAAAATCTGTCAACAGTTGACGAAAACGATATGACGTTGTCAACCTTGCTACAGTTGCGTTCAGGAGAATCACTATGGAAATCCAACATCACAACCGGTACCCATTTTCTGCCCTGACTGAACGCCCGATTTATGACTGGCCAGAAGGCAAGCGTCTAGCCGTTTGCCTGTGCCATAATATCGAATGGTTCTCTTTCATGACTGGTCTTGGCAGCGATCATACACTTCCAGGTGCGCCACAGACCACGCGCAACTATGCATGGCGCGATTACGGAAACAGGGTAGGCATATGGTATTTATTTGATTTACTCGACGAACTTGGACTACCTGCCTCACATAATATTAACGCAGCCGTGTTGGAACATTGCCCCCAGATCATAAAACGTATTCAAGCTCGAGGCGATGAAGTGATCGGCCATGGGATCACCAACTCCGAACGTCAAGATATCATGGATGAGGTGGCTGAGCGCACAATGATTACTCAGACCACGGATAGTATCACGAAGCATTTTGGCGCACCACCCAAGGGCTGGCTTGGGCCTTATATAGTCCAATCTAACGTCACACTCGATCTGCTCAAGGAAGCAGGCTATTCATATGTGCTTGATTGGCCCTCCGAC
>Ga0308015_10001044_pt1 | contig 11751 bp, 6 predicted proteins | sample Neamet231_FD_203128 | JGI IMG/M metagenome (GOLD analysis project Ga0308015, IMG submission 203128) | Marine microbial communities from water near the shore, Antarctic Ocean - #231 | ecosystem: Environmental > Aquatic > Marine > Unclassified | place: Southern Ocean | collected 2014-07-28
CGTGCGCTATGTCTTGCTAGGTGAGCCTGAGGTTCAGGATCCCATCTTCGTCAGCCAGCCGATCTCCTCCTTCTTCTCGCCCGCCGGCAGCTTGCGGCGGATGAATTTCATGCGCGTGAGGCTCGGGTAGCGGCCACCCTCGGCGCTGTCGACGCGCTTGGTTACCGCCACGAGCTCGCCCGGCTGCAGAAACCCCTTGGTCGCCGATTCGATCCCGTGGTCGGCGCGATATTCGTCTTCATCCTGGAAGACTGTGTTCCGCACGACCTGATGCCACGACACCGTCGAACCCGATAGCATGCTCTTGGTGCTAGCTGCCTTGGGCTGCCGATGCGCTCGGCAGCCTGGCTTTCCGCAGATCTTGCAGTCCGGCTGCCTTGGCCGCTTTGAGCGAGCAGCTCGGCCTCCTTGAGGCGCTGAACTTTGCTACGCTCATGCTTGGGTCACCCATGGTGATGCTTGCTTGTTCCAGCACGCGCGGGTTGACCATCGTGGGCGGCGCTCGCTCGTCCGCGGCCCTCTCCGACGGAGGGACCACGATGCAGTCCTCCCCGTCCGTGACCTCGAGCTTCTGCGCGGCGCCCAGGAGCGTCGCACCCACCTCGCGCAGAGTTGCTCGGCGAGGCCGGCGGGGTCCTTGGTGGCGAGCGCGTCGCAAATGGCCTGCGTAGTCTCGAAGTCGAGGCTGCCGATGCGCTCGGCCACCTGCAGGTTGAAGTTGCTGCCGAACTTGACCTTGTCCAGCCGCACTGAGAGCGCGCGCAGGTCGTCCTCGGCCAGGCTGGAGAGACGGTTGCGCTGCTCGTGGTGCTCGTACTTCCGAAGGCTTCAGCTGGCGACTCGAGCCGATTCGGCTGCGTCGGCCCTCTCGAGCCTCGTACCGTACGCGAGCCTGGACTGCGCCTCCGGTTCAGGCTCGCTGATGGGACGGCGCGCGAAGTACTCACCGCAAGGCTCGCCAGCGTAGAGATCGGGCTGCTTGTACGCAGCGTGCTCGGCGGTGGTGCGGTCGTACTGCGCTATGCTCTGGCTGTTACGGGCAGTGTATGTGCCTGTGATGGTGCTCAGCCCTCCCCCCGTCCGAGTCTGAGACAGATCGCGACCCGAGTACTCGTAAGATCTCATCTGCCTCGTGCTTGCGACGTTTTCGGTGAGCCGCTGGTTCGCTGCCAGATCCGGCTCGGCGAGCACGCGGATGTTGACCGCGACCGCACGAGAGTTGACACGGCCGCTTGAACGGTCCGTGGTCAGACGCTCGGCGATGTCGAAGCCAGGACGAGCAGCCCGCTGTCGTTGGCCGCCTGCTTGTGCTCGTAGATGTCGGCGGAGCACAAGTGCCCGCACTTGATGAAGCCGTAGCACTGCGTCGCGTCGTACCAGCAGACCTCGCCGCTCTGGTTCGCGGCCACGATGATCTTCGCCTCCTCCAGGTCCGCGCCGCGGTACTGAGCCGCCTTGTGCTGGTTCGAGGCGAGGCCGATGCCGCCCTGGAAGGAGGCCGATGCGCCCTGGAAGCCCGCGCCGAAGGCGGCGGCAGGCGGGAAGCCTCCGGAGGTCAAGACGTTGGACTCGTTGCGCAGCTGCAGCAGAGCCATCGCTTGCTGCTGCGCCAAGACCTGCTCCATCGTCCAGACCATCGACGCGCTGGCCTGGTGGTGGATTTATCGTCCACCACCACGCGCTGGCCTCGCCGCCGACGTCCTGGCTGGAGTTCATCGCGTCGGCTTGCGAGAGCGTGGGGAGACGCGTGGGGGAGTCAGCGCGGACCGTTGCAGGCGCAAGGCGAGGGCGCAAGCGCTGTCAGGCTCAGGGCGATCAGCTGCCAAGCAGCTGGCGGGCGCTCGGCTCACGTCGAACAGCGCCTCCGGCTCAGCGGAGAACACGCCGTCGTCCGCGTCGGGCGAGGCGCACCGGTTGCCCAGCCCGAGCTCGTCGAGCTGCGCGGTCAGCACATCGCGCGGCGGCGAGGTGGCCATTGTGATACGCTCGGTGGTGCGCTTGCGTGCTTGGGGTGACAGCGAGAGCTTTGAGAGCGGCCCTGGGGAAGCTGCTCTGATCGCAACAGCACCGTTCGTGCTGTTGCCGCCGCGGGTTTTCGGTGCAACCGGCCACGATGCGTGTGGCGGTGCTGGAGGCCATGGCCGTCACCACCCGCACCGCCACGGCCCACCACGGTGTAGCAACCCAAGATGCTAAACACAAAACAACTCTTATAGCACTTACCCTTCCTTCCCTTACTGAAACCAGTAAGGGCGGCAACGCCGCAAAGGCAAACTATACTCACGCATAACGACACAATCCCATGATAATCCCTAGATAGGCCTTCGGGGGCACTCCCGCTTATTGACGCGCTTATGAAGGGATGCGTGGGTGTTTTATAGGAAGAGCACGGTTAGCACCGGTTTTGCTTTAGCCCGCGTTGCGGGGCATCTTGGGTTCACACAACGGAGCCAGCCACCGCTCTTGCCGTCGTCACCCCACTCGACGATTCAGGGGTGGAGCTTCGGAGGGAAGTCGAGGGGATGTTTAAAATCAAGTGCGTTTGGTTAATGTTGTGCGGAATTAGCGGTATGCGAGCGCTGCGCCACGACGACGTCAGGAATTAGAGGAGGGCCAAATTCCCCCGTCATCCTTCGAAGATTCAAGGAGCGGGTGTCTAGCAGGTGTTCGCGTCAAAGCAGAAGGCTGATCGCACGAACAGCCAGCGGCACAGGGCCAGCACCCTGTCCATTCACCTGGACGTACTGGTGCCCTCGGCCACGCTAGGACACTGCCAGTGGAACGGCCTGACGCGCCACGCCGGCTGCCTCCGAAAGCGCGAGGCGCCACCCCGCCCTTCTAGCACCAACTCGCGCCCTCATCGCGATGCGCGACCGGAAGCCGGTGTCGTACGCCGACATGGTGGACGACGGTGAGTCCTCGCAGTCCGACAACGAGGACGAGCGCGCGGAGGGCGCGCGCGCCCTCGCGGAGGCGGCTGAGGCGGCCGAGGAGGACGCGTTCGAGCAGGAGAACGACGACGCGCTGGGCGAGGACGAGGAGCTGGAGGACGAGCTGGCGGAACTGGGCGAGCGCAGTGGGCGCGGGCGCGACGCGGCGTACGGCGAGAGCCCGCCGGCGCGCGCCGCCGCGCGCCGGCGGGGCAAGGCGGGGAACGACGGCGCGCGAAAGACGTACGCGGAGGAGGAGGAGGAGCACGACAGCGACATGGACTCGTCGGGCGACGAGGCCGCGGAGGTTGTGCGCGAGCCGACAGCGACTGAGAAGATCCTGGCGCAGAAGGTGGCGACCCTGGCCGAGCGCAAGGTGCTGATCGCCAAGGTGCTGGGCTGGCGCAAGAGCAAGAGCGCGCCCGCCGCGTCGGCCTCGACAGCGCAAGCGGTGATGAGCTCGCCGGGCTGCGCGCCCAGCGGCATTTCCGGCGCCCCGCACCTCGGGCAGGTCGTCGCGAGCTTCCTCGGCGGCGGCGTGAACCTGTGGTTTGGCACGGTGGTGCGGCACGACCCGGAGGAGGGCGAGGACGAGGAGCAGTGGCACGTGGCCTACGAGGCGCAGCACGGCGAGGAGGGCGACGCGGAGGACCTCGACGAGACGCAGCTGCGCGCGGGGTTCAAGCTGTTCGAGCAGCAGGCCGAGCACTTCAAGCGCTCGGCCAACGTCGAGTACTTTGTGCGCTTCAAGCGCGAGGTCAAGGGCAAGCGCTCGGAGAAGTCGGCTTCGAAGCCCGCCACCGAGCTGCTGTCGTACCGCCACTGCGAGTGGGTGACGGGCGACGTGTTCATGCAGGAGTCGAAGAACGCGGCGCTGCTGAAGCGCTACCTCGACAACAAGAACGCGGACGGCGTGAACTGGGAGCGGCACGAGGCGGGCGACAGTAACATCCCGGCAGAGGGCACGGAGATCGACTGCGTGATCTCGGAGCGCCGCGCCTCGCGGCAGCAGCACAACGAGTACCTGGTGAAGTGGCGCAACTGCGACATGGACGAGGCTTCCTGGGAGCGACTCAAGTGCGCCGAGGAGATGGAGGAGTTCAGCGGCCTGGCCGACGCGGGCAACGACAATTACTCCGAAGACGAGTACGACGACGTGGCGGAGCAGATTGCCAACAAGGCCAAGAAAGCCAAGTCGAAGCTGGCGCACAAGGGCATGTCGCACAAGGAGCGCAAGCGCATGCTCGCGACAGAGAAGGCGGCCGAGAAGGCGGCCGAGGAGGAGGCCACGCAGCTGGAGCTGGGCCGGCAAGCGGCGCACTTCGACCTCGTCGACGACGAGCTCTTCAAGTCCACCGCCAAATTCCAGGTGGAGCTGTCCCGGACGTCGGAGACGCCCGCGCACGAGCTCGGGCACGACTCGATCGTGTGGGCCAAGATCCGCGGCCAGCCGTGGTGGCCGGGCCAGCTGCACGAGAGCTTGTCCAACGACTGCGTCTCGGCGGCGGGGTTCAAAGAGGAATTGTTTGCGTACTGCTTGGTGGGCTGGGGGGGACCGATGCAGGTGCACGAGCTGATCGAGGGGGAGATCGCGTTGGACGAGGCTGAAGCGGTTGCGATGATCAAAGAGTGGGTGCACGACCGGGTGTTGGTGCACTGGTTCGACGAGAACAAGAAACCGCGCATAGACTGGTGCCTCAAAGAGGAGGCGCACGCCGGAAACTTGAGCCCCAAGGTGCTGCCCTACATGAAGCACCGCGAGGAGAAAACGCCGAACAAGCGCACGCCCAAGCCGCACCTGATGCCGAAGATCAAGAAGGCGATGGTGATGGCGGAAGAGATAATCCTGGAGAACAGGGCGCTGGACCTGGCCGATATTCAGAAGACGATGGAGGCCGTGGTCCTCTCGCTGGCCGAGGGGAAGGACTACGTCAAGTCGGAAGACGAGCCCAACTCCGAAGGCCAGACCCCGGTGAAGGCCAGCCCCGGTCCGTCCAGTTTTGAGGCGGAGATGCAGGAGGGCGCCAAGTCGCCGGCCGCCTCGCCGGGCGCACCTACCAGCCGTCCGCTTGGTGCTGTCGCATCCATCGCAGAGGTGGCCGCTAAGCGGGAGGAGGCGCGCAAGATGAACCTGCGCCACTCGGAGGAGCGTGCGGAGCGAGAGCGGGTCGAGAAGGAGACCATCGCGATGTTCAACGAGGCTGAGAAGATCCAGGAGATCGAGGAAAAGCGGATTGAGGAGCTGTGGGACACGATGGCCGACCAAGACCTCGAGCGGCTCGGCGAGTACAAGCAGATGCAGGCCAAGGCCTACCGTGAGGAGATCACGCCCGAGGCGGAGCAGGGCGGCGTGATTACGCGCGGCACCTGTCTGGCGACGATCGGCGGCGAGCCGACGGAGAAGCACGCGAAGGGCGGCGGCCCCGAGTCCAAGGTGGGCTGGCGGCTGCGCACCTACCAGGTGGACGGCGTGAACTGGCTGCTGAACAAGTGGCAGTACAAGGTGAACACGATCCTCGCGGACGAGATGGGGCTGGGCAAGACCGCGCAAACCGTCAACGTTATCAAGCACCTCGTCGAGGGGCAGGGCGTCGAGGGCCCGTACCTCGTCATCGTGCCGCTCTCGACGATCGGCCACTGGGTTCGCGAGTTCGAGGAGTGGTCGAACCTCAAGGTGCTGAACTTTTCGGGCTCGCGGCAGTCGCGCGACATCATGCGCGACTTCCAGTTCCTCTCCAGGAGCCCGAAGCGCGTGATGTTCAACGTGTGCGTCACGACCTACGAGATGCTCAAGACGGAGTTCAACAGAAACTCCGGCGGCTGCATCTTCACCAAGCTGGCCTGGCGCTACGTCGTCGTGGACGAGGCTCACCGGCTGAAGAACGCACAAAACCAGACAACGCGCTTTCTGAACGACATGACGTATGAGCACCTGCTGCTGCTCACCGGCACGCCGATCCAGAACAACCTGGAGGAGCTGTTCACGCTGCTAAAGCTGCTGGACCCGGTGAAGTACGCCTCGTACGACGAGTTCAGCCAGCGCTTCAACATGGAGAAGAACTCTGCTGAGCAAACGCAGCGGCTGAAGGCGGAGCTCGAGCCGTGGCTGATCCGGCGTATGAAGGGCGACGTGGACAACACGATCTCAGAGAAGGAGGAGATCATCGTCAAGGTCGAGCTGACCGTCGCTCAGAAGAAGTGGTACCGCGCGATCATCGACGACAACTGCAGCGCGCTCGCGACGGGCTCGAAGCTGGTGAACCGCAACAACATCCAGATGGAGCTCACGAAGCTCTGCAACCACCCGATGCTGATCGACGGCTACAACGCCGCCGCGGGCTACTCGGGCTACACTGACCGCTACAACAAGGAGAACCGCGCCGACTTTCAGAAGAACATCATCGGCGCATGCGGCAAGATGGTGCTGTTGGACAAGATGCTGACGAAGTTCCGCGCCGAGAAGCGCAAGGTGCTGATCTTCAGCCAGATGACCATGGTGCTCGACATCTTGCAAGACTACATGGATCTGAAGCACTACCCGTGCGAGCGCCTCGACGGTAACGTCAAGATGGTGGACCGGCAGCAGTCGATTGACCGCTTCACTAAGGCCACCGACGAGTCGGAGGCATTCGTCTTCCTGCTCTCGACGCGCGCGGGCGGCGTCGGCATCAACCTGACAGCGGCGGACACGTGCATCATCTACGACAGCGACTGGAACCCGCAGTCCGACCTGCAAGCGCAGGCGCGCTGCCACCGCATCGGGCAGACGAAGAAGGTGAACATCTACCGCCTCATCACGAGCAAGACCTACGAGGAGGTGAAGTTCCAGCGCTCGTGCTTCAAGCTGGCGCTGGACCAGGCGCTGCTGGCGCTCGGCGGCGACGACGACGGCGACGGCATCGAGACCGAGGACGCCGAGGCGGCCGAGGCCAAGCTCAAGAAGATGGACGACGTCGACCACCTGCTGAAGTACGGCGCATACAACGCCATGAAGGAGGACGACGGCGAGGCGGAGGCGTTCGCGCTTGAAGACATCGACTCGATCCTGGCGAACCGCGCCGAGAAGGTGGTCTACGGTGAGCAGAAGTCCAGCTTCAAGAACGCCACGTTCTCCTCGAGCGCTGACGCGGCGGACGTCGATCTCAATGATCCTGACTTCTGGAAGAAGTACAGCGTCGGCAACGCCGCGCCGGAGGAGCTCGGGCAGCGCTCGCGCAAAACCGTGCAGCGGTCGGGCATGTCCGCGTCCGCCAACAGCTACGTCCCGAGCTACGACGAAGCCCAGAACGACAGCAGCGACTACGGCAGCAGCGACGAAGAAGGAGGCGCCAAGAAGAAGAAGCCGGAGCCGAAGGAGCGACCCCCGAAGCCGCCGAAGGTCGAGAAGGTGTTCGTCTTCAAGTGGACGAAGGACGAGATCGAGACGGTCCAGATCAAGATGAAGCTGTTCGGCAGCACTCGCCCGCTGAAAATCCTGGACGAGATGAACAAGGCGCTGGACCACAAGCTGGAGCAGCAGCCGCGGGCGCAGGGGACCTCGGACTCCGCTCCCGCCGCCTCTCGGCGGCGGAAGCTGCCCAAGACGCGGGCGCACATGGATCTGCTGATCAAGGGCTACATGGAGCGCCTGTACACCGCGCAGGGAAAGCAGCCGCCGTCGACAGCGTCAAACGCCGTTGACTTGACCGGCGGAGGTTCGCCGGCGGAGGAGAAAAAGACAGGGTCCATCTTTGATATGCTGGAAAACCCCGAAGCCGCGCAGCTGCTGCGCATGGACCTGGCCGTTCTGAAGAGTCTGTGCACCGCTGGTTCGATGGACACTTCGGGCACCAAAGAGGAGATCGTCGCGCGCATCCAGGCCGCAGCAGTGGAGGGTGTCAAGTTGGCCTCGCCAGAAGGCGGAAAGAAAGCGGCTTCCGCGGAAAGCGAGTCGGCGGCGGCTGCGCCGGCGGGCGCTGCGCCTGCGGAGGCTGCTGCGCTGGCGGAGGCTGGCGCGGCGGCTGCGATGGACACCGGTGACAACGCACCGGGAGCGACGGACGCCAGCGACGCACCTGCGGCGATGGACACCGGCGAGAAGCTGGCGGCGGCGGCGGCGGCAGCGGACGCGGCGGCTCCGGCCAAGCGCGAGAGCGGCTCGGCCGCTGACCTCACCGAGGCCGCGCTGCTGGCTGCTGCGGCGCCGGGAGCGCCAGCAACACCGGCACTGGACGCGAGCGGGCAGCCGATGCCGACGATGGAGCGGCTGGACGACACAGCGCTGCTTACAAAGCTGAAGACCAACGGCGCCAACATTTTGAAGGAGATCGAGATGTGCAACGAGCTGAACAAGCAGATTACAGAAGGCTCGCACATCCAAACCGCTGCGGACAAGGAGTCTCCGGAGGCCTGCTTCTTGGAGCGGGGCAGCTACAAGGACGCGAGAGGCAGCATGCCGAGCTGCCTGACCAAGGCGTGGTCGGGAACGCAGGATCGCGCCGTCATGGTCGGCATCTGGAAGCACGGCCTGGCTAACTGCTGGGGAGCTATCCTGGGCGACGCTGAGCTGTCCAACACTCGCATCAAGCCGTTCATCACCATGAACTTCGTTCCGGAGATGGACCCCGAGGTGGAGAGAAAGCTGCGGACCGACCCCGCGATCCCGTCCGCTAAGCTCAACAAGTACACGAAAAAGCTGGTCATCAACACGACCAAGTGGCTGGCGGGCGGCAGCAAAGCCTCGCCCGCGAAGAAGAAGCGGGCTTCAAAACCGCGGCCGAAGAAGGCGAAGGCCGCCGACGGCGCAGACGCCGACTCCGACAACGAATTCGCTTCAAAGAAGCCGAAGACGGCGGCCGAGGTCTCCGCCTCCATGTCGGCGGGCGGCGGCGCGGCGGCGAGCAAGGGCAAAGGCAAGCAGCGGACGATGCAGGAGATGTTCGGGGCGAAGGCGGCCATAAGCGCGGCCTCGAAGGCGGCGGAGAATTTTGACTTCCCCGCGCCGCGCGATGCGAACGCGGCGACGGGGAAGTCGCCGAAACGGCTTCTGAGCAAGGAGGAGGCCAGCGACGCCAACCTGGAGTTCGACTCCGACGGCGACAAGCCCAAGCCCAAGAAGGCCAAGGCCGAGGCGAGCGGCCGCCCTCCGGCTGAGCCGCCGGCGTCGGCCATGCCGGCCGCGACGGGGAAGAAGAAGCCGGCCGCAAAGAAGGCGGCGGCGAAAAAGCCGAAGCCCGCCGCCAAGGGCAAGGCCAAGCCGGCGGCCAAAGGCAAGAAGGGCAAGGCAAAGAGCAAGCCGCCGTCCGGTGCCAGCGACGGAAGCGGCTCGAGCGCAACGCCGATTGCGCTCGACGCGGAGGACGACGACGAGGAGGAGGAGGACGAGAAGCCAGGGCCGGACCAGCACGCCATGGCCGCGGCGATTGCGGCCGTCTCCGCATCCGCGCTCTCGCCGGCCAACCCGGAGAAGGCCGCGGCGGCCGCCTCCGCGACCGAGGTGGCGGAGCGCGTGCGGCGGAAGAGCAAGGAGGAGAACGCTCCCTCTCGCTCCCGCGACGAGAACCCGTTCGGCGGCGGCGGCGGCGCGGGCGAGTCGTCATCCGCTGCTGCTGCTGCAGCAGCGGCGTCCTCGGCGACGGCGGGCGGCCGCGAGGTGAAAGCCCCGTCCGCGTACTGGAAAGCGAGCGACACTCCGGCGAACGGCGCGGAGGAGGAGCGCACGCGGCGGCCGAGCGACGCGGTGACGCCCGTGGACGGCCCGGCCGCCAGCGGGGCGGACGGCAAGATGTCGGGCTCAAAGACGAAGCTGCAGCAGCGGAAGAGCTCCGGCGCTGCTGCGAGCGAGTCGCCGCAAAAGAAGCGCAAGGCTGGCGCGGCGGTGGGCGGGGCGGGAGCGGGGCAGGCCACGATGGGCGACTTCTTCTCGGCTCCCAAGAAACCTTAGATGCAATGCAACAGGTTGACTCTCTTCTGATCTCTCTTGTACTTTTGCGAAGAGGACGCAGCTAAAGTGTATTCTCAGCATCATTAGCAGGGAAACGACGCGCATTTTGTCGTCGCAGCAAGAGGAGTCGACCATCGAGCAAGAACAGCGAGAACAGCGAGACGAGCAGTAGCGCTCTCGTCGGCTGTGGCGCACGCGGAGGTGCCGGGCAGCCAGCGTGTGGGCGCGCCACGGAGCGGCGTCGCTGTCAGCCGATGTCATCAATGCAGAAGCTGAAGGAGACGCTGCAGGACGCGGGCGTGTTAGTGAAGGACCGGAAGAAGGTGCTGAAGAATAACTCGCCGGTGGTGCAGATGTGGCAGCTCCGCCTCGCTGAGCAGCAGCTGCCGGCTATCAAGATGGGCGACCAGGCGATGAAGAAGGTCAAAAAGGCGGACGAGCCGTCGGTCCGTAGCTGGATCTGCTGCGAGCAGTCGATGAGCTACGGCATTTTGGAGGAGTATGCGAGAGCGCTGCAAAAGGCGGAGCAGGCGGTGGACGAGGACCCGAAACTGGCTTCCGCGTTGTCCACGCTCGGCGCAGCACAGATCGTCTCTTCTCGTTGGGACGAGGGAAGTGCAAACTTCGAGAAGGCGATCGCGATCGGGCCTGCACCCGTTGCACGAGGAGGCAGCGCGCGACACCAAGGGCGCGCAGGAAGAGGCGGCGAAGCACGAGGCCCAGCCCGCGGGGAGCGGCGCGGCGGCGGCTGACGGAGCGGACGGCGGGCGCGAGATGGCCAGCCCGGGCCTCTTCGCGCGAACGACCCGAGGTGGAAGGAGGACGCGCAGGTCAAGCGGTTCCAGCAGCTGCTGCGGCAGGAGCAGTGGGCGAAGGCGGCCAAGATCGGGGAGTTCGTGCTGGACGACCTGCCCGGGAGCGAGCAGCGGATGCGCTCAAACATCTGCTGCCACCAGGCGCGGTACCACAGCGATCTGGAGGAGCACGAGCAGTCGCTGCAGAAAGCGCTCCAGGAGAGGAAGGAAGACCCCAGCTACGGAAATGCGTCGTGCTGGCTCGCCACCGCCAAGGGCGGCGCGGCACCAAGCGAGTAGACCTCAAACGAGTGTTCATTCTCGGCTGCACTTTCACAGAGCCCAGTACCAGCGGATCAGGTGCAGCCACGCCGCGGCCAGCGTCCACGCCGCGATGCGCATGAGCGTCCAGACGACCTCCACCCACTTCTGCTTGACGCCGTCGAAGATGCCGCCGTGGCAGATGAGCGTGTTGTGCTCGTAGGTCCAGGGCTGCTTCATGGAGAGGATTGGCGAGGGGTCCTTGCACATGACGTAGTTGTGGAACGTGTCCACGGCGTTCCAGCGCTCGTCGTTGTCGATGTACACCCACCTCTGGATGTCGTAGAAAACGTCGCCCGACGGCGCGAAGAGGTAGATGAAGATGGTGTTCAGGCCCACCCACCGCATCGGCGTGAAGAAGCCGCGGCTGGCGGTCTGGAAGCCTCGGACGGCGGCGCTGTTCACGATGCGCAGGTCGAAGACGCAGTACATGAACGAGAGCGAGAAGCCCGCGCAGCCGGCCATAAAGAACAGGTACGACGGCGACCAGGTCTGTTTGTTCATGCGCCAGCCGGGGTAAATACCCAGGCCGTCGATGATGAAGCCGAGCACCAGCAGCACCGAGGACATTATCGTCCAGTGCAGCAGCCGCTGGCGGTGCGACGACATCGCCACAAGGACGTTGCCGTAGTGCATCCCAATCCAGGTCGTGAGCACCGTCGGTACGGACGAGAGGATGCCCTCCGGGTCCAGCTGCCCGCCGCACCAGACGGCTGCGTTCGCGCCCCCGTCGGCGCCGCCCGGGCACGGGTGTTCTTTTGAGCACGGGCACTTGCCCGGCGAG
>Ga0308015_10001046_pt1 | contig 11750 bp, 6 predicted proteins | sample Neamet231_FD_203128 | JGI IMG/M metagenome (GOLD analysis project Ga0308015, IMG submission 203128) | Marine microbial communities from water near the shore, Antarctic Ocean - #231 | ecosystem: Environmental > Aquatic > Marine > Unclassified | place: Southern Ocean | collected 2014-07-28
GTTCTTCCTTCGTTCCTTACTGTGCCGCGCGCGTTTCATAGGGCGGGTTTTTGGTTTCTCTTACAATAACAGTGTGCCACCGGTGCTCTACAAGGGGGCGCTCGGGTTCTAACAGACACGTACGTACGTCATGTTCGCCGCTCGCCGCCGATATGCTTCTCCGCCGCGCCCTGCCGCGCGGCGTAGCGCACTCGGGCGTTCGCGCGCGCATCTACCGCGCCCCCGACAATGCCCCCCTCCGACTGCCCCCCTCGGCGCACGCGACCCGCGGCTTGGCGCGGCAGGTCGGGCCGCAGCACCGCGCCGCCGACGGCGCCCGGGCGCCGTCGCCGCCGCCGCCGCAGCTCAAGGCGTACAACGAGCGGCTCTCGTACTCGTTCACCACGTCTTCGGGCCCGGGCGGGCAGCACGTGAACCGCGTGGCGACACGCGTGGAGCTGCGGCTAGCGCTGCCGGACTTTGCGGACGTGCTGGGCGCGCCGGTGCTGGCGAGGCTTCGCGACCGCAACGGCGGGCGGCTGAGCAAGCGTGACGAGCTGCTCTTCACCAGCCAGGCCTCGCGCAGCCAGTCGGCCAACGCCGCCGATGCGCTGCGCAAGCTGCAGGCCGCGGTCGACGAGGCGTGGCCCGAGCCGAAGGAGCGCAACATGCGCACCGGCCCTTCCGCGACGCAGAAGCAGCGCGGCGTCAGCAGCAAGCGGCAGCGCGGGCAGAAGAAGAACCAGCGGCGCGGCGCCGGCGGGTTTGACTGAGCGTTCGCGCGTTTGTCCGTCCTGCGGGAAGCGCCAAGTTGCTTGAGATTTTATTGCGCTGCCTCGACCGCCTCGACGGCTTCCGAGAGCGCGCCGCGCACGGCGATCGCCAGTTTCGCCTGCGCGCGGGCGACGCCCGCGTGAACGAGCTGCCGGTCGACCTCCGGCAGCAGGAACGACGCCAGCAGGCTCTGGACCACCAGCTCAGGCTCCTGCGCCGACACCACGCTGTCGACGCGCTCCGCGGTCGCCTGCGCCGACGCGCCGGCCTGCAGCTGGTCGCCGATGATATCGGAGAGGTAGTTCTCCACGGTGCCCGTGCGCAGCCGCATCACCGCGCGGAAGCGCTCGTCGGCGCCGTCCCGCGCTGCAATCTCGCGCTGCCGCGTTCCGGCCTCCTCGGCCTCGCGCATGCGACGCGTGCGCTCGGCGAGCTGCACAACCGCAGCGATGCGCCGCTGCTCTTTGAGCCGGGTCAGCTCCGACGTCAAGAAGGGCAGCGTCGCGCCGACCATCTCTCCCTGAACCGCATCCGCCGCGGACTGCTCCACCTTCTGCGCCAGCTTCTTCGCCTCGGTGGCGGCGCGGGACGCCGCCAGCTCTTCCGACATGTCGTCCAGGACCTCCGCAAGGCGCAGCTCCTTGATGAGCTCGGAGCGCCGCTCCTTGGCGGCGAACATGACGTTCTGCGCCGCGCGGCCGCGGATCAACCGCTGCAGGAACACCGCCGCCTCGTGTCGGCTCTGGCTGTCGGGGGCGCTCGGCGCCAACTCGGGCGTGGCGGGCCGCTCGATAGGCTTCACGATGGCGTACTTATCCAGCCGCGAGGCCGTCGTGCTCATCATGTCGCCTCCCGCCGCCGCGCGCTTGCTCCGCTCGATAGACTTCTCCATCAGCTCCAGGTGTTTCATGTGCGCCTGCAGCTTGCGGCCCTCCGCGGTCTTCGCTATCCGGTCGGAGCCCATCCGCGGCTTGGTGATCCGCGTGGTGGTCATCGACTGGGGCAGCGACGCCTCCAGCTCCATCAAGCCGGCCAAGGACTGCAGCCCCTCCGGGCGCGATTCGAAGCGGTGGGCGTTCTGCTCGCCGCTGCCGCCGTTGCGCGTGATCGGTGCGTACGCCTCGGACGAGAAGTTGCCGTAGTCCGCGATGATGTCCCGCTTCTTGCGGCGCCCCTCGACGTTCGGGCGCTCCGCGCGCAGCTTGCGCAGCACCTGCAGCCGCCGCTTGTGGATCTTCGCCAGGAAGCGGTCCTTCTCGGCTACGCGCAGCTGCCGCTGGTGCTCGAGCCGCTGGAAGTTCGCGCGCTCCTTGTCGGCGTCGCGCTGCTCCAGCGCCTGCTGGATGATGTTGAGCCGCGCCGCCTCGATGGACTCGATCTCCTTCTCGCGCGCCACCCACTCCTTGAGCTCCTGCTCCGACAGCATCTTGCGCCGCACCTCGAACGACGACGGGTCCTCCGGGTCGATCGCCGGCAGCGCCTCCTCGAAGGCGCGCTTCGAGCGGGCGCGCTCGATCATCTCGACCTCCGCCAGCCCGGCGGGCAGCCCGGCGCCCCACGTGAGCGTCGCCAGCGTGACGAGCTCGGGCGCCGACCCCGGGCGCACCGCGTAGTCCGGCGTGAACGGGTCCGTCTGCGTCTCGCTTTCGCGGAACTCGGACTGCGTGCCGACGGTCTTGGTCAGCGGCTCGGCCGCCTGCGCCTTCGCCGCGCCGCCCGCCAGCCCGCCACCGCTCGCCAGCCCACCGCCGCCCTGCGCCAGCATCACGTTCGCGGGCACGCCCTGCAGCGACGCCACCACCGGCTGCCGGAAGTAGCGGTAGCGCAGCGTGCCGGCCAGCTGCGGGGCCGAAGCCGACGCCGGCGCCGTGCTGCGCGACGTGCCGTTCGCCACGCTCTGCAGGTTCGCCAGCGCATGCGCCGGCACGCGCTCAGACGCCTTCAGCCGCAGCGTCTGCCGCGGGTAGTTCGCCAGGTCCGAGAACAGGTTCGCGCTGTCCGGCTGCCGCACCACCTGCACGTTGCTCGAGCCCGCCGCCTTGACCAGCTGCGCGCTGCTGCCCGTGATGAACGTCGGGTCGTACACCGCGTCGTGCGCGCGCGACGCCATCACCACCGTGCGCGACATCGCCGCGGGTGCCGCGTCGCTGCTTCTGCGCGCGGCTCGAAACGCGCGGGGAGGTGGCAGCAGCACAGAGGCTGTGCAACCCGCGCTTGCGCGTGGCGCTACGTGCGGTGCACTGTGGTACAACGGGTCGGCCGTAACAGCTCCCTGCCGTCCCACTGTGCTGTGTACTCTGCGGTTTGCCGCACCACCGACTGTTTCTCAGCGGCAAGCGGTCATCATCTGTAAAGACCCTATATGCTTAAGCAGCCTTTATAGCACCCTCCCCTACTACCCCTTACGCTTCAGTAAGGACGCGCCAACGGCGCAAAGCAAAATAACCGGTGCTTACCTTGGTAAATCCTAGGTAATCCCTAGATAAGCCTTCCCATGCATGCGCCCCTATTGAGGGTTTTCGAGGGGGTTTAGGGGGTGTTCGCAGGTATATACAGCTACGCCAAGTTAAGCAGGTGTTTAGCTTGCGCCCCGCAGGAGGGCGTGTCGGGTTCTTACACATCCCCAGGGCTGGCACATGGAGTACCCCTCGCTGGCGCTGACAAACTTTGTTGAAAAAGGGAGTGTATTTTTTTTTTAATGATCGTCCGGACGCGACGACGGACGATCGTCGATAGCCACCGCAGCCTTCGTTTGGACCGCATAGGCATGGCTCCGGCTACTGCACGCTCCTGGACGGCCGCGTTCGCTTACCTGACCGACAACCCGCTGCGGCGGAAGATCCACGGCACCAAGCTGATCCTGGGGCCGCGCGGGCTGTTGGCGGCGAAGGTGCTGTACGTGACGCTGCCGCTGTTCTTCGGGCTGGGGCTGATGTCGCTGATCCGGCCGGACGACCCGGCGACCAGCTGGCGCACGGGCGAGCGGCCGCCGGTGAGCGCGCGCGCGCGGCAGAACCGCGACGTGAACAAAGCGCAGCTGCAGATCATGCTGGACAACGCCCGCGAGGGCAATCAGACCGCCGCGTTCGGCCAAGGCTCGCAATGACCGGGGTAGCGCCTCTCACTCTGACGCTAGTGGACATATATATATTATCATACGGCGCCTCTTCAAGGTCCCACAGGGCCGTTCGACGGCAGCCCGTCCCACGCGACGCTTGCGCCGCTGCCCGGCGGCTGCGCCCACGCGCCGCCCGCAGCGCCGTTGCCCTGTGGCCCGCCGTTGTTGTCGCGCTGCTCCTGCGAGCGCCGGTGCGGGTCGTAGTAGCTGCCCTCCGCCTCTGTGCCCTGCGCCGCGGCGTTGCCCTCCGCCCACGGCGTGTGCTGGCCGTCGCGCTGCTGGTTGAGCGGCGGCCAGGCCCTTGCGCCGTGGTTCGAGAGCGGCGTCGGCTCCTGCTTCTGGTGGAGCGTGTCCGTTTGCAGGAAACGGCGCCTGCCCGCGTCGCCAGCCGAGCCCTCGAAGATCACGCCCGTGTCTCGTGTGGTGCCCGAAGGCCCGTCCAGGTGACTGAACGGCGTGTTGTGCCGCGTGCCCTGGTGCCGCTTTCGCGCGCGTCGCGACCCGGCGCGCTGCACGAGCTCCCAGCCCGGCGGCGAGCTCGAGCGCCGATTCGGCCATCCGGTGGGGTCCATCGAAAGCAGGTGGTCTTGCGAGGTGCGCCCTTCGAAAGACTCTGTGTCGCCCGTCGCGCGAGGCCGCTCCAGCGGCGCGTACACCTCGATCTCCTGGATTCCGTGGCACTGCAGGTCGTTCGGGTCCGTCACCATGATGCGAATGTGCCGCGCGAGCTGCGGCGGCGAGAGCGCAGTCACGGAGAAGTACGGGTCCTTGAGTAGCGTGCGGTTGCTCTGCGCGCGGGCCAGCAGCGTCGGGATCTGCTGCTGCGATACGCCAGCGCGGAAGGTTTGGCTGATCAGCTCGTGGCTGATGCGCCAGTCCGGGTTGTCAGCGAACTGCAACTCGTGGCCCTCCTTTCCAACTGCAGGCTTGGATGGCTGCGGCACAGTCATGCGCTCGTGGTCAAAGCCAAGCCCCGCGCGGATCCCGCGCGCAGCCGCCTCTCCCTCGTCGCCTTCGTTGCGGCCCTTCTGGAACCCACGCGCTGTCTCCGACCCGTCCTTTCGGCCCAGCGACGGGTCGGCCCAGCCAGCGTGCTTGGAAGTCGGCGGCTTCGGGTGCGCGTCGCGGCTGTTCGACAGCATAACCGAGTAGGCCGCCGGGAAGCAGTCCTTGGCCCACTTGACAACGACTGCGGTTACTGAGAAGTGGGTGCGAAGGTCGAGCTGGAACCACACGTCCTTGTCGTTGAGCGAAGACTGCCACGAAGTTTGCAGGTTGTGGTCTATTGCGTAGCTCGGGAAGGCGTCGTCGCGCCGCAGAGAAGACGAGGCGCTGGCGGAAAAGAACGACGTGTTCAGGTGCTGGCCGTGCGGCGACATCACCGGCGAGCGCAGAGCGCCTTCGGTGGCGAAGTAGACCTCAGCGCAGTAAAGCCGCCTCTTCTCGTACTCGCAGCCCTGCCGGTCGGTCGTGCCGTCGTAGAGCCAGCCGCTTTCATTGGCCACTGGTCTGGCGGTGTCCCACGACGGTTTGAACGCAGGGTCTCCGCCGATGGACAGGAAGTTGCCGTATGCGCCTTTGATGTCGTCTGGCGTGAACGGCTCCTGGTCCCGCCAGCTCCAGCACGTCTCGCCGCCGCCAGGGCCTGCCTTCGTGCTGCCACGCCGAGTGCTGCCCGTCCAGACTTCGTTCGCATGCGTCCAGTCTGGCTGCTCATCCACCCGCTGGCCGTGGCCGTCGTACTCGATCGGGCGCACCAGCCGACCACCCCAGAGCTGCGAGTCGTTGTGCGCAATGACAAACTTGCTGCATGCCTTCGCCGACTCGCCGAGCAAGCACGCAGACGATGCGTCCGTGCGAATGACGGGGTAAAGCAGGCTGTTGACCCCGTTGGCGAGCGCGTGCTTGGCATCTATGCCTCCGTCGGAGAGCAGCGCGCGCCAGTGGAATCCCGGCTGTGGCTCGCCCGCCTCGGTGCCGCATTTCGCGTTCGCGCCGCTGAGGGTCTGCACCTCCTCGGCCGTCCAGGTGTTGATCGTGACGAAGACGCGCGACTTGCGCAGTGGTCTGCGGCAGTGAGACTCATACGGCTTGCCGAACGAACCGGGCAGGCAAGTGCACGTCCGCGAGCCGAGCGTGTTCTTGCACTCGGCGTTCTTGCTGCAGCCGTGCGACTTTTCGGCGCACTCGTCAATGTCGACACACCCACTGAGCTTGTAGGGGTCGCCGCGGAACCCTGTGTTGCAGTGGCAAGAGAAAGAGCCCGGCGTGTTGAAGCAGTAGGCGTTCTTGTCGCAGCCTGCGTTCTTGTACGAACACTCGTCCACGTCCGTGCATGAGCGGTCGTCGCCGGGGCGGCCGTCGTAGTGCCACCGCGGCCACGGGTCGTGCACGCTCTTGGTCAGTTTGCGGACGTACGACGCCGTTGGCTTGATACGCTGCACGCCGTGCCACATCAGTCCCTTGGTCGGGCCGTCGAAGTGCCACAGAGGCAGCGGGTGGGGAATGCCGTGCGACTGGGCGTGCGGGCGCTCGCACTCCTCGACGCCGCGGGGCGGGCCGCGCATGTTGAGCGGGCCATCCGTCTCCGTTGGGACGAAGGCACATGTGTGGTTCTCGTGCACCGCAACGCACTGCCAGTCCTCGCCCGGGCGCTTGACGATATCTATCGAGCCGTCGTGGTCGGTGTCGAACGTATAGACAGCCGGATCGCCTTCGAACCCGAGGTGGCACGAGCAGTTCCATGAGCCCGGCGTGTTAGTGCACGCCGTGTGCTCGCCGCAGCGGTGCACCTGCTCTCCAGCCGCGCACTCGTCGACATCGGCGCACATGTCGAAGTACGGGTTGCCCACGAAGCCCGACTTGCACTTGCACCAGCGCGAGCCGTACGTGTTGGTGCAGATGGAATTTGTGCTGCAGCCGGACGTGCCGTCAGAGCACTCGTTCACGTCGCGAAGCCCCTGGAAGTACCAGTGCGTCGTGTCGTTCCCGAGGATCTGCGCCAGTCCCGGGCACGACCACGGCTTTTGGCCGAACGGCATCACATCGTAGCAGCCTGGCGCTTTGAGCAGATCGGCGCCCACGACACTGCCAGCATCGACGGTGCAGTCCGGCTGCAGCGCGCTCGTGAGCTGGCACGGCGCCAGGTCCAGCTCCAGGTTCGTGTGGGTGCGCGGGTTGACGATCTTCATCTCCGTCGCCCCTTTCTTGCCAATGCTCAGCCCGTCGGTGGCGGGAACAGGCCAGTCGGTGATGCGGTAGCGGCCCTGTAGCCGCGCGCCCTGGTACGCCTGGTAGCGGCCAGTGCCTTCCGTCACGTCGACGATCATACGCGCGGGATCTTTGAAGGTGTCCATCTCGTACACGCCGTGCATGCAGTGCTCGGCACCTTTGCTGTCGTGCTGTGTGAGCAGGAACGAATTGCCCCAGAGCGTCAGGTTCTGCTTGTTGCCTCCGGTCTGCGGCATGGCGACGCTTCCACTTCCGAAGAAGTCAGGGAATTCCTGAGACGTGGTCGCCGCGCCCACGCGGTACGATTCCCGTCGCCACTCGCCGCGTAGCTGCTCGCGCTCGAACTCAGAGCGCGAGGCACGGGGGCGGAAGATGTAGTTGGCGTAGCGAATGATGTGGACCTTGTCCTCTGCCGTCACAATGACCTCAATGGGCGCTCGCTGCCCGGCCACAATCGGCATCTGCGTCGACGGCGTCCCCGTTTTGACGACCAAAGACTGCCCAGCTGCGCGCACCTCGATCGAGTGCACGTCTGGGTCGACGGAGGTGGCGTGGACGACGACCACGCCGATCTCGTAGATCACGGAGGTGTTGTAGTCCGTCACGTTGGTGCTGAAGTGCGGCTGCGGGCTGGCGAACGGGCCAGTCGAGAAGTAGAGCGAGGACAGCCGCGCCTCCGTGTCCGCTGGCCGCAGCACCATCACGGTGTAGTTGAGCACGGTCTTCGTGTCCATGCCGGTGATCGTGATGATGAACTTGTTGTTGTTACCGGAGATCAGCTGCAGCGTCTCCGTGTAGTTGTTCTGGAACGCCTTGCCGTTCATCAGCATCACGGCGACGGGCAGCTTGTTCAGCGTCTCCTGCACCGACGGGACGTCGTTCATCATGGTGAGGATGGTGCAGTTGGTCTGCTCGTGCCCCACCTGCGCCTGGTATGTCGTCGTCGCCTGGTCGAAGACCGGCTTCAGCGGGATGGACAGCTGCAGCTTCGAGAGGAAGGCGTCGTTGTCCGTCTTGTAGCGGATCGTGAAGCCCTGAAACGAGCGGTACGAGTCGGACTGGAAGCGCACGAGCAGGCTGGACTTGGTAGAGCGGATCAGCGTGTCCTCCGGCAGCGACTGGCCCGAGAGCCCGCCCGGCACGAGCTCCGTCGACGCGCCGTCCGTGAACGTCTCCTCGCCGTCGAAGATGTACAGCTTGTCGTAGCTCTCCTCCGTCTCGAAGAGCTCGAACCACAGCAGGATGCGGCAGTTGCTGCCCGCCTTCGTGGAGCCCGTGCACGGAAACGTCGGGTTCGACGGCCGCAGCAGCCACCAGCAGTCCATGTTGTTGCCGTACGTGCCCATCTCGCCCGAGCCGTCGTGGAACGAGCCCTTCCAGCCGGTCAGCACCGTCGGCTTCGCCAGACTGCCGCACGCCGACGCAGACGCCACCAGCCCGAGCAGCAGCAGCGCCGCGGACAGCAAACCGCGCATCCCGGACGGTGTGCTAGTCGCGCTCCGCAATAGCGGTGGTCGCGTCACCAGCAGCCCTCCTCTCCCCTCCCACGTTCGCGGCGCCGACGTGCCGCAGCAGCAGAAACTCTGCCTCTCCCAGCGTAGCAGTCGCAGTAGCGAGCTGTCTGCGCAACGTTGCGGCGTGGTAAGCGGAAAGCGCAGTAGCGTCTCTCCGTGGTTCGCAGCAGCCCGCATTAGCGTGGTCTGTGCTGACCGCTCAGCGAGAGCGCCACCAAAAAGCTCATTCGACTTTTCCTCATCACGTCATCCTTGAGGTGGCGACGACTCTCTTGAGCCAGGAGACCAGCCTGGACCCCGTTGCTCTTCCTTGGTGTACGCGGCTCTTCCTTCCAAATGCCTTGGTTCTTCCTTCGTTCCTTACTGGGGCGCGGGCGTTTGATAGTTGTTTTGTTTCTTTACAATAACCAGTGCGCTACTGGTGCTCTACAAGGGGGCGCTCGGGTTGTAACACTGCGGGGCCGCGCCTACTCGATCCCCTGTATCCCCTCCGCGCCGTGCGCTAGCGCCTCCACCAAGACCTTATCGCTCGTCCACGCGACGTCCGAGAGCTGCACCTTGCCGGCCTCGCGGCCCTGGCGCCGCGGGTTTAGTTTTTTCTGTGGAACTTAGGATCTCAGGAATCCATATAATATCTTCTTCTTTATATATTTATCAAAGTTGAGATTTACAGAGAATATTCTCGTAGGATGACCCCCCACCACCACCAATCGCGCGCGCCCGTCGCTCTTCCTTGGTATTCGCGGCTCTCCCTTATAAATGCCTGGGTTCTTCCTGCGTCCTTACTGGGGCGCGCCCGATTGATGGAGGGGAGGGGTCATTACAATACCAGTCTGCAGGACTTGTGCCCCCCGTTTGCGCAGCAAAAGCAGGCGCCGCCGAAGGCCAAGCGCACGCCGCGCACCGGCGCTGCGCGTGCGCGGGAGCGGCGGCAGCGGCCTCGGCGACAGCGGCTCGCGCTCCGGTAGCCGCGCTGGCCGCGCTCGCCAGCAGCAGGAGCAGACGCCGCGCGCCGTGCGGGGCTCCGCGCAGGCCGTGCAGGCGGTGGGCTTCGGGCGCTTCCGGCGCGCCGCCGGGACTCCGCAGGGGCGTAAACGAAGCACCTATGAGAGAAGCCAAGGCTGACCGGTAAATCCCCTGTTATATACTCACTCCACTTGACAATCCTACGCAGAGTCGGACGATGATGCGTCGGCGTACTGCCCGACGATGACCCGCTGCACGCCGCGCTTGCTTGACCGGCGCGCACCGCCCTTGCGCGCCGACTGCGACTGCGACTGCGAGTCGTCCTCCTGGGACGATTGCGAGTCCATCGGCGTAGTCGAGGGCTTGGCCTCGGCCTTGCTGTTCGCCGTTTTGACGGAGGTGGTGCGCACCGCCTTGCGCGGCTTCTTCTGCCCCGCGGCGCTCGGGGTTTTCTGGTGCCGCTTGTGCTGCCCGGCGACGCGGCGCGCCACGTTGGGAACCTTGTAATCTGCGGGGAGTTGTCAGCTGCATGCGGGGGGCGCTCGGCAAGAGAGTGAAAGCAGGAGAGTCGGCACACCGTCGCGCAGGGCACTCCGCAGGACGCGCGGCTGCGGCCGCGCGCTGTACAGCGTTGCCGGGAAAGGCGTGGCGCAGTTGGCGTAGGTGCTGCTCATGTCCTCTTGAGCAGGGGTCTTGGTTGCCTCCTGCAGCAGACGACCAGCCAGTTCGCAGACCACGACCAGAGGCCTGCTATCGTCGGCCGTTGCGTCGTCGAGTTTGACGCGTGCCAGAGTGAGAAGGTGCATAACCCTGCAGGGGCTGAGTTAGCAAGCGCAAGAGCGGCGCCGAGGGCAGCAGCCTGGCACAGTCAGTGGATACGTACCAGCCAGCATTGCCGCCCAGCTGCGGGTGCACAACCGACTTGATGAATGGGGCCAGCACGCTCAGCGCAGTCTGAAAGTTGCCGGCCTTCATTTTCTGCAGCACGTCGGAGGCGTTCTCATTCGCCGGCGAGTGGACCACCGAGTGGATCAGCCAAGGCAAACAGCATTCGGGCTTGACTTTCGTGTTTTGCTTAGCAGCGACTTCGCGCTTTCTGAACTCAAGGTCCATCACGCGTTGCAGTTGCTCTTGCACGTCTTTGTCCTCGACGTCTTCGAAGCAGAGTGCAAAGAGCGCAAAGAAGCTCGGCTGCATTTTGATCGAGACTTCGCTCAGCTTCTTGGACAGCCGAACTCGCCCCTGCAAGCTTTGCGTGCGGCACGCCAGGGCGAGGCCGTTCATTACGCTGAGGAGCAGGTCCGTGTCATTCCGGACGCAGGGGCCGAGATCAGCCAGCGCCAGTGCGGCCACGAGCTTCACAGCGTCGTCGTCGTCGTCCGAGCCGGTCGTGGCCAGTTGACCATTCACGATGAACTTGAGCACCTCGACCACTGGCGGAGTCTTTTGCACCTCCACGTTGGAGCTCAGAAACTGGCTTGTGAGCAGGTTGATCGCCGTCAGCTTCGCACCGAGAGGCTGCGTTGTCTTGCTCTGGCTCTGCGCTTGGTTGATGCCCAGCACGCACTCCAAAATGAATCTCTGGTGCAACTTTCGGTTCTTTTCCGTGAATGCGAACCCGTTGATACGATCCACTTGCTGAAGCATCTGCAGCCTGGACGTGCAGTCTGCCTCCTCGCCATTGTCCATGCGCTGCTCGCCGAGAGCTTCGTCCATCCATGCGTGCGAGGCTTCGACCAGCTGCTTGAGCCGGTCTTTGCCGAAGACCCTCAGCGGGTCAATGTCAGCACCGGACTCATCCGCCTTGGTCAGTCCGCAGAGCGATGCGATCGACAAGACGCAGTGTCGCGAGTTGCTGGCGCTGCCATCGTCGCACATGTGCACGATCACCTGCACGAGATCTTTGACCTTGTCCGCCTCCTCCGACACGTGCACGTAGCCGCTTGTGCACAGAGCGCGAATTAAGCCGCGCGACGTTGCGGACTCCGCAGCACTGTCTTGGTCCGAGGAAGAGATGATGTGCGAAACGTCGGCGAACGAGCCGGCAAGCAGATGAGGCGCAGACATTGCAATGGCCTGGATCAAATCCACGCATGCAGCGGAGGACTGCTCGCTGACGACAGAGTCGTCGTCAGCGTCCATGTCGAACTCACTGCTTGCAACCTGCG
>Ga0308015_10001047_pt1 | contig 11740 bp, 17 predicted proteins | sample Neamet231_FD_203128 | JGI IMG/M metagenome (GOLD analysis project Ga0308015, IMG submission 203128) | Marine microbial communities from water near the shore, Antarctic Ocean - #231 | ecosystem: Environmental > Aquatic > Marine > Unclassified | place: Southern Ocean | collected 2014-07-28
AGGCTGAGTTATCTAAGTTGTCAAAGCTCAAGGGTGATGAAGCTATAACTCAAAAAGAAATAGATAGAGCATATGATTTGTATGACGCATCACATAATATATATAAAAAGGATGCCGACAAGAATGCTCTTGCAGCATCAAAAGTTGCTACAACTATAGGTGCGGTAACACACCTTGGTTTAGCTACACTGTCTTCTTTAAGTGAGCTTGCTTGGATAGGTGAGAGAGCTGGCTTTGGACATATGTTAGCTACACTACCTAAAGCATTTAAGTATGCAATAAGTGGAACAAGACGTGGTATGGCTGGCTCATACATACCTCCTGGCGAGAGTGCTACAGCTATGGCAACACTAGGATTTAACTTAGACCCAAGAGTCAATGAAAGATTAGACCAGATATTTTCTACTGACCAGAACGCTGTGCTTAGTGTGTACTTTAGAACACCGTTAGGTGGTATGCTTACTCAGTTCACAAATTTCAATAGGAACTGGGCTGCTCAAGCTATGATGCACAACATAAATTATAGAGCTAACAGTATGCTGGCTGGTGACATATCAGACATAGAACAACGAAGACTTAACAGTGAACTAAAAGAAAACGGATTAACTTTAGATGACTTTGCCCTGATCTCTAATGCTTTTAGAGGTGATGATGGCAAAGTTAAAGTGGACATAACAAGGGATGATGTACTAGACACAGTTGTTAAGACAGAGACTAGACAAGTATCCCCAGCTAGGAAAGGCAAGAAGGAAGATGTCAGAGAGCAAGATGTGACAGTAAGAGACTTACTAATACCTTGGTTGCATAAGGTAGTTGATGATGTAGTAGTACATCCTAAAGCTAACAACAAGCCACTGTGGATGTCCGACCCTAGGATGGCTATACTTGCACAGCTTAAGACATTCCCTGTTGTGTTTGGTAATACAGTAGTGAAGAGATTACTTAGAAAACTAAACCCTAAGCAGTGTACTCCAGACTATGGAGCTGCTGTTGGTGTAATAGGTGCTATTGCTATGGCTTATGCTTTTGTATACATAGGTGAGATGACTAAGGATGCAATCAAAGGAAAAGACTTTGAAGACCCCAGCTTTAAAGAGACACTAGATAGGATGGGAATAACTGGTGCAGTTGGTATGGTTGGTGGTGCTGGAAGATTCCAGGATGGTGCTGTAGTATCACTAGGTGGTACAACAATTGGTGCACTAGACACACTTTTTGCTGATGTGATAACTCCAATATGGAATGCTGACGAGGGTGGTCTTGAAGATGTTAGTGTAGGTGGTAACCTAATGGATTGGCTTGCTAAGAGTCTTGATGGTGCTCTCGGTGCGGCTGGTGTTGGTCTTAAACCATTTCAAAATATTGTTGGAGTAGATAAGTAATGGCTTGCGGAACTCAAGTAGTACCTGGATACAACGAATTTAATGAAAAGATGGAACAGCACGGTGGTAAAGACCCAGCGTTAGAAGCAAAGTTGAATCAGCTAATAGCTAAACAATTTGCGAAAAAAGAATCTCAAGTTAGGAATATGCCAGTTGCTTATGGTGATTCAGTTGCTACAAGAAAGGGGGATGCAGTGACTGAAAAAATGCTTAGAAGACTTAGGGAGCAACAAAAGGCAGGTGTCATATCTTCTTCTGAAAGAAAAAACAAACTGAATGAAGAGATAGAAAAAAACAAAAGAGCCTTTGAGATGAGCAAAGACTCCAGTAGAAAATCTTTCTTAGACCAACTAGCTAGCTAGGCTTACATCTATATAACCTACCCGCTTATCTTTGTGGGTTGCCCCAGCAAAATCAGTATGGGATGGTAGTCTCCTATCCTCCCAAGCAAAATCATAATCATCTGACGCTAACTTACTTACGTTAAAGATGTACTCACCACTAGGTGTGGATATTATATATAAGAATTCTTTGCCACTACTGTTGGCCTCTTCGAGGTTAGCTGTGAATTTCTTGTGCTCTATCATCTGGGTATCATAGTGTGTTCTTCTACATTTAAACTCCACTACATACGCATCATCATATGCATCAAAGGTACAGTACTTGTCTGCTGTGGCTGACAAACTTGTGCCCAATTTTCTGCTTGCTATATCTTGCAATTCAGATTGTGTCATACTAGCTCCATTTGTTCAAACTCTATACGACCATCAGTAGCCCAGTACTTACGTGCTCTAATCATAACTATCTGTTTGTCGTTCTTATAATACTTACCTTCTAAACTATCTAACGTAGCTTTAACATAGTTGTCTATGTCTGCGTTGTTATCACAATGCTTTCCTTCTTTGTCTGCTCTCTTCTTTTTAGACAGAGCTTTAGGTAGTTGCACATAGAAGTCTATCCTTACAGACAACAGTCCTTCTAGTGGTGTTGCATCATAGCTTTCAAGTAGCTCTCCAAATTCTTTTTTAAATTCAGTATAGCGTTTAGGAAAATAAGTAGACCAACGACCTACCCTTGCCCTGCTTGCTACCACTGGCTTTATAGGGAACACTATTGGGTTGTCCATTAGTTATCCTCTGCAAGTATTACTTCTATCTGCTTCTCTATAAAAAAGCGAGCCTTCCTTAAATCATCTAGCCTACCATCACCCTTATGCTTGTGCTCCCAGCGAGACAGATATTTAATTGCACTGGCTGTTAGGTATGAAAAATCCTGATCTATTATAAAATCTATTACCTCTATCTTTCCTTGTGTGTAATGACTCGGTGAATTTATTTTGTCTTCTGACATTGCCCTTCTCCAGTTTAGCTTAGAGGTCTCATTCATTTGAACAAGACCCCAAGTTTTTAATTTAAGATGCCCCACCAACCCATCCCAATAGCATAGCTGCCAAAGCTATTCCTAAGAAAATAGTTAGTGAACGGTTCTTTAGTACTGTGTTTATAACTTCCATTATCTTTTCCATCTTGTCTCCTTTAACATTAAACATTTGTGCTATATAAGCCACCCCTTTCTTAGGGCTTCTAACCACTGAACAACGTAGATTAGACAACCCGTAGAAATTATTGCAAGTAAAAAGTATGTAGTATGTAGTAGTGTTTTTAGTATTCTCATTCTGTTCTCCAACCATCACACATACTTGAATCAATATCTAAAGGCTCACAGATTAACTGCTCTTCTATTATAGTAGGCAAGTCCTTTGAGCTATCATCAAGAAATATAATGGTTACACCTACAACTATTATCATTAGTAAGTTCATTCTATATCCCTCTCTTCTTCAACCAAGTCAACCAACTCACACACACTACCAGTACAGGCCAGTGTCTTAGTACCCACTGTCATATCTGTCAGCTCGTAAGTGCTAATCAAATTCCAATCAACAAACTTTGGCATCTTCTTAGCTAGTGCTGTGTACTCTGCCTTAGTGCAGTCTTCATACGGTGCTTGTTGGTATGAGTGGTCAGAGTGTGGTAAAAAAGAGACACCACTAACATCATTGAAGTGCTTGTATACCCAAGCCCCTACTTCCATCCACTCGTGTTCTTTAACACTGATGGTGACACTAGGCTTGTGCTCACAGTAGTACTTCTGATACATAAACCACAACTCTAGTTGCTCAATAGCATTCCTATCATTCCTAAGTACAGCACCCTTTGGTGCTTTCATTGGGAAAGTAAAGACCTTGACACTCTTTGGTTTCATAACATCAACCTCACAAGGGATGCCCTGATCCTCCATAAGCTGTGCTATTGGGTCTTTGGCATCTGCTCTTACTCTTCTTAAGTAGTAATCATTGTGCCTGGTATGTATGCCACTAGCACTGTCAACTAACTGACTGACTGTGCCACTAGGTTTGATAGCAGTGTTCGCTGCAGCTTGGCTAATGCCTAGCATCTTTGACCACTCCTTGTTTGTAGTAACGGTCTGATGCTTAAGAGATTGTAAGAACTCAGGTAAACTTTGCTTACCGTAGTGCCCTCTGTCTGCATTACCACCATTCATAAAACTGTTATCCATTATACCAGTCAAGCTGACACCTAACAGGGCTTCTTCTTCTGTATTCTTGACCCATTTAGGACGTAATCTTTTGATGTCTGTCAGTGATGCTTGGAATGTACCCAGTATAGTAGCAAGTTTAACCTTGCGTGTTATATCTTTTTGAGTATCCTCTGCTCTTATCACTACCTCTGTTAAGTTACAGAACTGTCCATCTCTTAGTATGATTTCACTACAAGGGTTACATCCAAACTCGTGCTCAGTACTACGTCTACCGTTAGTACCAAACTTAACTTGTTTCTTTGCAGCTTCTCTGTTAAAGATGCCACGCTCACCAGACTTAGACTCATACAATGATGTCCACTCTTTCATAAAGATACCAATGTCTGGCTTCTCTGTATAGCACACACTGTTGTTAGACAATGCCATCTCTGGTGTATCACTCCACCACTGACCAGACTTAGCATTACGCATACGCTCATCAGTTAAATTACTGAGGGAAATCAACGCACTGCGTCTGACCCCACCTACTACAACTACCTCCGCAATCTTACACATCATACGGTGACACTCATAGCTGGTTAGCTTTCTGCCTATTGCTTCTTTGAATAGGTTAGTAGTGAAGTTAAACAAATCAAGCAACGGTTCTGGACCACTGGCTCTACCACCAAAGGTACTAAGCCTGGCACCTTTAGGTCTGACCCTAGAGAAGTCCCACTTAGGCATCTCACCATCATACAAGTAGGTGATTAGCTTACGGAATGCAGACTGCCATCCCTCTTTAGAATCTTGCACCACTACTACATCATCAACATCTACCATCTCATTAGGTACATCGGGTAGCTTGTTAACAAACTGTCGTTCAACACTAAAGCCTACACCAGTACCGTGCATAAGAACATAAAGACATTCATCAAATGCTTTCCAATGGTCAACACTTAGATAGGCACAGTTGTACCCAGCTATGTTGTTTTCTTTTAGTGCCTTGCCTGCAGTCATCAGTGCTCTCATACTAGGCATAACCTCTAGCTTAAGTACAGCAGTTTCTAATTCCTTACGCACCTTGGGTGTTAGCTCACCCTCTGTATTATCTTTAAGGTGCTCTTCCATAAAATCAAAGTAGCGAGCAACAGTTTCCTGCCAAGTCTCCCTTCTTTTCTTTTCGGGTAGCCATCTAGCATATCTGCTAAGGGCTATAAAATTTTGGTAATCATTTGGTAGTGTGTTCATTCGTCCTCCATTGGGTCAATTTGGATGTCAACCATTCGGCCTCCATCATCATCATAATAATCTTTATACCTTAACCTACCTTCCCTATGCATCAGCACAGCATCAGTAATTCCTTTCTCGTATGCTTGCTTGTGTGCAAAGTAAATAGCTACAGCACCAGCAAACACCAATCCAAAACTTAGCATCAAGTATTCCATTCTTTCTCCTCAAAATCCTCCAAGAACCTATCCTTTTTTTCAATGAGTCTTGCCTCAAACTTTTCCAACAGTTCATCGGGTTCAATCTCTAGCTCATCACAGATCAGGCAAACATCATATGTTGCAGCAATGTATGCCTTTAGTTCGGGTAGTTGTTTCAAAAGTTAGCTCCTTCGTTAACGTAGTAGTTAGTTATTTTTCCAGACGGTATAGGTCTAGCATCCAAGTTGCCTCTACCATAGCAGTCTTCTTTGAATCCACAGAAAGCACAAGTCATACATAGTTTCTCTTGTGTCTTAGCTTTGTTCCAGGTAGTAGAGTTAGCCAGCCTCATAGGTGGTGTGTCTAACTGCATCTTAGATTTTAAGTCAACGATAAAAGTATCTATGTCTTGCTCTAACTCTTGCTTACATAACTTAAGTGTTGACTTGTTCTTGTTAAAGGCTAGGAAATATCCTTCCTTCCTATTGTCTGTCTTGCCATAAGCAGACAGTTGCTTTATGTATCCGAAAGCATCCCCATCTATGCCAGTCTCTTTGAACTTGTTGTCCCAAGACCAAGCACTTGCTGTCTTTATATCTACTAGCTCACCATCTATCGTGCAATCTTGTGAGCCATTGATACCTTCAACAGTATGTTTCTTCTGTTGGTCTTCTACTGTATGTCCTGATAGCTTAAGCAAAGCAACAAGCACAGCCTCTAGTATGTGGCCTTGTAAGAAAGTTAGGTACACCTCACCGCTTATCTCTTCGGGAGTGTAGCCCTTGAAGTTGTACCATTGTGCTCTCTCACATCTTCCTATTCCTGACATACGCAGACCACGTTTGTCTTCTCTTGGTGACAGTGCATCTTTAATTGCAGTGGCCACCTCTTCACCCGCTTGCACGGATATTGCATCCAAGTCTCCAGTATAATCCTTTGACTTCATTACATCATATACATCTTGTACTACTGTATTGATAGACTTCATAGTCTACTCCTCTTATTAAAATTCATTCTCGGAACTCTTCCGAGTTTATTATTGTACCAGTATTAGTGGGTTTCATTCCAGCTAATGCCGACTTTATATTCACCAGTGATAGGGCAGTTAAGATTGTAGTATTCTGTTGTCTCTTCCATAGCCTGGACAACTAGCTTTCCTATAACTTGTGCATCTGTAGGGTCACACTCTATCTGTATCTCATCGTGTATCACACCCAACTGCTTGTAATCAAACTGATAAGCAAGTGAATGGAATACAACCCAAGCTCTTTTAGCTATGATAGAACCAGCACTCTGTAATAGAAAGTTAAGTGCTGAGTGTGGGCTACGCACAAATACCTTACGCCCATCAAGTGTTCTAATCCATCCTTTCTTGGATGCAATCTCTATCTTCTTCCTAAGTGTGGCCAGTGCTGGTGTGTTAGATAGGAAGTCACTCTTAATCTTCTTGCCTAACACCTTGCCACCACCACATATTTTACCGATCAGGTCATCACCACCACCATATAGGTAAGCATAGATGAAACGCTTGGACTCATCTCTAGTGCCAAGACCCGCAGCTTTTTGATTGGCAGTGTGTATGTCACCACTAAGTATCTCCTCAGTATAGCTAGGGTCTTTCATATAGTGAGCCAGACATCTTAGTTCTAGACCAGACAAGTCAGCACCCACTATCACCTTACCTTCGGGAACAGTAAACAACCCACGCATCTGACTACCATACTCCTTACTGCTGGCTGTCACTTGCTGTAGGTTAGGGTTACTGCTAGACATACGGTGTGTCACAGTGCCCATAGTGTGGACTCTGCTGTGTATCCTACCAGTATCATAGTTGTACTCGTCAATCCAGGAACTGATTTGTCCCTGTCTTTTCTGCAACATAAGGTATCTAGCTATGACCTTTGCTTCGGGTATGTGCACATCTTTCAGTGTGCTTTCATCAACCTTTGGCAGTCCTGTATCAGTAAACACAGTAGGTTTCCAACCATAATGTACAAGGTGTCTGCCTACTTGCTGCCTACTACCAAGATTGAGTTCGGGATATGTCCAGTACCCATAGTCACCATCATCATTAGTGTGACACGAAAGGTCAACCTCTGTTTGGTAGTGCTTTGTACGTTTCCTATCCTTAGTAAACCTGATCGCTACTGCTTTCTTAGATTTCCACACGGGTAGAGGAGAGAAAGTCTCGTGAACTTTCTGCTCTGCTAGTCGCAAGTCTTCATTGATATCTCCAAGCAGACTGATGGCATCCTTTAAGTTAAAGAACCACCCAGTTCTCTCTTGAAGTGAGCAGTGTTTCTTGATGTCATACTCTAACAACTTGGCATCCTCACTTAGACCACTGGACAGTAAGTATTTATATAATTTTGTTGTAACTTTTGTGTCCCTTATGCAGTAGTTCAACATCTCTGCACTAAAGCAAGACCAATCACTATGGTCTCCCTTAGTAAAGCCAAGCCTACTACCCCAGGCTGATAGAGAATGTCCACCATCTAGCCTAGGTTTATATAGCTGACTCATAATCATAGTGTCTTCTATCTGCACCGAACTGAAGTCTACATCCAACAACTTCTCTAACACTGGCATATCAAAAGAGATACCGTTGTGAAAGATTAGGCAGTCAGCCTCAGCCTCCATCCAGGGCTTGAACAAATTTAAACAAGGACCAGCGAAAGTAATCGCTTGGTCTGTGTCTATGTTATGCACAGCTATGCACCACACAACAGTGGCATCTATATCATCTGTTTCTATGTCGCAGCTAAAAGTCCGCATCACTATCTCCAGTGTTAGGCTCGTGACCTTTCTCCAGTCTTCCAGTAACACCATTGAAGTATGCCCAGCCTGCCTCTCCAGTCTGACCAGTCCTTCTCATCTTAGGCACTCGTATCCTAGTAGCATTCCTTTCATAATCATCTGTTGCTAACTTATCTCTAGAGAATAGTATGTTGGTGTGACACGCTTGTGGTATAGCACCACTACCCTTGACATCATACTCACATATCTTATGTGGGCTTGAACCATCATCGGGCTTTCTAGTATGTGTGCTGATTATAACTGTGGCTCTTGTCTCCTTGCACAGTTTAATAAACCTATCCATAACCTCTTCAATGTTCTCATTAGATAGGTTCTTTATAGCAGTATGGAGTGGGTCTAATAGTATGACACTACATCCAAGTCCTTTAATAAAGTACCTCATCTTAGCAAACATTTCTTCTAGGTCTACACTACCACCACCATCATCGTGAAGTTGTATCTTAGATGCGAAGCCAATCTCTATGGCCGAGTCCATAATCCTATCAACATCCAAGTCATTAGGCTTAGTCAACTGCATATTCTCACCAGTGTGTACGCTCACCACTTTCCTGATCGTTTCATCTATGTTGTCTTCAACCATAAAGCAACCTATCTTTTCTTTAGTGTTGACTGCAAAGTGATAGATTAATTCATTGAGTATAGTTGTCTTACCTATAGATGTATGTGCAATGATGGATACTAACTCACCTCTAGCCACACCACCACGCATCATCTCATTGAGGTTGCCGAATGATTCGGGTAAAGGTATTAGTTCTGTGCTCTTGTAATGGAGCATAGCATTACGCATATCCTCAACACTGGCAACACCCGACACAGTAAATGTCTTGGCATCATTCCACCACTCATCATAGAATGCCTTGCTATCATTGTTCATTACATAATCACTGGCATCCTTGTGCTTAGCTAGTGTTAGTATCTTACATTTGTTAGGACCTAGTATAGGTGCAATCTTTTTGGCAGCCTCGCGACCAGCCTCATCATTATCCAGGCACAGTACTACAGTCTCGAAAGAATCGAGCCACTCTAGATTAGCCTTGATATTATCCACACAGTTAGCACCGTTGGTTACACTAACACACGCCCACTTAGACCCAAAGATTTCATAGGCTGCCATCGCATCCAACTCACCCTCACATATGGTAACAAACTTGCCACCTGGTCTGAACAAACTTTGACCGAACAAACCATTGGTCTTCCCAGTGTCACCACTGCCAAAGAATTGTTTGTTAGCTACTAGTCTTGTCTTAATTCCCACCATCTCACCTTTCTTATTGTGGAATGGATAGTGGTGCTTGATTATCTTGCCCTTAGCATCCTTCTCTACCTTAACCTTGTACTTTTCCAGGGTCTCGGCTCTAAGTTTGCGATCAGGTAAGCTAAAGAACTCACCTCTGTAGTCAGCAAGCCAGTCAGAGTCAGTGGTTTTTACTTTTACCCCACCTAGTGCCTCCTTCCTCTTCCCCTTGTCTACAAATCCGTGCTCGTTACACGAATAGCAATGTGTTTGTCCATCTGAATAGATGGCTAGGTTATCCATAGCTGTGTCACCACCAGTGGCTGCACAGTTAGGACATTGTTCCTTTCTTAATAATATATTATCCATAACTCCTCCCATTTTAAATCAAAAAAGGCAGCCACCCTCGTAGCTGCCCCACCTTAACAATGCCTGTCATTAAGATTAAAAGTCAGATAGGTCTGCGTCCTCCACACCTTCTGCCTTTGCCTCAACTCTGATAGCTTCTAGATATACATAAGCATCATAGTCTCCCTTACCTTGCTTAACTTTGACAGTTACCTCATCACCGAACAGTGACAGATGTCCAACATCAACAAGTTCCTTGTCAGCGTTGTATATCTTAGGTAATCCAAAATCAACCTTGCGTTTTGCAGTAATTTGGGTAGCACCCTCATACGGCTTGGTCACAAGACCCAGTTTCTCAGCAATCTTTTCACTAGGCTTATCCAAAGCTATCGTTAAAGAATACTTCTCTACATTCTTGTAGACATCGGGTTGCGTTACTTGGTTGAATACAACCTTACCAGCTAGACTCATAGCACTCATATTTAAACTCTCCTTAACATTAACATTAATGACCCGAAGGTCTCCGATTAGTAGGGAATCCTACTAAGAATGCACTGGAAAATAAGGAAGGAAAACCAGTGCACACTTAGTAAGACTAACTAAGTAAGCCTAGGGAATTTTGTACTATATAGTAGTATAGTTAAAATAACCTAGACCTTCTTAGATATACATAAGAAAATAAATTATAGCATACTTTTAACACTTTGTATTAATCGGTTAACCTGGATTTCTCCTGATCCATATGCTCTTTCTTATACTCTGGTGTCTTCATATATGTTCTGACCATAGCATCAATAACTTCTTGTTGAGTTACTTTTAATCTACCATCATCCCCATAGAAATCATCCATCTCATCTATAAGAGTTTGTTTACATACACCCATACTATTTCCTCCCAGGAAAGTCATCATCATCATCCATCGAGCCATCATCATAGACAATCTCGGTGGCACTCACTACCTCAAACTCATCGTGCATTTGAGATGCTCTTTGTTCACCGTGGTAGTCATCTTGCCAATAGTTATCATCCGCTATCTGAGTAGCTTCTTCTTCACTATCCGCATCCACCTCCACAGTAAATTCATAAGACACAACAGACCTTATGTGTACAGAATATTCTTTACTCATCTATTTCTCCTTGATTAATTTAAGTTCATTATACAGAACAGCAACCTTTTCCGCAAGCTCATCAATCTGATTCTGCTGGCTCTGTAGTACATCGATCAGGTGTCCTGGATTGAATGCAATCTTATGGTATCCCACCTTGCCTTCATCATCAAACAAACTATCAGAATATACATCACCTAATTCAAACGCACTTTCTATGCGTTCATCTATCGCCCTTTCTAGGGCATATGTATCAAAGCTTATCATCATCTCTCCTTCTTTTAAGTGCATCCATCTCTTCTTTATGAGAGTCATAAGCATTTGAAATAGTATCCTTGTTCTGCTTACGCCAATCATCCCGTTGTTTATTTCTGTACCTAACCAACGCACTACGCTCAGAAAAAGACATCTCTTTTCCGTGCCTATCAACAACCTGTTGGCCACGCAACATCCCATCCATATAACTGGGGTTTACCTGCATACCGTATGCTACTTGTATTGGCTCATCATCTGACCACACTGTGGTATACACCTTGTAGGTCCTACCAGCATTTGACATCGCTGGTGAACCCTTGAGTGACATCACCCAATCCATATCCGATGATTTCTCTAGCCTCTTATAGGCTGCGATACGACTTATCCCCGCTATCCTAGAAACCTCACCAGTAGTTACCCAAATACCATTATCCATTAGGTACTGTTTGTAATCACTCATCTAAATTCTCCTTGATTAAGTATGTGGGCTATCACATCGACAGTCCATCCATTGCCCAACATTTTCTTGCGTTGGGTATTGCTTACACCTTCCGTATAGTTATCGGGCAGTGTTTGTAATCGCTCCATCTCTATTGGCAGCAGTGGGCGATAAGTTCCCTTATCCACTAACA
>Ga0308015_10001051_pt1 | contig 11724 bp, 8 predicted proteins | sample Neamet231_FD_203128 | JGI IMG/M metagenome (GOLD analysis project Ga0308015, IMG submission 203128) | Marine microbial communities from water near the shore, Antarctic Ocean - #231 | ecosystem: Environmental > Aquatic > Marine > Unclassified | place: Southern Ocean | collected 2014-07-28
GATTACTTACTATATTAAGGACGAGCATAAAGAGAGACGAACTATTGCAGGAGCAAGCATACAGAATGCTAGTAGCTCAAGCCAGTCTAACAATGTGGCATTTCCAGACCATATCAAGAGAGTCTTAGACTTGTATAAAAACTTTTAATGTCTAGTGAGAACTTAAAAAACTTTCTTATTAAATTAGATATCGAGCTAATGGAAGGCAAGCTAACGCAGACTGACGCTTTGCAAAAGTATAGGACATCAAAGGGAGACAAGAAAGCTGCTAACCTTACTTACGTCCCTGATAAAATTACAGATGCTTTAAAGAAGCTTGGCGGTGATGTTCCTCCAAATATGCAGACAGAGTATGATACGTTAGTAACAAATCTATCCGCTCAGATGCTGAAGGATTTTCTGGAGCTAGAAAGGAATAATCATGGCGAAGTAGTTGTAACTGAGTACCCCGGGGGTAAAGTATCCGCATTTATTATTAAAAAGGGAAAAAGAAATAACTATATCACTTTAAAGAACGCTTATAATGCTACAATGAGAACCTTTTATGACGACTTCTTAACCAAAATAATAATGAAACCAAAAGGGCTTGAAAGAGTGAACGCGAAGGGTAAGACTAGAAAATATGAGCGGGGGAAATCGGCAAGATTAAAACCGGAAGCGCAAACCCACGAAGACGGCGGCTCTAATATTTTAAATCAAATGAATGATGCGGTACATGCGGCCATAGATGCTACAAATAAAGCGTCTGTTGAAATGGGGGCTGATGTAAAAGCAGAGCTAGAAAAGCTAAAGAAGGAGGGTAATCTAGACGCCGATTTTATACTAAGTGTAATAAAAAACGGTAAGATGGGCGTTATAGAGTATGGTATTGCAAGTTCGTTGACAAACTCACAGACAGGCGGTGGGGAAGAGCAAAACTTACGAAAAATGCTAAGTGAGGCAATTGAAAACTTAACAGCTTTTCTTCCTACCATGGACGGCTCCGATAGCCTAATGACAGCGCATAGAAAGAAGATAATAAAAGAACTAGTACAGCCTTTTAAAAATAAAAAAGGTATTAAAGTTACACATGAAGACTTTAACATAAAAGAGAATAACAACCCTGCTACTCTAGTTAAAGCAGCGGGTAAGACAGTTCTTGCAAAAGCAGCAGCAGCTAAAACAGTCGCTAAAAAGAATCTTAAGAAAACCGGTAAACGTAAAGCTGCCCCTCCTAGGATGGCCTTAAAGAATATACTAGGATTACTGAATGCAAAGCTGCCTCAACAAGTCGCAGATAATATGGGCAGCCCTAGACTAGAGAATCGAACGGGTAAGTTCGCACAAAGTGTTCGGGCTATAGATGTTACGGAAACAGCTCAAGGATTTAAGAGTGTTGGGTACACGTATGCTACAGAACCCTACGGAGTATATGAGAGTACAAGCGGCAGTAGATTCGCAAACGGTGCTAGAGACCCAAGAACTCTAATTGATCTTTCTATCAGAGAAATTGTAGCGCAGTTTGGTTTAGGTAGATTATACACTAGGAGGCTTTAAATGACCGCAAGAATTTACGCATCTAGAAGAAAACGTATCATTGATGCTCTTGTGGCTAAGTTAAAAACTATTAATGGTCAAGGAGCTTTTCTAACAGACGTCGGAGAAAATGTACATCCTAGAATGAAATTCTGGGATGAAGTAGATGAATTTCCAGCACTACATTTAAATGCTGGGAGCGAGACACGAGAGTATCAGTCCGCAGGAGTACGAGACAGATTTTTATCAGTAACAATACGCTGTTATGTACAAGAGGAAGATGCTCAAGAAGCCTTAAACGAGTTAATGGAAGATGTCGAAACAGTCATCGAAGATAATTCAAGATTAATGTATACAGACAAACTTAACAATGTCTTCTATACACAACAAATCACAGTCATCAGTATAGACACTGATGAGGGTGTGCTCGAACCTTTAGGAGTAGGTGAAATACTTTTAGAAGTTCGTTACTAAGAAAATCCTGGCACGAATAAACATTCACGACCAGTCTTTTCAAGATCATAGGGAGAATATACTATGGCTGAATATTTACATTTTAGTAGAGACTCGCGTCTCTACATGGAAAAAGACGGGTACCTCTGGTCTGTTCCTGTTCTTGATGGATTTAGTTTCTCTCAAGCAACAAACTCTTCAGAGATAACTCTAAATGAAATGGAGGACTCCACAGGTCGCTCACGTCGAGGTCGTAAAATGTTTACGGATTCTTTGTCTGCTGCTGAGTGGTCTTTCTCTACTTACATTCGTCCTTTCAAATCCGCAGGTGGCAAGAGTGCTACTAGTGGTAGGGCAGACTCCACAAATACTCACCAGCACGCAGTAGAAGAGGCTCTTTGGGTTGCAATGGCGGGACAGAACGTTTATGTACCTGCTACTGGTAAGTTTGAACACGGAGCAACTGGTGGTGCAATTAGTTCCTTAGTTGTTACTAGTGGTGCAACAGATAGCGATGACTTGGGCAATGATAGAACAGCAGGTACTTATACTATTGCTGTACCTACTGTTGGTGCAGATGCTAACTTAAGTGCTGCTGTTGCAACCGGTGGCGGCGGTAATTCCTTAAATACGGGTTCTAACGCAGTAATAACCGTTGTTGTTAACGCTGGTGGTACAGCGACTGCAACACTTACCGAAAGGGGCACAGGCTTCGAATCCGGTAACACAATTACTATTGGAAGTCAGCTTCTTGGAGGCGATGCAAGTGGTGATAACTTGGTTCTTACTGCTACGTCTGAGTCTCTTACTTCTAATGCAACTGGTTTGGATATTAACTTCTTTGACTCTAACAGAGCCGCTTTAGGAACATTCAATCTGTACTTTGTCTTTAGTGACAGAAGTGCTGGTCGATTGCTTTATAAGCTCTCTAATGCTGTTGTCAATGAAGCTGCTATTGATTTCGATATTGATGGTATTGCTACAGTTAACTGGTCAGGTATGGCGGGTCAGATTAAAGAAGTAGGAACTGGTTTAGGCGCAGGTCAAGTTACTGCTGCTACCACGTTCCCTAATCCTGGAGCACCAGGAGCATTATGGATTGATACAGATGACAGTGATAAACTGTATATCTCTACATCAGCTGCCAATTCTGCAACTAGCTGGTACGCAAATATTAGTGAAGGCTCTACAAATACAGGTAACTTTATTCGTAATCGACTCACTAATCTTACTTTGGCGCCAGAAACTGCTTTCCAAACAGGTACTACTTTTGATAGAGAAGGTGATGGTGTATCTAATGATAACTACAGGGACTCATACCAAGTGGCGATCACAGGTGGAAGTGTGAGTATTAGTAATAATATTTCGTACTTGACTCCTGAGGAACTTGGTAAGGTTAACCAGCCAATTGAACATGTAACAGGTACTCGTACCGTTACTGGAAGTTTGACTTGTTACCTTGCTAGCTCTGATGCTGCTACCAATAAGAGTAAGAACTTGTTCCAGGACTTGGTGTCTGACGTCAATACTGTTATTAACAAATTCGCAATTACTCTACAGGTAGGCGGAACTGATGCTACTAAGCCTAGGTTTGAAATCAGCATGCCCACAGCGCATTTTGAGATTCCAAGCCACTCTATTGAAGATGTTATCTCTCTTGAGACCAACTTCCATGGATTAGGTACTTCCGTAGGTGAAGGTGACGAAGTTACCCTGAAGTATATCGGAGTATAACTGTAGAAAAATATTTCTTGACACCGCAGGTGATTTGAAATATAATATATGGTATGAAAGTGAGGGGGTCTTTTTGGCCCCCTTTATTTTATAAGGGATTGAAATGGCAAACGAAACTAAATATACATTTAAGAAGGAAAAAGCAGAGGTCCGAGTTGTATACTTAGGAACTCGCTATAAGATAGATGTAAGTGAAATTGACTTTTCCCAGTCCTTTAAAGAAACAAGTTTTGAAGTAAAGACAATACAGAATCAGTCAAGTTTTGAGGGATCTGTTATAAATCAAGCAAACGCAGCAGAGTTTAGCTTGAATACTCCTTTACTTGCAGAGCCAACAAACAGAGTAATGTTTGATAGGCTTATAGATTCTGCTAGTTTTGACTTATACATTTCTACTCAGTATGATGTTTGGAAGCTTGAAAATTGTATTATCCAAGATGGGACGTTCGAAATCAATAGAAGGAGACCCCTAAGGTTATCAATAAGTGGAGAGGCATCAAAGCTGTCAAAATGGACGGACAGTATACCAGGTAGCGATCCTACAGCTACCACTACAACGTATATTGTGCCCCGTATCTCTACTCTAACCCTCGGGTCGGACGATATCTCTCATTCTGTAGTTTCTATAAGTGCAGAGGTACAGAATGATATTAATTGGAACGAATATAACACTATACACGGGGCACACACCTCTACTAATGCTGCGACATCTATGTACCCTAGTACTTTTTATACGGGCACAAGAGTACTTGCAGGATCTATAGGTAAGTATCTGGAGAAAGGTTCTACGAGTCTCTTAACTTGGGATAACAATACAAGCCTAAGAATGATAGCAGGAAATGGTACACAAGGATTAGATTTTAATATTACCAGTTGTTCGTTTACTAATCGTATGTCCTCAGGGGATACATTTAAGGAAGAGTATAACTGGAGAATGACACCAAGCCAAACCGCGTTTAATACGCAATTAACTTACACAACAACATAGGATGTAAAATGGAATTAAAAAAACTAGTAGTAGATAGCAAAGCTATGTGGATAGACTTCGGAGGTTTAGAAGGGTTTTCAGTAGAAGTAGCAAACCTATCAAGAAAAGAATTAACAGGCTTACGAAAGAAATGTACCACAACCAAGTTCAATCGTAGGTCACGAGTAGCCGAAGAAGTACTTGATGAGGATAAGTTTGTAACAGCTTTTTCTAAGGCGTCGGTTAAAGACTGGAAAGGCTTAACTTTAGGGCACTTAGAAACTTTAATCCTAATTGATACCGACGGACAAGACCTAGAAGCCGCAGTGGAGTACACAGAAGAAAATGCTGAAGTACTTGTTGCTCAATCCTCTGAATTTGATACCTGGCTCAACGAGGTAGTCTTCGATTTAGAAAACTTTCGCAGTGAGCCAAAGAGAACAGTGCCTGGGAAGGCTGAAGGAGATGTTCGAAAATCTTGACACGGGAATGACGAGAGATCGTTATTTTGAAATGCAAGAGCAAATGGGACACGAACCAGAGGAAGATATGATTCCTCCGGACATGGACGATTTGCCTGAACTATGCCATATCGCAATCGAGATATATAATCGTATGGGTGATAGGGTATATCCTGAAATAGGCTTCATAGGAAAAGACTATACTAAGCTGGATACTTATTTAGAAGTATTCGGTATAGAGGAAGGTGGCACAGACTTTCTTTTAGAAATTATTGAGTGGTTAGACTCAAGAGCTATCAAGCAATCCGCTGACCAATTAAAGCGGGAGTATGCTAAGATAAAGAGAAAATAATAGTGGCAGCTAATGAAATTATATTTAGGGTTAAAGTTGAGAAAGACGGTAATCTAAAAATTACGGCTAAAGAAGCCGAGGCTGCGGCACAAAGTACAAAGAAGTTAGGTACTGAGACCGATAAAACCACTAAATCTCGTAATCGTTATAATAAAGCAGAAAAAGGTGTCGGGCAAGCCGGTCTTTCTTCTGGAAAAGCTTTTGCTAAAATGAACCAAACCATGGGTGGTGGAGGCGGCCTTGTCGCAGCCTACGCCGTCCTGGCTGCTAATATATTTGCTCTTACTGCCGCATTCGGCGCACTCTCAAGAGCAGCTCAAGTAGATAAACTCAAAGAAGGTATGGTCGCTATGGGCCAGGCTACAGGTGTTGCTATGAATGCATTATCTGAGGGTTTAGTTAAAACTACAGGACACGCAATAAGTTTAGAAGAAGCAATGAGAACTACTGCACAGGTAACTAGTGCAGGTTTTGACCCCTCTGTAATTGAACGTCTTGGTAGCGTAGCACGTATGGCTTCCCAAGCTTTAGGTAGAGATCTAGGTGATGCAATGCAAAGAATCACTAAAGGTGCCATTAAGATGGAGCCGGAACTCTTAGATGAATTAGGAATTATGGTTCGTCTAGATGATGCGACAGAAGCCTATGCCGCTTCTATAAATAAAAATGTTGATGAATTAACAAAGTTTGAAAAGCAACAAGCATTTATGAATGCCGTTCTTGAGGAAGGAGAGTCTAAGTTCGCCGCCCTAGGGGATGTACCTGTTAACCCCTACACTAAATTGGCCGCAACATTTGCAGACTTAACAACAAATGTATTAACCTTTTTGAACAAAGGTCTCGAACCTTTAGTGTCCTTACTAGCTAGTAGTACCCCGGCATTAGTAGGAGCTTTAGTTATATTTGCATCTACAGTAGGTAAGATTGCTCAACCTGCCCTAGCAGCCTTCACAGGCAAATTAACATCTATGGCGGCCAAAAGCAAGCAGGCTGCTATAGCACAATTACAGTTTACTGGAATAACAGGTAAGGGCTCTAAGGAAGTCTTAAAGCTTAAGGAGGCGCTTGCTAAGGGTGTTGTAACTAAGGCGCAGTGGACTAAGGGGTTAAATGCATCTATCAAATCTATGGCAGGGTATAATGTACAGGTAAACAAAAATAGCGCTGCCACCGGCCGCTTTAGTAAGGAAACCAGAGCTTCAAGAGCCAACTTAGCGCAGGCAACAAGGGATCACTATGGTTTAATTAAAGCAAAAAGAGACCTAGATATTGCGAATATTAAAAACTCGGCCACTAGTGCTATGAATACTTTGACAACCCAAGGGGCTATAGCTGCTATGGGTGTATTGTGGGGCGAGATGACGGCAATATACCTAACCACATTTAGGGCTTCAGCAGGTATGACTCTGTTTGCAAGAGCCTTGGCCGTAGTTAGAGGTGCTGCGTTAGCAGCAGCCTCTGGCTTTGCAGTACTAGGCGCTGCTATTTTGGCGGCAATGAATGTAATTGGACTTGTGATAATGGTCATAATGGGCCTGTGGGAGGTTGCTAAGTGGCTATGGTCTACAACATACACAGATGAGGAGAATGCGCTTACAGCAGCCGCAGAGTCTGCAAGTACGGCTTTAAAGGATACACAAGCTAACCTTAAAGAGTTGGACGCGTCGCTAGCAGGACATGATAGTAAAGTTCAGGGTATTGTAATGCAATATGCTTCCTTAAATAACATACTTAATACTACAGCTCAGGAGTACCGAAAACTAGCTGATGCTCAAGCAGCCTCAGATGCAAGTGGCATTTTTACAAAAGACGGGGACGAGGCACAAGGTGCTTCTGTTTTAGTAAAGCATATGCTCTCCCTTGCTAAGGGTTCCAAAGTTATGCAAAAGACCTTAGCGGATGCAGGCATCTCAATGGAGTCTTTAGAAAATGGTACTATTACTCTGGACGAATTAAACAAGGGTATGGCATTAGTATCAAAGACTAATAAAGAGGTAAACACTAGATTTATGGCGATGGCGGCAGCTATAGATGGGTTAAACCTCCCTCTAACTAACTTTTTAAATAAAATAAAACAAACAACTGATGTCGATGAGCTAGTTGCGGGTTTTAAAGATTTACAACTTACTTTAATGGATCCTAATTTAACAACAGGTGCTGATAAATTAGCAGCTCTTACAGCAAAAGCAGACGATAGTCTTTTGAGACTACTGGGCACTAGTAAAAAACAGCTTGATAATGCTAAAGGGAACCTTATAATTGAAGCCTCTCTTTTTTCGATGATACAAAAACGTTTTAAGCTGCTAAAGGAACTGTTTGAAAAAGAACAGCGTCAACAGGTACTGTACAAACAAAACATAAAAAACTTAAAGTTAGAGTCAAAACTAATAAAAACCCTAACGGGTACGAGAGGTGTCGCAGCTAAACTCTTTGATAAAGAGCTAGAGATCAGAGAAGCGACTGCAGAGAGGATGCAGGAAGAGATCGACCTACAGATTGAATTGAATCAAAATCGTAAAGAAGGGTCTAACATCAGTTTAGAAATTCTCCAACTGGAACAGGAACTAGCGCTTTTTAAGAAGCTTGCACCCCCTCTAGAGCAGAGGAGCATAGATATTGCTAAAGAATCACTGGAAATTGCAAAAGAGCAGAGGGTTAATAAGACAGCAGAGATGGAAGTGTTGAAAAGAATGGTTGGCCTTACCGCAGAATTAGTAGACTATGAAATAGACGCAGCAGAAAGGGCAAAAGAGAATAGTAATAGAAACAACCCCCAAAGAAAGTATGATCCTAAATTAAATGCTAAGGATAAAGTTGATTTAGATAGTAGAATAGTACCTGATTTTTTGAAAATTAATGAAGACCTATCTTACGGTGTAGCAGAGGGGCTGACTGCAGCTGAGGCAAGAGTAGAAGCAGCACGTTCCGACATGCATCTAACTCTGGCGAAAATTGATTTGGAAGAAGGATTGCTGCGACTGAAGTTCGAGCTTCTAAAAGCAGAGCACGCCCTTGTACTCCAGCAGACTAATTTGGCGAATAAAGCCAGATGGGATAAGAATAATGCCCGGGGAATTGCTCAGGATCCTTTCGTACCTCAACAAATGTCCGCATCAACCACAGAAATGTTTGACAAAATGGCCGCCACTCTCGAAAAGAGCGGTCTTATGACTACCCTGCAAAAAGCAGTAGTAGCAGAAGCATTTAAAAAGGTTAAAGGGGACATAGAGACTGAGTCAGCAAATCTGAAGAGCGACCAGGATCAAGAAGTAATGACTGCTAAGGGGGATACTAGCTTAGACCGAATGTTAGATGCAAACCAAAAAGGAGGTATTAGTAGCCTGGATCATATGAGCCAAAAAATAGGAGCATTCCGGAATATTATGGCTCCTATGATAGAAGATCTGAGAGCACTAGGCCCTGAAGGTGAGTTGGCCTCAAGTGTCATTTCAGGAGGTGCCGCTATGTCAGAAACTTGGGCACATGTTGGTGAGGTATTTGCTGCAACAGGAGAAGAGCTAGCATCAGGGCCTGAGAGAGCTGCAGCAGTAATGGGGGCTATTAGTGCTAGTCTTGGTGCGGTTGGGTCAATAATGCAAGCGCAATCAAATGCTAGGATTGCCAATATTGATAAAGAAATTGAGGCAGAGAAGAAAAGAGATGGTAAATCCGCCGCTAGTATTGCTAAGATCAAGAAGCTAGAGGCCAAAAAAGTCGCTGCACAGAAAAAAGCTTTCGAGATAAACAAGAAAATGCAGATAGCGCAGGTAGCAATAAATACTGCTGCTGCTATGGTGGCTGCTGCTGCAGCTGCTGCATCCGCCGCAGCAGGAAGCGGAGTTGCGGCCCCGATAACATTTGCCTCGGTCTTTGCCGGTATGGGAGGCGTTATTGCCGCAATAGGGGCAGCAACAATAGCCACGATAATGGGAACCTCTTTTCAAGGAGGAGGAGGAGGCAGCGCTGCTTCAACAGGGCCTAAAAGTATAAGTGTTGGTACAAGAAGAAATACTGTAGATACGGCTAAATCTCAAGGTGGCTCTGGCGAGCTAGCATATATGCGAGGAGCCCAAGGAACCGGCGGTCCAGAAAACTTCAGAGGTGCTTTCTATGGTAAGAAACATAGAGCAGCCGGAGGAGACACAGGATACATAGTAGGAGAGCAAGGACCAGAGTTGTTTATGCCTGATCGTCCTGGTACTATTGTCCCTGCAGATGATACCGCAGCTATGGGAGGTGGATCAAACGTTACTTTCAATATCAGCACTGTAGATGCTACAGGCGTTGAAGACTTACTTGCAGAACAGCAAGGGAATATTATAGGGATGCTGCGGCAGGCTGCAAACTCTTACGGAGAAGAATTTATGGAAGATATAGATACTACAGCAGTTTCAGGCAGTTCGGCTAGGAGAGCATAGTGACTACTTTTTCTATATTATCAAACGTACTACCTGATCCTAACTATAAAATAGGTATAGCAGGGGAAAGTCTCTCTACTGGAAGTTCAGGGCCGGGTTTTGCGTCTGTAAAGCTAACTAACGATCAGAAGATGATGGTAACCCGTACTAACTCTCAAAGGCTAATAGCCCGGTCTATAGCAGGACAGAAATGGAGGGTGGATATAAACTACCACCCTATGACTCGCGATGAATTCGAGCCTGTCTATACTTTCTTATTACAGAAGAAAGGGCCTTTGACGCCCTTTTTCATATCTTTACCCCAGTACAGAGTATCAAGAAATACAGCCTGGGATACTAATTTTGTTACAAAAACTTTTTCGTATGGGGGAGGAACTCCTAATGCATATCAGTTTACAACAACAGCTGGAGGAACAGCAGGCACTTCTGTATTAAAACTAAATGTAGGTGAACACCCACAGTATACGGGAGAGGACTATAGTAGTGCAAGCAGCCCAGAACTTAAAACTCCTCGTGCTGGAGATATGATTACTATTGACGCTTCGGCACATAAGAAAGCGTACCTAATTACTGGAGTAGAGACTTTTGCAAATTATAGAACAGGACAAACTATAATGCCTTCGGGCCACCGAGATATAAAGCTGACTGTTAGCCCTCCTTTTGTGAAGAATGTAGCTCATCCGGCTACTGTACAGTTTAGCAATCCTCTTATAAAAGTAGTACAACCAAAACCCATAGCAGAGTATTCATTAAACACTGATAATTTATACTCCTTTAGTTTAAGATTGGAAGAGTATTTATGAGTACAAAACGTAATTTAGGAAGCGCACTAGAAACGTCTTTAATGAATGGGGACCCGTTCCTCTATGCACATTTAATAAAGTTTGAAAGAAGTATTACTACTGTTAGTGGTAAGCCTTCCGAGTCTGCTACGGACTACTCTTATATAACAGATGGGTCGTTTGACTTAGTATTCAATGATAATTCCACAGACGTTGAAGGCACTTCCAATGGGAACCAGACTTACGTTGCAAACAAATTAAAAACTGTAAGTAATGTTACAGAAACTACAGAAGCCAAAGCATCAACCCTAAACATAAGCATAGCAGCAGAAAGTTTAAATACTCAAACTTACCCGAATCAAGTACTTATTTGGGCTACTTCTACTTCCACTACTGCAAATATAAGTACTGCAAGCACAGAGGAAGACTTTGTAGAGGTAGGGTTTAGCGAGGGCGATAAACTAACAATAAAGAGATCCTACACAGGAGCTAACGCGGCTACTCCTGCCGCAGCCGCTGCAGATACTACGCATAATCAGCAATTTGTAATTAACTCATTCTCTAACAATAATAGAACAATGAGTGTTACTCTTCTCGATACTTTAAGTACTGGAAAGAAGAATGACGGCAGTGCTAATGATACTCTAACTAATACGGGTTCAAACAATGGTAATTATATTCTGGAGCTTACCACGGATGAAGTCGCCTCTTTGTTTAATATTGACTATGACCAGAGCAACGGCAAGTACGCAGGGTATGTTAACAGAGAAGTATTCATATATAAAGCACACATAAACCCAGATAGTGGTGCAATTATTGGTGCTCCTTATCTTTTGTTTAAAGGTATAATTTCAAAAGTCAATATGAAAGAGGATCCTAATAAGAGCTCTGTAGTAACTTGGACTTTGAGCAGTCACTGGGGGGATTGGAATAGGGTACAAGGAAGAATTACCTCAGATTCAGAACATAGAGCCATTGGCGCAGGAGGAAGAGTAGATACCTCCTCTCTTCACAGAGAAAAGTATGGGTCAGACTTAGGATT
>Ga0308015_10001052_pt1 | contig 11699 bp, 2 predicted proteins | sample Neamet231_FD_203128 | JGI IMG/M metagenome (GOLD analysis project Ga0308015, IMG submission 203128) | Marine microbial communities from water near the shore, Antarctic Ocean - #231 | ecosystem: Environmental > Aquatic > Marine > Unclassified | place: Southern Ocean | collected 2014-07-28
GAGTGTAAGATGCTGCCAGCAGGTTAGCTGGTCAGCTGGTGCTGCCAGCTAGTTAGCTGGTCAGCGGGTTCACTCAAGGCTCGAGGGAATCCCTGAACTTAGCCAACTGCAGATCGAGTCCCCAACGATATGTCGATAACATCGACCGTGGACTTTTCAGAGTACAAGAAACGCAAAATCACTACTGTAAGGGATGGTGGGCGGGTTTGATTTTTGGGGAGAGGGACCGCTCGTCGGGGCTAAGTTCCCAGCTGGTGCCGCTCACGGCTGGTGGGAAGGCGGAAAGGTGTTGGCTGCGCTCTCTTCTGTTACGAAGCGACGCGCCCTATTTCCTTTTCCGGATTGTGTACAATCTTTCCACCAGTCTGTGTGTGCAGCCGTCCAAACAGCTGGTCCTCCTCGCTGGAAGCTTTTCTCAGCCCTAATTAGAAGTGGGCAATATAAATATTCCTCGGATTCTAATTTCTACTGAGATCGCTTCCTATCTTGCACCTGTCGGTATAACCTTGATGTGGAGTTTTAATCGAGCACTGGCTCGTATCGCTTCATCCAGAAAGGTTCTGTCACCGAGAGTGTAAGATGCTGCCAGCAGGTTAGCTGGTCAGCTGGTGCTGCCAGCTAGTTAGCTGGTCAGCGGGTTCACTCAAGGCTCGAGGGAATCCCTGAACTTAGCCAACTGCAGATCGAGTCCCCAACGCACTTGCCGAGCAGGCGTGGCCGTTGAAAGACCACCGCCGCGTCCCGGCACCGCCTTCACCGTTTTTAGAAGTACACCCACCTCTTGCCCGTGATGGCGGGAAGACGGCAGGTCTGGTTGGCTAGTTTTTCGAGTGGGAGGTTATCAAGATAATTGAGCAGGATATATGCCTTCTTTGTAAATGGATGTTTAATGTGGCCCCGTCCCGTACCGTTAGGAGGTGGAGGGAGGGCTGACGGGTTGGTCTAGTCCTGTTTTGTAAACAGTGCGGACCTGGCGTCGTTTGGTTTACGGTTTGTGACTGACGCTGTGAGCCTGGGTGGTGACGACGGTTGTCGCTGGCGATGACGTCGGACAATGTGATTGTCGAGTCGTCGAGGACCTTCGCACCTGGCATAACGTAAACCGCACTATCTATCTTCCTTCGCACTTCCCTAACAGAGCCCTTTCGGGGGCTATATCGATTTCCGTATTAGACGGTAAGCGACGTAGCGGGTGTGACTGGAAGGGCCGCGGTGTCTTAACGACCGGGGCTGGTGGGGCTGCCACATCTGGATTTCCTGGGTGTCGGTGGGGCTGCCACATATGGATCTCCGGGTGGGGCTGCCACAAACTCCAGGGAGTTGCCAGTGTTCCATGTTATCTCAAAAGAAAGGACTTGTTGTCCCGAGCATTCTATTGAAGGACATGGGCATCATCGCTCGTTAGTACTTGCTGAGCTTCTTGCGGAGCTGGTGGGCTGAACGCGCTGCAGCTGATGCGAGCCTGCTGTCGTGTTGCTGCTGATCTGCTGGAGACCACGCTGCACTGGCTGAAATGTCGGGAACCGCTGTTGCTGTGACTGTGGAGAGAGAAGCATTCGCTGCTGATTGTCTCGTCGAAGTCATGAAGGAGGACATGTCTCGCTGACCGCGCTGCTGCTCGCGTTGGGAGCGGACGTGTTGCTGTGGACCTGGGTTTTTGGACGACGTGGAACTGACGTAGACGGCGCTCGTTGTGTTTGTGGTGGAACTGGCGACGTTGAGTAGTGAGTCCAAGGTGGTGCCTTGGGCAAGCGCTGCGGCTTGTTGCAGTTCGACGCGACGCTGTACTGCCATGCGAGAGTAGACTTCGCGGCCGATTGCTGATGCCCAAGACCCGAGGTGGTCGAGTTCCTCTGGTTTGGCGCCAGCGATAGTCCATGCGGTGGCTGCGCCGATGCGCAGCGAGTATTGGGTGAGCGTTAGTACTGCTGCCCAGTCCGGCAGAAAACGTTGTACTGTTATAGCCTGCCAGCTGTTGTAGTCGTCCAGTGAGACTGCATGACCTGAGCGGTAGTTTGCGATTGCTGGCATAGCATTGATTGCGGTCGGCGATAGGTGTGAGAGGTAGATCCAATTGATCATGACCGCGAGGGCGACGGGGTGGCCTGGAACGTTCGGGTCGTACATGAGAGGGATCGGTTCCGCCGCGAGTTGCCGGGAGCGCTTACTCGAATTCGTTGACGTCTTCGTTGTCGGTTTCGACAAAATCAGCGTTGCGCCTGGTTCGGCGTTGGCTAGGTGAGCCATCTTCACAACCTCGTTAGCTGACCAGTTCAACGACGGGTTGAAAGCCGTTCCGACAGCTAGATTGCCCATCCGGAAAGCGAACTGGCTGCCGAGCGACATGCCGAGAGCCATGGCCATTTCCAGAGCCATACTCGCCGGAGTGAGGTGTTTCACTGTGGTGAGACCGTCGATTGAGCTGGAGTGGAGCGGTGTGAAAACCCAGCGGCCTGCTGTGATGTCGCGGGTCAAAGTGAACTCCCGTGGGTTGTGTGTCAGGAACTGCTGAACCGGTGGGAGGTGCCATGAGTCGACGACCTGGCGGAGGGCTGTGTTGACTTCCCGTGGCAGGAGGGCATCGCGGACCTTCGGAAGTCCCATCTCCCGATTCATCTGCCTGCGGCAGTCGTCTAGCCATCGGGTGAGGATAGGCATCGGGGTCGGACGTGGGCAGAGCATGTACCGTTCGTGGAATGTGAAGACGTGCGATAACGCTTGGCTGATCATGTCGAATGATGACCATCTGATCGAGCATGCCACGCAGAAAGTGGTTAGCAGGCCTTCCTCTTCGGCGATGTCGGTGCCCGACATGAGGTGGCGTCTGGCCCAGCGCCAGCGGAAGGGGGAGGTGCCGATCGTGAGGCAGTGTTGTGTCCACCACTCGAAGTGGAACGCTTGCTGGTTCATGGTGCCAGCTTTCCGTGACTTGTCGAGGACAAATATGAAGCGTGAACGGATGGCGGCCATGTAGTCGCCGCGGGACTGGACTGCCTGGAGAGGTATCAGGGCGGCCCGTTGAGTCGCTGTCTTTGGTTTAAAACCGGAGAATAGCGCTCGGCCTTGGGCTGCTCGGTGCAGATGGGCTTGGGAGCGGGCGAGACCGTGTGTTTGCGTCGGCATGCCTGCCTTCGTTGCAGCTTGTGTCTCTGCCCACTGTGGCAGCGATTCAGATGGGACCGGCGGCATGCGAGCCCATGGGATCTGTGAGAGGGTTGGGGCTGCGGCTGGGTTGTCTGTCGGGAACCACGTGCCAGTGATAGACTGAGCGGAGATGAAGGACGGCACATCGTCTGGCTGGTCCTGGATGGCCAGTTCGAACAAATCAACGAGCTGTTGCTCAGCGGCGGCGGTGGTGACGGCCCTTGCGTGGGTATTGTGCCATTTCCGCTTGCCGGTTGTGGGGGCTGGAATTGGCCTCGCAGATGCTGGTATCGTTGTGGCGGTGCGGCGGCGGCGGTCGGGGCCGCGGAGAGAGAACTGCGTTGTCTGGGCCAGCAGTGGAAGAGCGTTCGGAGACGTCTGATTGCTGAACTGGCCGACCAGTGAGACAGTGTTGGGAAGCACTGACCCAGCGTTGGGTGGGTACGACCGTGAGGAAGTGCTGACGCTGACTGGCGGACGGAGTGGTATGGAGGCACTGTGAGGCTCTGGGCCGTCTGGTGCTGAGCTGGCTGAGGTGCCCCGTGGACCTGGAATCACACGATTTCGGTTAAAGGCTGGGTATTTGTTTGGGTGGGTTGACCACGTAGGCGGACTCTCTGAAGGTGGGGCTACCACATAACTGCAATAGGCTGACTTTGGGTTGGGGGTGTTAGTCGAGATCAGTTGGGTTAGCCGATTGCTGAGATAGCAAGGGCGGTGTATTTGGACACCGCGTCGGTCAACGCGCTGTGACTCTGTTTCCCCAGACTCTGGTGGGGCTGCCACATGTGGTGCGTCACTGATGCGGCTGTTGGCCGTCGGTGCTGTCACAAGCCGAGAGCTTGGAGTCCGGCCCAGCAGCGTTCCCAGGCGGCCTGTTCTCGGCGGAGGAGGCTGGCCGTGCGCCAGTTGAGGTGAAAAGACCAGCGCTGGGCGGTGAAGGGCTCGGCGGTGAAACCAAAGACCAGCCTGGTGTCGAACTGCATACCCTGTGTGGAGACCCACTGCACTTGTTGGTGGAACAGCATGGTGGAACGGCCAAACTGCTCGTAGTATCCTGCCGCGTCCTTTTTCGCGAAGACGATCGGAACGTTGGCTAGGTCGAGGATGCAGACCTGGCGCGACAGCATCTCGAGGGTGAAGAACTTCAGCCGAGGAATTCGTTCGTCGTGATGAGGGTGCGTGTTAGCGTTGAGCGAGGGGTCGGTGCCCGGATCCCAGGCTGTGCCGAACGTGCCAACCGGGTGGAGGGCCGGGTCGATGGTCTGCCGCTCCTTGATATTGCCTTTGTCGTCGGTCTGGGTGTCGACGCAGCCGCGGGCGCTGAGGACTGCCGGGACGACGAGCAGGCCTCGGCGACATGGGCTGAGGCGTGGAACAGCGAACTGTCTCATTTTCTGGGCGTTCTTCGTCTGGATGAAAGCCCAGTTGCGGAAGAAACTGGTGTACGGCGGAACCAGGATGAGGTGGTTCTCGGCGTGGCTGTAGTTTGAGAAGCCGGTGAACACGATCTCGAACATGTGGTCGAAGTCGGGCGGCGGCATGTCGACAGACGCGCAGGCTGCTGCGTCTTCGAAGATGGACGCTAGGTGCAGCTCTGTGAAGTGTTGCGGGTTCTCGAACAGGACAGGGAAGAGACGGAGGTCGACGTCGACCTGGAGGCTCCCATCCGAATCTTCGGACCATGCCGGGCCGGTGAAGTAGTTGAGGGTGGCTGAGTTGGCAAGGCGTTCGGCTGGGATGAAGACGCCGTTGTGGCCTGTGGCCGGCAGGTTCGGCATAGGTTTGCCGTGGCGATCCCACTGTGCCGCTGGTGGCCTGTTGCATGGCAGGCTATCGTAGTCGAACTTGACGCTACGTGGGTCTGTGGCGGAGGAGACATCTGAGTCGAAGCGTTGGATCGCGGAGTCGTAGGCAGCTACCCAGGCCTTGACCGTGTCGAGGTCGGCGGATGACGTGAACAGGTCCAGTAGGGTGACCGCTGGGAGGATACTCAGGCACTGTGTGGTTGCGGCGGTGACGGCTTCGCAGGCCGTCAGCAGCTTGATGCGGAAGGTGTCGGCCCATCGGCGCCAGCTGGGCGTATTGTGCAGCAGCGGAGGCGGGGTAGGATCGAGGTATCCGGCGGCGCGGATGATGGCGGGCAGCGTTGCGGCTCGGGCAGCGTCTGCGGCAGTCCAGCCGATGAGCTCCGTTTGGCTTTGCGCGATGGAGGTGATGCGCTCCACTTCGTCGATCGATTGGGTCACGAGGTCGTGGAGGAGCGTCGCAGCTCGTAGGCAAATGTGGACGTCGAACGTGCCGGATCCGGTGTTCGGCGGTTCGCACATGGTGACGTCTGCTGCGGCCATGCGCTCTGCGGCGGCGGCGGGTACGTTGGAATGGATACCGCGGCGACCTTCTGGCGGGGCGACTTCGGGCAGTTTCATCGGTCGTCTGGCCATGTGCTTGTCCGATTCCGGCCACGTCCGGTACGGCGCCCGTTGGCGGTCGGACTGGCTGTAGGCGTCCCACAGGAAGTCGGAGACTGACACGGCGTGGCGCAGCTGTGCGGCCGTTATGGTGCCGAGGTTTCCGAGGAGCACTGTAGGATCGTGCCGGCCCAGCTTGATCGCGGCGTTGGCTGAGGGTCGGGCAGTAATTGCCGGGGGCGGTTGCCACTGGTCGGACGCGACCGCGGCTGCGGCTGCGGCGACGTCTCTCGTGATGGTGTCAAGCATGCTGAGGTCGTTAGCGAGGGAGCCGTCGTCTGTGATCGGGCTGTCGCTGTTGAGGTGGTTGATCAGGCCGTCGGTGTTGCGGATTGCGTCCGGCAGCGGCCCGAGGTCAACGACGGCGAGATCGAGATCAACGGCTGCGAAGTGGGCCCGTATGTCTCTGCAGAAAGCCGGAACTTTCGCGTTCGACAGGAAGTCGCCTGGCGTGTTGTGGCGTCGGTTCTGGTGGTACGACAGGAGTCGCCAGAGCGTACCTCTGAGGGACTCGGCGCGTTGGGCGCCCAGGTATCGGCTGCCGTCGGCCTTGCCGCCGCCGTTGTTCAGGATGAATTCGGAGTCGGACTGGTTGTCTCCGAAGTGGAAGATGTCCATGCGTTTATCGAGCTGGTCGCGGCAGAGCCATTTGAGGACTTCGATGGCGAAGCCCGTGGTGAGCCCCTCGAGGCCGGTAATGTCGACGGAGTCCATCTCGTGAGCGCGCCAGAGGCCCTGGCAGTGGAAGATCGTGGCGGAGCCATACTTCCATATGTAGAACCCCCAGCCACAGGGATCGTCGGTGGTGCGGCGTTGGGACTTGTCGTCCGGGCGGCGTGCTGCATCGCCGCTGATGATCCACGTGTCGTGGCCGGGTGTGTCCGGCTCGGGCGGGTCAGGCAGGGCCTGACAATAGGCGGCTGGGGCGTCGGCGCTGGGAGGGGCTGACGGTCCCCAGGTGTCGACGCCTGGCAGCAGGTTCGGCAGGATGTGGGCTGGAAAACCGTGGCGGAAACCGCTGCCTTTGGCGATGCGGTCGATGATATAGATCATTGTGATTAGCGCTCGACGGCCGAGCTTTAGCCGGGGCCGGTGGTGGTAGCCTCTGCCCAGCTGACCTCTGAGCAGGTTGGCGGCGCGGAGCGTGGCGGCGTCTGCTCTGCCCAGGTGCTCCACTTGGGAAATCCAGCGGAGCATGATGGTGCCTTCGGTGATCGGTGAGAGATCGCGACGGGCCTGACGCCGGCGGCGCTTGCCGTTCCTCACCGAGTTTGACAATGGCAGCCGGGCGAGGTTGGCCTTGTCGCCAGGTTCGCGGGGGGTTGATGAGGCCCCGGCCGCAGCGACAGCGTCGAGGATAATCTTCCGGCCGGAGGCCGGGACGGACTCGCCTTTGTCTGGTGGGAACGACAACCCGGGTTCGGGAACCGACCTGAGCTCGAGACCCAGGGCCGACATTGGTGCCTTGGGGGCGCCGATGTCCTGCTTCTGCTTCCGGTGTTCGCCGCTGGCCGGGTAGACGGTGCCGTCGGCCATATCTGTGCCGGTGGCCCGGAAAACTGCCGTCTGGACGAGGTGCACGGCCTTGCTGAAGAAAGCGAGGGCCGCGAACAGAAAGTCGTCGTAGAAGACGCCGGTGGCGAACCAGTCGCCGCTGGCTCCGTTGGAGCGCCTGGCGACACTGAATCGGGTCGCGAGCTCCGCAACAGTGGAGACGTGGTCCGCCTTGTCTGTTGGTGTCGCCTGCCGGGTGGTATACGCGTCGATGACCTGTTGCAGCGGCGCCATGACCGGGTGCTGCGAGGCCGGGTTGGCGTCGATCGCGACGGCGGCTGCCTGCAGGATGGTTTCGAGGCGGCCGCTGTGGAAGACCGCGATGAGCGCAGGGCCGTTGCTGCTGGTGAGAACCGGGCTGGTTGTTAGGTCCTGTCGGCTGACGTGGACTGCGTGGCCGGTGCCGTTAGGTCCGTGGAGGTTCTGCTGGCAGATGGCGCCGTGGAACGCGTCGTACTGCAGCAGTTCTCTGCCGCGGCCTGCGGGTACTAAAAGGACAGTGTACTGGCTGCCGAAGTACCAGGTGAGGGCGTCGACCCACTGGATGACGAGTCCGTCGCCGGTAAAACCGCGGGATGCCCGAGGCGGCGGCTTGCGGCCGCTGGTCTGCTGCCGTTCGGCGGTGTCCTGGGAGTTAAGCAGGCCGACGATGCCGTCCGGGGTGTTGTGGCTCTGGGTGATGCCGTTCCAGGCCCTGGTAGCGCAGGCAGTGCTGCTGAGGTTGCCGTGGCTGCGGTTGCGGCTGGCGGTGCTGGTGTCCGTGCTGCGGCGCGCTGGGGTTGGCCAGTTGCTGGTGTCCGTAGGCGGCGTAGCTGGTAGTGGAGCCCGGTAGTCCTCGGGCGGCGTCGCTGCTGACCATGCTAGAGGTGGCGCCGCTGGGCGCGGGAGGAGCCCGTCTATGGCGGTGCCGCCGAAGGATGTAGTGCCGTCGGGGGCCGTGGTCGCATTGAGGCGGTCAGGGTCCGGCAAGTCCGGGGGCGGGAGGTTGGCCGCGACGGGGCAGTCCTCTGGTGTACCGTCCGCAGGTGGCTGCTGGTGAGCTTGCAGTTGGGCGGCCAGACCGGCCGAGCGCCGTTGCTGTTGTTGTGCTTCGGCTGCTGGCCACTGCTTGTCGAAGTCAGCGGCGAGGCTCACAGACGCTGTGTAGAGGTCTGAGCCCGGAGCCGGCGGATCGTGGACTGCGTGACGACTGCTGGATACGGTCGGTGTGCTGTCGGGGCCGTCGAGCGTGGCTATCGCGGCTGGGCCGGAGGCCGGCGGTGCGGAGACTGCGATGGGCTGGACGTGGCCGGTCAGTTGTCGTTGGCGGAACTGTGTCGACGCGGTGTCTTTCTCAGCTGGGTGTCGGCTAGCCAAGTTGGTGCTGGCCGGAGCCAAGGCTGGGCCTGGGGGCGGCGGTGCTCGGGCTGCGGGTGCAACCTGGCGTTCCGCGTCAGGGGAACCGGTGTCATTGGGGACCGGTGTGCGCTGCTGATTGTTGCCCGGCGGTTGTCGTTCGTGAACGGCCGCAGTGTTTGTGTCCCTCCGATACCATCGTGGTCGGGATCCGGTTACGCTGGGTGGCGGGACGTGGCTGGTCTGTCGCTTGTCGACAGCTGTGGACGCAGCGCCGGTCCGGACTGGGTGTCGGTGGCCCGAGCTGTTGCGTGCCGCGGCCGGGGCTGAGCCTGGGCCGGCGGTGCAGGGACTGCGGGTGGTCGGACGTGGCCGGTTGGTCGCTGTGTGTGAACAGCCGTTAACGCGGTCCAGGTCGGGACAGGAGGGTCGGTGGCCCGAGTCGGTGCGTGCCGCGGCCGAGGCTGAGCCTGGGGCCAGCGGAGCTGAGACTGCGGGTTCGACATGGCGCCCCGCGGCTGGGGCTTGGCCCGCGGCCGTTGGCGCCCGGAATTCCTGGACCCTGACCAACAGGGGCGGGAGGGGGGGGGGGGGACTGGGTGAGCGAGTTGGCGAGGGTGAGCGTGATGGCGATGTGAGCGCGTTGAGGAATGCCCCAGTCGGGCATAGGCTGACATTGTGACGTGTGTTTAGAGAGACACTCATTGGGGTTGAGAGGGAGCAGGTGCCCTACAGCAACGACTTCATGATGGTCAGGCCGCTGCCTTCATCCTCGAAGACTTTCTGCAGTGTATCGACGTAGCGCCCGGACTTCAATTTGAAGAAGTTCTTGGCGACGGCGGTTGCTGCTGCGGTCTCGGGGGCTGCCTTGGGCTTGGCGCGTCGGGCTTGCTCGGCGTCGCAGCGGTGGCAGATTCGGCCGCCGGAGCTGGTGGCTTGGCCGGTGCAGCCGCCAGGTTGACCGAACGGTTTGCCGAGGGAGACGGCGAAGAGGCACTTGGCCGCGAGCGGCGGGTTGTGTCTGTGGATTAGCCCTGCAAAGTCGCGGAGTGCGTTGTAGAGGCTGATGGCGGCCAGCGGCGTCACTTTGGCTGGTGCGGCGGACGCGGCGGAGTCGGAGTCTGAGCTGCTGTCCGATTCGGAGTCGGAGCCGGAGTCGTCGGAATCGGAGCCGGAATCGGAATCGGAGCTAGAGCTGGCGGCTCGCTTGGCGGTGCCTTTGGCCTGGGTAGGACTGGCGGCTGCTTTCTGGTTGCTGCCGTTCTTGCCTCGCTGGTTGCCGCGCTGGGCGGCGGTTTTGGCGGCGCCCGTGGCTTTGGCGGTGCCGGTGGCGGCCTTCTTAATGCCGCCTTTGGCGCCTCGTTGGCGGCCAGCCTGGCGGGTGGTGCCGGTTTTGTCGACCTTGGCCTGCTTCTTTCGGCGGCCTTTGCGACCGGCCTGCGCCTTCTTCCGGCGACTTGCTGGAGCTTGCTTGGACGGGGAGATCTGCTTCGTCAGAGCCTGGATTTGCTCGCTCATGTCGCGCAGGGCTGGATCCGTGGCTTGGGAGTGGCGCAGCAGTTCGGACCGGGTGAGCTGTCTGGTCGGGACGCCTTGGCGGTTGAGGGTATGCAGAGCAGTGACAGTGTGCTCGAGCTGCTGGTAGAGCTCGGCGGTCTTCTGAGATGTCCGCAGAGCATGAGGTTGCAGCCTCGTCAGGAGGTTCACCGACCAAATGGAGGCGCTCCGGTCTGTGGCGGCCCAGAGGACGTGAAGGTCGGCCACGAATTGGCTGATGGCTGGGATCAGGATGCCCGTCCAGATCGTTCCGATGCCACCGGAGTCGAAGGCCAGGCCGTTGGCCGAGTAAGTTTCGAGTGCGATTTCGTCGCGCATGAGTGCGGTTACTAGAGCATGGTCGTCGCCGCCACTGAAAGCTGGGAAGAGGGCGGTGAACGCCTTCAGCGCGACTTCCAGAGCGGCTCTGCGGTCGGTGGAGGCCATGTCTGCGAGGAGGGGCTTCGTGGCCATGTACTCGACGGACGGCGAGAAGTATGCCAGGCCGGAGAGCACGGTGGCCAGGTCGGCGTTCGCGAAAGCTTGGCTGCCTGAAGCGCCCCCGTGGAAACCCGCCCAAGATCTGTACAGGCTATCTGGAGGGAGGCGGTGGGCGATGATACCGTGTGCCAGAAGGGTCATCGTGCCCTGGAACGCCGCGACGAAGGCGTGGAATCGGCGGAGCTCTGGTGACGCTCCTGTCGGAGTCATGCCCTGTTTGCCTGTGCGCAGGTAATGCATCACCGGCGGCATCAGTATTTCGTAGTCGCGTAGGGTTTGACCTCCGTGTTGGTGACGTGGAGGCGGGGCCATGAGGTGGTACAGCTCCATGGTGTCCTTCCTGGCTGCTGCGTCTTCCATCTGAACGAATAGCGGGATGTCCATGAGGTGCTCCAGGGCGGCTTGCGTGACCTCGGTGTTCGCCGCGACGGCCGTGCTGTACCCGGCAGACTGTCCGAGGTCCTGATCTCGATACTTGAGTCTGCGGCGGTCGGTGCCTGGATCGTCGTGGTCCAATGGCGGCCCTGGTCGTTTGGGCCCCCCTCTGGACTGTAGATCGGCGTGCGCCTCGCTGATCTGCGGATGAGCTGCGGATGCGGCGTTGGCGCGGGCCAGCTCTGCTCTCCAGTGGACGAGCTGTTGCCGGTGGTGCGGGTTGCCTTCGGCGGCGGAGGTGCCGGCGAGGATTCGGACCATGTCCGGCTGGAGTTCGGCGGCAGAGAAGCCGCTATCGATGAGATCCGTTTCGGGAACCTGCATCCCTGCGGCGAGGTCGCTGAGGTTCAGGAGCTCGTAGCGGTCGACCGGCGGAGGGCGTTGGTCACGCTCTGGCGGCGAGCGGCTGTAGAGGTCGACTGTGGAGCGCGGGGGTGCGAGGCCGGCGCTGCGTCCTGCGCGACTGCGGTCTGAGCTGGAGTACACCTGCTGCCCCTGCAGGTTTCCGAAGACAGTGGAGGAGTGCCGGGCGTGGTCGCGGGCTCCGGCTGGATCGGTGTCGCGTCGCTCGTCGGCGATGGCTCTGTAGTAGGCTTGCGGCTCGAAGGGTGGATCTGTCTGTCGCCGAGTGTGGCTGTCGAGAGTAGGGTCCTGGCGGCGCTCGTCCCGGCGCTGGCTCTCTCTGTGATCATAGTCTGGGCTGTGACGGTGGTCGGAGCTGGC
>Ga0308015_10001057_pt1 | contig 11657 bp, 9 predicted proteins | sample Neamet231_FD_203128 | JGI IMG/M metagenome (GOLD analysis project Ga0308015, IMG submission 203128) | Marine microbial communities from water near the shore, Antarctic Ocean - #231 | ecosystem: Environmental > Aquatic > Marine > Unclassified | place: Southern Ocean | collected 2014-07-28
ATAACCCTACACTGGTTTTTCCTGATGAGAATAACTTCATCACACAATAATGAAAAAAACTATAATAAGCTTTATAAAAAATGTTCTTCCCTTATTTATCGGTTTATTTTTAATTTACTATTCTTACAATAACACTTCAACTGTCGAAAGACAAGAGATATACAACTCTTTAAAATATGCTGACTACAGTTATATTCTTCTTTCTATCTTTTTCGCTGTTTTAAGTCATCTTTCAAGATCTTATCGATGGAAATATCTTTTAAACCCCATGGGTTACAATATTAGTTTTGCAAATTCAATCATGGCTGTTCTAGTTGGCTTCCTTTCAAACTTAAGCATCCCTAGATCTGGTGAATTTTTAAGAGCAAGCACAATTACACTTTATGAAAAAGTTCCGTTTGAAAAATGCTTTGGAACAATAATAACTGAAAGAATTATTGATGTTATAATTTTACTAACATGTATATTAATCGGCATATCGATTTTTCCTTTTATAGAAAAACCTAATATATCTTTTAATGCAATTTCAATTATTTCATTTAGTAGTATTGTTTTTATAGCCTATTTAATTTTTAAATTATTTTTAGAAAAAATGTACATTGGAAATAAAATTAAAAAATTTATTTCTGGTATAAAAAATGGTGTTCTTTCTATATTACATATGCCAAAAAAAGAAAAATTTATAATTCATACATTGTTCATTTGGACTATGTATTTTTTAATGCTCTATGTAGTTAAATTTAGTATTCCTGAAACTTTCTCTTTAGAGTTTGAAGCAATTTTTTCTGCATTTGTTGCTGGGGCAATAGCAATGTCCTTAACAAATGGAGGAATAGGTGTTTATCCATTAGCTATTGCTGGTGTAATTAGTCAGTATGATGTTCCATACGAAAGTGCTTTAGCATTTGGTTGGATTGTATGGACTTCTCAAACCATAATGATTTTGATTTTTGGTTCATTATCTTTTGTTTTTTTACCTATCTTAAATAAAAATAAATAAATTTTTTATATAAATGTCAAAGGAAAAAACAGCTTTTTATTGTCAAAACTGTGGAAATCATTTCCCAAAATGGCTTGGTCAATGTGGCGGATGTAAAGAATGGAACACGTTAGTAGAAGAGGTTGTTTATAATCCAAAAAAAGCTCCTGTCGGTTTGTCAAAAAATGAGGCCTTATCTAAGCCTGAAAAAATAAATGAAATTGACAACTCAAATAACCCTAGAATTCGCATTAAAGATGAAGAACTGAATAGAGTTTTAGGAGGAGGCATCGTACCTGGTTCTCTAATTTTAATTGGAGGTGAACCTGGAATAGGAAAATCAACTTTGCTTCTTCAAATCTCTCTTGCATTAAAAAATAAAGTTTTATATGTTTCTGGAGAAGAAAGTCAACAACAGATTAAAAGAAGAGCTGACAGAATGCAAGACAGCTCTGATTCATGCTATATTTTAAACGAAACTAATGTTGAGACTATTATTAAACACATAAACTCTGTTCAACCAGAGCTAGTGATAATTGATTCTATTCAAACTTTACAGACAGATGCGATAGATTCTAGCCCCGGAAGTGTTTCTCAAATTAAAGAATCCGCTTCACATTTTTTGAAATATGCTAAAAAAACTAATTTACCAATACTTCTTGTAGGACATATTACAAAAGACGGGGGAATAGCAGGCCCTAAGATTCTTGAGCATATGGTAGATGTAGTTCTTCACTTTGAAGGAGATAGAAATCACATTTATAGAATTCTACGATCCAAAAAAAATAGGTTTGGATCAACAGCTGAAATAGGAATTTATGAAATGCTGAATAATGGTCTAAGGCAAGTCAAAAACCCAAGTGAGTTGCTTTTATCAAATAGTAAAGAGCCGTTAAGCGGCAATGCTATTGCTTCAACAATTGAGGGAATTAGACCAATAATGATTGAAGTTCAAGCATTAGTTAGCTCGGCTGTTTATGGGACTCCTCAAAGAAGCACAACAGGATTTAACTCTAAAAGGCTTAATATGTTATTAGCCGTGCTTGAAAAAAAAGCTGGTTTTAAACTTGGAACAAAAGATGTTTTTTTAAATATTACGGGTGGAATTAAAATTGAAGACCCAGCAATTGATCTAGCAGTGGTATCGGCTATACTGTCTAGTAACTTAAATTTATCACTTAAAAAAGGTATTTGCTTTGCTGCAGAAATAGGTTTGTCTGGAGAACTAAGGGCTGTTTCTAAAATAGATCAAAGAATTAATGAGGCAGAGCGACTAGGGTTTAAAACTTTAGTTATTGCAGAGGCTACAAAAGTTTCAATTATTCCAAAAAATATTAAAATAATAAAATATCCTAGAATCGAAGATTTACTAAAGAATTTATTTAAGGAGCAGGATTAGGTATTAAAGATTGAACATTTTCAATTTCTTTTAAAACTTCTTCGTTTAAATCTATATTTATACTTTCAATATTTTCTTTTAACTGATTAAGTTTCGAGGCTCCAATAATATTGCTTGTAACAAAGGGCTTGCTATTAACAAAAGCCAAAGACATGTGAGTAAGAGTCATTCCATGTTTATTCGCAATTTCCATATACATTTCTGTTGCTTTCTCTGATTGCTTCCCCGCAAATCTACTCAAATTAGGAAAAAGTTTGAGTCTACTGTTTTCAGGCATTTTCCCATCTAAATATTTTCCGCTTAAAACCCCAAATCCCAAAGGAGAATAAGCAAGTAAGCCTGTATTTTCTCTCATACATATCTCTGCATTTCCTACTTCAAAAAGTCTGTTTAGTAAAGAATATGGATTTTGAATTGTTATCATTTTAGGTAAGTTTTTTTTAGAAAATTCTAAAAACTTCATAAACCCCCAAGGATTTTCATTCGAAAGTCCTACTTGCCTAATTTTTCCCGAATCAATTAATTTTTTTAATGATTCTAGGACTTTTTCACAATTATCCTCCCATTTATCAGCTTCAATATATTTGAAACCTCTTTGTCCAAATGTATTAGTCAGTCTTTCTGGCCAATGAAGTTGGTATAAATCTATATAATCTGTTTTAAGTCTTTTTAGACTTCCATCAACAGCCTCGAACAATGACTCTTCGCTAAATCCTGTTGTTCTTATGTGTTTGGTGTAATCTCCAGGGCCTGCAATTTTAGTTGCTAGAATAATTTTATTTCTGTTTGATTTTTTTTTCATCCAATTACCGATTATCTTTTCAGTATCAGCATATCTTTCTGGTGAAGCAGGAACAGGATAAAGCTCAGCTGTATCAAAAAAATTGACTCCGTTTTCTAAAGCATAGTTCATCTGTTCTTCTGACTCATCGGTTGTATTTTGATTTCCAAAAGTCATCGTTCCAAGACAAATTTTACTAACTTTTATATCAGTATTTGGTAAATAAGTATATTTCATTAATTAAAGATTTAATTCTACAGCAATAGGACAATGATCCGAATGAAAAATTTGATTTAGAATATAAGATGATGAAATTTTTGACTTTAAGTTTTCACTGACCATATTATAATCTATTCTCCATCCTTTATTATTAACTCTAGAGTTCGCTCGGTAACTCCACCAGCTATAGCAATGTGGCTCAGAATTCAAGTATCTAAAAGAGTCTATAAAACCTGAATTAATAAAATCAGCTATCCAAAGTCTTTCTTCAGGCAAAAACCCAGATACTTTGACGTTTCTAATCGGGTCATGGATGTCTATAGCTTCACAACAAATATTATAATCTCCACAGATAATTAAATTTGGAATTGTTTTTTTTAATTCCACAATATAATTATGAAATTCTTCCATATATTTAAATTTATATCCTAATCTTTTGATGTTAGTCCCAGATGGTAAATACAAGCTCATAACGGAAAATTCTTCGAAATCAACTCTTAAGTTTCTTCCCTCAAAATCCATATGATCAATCCCGGTTCCATATTGTATATTCTTAGGTTCAGATTTTGACAAAATAGCAACCCCACTATATCCTTTTTTATTTGCAGAAAACCAATAATTATATTTATATCCAATTTCAGAAAATACTTCTAAATCTAGCTGATCCTCATTTGCTTTGATTTCTTGAAGACATATTACATCTGGACTGTATTCTTCTAACCAGTTTAAAAATCCTTTCTTAATAGCGGCTCTTATACCATTAACATTGTAAGAGAAAATTTTCATATTATGCTTTTAGCCAAGTCTGAATATTTAAAGCTGACTTTATTTTAGAAGTCACTTCATCTAGAGTTAATCTTTCTTGAATCATAGAGTCTCTATCCCTTATTGTTACTGTTCCATCTTCAATTGATTGGTGATCTATTGTTATACAAAAAGGAGTTCCTAAAGCATCTTGCCTTCTATACCTTCTTCCTACCGCATCTTTTTCGTCATAAATCACCTCATAATCCCATTTTAATTGTTCAAATATTTTTTTAGCAAGCTCCGGTAAACCATCTTTTTTAATTAAAGGAAGAATAGCAATTTTTATAGGAGCTAATATTGATGGTAATTTAAGAACAGTTCTTATCGATCCATCAGGTAAAACTTCTTCCTCAAGTGAGTTTGAAAAAACGGCTAAAAACATTCTATCTAAACCAATAGAGGTTTCTAAAACATAAGGGGTGTATCTTTCATTAGTTTGATTATCAAAATATTTAATTTTTTTTGAAGAAAATTTTTCATGATTAGTTAGATCAAAATCAGTTCTAGAGTGAATCCCCTCTAATTCCTTGAACCCAAATGGAAATTTAAATTCAATATCGCAAGCAGCGTCAGCATAATGTGCTAATTTTTCATGATCATGAAATCTATAGTTTTCAGCTTTTATTCCCAATGACAAATGCCACTTTAATCTAGTTTCTTTCCATTTACTGTACCATTCCATTTGAGTTCCCGGTTTTATAAAAAATTGCATTTCCATCTGTTCAAATTCTCTCATTCTAAAAATAAATTGCCTGGCTACAATTTCATTTCTAAAGGCTTTACCAATTTGGGCTATTCCAAAAGGAATTTTCAACCTACTAGTTTTTTGAACATTTAAAAAATTTACGAAGATGCCTTGAGCAGTTTCTGGTCTTAAGTATAAATCCATTGCATTTTCTGACGAAGCCCCTAGTTTTGTGCCAAACATTAAATTAAATTGTTTAATATCAGTCCATTTTTTTGAGCCAGAAACTGGACAAACAATCTCTAGGTCCTCTATCATTTTTTTTAAACTAACTAAGTCGTCATCTTCAAGTGCTTTTGAAAAATCATTATGAATTAATTTTATTTTGTCGAAATACTGTAAAACTCTAGGGTTCGTTTTGATAAATTCTTCTTTATCAAAATTTTCGCCAAATCTTTTTTGAGCCTTTACAACTTCTTTGTCAATTTTTTTTTCAATTTTTGATATATGATCTTCTATTAAAACATCAGCTCTATAACGTTTTTTAGAATCTTTATTATCAATTAATGGGTCATTAAATGCATCTACATGGCCAGAGGCTTTCCATATTGAAGGGTGCATTAATATAGCAGAATCAATATTGACTATATTGTCATTGAGTTGAACCATTGCCTTTAACCAATAATTTTTAATGTTGTTTTTAAGTGAAGCCCCATTTTGACCATAATCATAAACAGCACTAAGTCCGTCATAAATTTCACTAGAAGGAAAGACAAACCCATATTCTTTAGCGTGTGATATTACTTTTTTAAATTTTTCTTCTGAAGTCATAAAAGCAAAAATAGCAGATATATTTTAAAAAATTCTATTTATGTTATTTAAATAGAAATAGGGGAAAATAATTGTTAATTTGCTGGTGATTTGTAACTAAATATGAAAAAAACAAATTTTCTTTTAACGTGTTTAATCTCTATTCTTATCACTAATTGTGCAAAAAGAGGAGTTCCTGAAGGAGGGCTTATAGACGAGACTCCACCTTTTCTTGTGAAAGCTGAACCAAAACAAAATTCTGTCAATTTCAAAGAAAAACGCATTAGATTGTATTTTAATGAATACATTAAACTAAAGGATTTTAGAAAACAACTTGTAGTTTCTCCTCCGATTGAAAAAGCCCTTTATTCAATAAACCCTCAATCTGGAGCTTCAAAATATATTCAAATAGATATCAATGACTTATTGCCGGAAAATACAACATATGTTTTCAACTTTGGTCAAAGTGTGGTGGATAATAATGAAGAAAACTCATTGCCATTTTTTAAATATGTTTTTTCAACAGGAGAGTATATTGATTCTTTGAAAATTTCAGGAAATATAAAAAGTGCGTTCAATAGAGCCCCTGATTCCTTTATTTCTACCTTTCTATATCCTGTTGATGAAAATTTCAATGATTCTGTAGTTTTTAATTCTATCCCTAGTTATGTAGGCAGCACCCTGGATAGCACAAACTATGAGATGACAAATCTAAAAAAAGGCAAATATTTATTGGTAGCCATAAAAGATGTAAATAACAATTACAAGTTTGATCCAAATTTCGAACAAATAGGATTTGTGTCCAATTTAATTGACGTTCCAATGAATGACAGTCTAAATATTGAGGTTTTTAAAGAAGACTTGCCTTTTAAAAGTTTTAATCCATTTTTAGAAAGCGCCAATAGAGTTGGTTTTGGTTTTAGCGGAATGTACTCTAAGGTTAAGATAAAGTTATTGAATGATTTCGATAAGAAGGTTAAATCGGTCTTAACAAAAAACAAAGAAAAGGATACTTTAAATTACTGGTTTAATGATATTAAATATGATTCACTGAAATTTGTTATAAATAATAATGAACAAAAAAAATATTACACTATAAAATTTAAAGAAGCCGAAAAAGATTCTTTAATCATAACTCCATCTACTAAATCTAATTTGGGATTGAATGAAACGTTTAAATTATTTAGTAATATTCCTTTAGACAGTATTAATACTAAATACATTAAATTAATAAACAAAGATTCTATTCCAGTTCCTTTTAAAGCTTCCATTGATAAGAACAATTTTGATATAACTTTTGATTTTGAATTGCTCCCTAATGATAAGTACAAATTGTCTATTTTTCCTAATGCCATTAAAGACTTTTTTAAATCTTCTACGGACACCTTAAATTATAACTTTTCAACAAAAAGCAGGTCTGACTATGGGACAATTAAAGCAAGGTTTGAAAATGTTGCTAATTTCCCGATTATAGTACAGCTAACTAACGAAAAAGAAGAGATTGTTCAAGAAAATATTTTAGCATCTTACAACGATGCTTGTGTTTTTGAAAATATAATTCCGTCAAAATACTTTATTAGAATCATTGAAGATGCAAACAAAAATAAGAAGTGGGATACTGGAAATTTTTTAAAAAGAATTAAACCTGAGAAAACATTTCATTATGAAGATGAGCTTATTGTAAGAGCAAATTGGGTTTTAGAGGAGAAAATTAATTTAAGTAATTAAGCTAGGACTTTATCTTAGCTTTAATAAATTCCCTGTTTAATCGTGCTATATTTTCAAGTGAAATTCCTTTAGGACATTCTACCTCACAAGCTCCTGTATTGGTACAGTTCCCAAACCCTTCATCATCCATCTGTTTAACCATATTTAAAACTCTATCTGTTGCCTCAATTTCACCTTGTGGAAGCAGAGCATATTGGGATACTTTTGCTGAAACAAATAACATAGCACTTGAGTTTTTACATGTTGCAACACAAGCGCCGCAGCCAATACATGTTGCAGCATCAAAAGCATTATCAGCTTTTTGTTTTTCTATTGGAATCGAATTTGCATCTTGAGTATTTCCAGATGTATTAACAGAAATAAATCCTCCTGCATGTTGAATTCTATCAAAAGAAGATCTGTCTACTACTAAATCTTTAATTACAGGGAAAGTTTTAGCCCTAAAGGGTTCTATATATATTGTTTCCCCATCTTTAAATTTTCTCATATGAAGCTGACAAGTTGTTACCAGTCTGTCAGGTCCATGAGCTTCACCATTAATAAACATTGAACAAGAACCACATATGCCTTCTCTACAGTCATGATCAAATGCCACAGGGTCAAGCCCTTCAATAGTTAGCTTTTCATTTAAAACATCCATCATTTCTAAAAAAGACATATCGGGTGATATTTTATCAATATCGTAGGACTCTATTCTGCCTTTTTCTTTAGAATTTTTTTGTCGCCAAACTTTTAATGTTAGTTTCATAACTATTTGTAAGATCTAGTTTTAAGTTCAATATTTTCATAATTTAATTGCTCTTTATGTAGAACTGCATCACTAGGATTCCCTTTATACTCCCATGCTGAAACAAAAGTAAAATTTTCATCATCTCTTAAAGCTTCCCCCTCTTTAGATTGATGTTCTTCTCTAAAATGTCCCCCACATGATTCTCTTCTTTCTAAAGCATCTTTTGCGAACAACTCGCCTAGCTCTAAAAAATCTGAAACTCTTATTGCTTTAGCTAATGGCTCATTAAAAGAGTCACTTGATCCAGGCACCAATACGTTAGCATAGAAATCCTCTCTTAATATCTTGATTTCTTCAATTGCATTTTTTAATTCATCTGCATTTCTTGACATTCCACATTTATTCCAAATAATTTTACCTAACTTTTTATGATAGTAGTCAACTGTTTTATTTCCTTTAGTTTTTAACAAACTTTCTATTTTTTGTTTTACATCATTTTCAGCTTCTTCAAACTCTATAGAGTCAGTGCTTATAGCTCCAGTTCTAATATCATCAGCTAAATAATCTCCAATAGTGTAGGGTAATACAAAATATCCGTCTGCAAGACCTTGCATCAAAGCAGACGCTCCTAATCTGTTAGCTCCATGGTCAGAAAAGTTTGCTTCACCAATAGCAAAACAACCAGGGATTGTAGTCATTAAATTATAATCAACCCATGTTCCTCCCATTGTGTAATGTACAGCAGGGTAAATCATCATTGGAGTTTCGTAAGGGTTTTCATCTACTATTTTTTCATACATCTGAAATAAATTCCCATACTTAGATTTTATAGCCGCCTTACCTAATTCATTAACCACTTTTATATCATCTTCATCTAGACCCTTCAAATGTGCTTTTTCTTTACCATACCTTATAATTGCTGCAGCAAAATCAAGAAAAACTGCTTCTCCTGTTTTATTAACTCCAAAACCAGCATCACAACGCTCTTTAGCTGCTCTTGAAGCAACATCTCTTGGGACTAAATTCCCAAATGCAGGATATCGCCTTTCTAAATAATAATCTCTTTTATCTTCACTTAAATCTATTGGTTTTAACTTGCCTTCTCTAATAGCTTTTGCATCTTCTTTTATTAAAGGCACCCAGATTCTTCCATCATTTCTCAATGACTCTGACATAAGAGTTAATTTTGATTGATGATCTCCTGAAACAGGGATACACGTGGGGTGTATTTGCGTGAAGCAAGGATTGGCAAAATATGCTCCTTTTTTATGAATTTTCCATGTAGCTGAAACATTACTTCCCATTGCATTAGTAGATAGAAAAAATAAATTTCCATACCCACCTGAAGCTATAACTACAGCATGTGCTGAATGACGTTCAATTTTTCCATTAATTAAGTTTCTAGTTATAATCCCTCTAGCTTTTCCATCAACTAGAACAACATCCATCATCTCATGACGATTGAACATTTCAATTTTCCCTCTAGCTATTTGACGATTCATGGCAGAATATGCTCCTAAAAGTAATTGTTGTCCAGTTTGACCTTTTGCATAAAAGGTTCTCGACACTAATACACCTCCGAAAGATCTGTTATCTAATAAGCCTCCGTAATCTCTTGCAAAAGGAACACCTTGAGCAACACACTGATCGATAATATTGGTAGAAACCTCCGCAAGTCTATGAACATTAGATTCTCTTGAACGATAATCCCCACCCTTAACAGTATCATAAAATAGACGGTGTATAGAATCTCCATCTCCTTGATAATTTTTAGCAGCATTGATTCCACCCTGTGCAGCAATTGAATGAGCTCTTCTTGGTGAATCTTGAAAACAAAATGATTTTACATTATATCCTAATTCAGCTAAAGTAGCTGCAGCAGAACCTCCAGCTAGGCCAGTTCCAACTACAATCACATCGATTTGTCTTTTGTTGGCAGGACTAACTAATCTAATATTATTTTTGTGGTTGGTCCATTTTTCGGAAATTGGACCTTTAGGTACTTTTGAATCTAATTTTGCCATGGCCTAATTATTTAAGTAATGGAAAATGGCTATAAAACAAAACCCAAAAGGAATCCCAATTGCGTATATTTTGCCGATTAATTTTATTGTTGATGTATATTTATTATTTACTCCTAGAGATTGAAAAGAAGAAGAAAACCCATGCAACAAGTGTAGAGACAAAAAGCCAAAAGAAATAGTGTATAAAATAACTTTTATTAAATCTTCAAACTTATGTGTTAATTCGTTATAATATCTATTAGGATCTTCAGGTAAAAATTCGATATACTTATGATTAATTTCTGGAATCCAGAAGTCATAGAAATGAAGTCCAAGAAAAGATAAAACAACTGCTCCTGATATAATCATGTTCCTTGAAACCCAACTAGCATTTGCACTGCCTTTGTATTTAATATATTTTTCAACTCTGGCATTTCTGTTTTGAAAATTTAAAACAAAGCCCATAACAAAATGAAATAAAACTCCTAATATTAAAATAGGTTGCGCTATGAACTGGACTATAAAATTATTCCCCATAAAATGAGACAGCTGATTAAAAGTGGCCTCACTAAAAACAGAAGATATATTAATTATAAAATGTTGAAGTAAAAAAATTATTAAGAAAATACCCGAAAGTGCCATGGATACCTTTCTTAAAATAGAAGACTCTATCACATTACTCATAAAAGAACAGTTCTTATTATAGTAGCAAAATTAAACCATGAATAGTTATAAGACAATAAAAATGAAACTTATTTACTTTATTTGGAATGATTCTGAACCATTATTAATAAAAAGCCTATAATTCCCTTTTTTGAAATAGTATTCGCCATTATCAGATTTTTTCATTTCAAATTTAGTTCTCTTTTTCATTGATTTCATCAACTGAATAGACCTAAGAGCTTCTTTGGAATAATTTAATTCTAAAGAAATTGCCTGAAAACCAGCTTGTAGATCTAATTCTTTTTTTAAAATTACCAAACCATCATTGTTAATCAATTTAAGTTTTGCTGTTTGTTGAATGTTTGAAAAAATATAGAATTTTAATTCTGGCTCATTATATTCTGACCAATTATAAGATCTTGAACCCCAGCGATTAGAATAATTAATGTCATTAATTTTATAAACAATTCCATCTTTATCATTCTCTATTTTATTTAAATAATTATAGATAACTGATAAATCTGTTTTATATATTGACCGTCCATGAGTTGCTAACAAAAGATCTTTTTCTTGGCTTTGAATAACCAAGTCATGAACTGCAACTTTATTTAATCCATTACTAAAGGGATGCCATAAATCTCCCATATCAAAACTAACGTAGGCACCATTATCTGTCCCTAAATAAATGACATTTTCATTAAACGGATCCTCTTTAATAACATTGACAGATGATAAAGGCAGGTTATCACTTATTTTCTTCCAATTTTTCCCATCATTATCACTTATAAAAACATAAGGTTTAAAATCGTCAAACCTGTAGCCGTTTAGCGTGGCATAAATTCTATTTTTTTTA
>Ga0308015_10001060_pt1 | contig 11637 bp, 5 predicted proteins | sample Neamet231_FD_203128 | JGI IMG/M metagenome (GOLD analysis project Ga0308015, IMG submission 203128) | Marine microbial communities from water near the shore, Antarctic Ocean - #231 | ecosystem: Environmental > Aquatic > Marine > Unclassified | place: Southern Ocean | collected 2014-07-28
CCACCGAGACTCCACCTACGTCTCGGCCCTGTGGCAGGCGGTGGTCGGGCAGCTGTACGGAGACGCGGGCGAGACGGGAGCAGGGCGGGGCAAGCCGGCCACAATTGCCGCATCGCTGCTCCTGACGGAGCTGCTGCGGTCTGCCACAGGCTCGCGGTTGCCAATACCAGCGTCGCACTTCAAGGTGCAGCGGCTGCTGAAGCGGCTCTCTCAAGCAGGCGACGCCTGGGTCACGTCGGCAACGGCCGGGCTGCTCGCGGGGCTCGTCGAGCACGGGGTGGACAGCAGCCTTATCCTGGACGCGGCAGCGCACCCGACGACGCTTGAGTCTCTGCGGGCAGCGTTCCTTGGCGAGGTGGCGGGAGCCGGTGGCGCTGTGATGACGTTAACCGCTGGTGCGAACATCGGCATGTTTGACGGACCGATCTCGCTGCTTCTGCTCATGGTGCAGGACTCGCCGCGGGACAAGTCCTTCGCGCTGTTCTCGGCCAGCATTTGGGGCGAGCTGGTCAAGATGGCTCACCGGCTTGGGCAGAGCAGCGGCGCCTCGCTCTCGATCAGCGGCGCTCAGTCGTTCGCGCGGCTGCTCTTCTTGATCCTCTCCGCTGACCCGGCCAAGAATCTGCCGCTGCTGACCAAGGACGACCTGCTGTCGGCCGTGATACCGCTGCTGCGCTTAGACCAGCTGCAGCGGATCAAGGACTGGCCGCAGCAGCTCGGCGGCGGGCAGTCGTTGTGCCTGCTGGTAGACCAGCTGGCCACGATCCTGTACATGCCGTACGCCAACAGCACGGCCATGGAGGAGAGCCTGCTCGCAATCGCGCAGCACACGTACCTGCAGATGCGGCTGGTGGCCAAGCTGATCGGCGCGCTGCAGCTGCTGACCACTGGCTACCTCGAGGTGTCGGTGCGGCTGCTCTCGCGGCTGGTGCTCGGGACACTGCACTTTGCCAAGCAGTTCGTCGAGTCGGGCGGGCTGAGCGAGGCGACGCTCAAGCGGCTGCTCGCGCAGGACAGCCCGCCGGGCCTGCTTGTGGACATCCTGCTGCTGCTCTCGCAGCTGGCGCGGATCAGCAAGAGCAACTACCCGGCCATAGACGGCGCCAACGTCTACACGGAGCTCAAGGCGCTGCTGGGCCACGAGGAGCCCACGATCCGCGCCAAGACCTGCAACCTGCTCGGCAACCTCTGCCGCCACTCCGCGCACTGCTACGACTCGCTGCGCAGCCACGAGCTCGTGCCGGTGCTGGTGGCGCGGCTGGGCGACGCGGACAAGAACACGCGCAAGTTCGCGTGCTTCGCCGTCGGCAACGCGTCCTTCCACAACGCCGACCTCTACGCCGTGCTGGGGGAGGCCATCTTGCCGCTCGTGCTGCTCCTGGACGACGGCGAGGAAAAGACGCGCGCCAACGCGGCGGGCGCGCTCGGCAACCTCGTGCGCAACTCGGGCGCCATGGCGGGCGAGCTCGTGGCCCGCGGCGCCGTCAAGCGGCTGCTGCGCACCGTGCAGTCCGACGACCAGGCCGCGCCGCGCCGCATCGCGCTCTTCTCGCTCGGCAACTTCTGCCCGTACGCCCAGTGCCGCCAAGAGCTGCAGGCGCTCAACATCGAGGCGACGCTGGTGGCGCTGGGCGACAGCGCAGACCCGCACGTGCTCAAGTATGCGGCGCGCATCCGCACCAAGATGGCCGCCGCTGAGGTCGCCGCGAAGCGGGGGCAGTGATGTAGCATTGCGTTTTTGCTCTTCCCTTGGCATCACCTATTAATATCCAAATATTGGCTGGGAATCATGAGAATTTCATCGACTCGGAGTCGAGTTCATCGTTGTGGTGGCCTCCGCGGTCTTCGAAGCTCGGATCAGCAGCGCTAGCGGCGCTTCTTGTGCGCGGATAGTTCAACACCGACTAGCATCGCGCTCGCCAGCTCGCCCCGCCCGCCCGCCGGAGGCTGCCACTGTCGACGCGCTCGCCACGGCTGCTCGAGCTCGAGGCATCGAGGATACAGTATGGAACCACCACCCTCCGTGCCGCGCGCGTCGCTGAGCAACGCGACGAACAGCCGGAAGCGCTCGACGCCCGAGCTCGAGGCGGGCGGCGGCGCGGGCAGCTTCAAGCGCCGCGCCGCGGTCAACGGCACGCCGCGCTCGGCGCGGGGCAGCGGCGGCGCGCCGTCGCCGCCGACCGCGCAGCCGCCGCCGGCCGAGGACGCGCTGTGGCTCAAGCTCTGCGCGCAGCACGACTCGGAGCCGCTGCCGCTGGATGCGAGCCCGAGCCCGCCACCCAAGGCCCAGGCGAAGGCGAAGGACAAGGCGGGCGCGGCGGGCGCGGCGGGCGCGGCGGGCGCGGCGGGCGCGGCGGGCGCGGCGGGCGCGGCTGGCGCGGCGGGCGTGGCGGGCGCGGCGCCCGCGACCGCCGAAGCCGTGGCGGCGCCGTCTCCGTCGGCCGAGGCGAGGCGGCTGTTCTCCGAGCTGCAGCAGGCGCGCGCTCGGATCGCCGAGCTGGAGGCTGGCGGCGGCGAAGAGGCCGCGCTGGCGAGCGGGTTGCAGCAGCAGGTGGCGAGCATGTGCGAGAACATCGAGGCGCTGGAGTTCAGCACCGACGTGCTCATGCAGCAGCTGAGCGAAGCGAACGGCAAGGTTGCGGCGCTCGCCAAGGCGCGCACGGAGCTGCAGTCGGAGGTCGAGAAGTGGAAGGCGCACTCAACGCAGGTGGACAGCACCATCGGGACTCTGCAAGGGCAGATCGTCATGGTGGCCACCAAGGCCAAGGCCAAGATCGCAGAGCTGCAGGCGAAGCTGGCGACCGAGAGGGCGCAGTAGGATCCTACAGACAGGAAACACAGAGCCGAACAACACTGTGCATCACATTAGCGCCAACTATCATATCCCGAGCAGCGCCGAGGCTTGTCCGAGCTCGCCCTTCCCGGCCATCGCAAGCACCGCCGTCACGTAGTGCACGTCAACGTGGCCGTCCTCGAAGCCTGCAAACAGCCGGTGCGTCTGCAGCCCGCCGAAGCTTCCTCCGGCGGCCACTTCCATGCACACGCAGCTCGAGCCGCTCCGCTCGCCACCCAGCCGCACCGTCGAGATGGGCGCAATGCGGTCGCGCGTCAGGTCGAAGGCGTAGAGTGTGGAGTGCGCGTCCAGCGCGAACAGCACAGCGGGTCGCGTTGGCGACCAGCGCACGCAGCGAATCGCGGAGCCGCCCGCGCTCAGGATCAGCGCCGGCGTCGAGACTCTGCAGCTGAAGAGCGCGACGGAACCATCCATGCTGCCCGCGGCGAACACCAGCGGCAGCAGCGGGCTGAAGTGCACCGACAGCACGTCGGCCGTGGACTGCGGCTTCGTGTAGGTGTGCGGCGCAGGTGGCCGACCGAAGCGCGACACGCGCCGAGTCTTGCCGCAGGCGCCGCAGCAAACCGACGCGTTGGAGCTGAGCGGCGACGTGGCCAGGTCGAAGCACGGCGGGTTCAGCGCCGGATAGACCGCATCGAACCCTCCAGCCGCAGCGGGAACGCCGCGGTCAACGCCCGGGCTGACCTTCGAGAGCTGCATGACCTTGATGCGGCTGCCGAAGCCGATGCCCACGTCGTCAGCGTCGCTCGCGTCCAGCGGGATCAGCGCCCAAAAGACCAGCGAGCCTTGCGCGTCCATCGTGCAGAGCTGCAGGTTCTTAGCCCGCGCGCCCAGCCCGCTGCCAGCCGCCACTGCAGCGCTCGGCTCGCTGTTCTCCTTCTCGTCCGACCGCTCCCTTGTCGTTGCGCTCACCGCTCGCACGCAGATCACCGGCTGCTCGTGGTTGACACCAAGCACACCGTCCGTGCAGTATGCCGGCCAGCGCCGCCCCTGCGGGTCGTCTGCTGGCCGGCCTAGATCCCAGACGACCAGCGAACCCTCCACGGTGCCCGAAGCTACGAGCGTGCTCGTGGCATCGCCGCCAACCCTGCCCTCGCCGACCCAGCAGCACGACGGCGTGCCCGCGCAGAGCAGCGCGGAATCCGGCTCACGCACGTCGGTGAGGTTCCACACCACAAGCCCCGACACGCCCGCGCCGCTGCCGTCCAGCGCCAGCTGCTCAAACGCAGTGTCCGCTGCTGCCGCCATGGCCTGCTCCGCCGCAGAGTCGTTGCGCAGAGGCACGGGCCCGGCTAAGTAGGCCACGACCAGCGTCGAGCGCAGCGCGCAGCAGTCGACGGCCGCTTTCGAGCCGCCCAGGGGCTCCGACGGGCAGTCGACCTTCGTGTACGTGCCCGAGATGGCAGTGCTAGAGCCGTCGCCGTGGTCCTCCGCCTGCAGCGACTGAAGCACTGGGCCGGGGTCGGTAGCACTCAGGATCGCCTCTAACACCGGCAGCGCACGCGCCATGAACTTGCCAAGCCGCTGCCGGTCCACCTGCACCGTCAGCGCTTTTCTCGCCGGCGTGACTCTCGCATCCGCGTCCCGCTCCGCCTTGGACGCGCCGGGCCGCTGCCCCACCGCTCGCTCGGGCACCAGACCCAGGTCGTCCGGCACCTGCGCCCCCACGCCGGCCGTCAGCGGCTCTTCTGTTTGCACCTCCACGGTCCCGTTGTCGTCGCCGGTCTGTATATGCACGCCACGCACCCCCGAGCGCCCGTATCGCACCTGCACCTGCGCCATGCTCATCGGCTGCTGCTCGAACAGGTCCGAGTAGCTGGCCGTCAGCTGCACGCGCCTGGTGGTCACGAGCTGCTTCCAGCGCAGCCCCGCCTTTCGCAGCGCCGTGCGGTCGATGCGCGCTGGCGCCGGCGTGCTGTAGTCGACACTTGCCCGCGTCGGCAGCGCCGCTCGCTCTGGGGTGCTGCTGCTGGTGCGCAGCGGGCTCGTCGCCTCCTCGGGCTCCGTCGAGCCGGCCGGCGCAAACGAGCGCTTCGGCAGCGACGGGCTGCCCAGCCCCGGCGGCGGCTGCGGCTTAGTCGGTGTCAAGTTCTCCGCCGCCATCGCCGCGGCCACCTCGCCGACGCGCGCCGACACGTCGCCGTCGTCGTCCTCAAAATCGGCGCCGTCGTCGTCGTCGCAGTCGTCAAAGTCGTCGTCGCCGTAGTCGTCTTCCTCGTCCTCGTCGGCATCGGGCGCGTACACCTCCTCCCTCACCGGCGCCGCCCGGCGCGCCGCCTCCGCTTCGGCGGCGGCGGCCTTCGCCCGCGCCCGCGCCTCAGCCTCCCCGCGCGAGCCCTTCTTGCCGCCCTTCGACGACGACGAGCGCTCCTTCTCCTTCCACGCGCCGCGCGACTCGCGCCCCGGTTCCTTCTCGCGCGAGGACTTCTTCTTCTTCTTCTTCTTGCCCTCGTCAGCGCCCAGCGCCGTCATCTGCTGCTGCAGCCACTCCTCGTCCGCGCCGCCGCCAAGCTCCGCGATCTGCTCCGCCAGCCACGCCTCCTCGCCGCCCGCTGGCGCCGCCTTCTTCGAGCGCGAGCCGCCGCGGTCCTTCGACGACGACGAGCGCGACGACGATTTCGACGACTTGCCCCGCTCCTTCTCCCGCGACGACTTGCCGCGGGACGCCATCCGTCCGGGGCACTGCCGCGGGCGGGGCAACCAGCAGCTGTGGCAAGGCCGCCAAACACGCTCGCCACCGCCACAGCAGCTGCTGCAGTGCGGGCGCAAGTGTGTACAAGCGCTTGAACTGCCTGGGTGGTGACAAAATCGCGAACTTGATCCATTCGTCCTCAATTTAGCAACCGTACTTTATCCGCTTGCCGATCACCTCCTCTCACGCCTCGGTGCTGTGCAGGTGGACGTTCACCCACCCGGCGCCCTCGCGCCTGAAAACCCGCGACTCGATGAAGCGGCGCTCTTGCGCCGCGCTGACGCCCTCGGCGGCAAAGCTCACGACGCGCGTGTACGTGACCACCGCGGCACCTTCGGCCACCTTCACCTGCGCCCCAACAATCGCCGCCCGCCCGCCCATCGCGGGGTCAAAATACAGCCCCTTGTGCGCCTCGAGGCCCTCGGACAGCAGCTCGCCGTCGGCGCCCGCCTGGCTAATATCGGCGGCGCACACGCTAGAGTACGTCGCCCAATCGTCGCGCCCAGCCGACTCGACCTGCAATGCCGCCGTCGCCAGCAGCTCGCTGCAAAGGTGGCGGCTCATCAGGCACGGCGCAGCACAGGCGGGCACAGGCACGCACGCGCATCGCAATCGCGGGCAAACGCAAGCAACGCCGCATCACATATTAACAGGCGCCGCAGTCTCACCGCTCCACGACGTGCCGCACGGCCTTGCGCGTCTCTCGGTACACGACGTCCACGGGCTGGTTGGAGTCAATGCTCGTGACCAGCCCGCGCGCCTCGAACCCGCGCACCACGGGCATGCTCGAGCGCTCGTACGTGGCGAGCCGCTTGCGCAGCGACTCGACGTTATCGTCGACGCGGCCGCTCAGCTTGCCGCGCTCGATGCAGCGCGCGACCAGCACCTGCTCGTCGCACTCGAAGAACAGCACGCCGCAGTTCTCCACCTCGGCGGCGTAGGCCTCCTCCCAGCCCTGCGCGTTGCCCGCGTCGCGCGGGTAGCCGTCCACCAGGAAGCGGTTGCCCTGCGCCGCGCGCATGGCGCGCCGGATCAGCGCCATGGTGATGTCGTTCGGCACGATGGAGCCGTTCTTGATGTGCCCCTCGATCTCCGCGCCGTGCACCGACGCCGGGTCGCGGCGCTCCGCGCGCAGCAGGTCGCCCGCCGACAGGTGCACGAACCCCAGCTCACTCACCAGCCGCGCGCACTGCGTGCCCTTGCCGGCGCCAGGCCCGCCCAGCACGAAGATCACCAGCGGCCTGATCCGCCGCGCCTGGGGCTGGGGCTGGGCCTGGGCCCAGGCCTCGGCCCGGGGGGCGTCGCCCGGCGCGGTGCTCAGCGCCGCGGCGCCCAGCCCGAGCGCCGCCACGGCACCGCGCAGCCGCAGGGGTGGCTCGGCCGAGTGACGGCGGCGCGGATCGGCCGCCGCGGCCGTGAGCGCCAGCAGCGGGCGGCTGCTCCCGGCCAGACGCGCGCGAGCGCGAGTTAGCAGCCGCAGCATGCGCCGCCCGCGGTTGGAGCGCGACGCCACGCTCGCCAGTGCCTGTGCTCCTCGAACAAAACGCGGCGGCGATAGATCTCGGCCCGACCCGCGGCCGCTGTCATGCTGACGAAAGTTCGCGACGTCAGTAAGACATCAGTAAAGGAGTGCGCTGACCACTGCTGGCATCGCCCGCAACTACGTTCGATAATAATAGGGACGCTTGGAGAGAGAAAAGTGTGGGCGCGGCGAACTTCAACTTGGAGCGCAGCACACGGGCCCCTCGCTTGCTCTGGTGCTCGGCTGCTCGTGCGGCTCGTGCTGCGGGCTTCACAACATGCCTAAGGAGTGGGGATACGGAGGAAACCGGCCGACGGGGGCGCTGACGGACGCGAGCGGCAGCAGCAACGCGGCGGGCACCGGCCCCTCCGCGGGCTCCGGTCCCTCCACGATGGTGAAGGAAGCGCTGACGGGGAAGCTGATCGATACGTCGAACGTGTACACGAACGTGAGCCAGGGCGACGGCACGGAGTACTTCCTGACATGCTGCCAGGACCAGCGCGAGTGGCTGGAGCACAAGGCGGGCTGCAGCCAGAACATCCACGACCACTCGTACCGCATCCCGAGCGCGACCGCGGAGGGCGGCTTCGAGTACGGGCGCTCCGGGCGCGACGAGGCCCTGGCGCGCGTGATCGGCTTCTGCAACCGCACCGAGAGCAAGCAGCAGAAGCGCACGATCTTCTTGGTGCGGCGCTGCCACCGCTGCTCGCAGGCGAGCCAGGGCGGCAAGAAGTTGCGCGTGATGGTGCGGCTTTCGCCGGAGCACATGGCGTGGCTGCAGAGCGTGAGCAAGCGCTGCGAGCACGCCAGCCTGGACAAGACGGTGCGCATCATGCTGGACTGGTACAAGGGCGTGCTGCTCAAGCGCGAGGGCACGAACGACAACTTTGGCATCCACGAGGACATCGCGGCCAGCATCTTCGGCACCGGCACCTACAACGTCAAGGAGCGCGCGCAGACGGTGGCCGCGCCGCCGCTCGAGCCGCTGAGCCCCGAGTCGAAGGACTCGATGAAGCGGCTGCAGTTCGCGGGCGACAACCACGAGGGCCCCGGCTATGGCGACGCCGGCTACGGCAGTATCTTTCACTTCCCCGAGAACCGCGAGCAGGAGAAGGTGCTGCGCGCCGCGCTCGAGGAGGCGGAGTCGCGCCGCGATTCGGCTGGCTGCGAATGCCAGGAATCGGGTGCTAAGGGAGACGTGGCCAATCTGGAAGGAGATGTAGCCAAGCTGGCTGCCAAGCTCGACGGCTCCTTCGAGGCTGCTGAGGACCAATAGCTTAACGACGTACAAGTATTTTGCGTTGCACGTTTATCGCGGCCTAGTAATGCCGGTCCCGGAAGAGCGTTGCTGCGCGTAAACTCTTCTGATTTCGGCCTTGTAGTTCTTGTTGCGCGTAGGGTCGAGGCGCTTGAAGTCCTGCACGCTCCTGCGAATCGACTGAGGCGTCTCCAGCAGGCCAAAGTCAACGTCGCCGGAGCCATTGCGGCGCGCGGAGGTGGGAATCTGCCGCAGGTAATCGCCAGAGCGCGACCACGACGAATGCGGATCTCTGTTGGACACGCGGCCGCGGTCGACAACCGGCGTCGCCGCGGCCTGGGCGTCGTACGCATTGCGCATCGTGTCCGGCAGCTTGACGGTCGCGGGCAAGTGGATGCGCTGCGAGCTGCGCACGTGGCGCGCGCTCGTCGCCCCCGAGCGCCGCGGCGACGCAGTCTTTGCGGCCGGCGGCTGCCCGTCCGTCGCCTGCCGGCGCGAGTGCTGCATCCCCTGCACCGAGAGGAACGACGAGCGCGCGGACAGCGGCGCCGCTAGCGCATCCAGCAGGTCCTCGTCCGTCATGTCGTCAGAGAATTTGACGCGCCCGGCCGCTTTCGATATGTCAAGCTTCGGAATCACCACGCTCGGCGCGCCGATATGCCCGACCATGCCGCTGTCCGCACCCGCCGCCGGCTTTCGTCTAGCCCCGCGGGCTTGCGACCGCAGCGTTGCGTCGCCGAGCTCCGCGTCTTCCGGCGTGTCGGCGTCAGACGCTGTCGGTCGTGTGGCCGCGATCTGCTGGCTCTTGTAGGTGCCCGGATTGAAGATGTGCCAATGGCTGCCAACCTGAAAGACGCCGACGTGCGCGCCATGCTCCGTCCACAGCGACAGGTCGCAGTCTGCCGAAGATGTGATCAGCGTCAGCTGCTCCTTCGGACCGTCTTTGTACCGGCTCCACCGCGCATCCGTGATTGTCGCAGAGTGGGCCTTCCAGTGCGGTCGCGGCGCCACAGGGCTCGGGTCTGTGGCGGTGCGCATGTGCCCGTTGCGCCGCGTAGTGCGAACGATCGGCTCGTGGTCGCGGCAAGTGCCGCGGGCACGCCCGAAGCAAGACACGTCCCACGTCCGCACGCAGCCGCTGGCATCGCCAGTGACCATGAGCTGCGCCTCGCTGTCGATGCTCATCGCAGAAATGGCCCCGCCCTTGGCGTGCCCGGCGTGGAAGCGGTGGAGCAGCAGCCCGCGCACGGGACACCAGAAACGAACCCAGCCGTCTCCGGAGGCGGACACAAGGATGCCGCTGTCTAAAAACACGAGGCGCTCCACCGTCTGCTCGTCAAACTTGCCGGCCGCCTGGTCCCGGTCGGTCAGCGTGAAGCGCGCAAACGCCGATTCCATGTTCCACACGATCACCTCGCCGTTGTCGGAGCCGGAAGCAAGCAGGCACATCGGTTTGGTGCTGGAGCTGAAGACCTTGAGCGGCGGCGACATTGTCACGCAGTGGACGTCGTCCGAGTGGCCCTTCAGCACCTTGAGCGGCGCCGACTTTTCTCCACGCGTCTTGTTCGGGCCTATCCGCTCGTCGGACCAGATCGTGACGTCCCGGTCCCAACCGCCCGCAATAACAAGCTTCAAGTGGTCGCTATACATAAGAGACGTCAGCTCCTGGCTGCCGTCCGACCGAAATTGCTTGATGTACTTGCCGTTCGACAGATTCCACATCTTGACCGTGCCGTCGTGCCCTGAGCTGAGCACGCAAGACCCCGAGCGGTCGATCACGAGCGACGCAATCTTGTTGCCATCGTGCGCGTCCTCGATCTTGAAGGAAAAGTCACCGGTCTCCACGTCCCACACGCACATCGTGGAGTCTTCGTCGGCACTGATCACCTGTCGCAAGTGCGGGTTGTGCACAACACTGCAGATCCCGACGCCGTGCGAGTGCTTCACCTGGTTCTCCTTCTCGGCCAGCGAGATCGCGGGCCACAGGTGCACCTTCGATGACGCCGTCACCAGCCGAGAATGCTCCTCGTTGTAAAAGATGGCGCCAACTGCCGAGCCCTTGGCGCCGGGCTCACTGCCGCCAAAGGAGTCCTCGTCGGTGACACCCCGCGCGATTTCCGACCCGTGGTCGATCGTTTGTATGCAGCGATTGTTACGAATGTCCCAGACCTTGATCACGGAGTCCGTCGACAGCGAGAACAGCTGGTTCTTCTCCTCGCTAATCACCACCTTCGTGATCGAGGCGTTGTGCATCCCTTCCAGCTGGCCGATGTGCGTGCCGTACGGGTTCCAAAGCTGCACGACGCGCTCTATCCCGCACGTGGCCAGCAGCTTGCTCGAGCTAGCATAGGCAAAGCTGTTGATGCCGCGCGCGTGCCAGCGGCCGTCTTCGTTCAGCACACGCTTCACCGCCTCGTGGCTCAGATCCGTGATCTTCACCGTGTTGTCACGCGAGCACGTGAACATGCTCGGCGACCCAGATTCCCAGCTGTACTTAAGCTCGTTGATCGAGTCGTCGTGAATCTTCTTGAACTGCCGCCGCCGCGCCCGCTGCTCCAGCGCATCGCCAGAGCTCAGCGTGATATTCTTGGCCGTTGCGCCGGCTCTCGCCACGCTCGCCTCCATCCCCGCCTCGTCCAGCGTCAGCAACGCCATCACTTCGGCAGCGGATGCCAGCACGCGCGGCGTCGAGCCGACGCTCTCGACGTGACGCGTCACGCTCGCAGACAGCCGAACCCCGTTTTTCGAGAGCGACAGCAGCCAGTTCCTGGCCTGCTTCACGTTGTACCCGAACTTTTCCAGCGCGGCGCGGCAGGCTGCCCGCGGGAACGCTTCGGCAGACCAGCCGGAGCTGGCGGAGCGCAGCTGGCCCATCCTGGCCAGCTCGTCGCACAGCATCGTGGTCACGTGGTCGCCGTCCTCGTCCTCGTCGTCCGAGTCGTTTATTCGCGTTGGCAGCTCCAGCATGTGCACCCAGCCCGCGTCGTCGCCCATCGCAATGTGGTCCTTGCTGTCGTGCCCACGGCCGCGCCAGTACTCGAGGCACGTCGGGTAGGCCGGCAGGTCGACCAGCCGCGCCCCGCACAGCTCCATGGTCGCGCTCTCGTAGAACGAGACCGTGCGCTCGGACGCCACGCCCAGGATGCTGCAGTCGGGCTTGATCGGGCACAGCGCCGACACCGGGCCGTCGCACACGCGCACGAACGTGTGCGTCCGCGAAGGCGTGCGGTACGGCGCCAGCGTCGCGCCGTTCCACACGTGCAGCAGCCCGTCCGCGCCGCCCGTGAAGAGCCGGCCCGGCAGCCCCGCCG
>Ga0308015_10001061_pt1 | contig 11630 bp, 8 predicted proteins | sample Neamet231_FD_203128 | JGI IMG/M metagenome (GOLD analysis project Ga0308015, IMG submission 203128) | Marine microbial communities from water near the shore, Antarctic Ocean - #231 | ecosystem: Environmental > Aquatic > Marine > Unclassified | place: Southern Ocean | collected 2014-07-28
GCTCTTCCGATCTCCGTGCAGGAGGCGCCGTTTAGCACGCTGACGACGCCGCAGCTGCGCCTGAAGGTGCGGACGCTGAACTAGGAGGGCAGGGACTGGGTCGACGCGGAGCTGCAGCACGCTGAACGAGCCGCGGCCCGGGTATCCGGACGACGACGAAGGGAATGGTGTTTGGGGCCGCTGGTTCGCCTGGAGCGGCCTGTGGCGCGCGGGCTACGGGTCGCTGCAGATCGCAGCGGACGTCACGATCGTCGGGCAGGAGGGTGTCGTGCTTGCCTTTGGCGGTTCGGAAGAACACAGCTCGTGCAGGCTGCTGAAGGCCGAGGGCGTGCGCTTCGAGTCAATTCACTTGCCGCGGGGCGTGGCGATCGCGAACGACGGCTCGATGACGATGGTCAACTGCACGTCCACCGGCGATCGGCTACATGTGGGGTACGACGCAAGCCTGGTCATGGAGGACTACTGCATCTTCGGCAGCTCCGACAGTGGCATCTACTGCGACGGCAAGCTGGACGCGACGCGCTGCATCTTCGAGGAAAACACAAGGCGTGGTGTGCGAAGGAGGCGCGCCGGCCAGAGTCAGGTTGGTGGACTGCGTGGTGCGCAGCAACTTGGACGGCGTGTTCGCGTCCAACCCGGCCAGATGACCCTGGTGGGCGGCACGATCAGCGGCAACAAGCGGGACGGCGTGGACGCGATCAACTGTGGCACGGTGACCGTGGCGGCGGCGGAGCACAGCGAAAAACGCGACCGGCCGCAGACGGTATCAACGGGTAATGGCGAGAACAACTGATCCACGCGTGAGGGCCCTGGCGGGTGGGGCAAGATCGAGGTGCTCGCGGAGGGCATTCAGATCGGCGTCGCAGTTATTCAGTCCGATTCATGCCCGCTCTCGTCGTCGCTTTCCGGCGGGCGCAGCTTCGAGCGACGCAGCGCCTTGGTGACAGACTCGGCGCCCTTCCTCGCCATGGCCAGCCGCTGCTGCAGCTCCGCCGTCTTGCCGGCCGCGCTCAGGCCCAGCGCGCGCAGCTGCTCCTTCAGCTGCCCCACCGTCGGCGCCTTGTCCTTCGCCGCCGCCGCCGCCTGCTTGGCCTTTTTCGCACCGCCGGAGGCCGCCGCGGAGCTCTTGCGCTTCTTCGACGTCGACGCCGACGCCGCGGCCAGCTGGTTGGGCGGCGCCCTGCCCGCGCCGGACTTGCGGCCGCTCGCCTTCTTCTTCTTCTTTGTTGAGGACGCGGGCATGTGCGGCAGCACGTGCGCCTTGTAGCCAGTGAAGAGGTTCGGCTTCTTGGCCAGGTGCGACTCCGGCTCCCAGGTGTCCGCCTCCTTGCCGTAGCCCTTCCACGAGCACAGGAACATCCGCGTCTTGCCGTCGTCGCCCATCTGCATCCCAAGCAGCTCCTCCACCTCGTACTCCACCTCCGCCGGCTTGACGTTGGCGTCGTTCTCCTCCACCACGCCGCGCGCATTTGCCTGCGCGCGGTATTGGTTCGAGCGCCCCCTCACCTGCTTCGCCGTCCGCACCATCGCGCCTCTCCCTTTCACGTCCTGCCCGCGCGGCTCCCCCCACACCGGACGCGCGGCGCTCGCCGCCGGCGCCGCCGCTGCTGCGCCGCCGCCGCGGTCCGGCGTGGGGTTCTCTCGCACGCGCCGCTCGAGCTCCACGGCGCGGTAGACCGTGCCGCGCAGCAGGCCCTTCTGGTAGTCGCCGTCCGCCTCTCTTCCCGAGCAGTGCTCCACCAGTTCGAAGAACATCACGTCGCCGGTGGCGAGCTGGTGGTCGATCGCGAAGCCGCGCCAGCCGCCGCTCAGCCCGCCGTTGCCCTCCTGTTTCCGCAGCCAGATCTGCTCCCAGCTGTCGCCCAGCTCCACCTCGCCGCTGTACTCGCCGCTCACGCCCTCCTCGTCGTCCCCGCCTCTGCCGCTGCCGGACGCGCCCTCCGCGCGCCGCAGCGGCCAGCACACCTGCAGGTCGAACGTCTTCTTGCCCAGCGTCGGCGGCATCTTGTCCGCGAACTCCGCCGGCAGCTGCAGCCAGAAGCCGCCGCTCACGTGCGACGGCAGCAGCACCTTCACGCAGCAGTCGTGCTTGGAGTTGGCCTCCTGCTGGCTGGCCGCCTGTGCCGCCGCCTGCGCCGCCACCACGAGATCGCCGTCCATTGTCGTGTTGTCCCAGTTGATGCCGCCCACCCCGCGTCGCCCGCCGCCGCCGCGCCCGCCGCGCCCCTCGGAGCTGTCGTAGATGCCGCTGTAGTCGACGCGCTTCACGTCGCGCCCCGAGCGGCGGATCGGTTCGACGGGGCCGCTCGGCGACGCCCGCGCCTTGAGCGGCTTCCGGTTCGCCGCCTTCTGCGCCGCCACGTTCGCCGACAGTTCCGCCTTCGCCTGGAACATGCCGATCGACTCCAGCGCCGCGCGGTTCTTCCGGATCTTCTCCGCGCGCTGCCGCGCGTACTCCTCGCCGTCCGAACTGGAGTCGCTCTCCGAGTCGCTCATCGCGGGCAGGCGGAGGCCGGCGGTCGCTCGCCACACCGGATGGCGGCAGGAGGACGGCGACGGTCGTGCCTCTCGCGCGCGCGGCGGCTTCGAGCTGTTCCTTTTTCTAGAGCGTGAGAGGGGGCGTCGGCGCCTTTCAGGGACAGCGCTCAAGGTCATTCCGCTCCACTGCCCGCGTGCAGCCCCAGCCGATTCGGGCGCCATAATTCGAGAAGCAAAACGCGGAGCTCGTCGCGATGTTGTTCAGGTCCTTCAAGCGCGCGAAGTGATTCACTGCGGTTACATACGCATCCACCACCACCACCATGCCCAACAAGCGCTCTGCCTGGTTCTCGGTCGTTTTGATGCTGCTACTGCAGCTGGGCCAGCTGCAGCCCGCTAATTCGGAGCCGTTCGCAGCCATCGATTACGTCGCGCGCGTCGGCAGCGAGGGCGCGGCGGACTGGCGGTTTCAGATCCACGACGCGCTGCGGCTGGGCGCGGACATCGACACGCAGAACGCGAAGGGCTTCACCGCGCTGATGTACTCAGCGTACCACGGCCACGCGGAGGTGGTCACGGAGCTGCTGAAGTTGGGCGCGAGCGCGACGCTGGAGACGGCGACAGGGTTCACGGCGCTGGACCTGGCGGTGGGCGAGGACGTCGAGGCGCTGCTGGAGAAGGCGACGGGCGCGACCGCCGACGCGGCGGGCTCGGTCACGAAGGCCGAGAAGGAGGCGGCGGACGCCGGGCAGAAGGCGAGGGAGAAGGATTTTGTGGAGGCGGACGCGGCGCACGACGCGGCGGCGCGCAAGGGGAAGAGGAAGCAAGCATACGTCAAGACGAAAGTGGACGGCAAAGACCTGTAGCAATTACACACATGTTCTGTTATCTAGTAGCGGGTGTACGGCACCTGCTGCCCCTCCGCGACGCCCATGAAGTCCGCCTCCTGGCTATTCATCCCTTGCATGAACCCGAAGCTCTGCCGGAACTGCTGGACGGGCCGCCACGACTGGATCGCCGCCCGCGCTCGCTGCGCGCTGTTCGCGCGCTGGAATGCCGCGGCGTCGTCCTCCCTGCAGCAGCAGCACCACACGAACAGTGCCGCGAACAGCGCCGCAACGATCAGCAGCTTCGTCGCCGTGTCCAGGTGCTGCGCTGCGGCTAGCACGCCCATCTCTCTCTGTGCAGCAGACGCGGCGCGCCTGCAGGTGGTCAGGCCGGCACTCAACGCGTTTTTAGTGCGTGAGCGACATCTTGCGTCCGCTCTGTGATCAGCGTGGAGCAGCCTCTCAGCGTCCGCGTGTTGCCCGTCACACCACCGGGCGCTCCCCCTCCATCTTCCGCCGTGGTCCGTCTCCTCTTCCCAAACAACTTTTCATTTATGTGGCAGCACGCCTACGTTGCTGCCCGTCAGCAGCCGGTCCGCCTGCGTCGCGAACACCACCGTGTTCCCCGCGCTCGCCAGCACCGCGATCGCCACCGCGAGCTTGGCGCTGTTCTCGCGGCCGAACCACTTGGGCAGCGCGCGGTACAGCGGCGTCTCGATGTCCATCGCGCTGCTCTCGCCCATCGCCACCGCCTCCTCCTCCAGCGTGTGCACCCCGGCCGCGCTCTCGCCCTCCACCTCGTCCATGCAGGACGTGTTGCGGGCGCTGGAGTTCGCGCCGTCCGCCAGCTCGCCGTGCATCCCGCAGGCCACCGTGTACAGGTAGCACGGCAGCACCAGGTTCAGCGGCACCGTGCTCAGCAGGCTCACCCAGTTCAGCAGCGTCTCCAGCAGGTTGCCCGCGTAGAACAGCAGCGCGGCCAGCCACGGGAACAGCGTCGCCCACCAGATCGCCCACCTCCGCGAGCACAGCTTGTTCTCGATCAGGTTGTAGCGCACGATGATGCTGAAGACCGGGATGCCGCTCACCAGCGCCGCCCACGGGAACAGGAACGTCGCCGCGCGCCCCAGGCTCGAGATCCGCGGCCCCGTGAGGCAGGCCAGCAGGTCCTGTTCCTCCGCTTTCGTGCCCTTCATCGCCGCGGCGCCGACCCAGCCCAGCGCCAGGAACGTGCACATGCCCGCTAGCAAGCTCCACCACATGGACTTGTTGATCGAGACGCTGCGCTTGCTCTCGTTCACCCAGCTCGGCACGGTGATGATGTACGCGTAGTTGAACAGCGTCGGCCCGACCATCGCGGCCACGTTCGCGCTGCTGCCGACCGCCGGCAGCCGCTCGAAGTGCAAGCCCAGCAGCCCGAACTCGCGCAGCCAGGCCGGGACGATCAGGCACGTGAGCATGAGGCACGCCACCATCTGCACCCACACGATGTCGTCGATGTTGTAGTAGCCCAGCGGCACCGTCATGAGCAGCACCAGCAGACATCCCAAGCTCAGCACCCAGTCGTCGCCAAACGGCGAGCTGCTGGTCGACGCCGCCAGCTGCTCCTCGCCCACGCACCTCCAGACGCCTGCCTCCCCCACGGTCGCCGACGGCCAGACCTGCCAGGCGCAGCTCTTCCCAAACAGCGAGATCAGCGTCGCGTCCGCCACCTGCGTCGACTCGATGATGGCCGAGATGTTGCTCAGCTGCAGGTTCATCAGGAACGCCAGTAGCGCCAGGCCGTAGCCCAGCGGGCTGAGAAGCTCGCGCGCCAGGCTCATCATCTCGACGCGCCGCTCGAAGCGCGCGTTGCCGGGCACCAGCGACATGGCCTCCACCAGCAGGCTGCCCGCCAGCCCGGAGCACACGCCGAACAGCAGCAGCATCGCCGTCGCCGCCGCCCAGCCAGCTCGCGAGAACAGCAGCACCAGCGTCACCATGCCGGGCCCCGTGACGTTGTTGTAGAGCAGCTGAGAGCGCGAGGAGCGGAATGAGCGCAGCGGTCAGCAGCAGCGGCGGCAGCTGGCACGGCACAGCGGCAGGGGCGAGGAGCGTCGACGAGCAACGGCGGCGGCGGCGGGAGGCGGAACGCACCGCCATGCCGGACCAGCGCCCGATCGTGGCGCCTCCAAACGTCTCCGCCGTGGCGCGCGCCTCAACGAACTCCTCCACGATCTCGCGCTGCTGCCGGTCCTCCTCGTTCCGCACCGGCAGGCCGTCTTCGATCACCACCGCGACGCCCGCCTGCTGCACCGTGCGCCGGCCCGACGCCGGCGCGATCGGTCGCAGCTCGGCATCGAAGCCGTGGCCGTCGAGCGACAGCGGCCGCGCCGATCGGATCTGCGTCGACAGGTCCGGCGCGACCACGGACGCGGTCCACGGCATGGCCCAGCGGGAGCAGGAGCGCCGCCGCCGTCACCGTCGTCGAGGGCGTCGTCTCGAGCGCGGCCGATTTCGACTGTATAAATCCCCTTTTGAGCCAAAGTCCAGAGTGCACCAGCCGAACGATGCTATTCGTCTGTTGCACGCCAGCGCTGACGGCGCACAGGTCGTAAAAAGCTGCTAAGGGAAGTATGACAAGTAGTTGAGGCTTCCGAGGTGCAGCTGGTGGCGCTCCGGACCGAGTGTGCTCAATTGCCAACGTGCACCCGTCCATCACAGCAACCGACGATGGCCGCCGCCGGCCTCCTGACGGCACTACTGCTGCTGGTCGGCTCTGCGCAGACGGCGCAGGCGCAGGTACGCGCACCTCGTGGCGCCGGCTCCCGCCCACACCTGGCCCGCCCCGGACCGACGCGAAGACCCACCGCACGCTGTTCCGCGCCGACGCAAGCCTGGCCCGCCCCACATTGCTGGCCCGCCCCACCCCTGGCCGCGGAACAGCCGCCTGCGCCTCTGACACCACCCCCTAATAGACCAGCGTCACCACGCCGCGGGGCAACACGGCACTCCTGCCGATTGGCCCGCAGCTCTCGCTGTACGCGAAGGGCACGTCGGGGACGACGACGCTGAAGGACTCGATCGGCGGCTTCTGGAGCTACGGGGCGGGCGGCAAGGCCGGAGTGAAGGCCAAGGTGCAGGTGATGGACCTGACCACCGGCTACATGACGCGCTCCGTGCAGGGACCCGTCGTCGGCAAGGACCACACCTCGGGCTACTGGATGTGGTGGCGCGAGTGCGACACCTGCAGCGGTCAGGGCTGGCGAACGCTGTTCCGCGGCCAGGCCGACCACTTCGTGCTGGTCTACTCGGGCAAGACTGACCTGGGCTTCTACTCCAACCGCAACGGCAACTGGCGCGACTCCGGCTACGACCTGACCGGCCACAAGAGCGGCTGGCAGCTTGTCGTCGCCGTCGGCCAGGGCTGCACCGGCTGCAACGTTCGCGGCGGGGGCAAGACGACGTTTTTCATCGGTGGCGACGGCCACGCGCTGAAGAAGGTCGGTGAGGTGGATCGTGTTGCGTCGGGCGTCAAGATGTACAGGCTCGGCTGGCCCGGCCAGGGTCCCGGCTGGATCGCGGAGGCCCACCTGTGGAACCGCGCGCTGACCCTGTCAGAGATGTCCTCGTGGTGGGCGGTCTCCATCTGCGCCGCCGGCAAGTTCGCCTCCAGCAAGGTCACCAAGGCTACGGACTGCAAGGACTGCGCGGCCGGCACGTACTCCGTGGCCAAGTCCGTGATGTGCGCGGCCTGCGAGCTGGGCAAGTACCAGAGCGCCGCGGGTGCCACGGCGTGCACTGCTTGCGCGACGGGCACGGTCACCGCCAAGGTGGGCGCCAGCACGTCGAACCTGTGCGTCGCCTGCCCCGCGGGCCAGACTCCGGTCGCCGCCATGTGCACCCCGTGCCCCGCGGGCAAGTTCGCCAGCAGCGCCAAGTCCACCACCTGCACCGCGTGCGCCGCGGGCCTGGTAACGCGCACGGCGGGCTCCGTCAAGTGCGAAGACCCGATCGGCATCAAGAGTCCGAACGGCGACTTTGTGGTCGTGCCGAAGAACCCGACGCTCGTCCTCGACGCGGCCGCGACAGACGCGCTGACGGACAGCGCCGGCGGCACCTGGACGATCACGTCTGGCAAGCTGGACACCCTGCAAACGTTTCCGGTCTACAACCTGGACCGCGGCTACATGAGCCGCAAGGGGGCGTACGTCACCGCGGCCAAGGAGCACACCACCGCGTACTGGGTCTGGTGGCGCGCGTGCGATTCGTGCGGCGGCCAAGGCTGGCGCACCCTCTTCCGCGGCAACGCCGACCACTTCGTGCTGGTCTACTCGGGCCGCACCGACCTGGGCTTCTACTCGAACCGCAACGGCGGCTGGCGCGACTCCGGCTACAACCTCGTCGGCCACCTGAACGGCTGGCACCTCATCGTCGCCGTCGGCAAGGGCAACACCGACGCGGGCTCGGACGGCACGACCACCTTCTGGGTCGGCGAGAAGGGCAAGGCGGTCAAGAAGGTTGGCACCGTCAACCGCGTCGCGTCCGGCGTCTCAATGTTCCGCCTGGGCTGGCCGGGTCAGGGGCCCGGCAAGGTAGCGTCCGCGTACCTCTGGCAGAGAGCGCTTGCGGATTCAGAGATCGCCCGGTTCTACAAGTCGGCGACCGCGTGCGCCGCGGGCAAGTTCTCCACGACCGTGGGCGCCACTGCCGCGCAGTGCAAGACCTGCGCGCTGGGCCGCTACGCGCCGGCCAAGTCGCCCGCGTGCGCAGTCTGCGCGCGCAACACGTACGGCGACGCGACGGGCGCGTCCACCTGCAAGGCGTGCGCCAAGGGTAAGGTGAGCGACCCGGAGACTACCTCCGTGTCGGGCTGCTCGCTGTGCCCCGTCGGCAAGTACACGGGCGTCGGCGGCTGCACGCTGTGCCAGATGGGCAAGTACAACGGCGGCGCCGGTGCGGCCGCCTGCACAGTGTGCGCGAAGGGCACGTTCGCGGAGGCCCTGGGCAGCACTGTCTGCGGGGCGAGGGCGACGTCCAAGTCGCCGAACGGCGACTCGATCCTGCGTCCGCTGTACCCGACCATGTCGCTCACCGCGCGCGCCGGCCTCACTGACTCCGCCGGCGGGTCGTGGACGTACCGCGGCGGCAAGGCGGGCACGTACAAGAGCGTACAGACGATGGATCTCAACGCCGGGTACATGGACCGCAGCGGCGGTGGCATCACGGTGAGCAAGGCCCACAGTTTCGGCTACTGGCTCTGGTGGCGCCCCTGCAACGCGTGCAACGGTCAAGGCTGGCGCACGCTCTTCCGCGGCAACTCCGACCACACCGCGCTCGTCTTCTCGGGCAAGACCGACCTCGGCTTCTACTCGAACCGCAACGGCAACTTCCGTGACACCGGCTACGACCTGACCGGCCACCTGACCGGCTGGCAGCTCGTAATCACCGTCGGCGTCGGCGACACCGAGACCTCGAACACCGGCACGACGACGTTCTACGTCGGCGGCGGTGGCCACTCGATGAAGAAGGTGGGTGTCGCAGATCGCGTCGCCTCCGGCACCAACATGTACCGTCTGGGATGGCCCGGCCAAGGCCCGGGCCACATCGTCGAGGCGCACTACTGGAACCGGGCGTTGACGCTGAAGGAGGTCACTGACTGGTGGCTCGCGCCCTCGCTGTGCACGGCCGGCACCTACGGCGCCTCGACGTCCACCTCGCAGTCGCAGTGCGTCAACTGCCGCGCCGGCACCTACTGCCCGGCCCAGAGCACCAAGGCTGCGAAGTGCGCCGCCGGAAAGTACCAGGACGCGGCAGCCGGAGTCAGCTGCAAGACCTGTGCCGCCGGCACGGGCAACACGGTGCAGGGGTCGACCAGCTCGTCCGCCTGCGGCAAGTGCGCCGCCGGCAAAGCCGCCACCGCCGGCCTGTGCGCCGCATGCGGCCTCGGCAAGTACAGCGACTCGGTCGGCTCCACGACGTGCACCGCATGCTCCGGCAGCCTGGTGGCCGAGAAGCCCGGCTCAACGACGTGCACCCGGCGCGTGCAGCGGCTTTCGCCGCGCGGCAACCAGATCTGGCTTCCAAAATACCCGGATCTCTCGCTCGACGCGAGCTCCTCGGTCCCGATGAAGGACACGAGGGGCGTCACGTGGACGTTTGTTGGCGGCAAGCTGGCCACGAAGGGCAACAAGCAGCTCGGCCAAAACAAGCGCACCGCGGTCAAGTGCTTCGACCTCAACCGCGGGTACATGAACATGGGCTCGGGCAACCTCATGGTCGCGAAGCAGCACACAAGCGGATACTGGCTCTGGTGGCGCGGGTGCGATTCGTGCAGCAGCCAGGGCTGGCGCACGCTGTTCCGCGGCAACTCCGACCACTTCGTGCTGGTCTCCTCCGGGCGCACCGACATCGGGTTCTACTCGAACCGCAACGGCGGCTGGCGCGACAGCGGCTACAACCTCGCCGGCCACAAGGATGGCTGGCAGCTCGTCGTCGCGGTCGGCAAGGGCGACAACGCCGACGCCAGCACCGGCACCACGCAGTTCTACGTCGGTGGCGGCGGCCACGAGATGAAATCTGTCGGCTCCGTCGACCGCGTCGCGTCGGGTGTCAGCATGTACAGGCTTGGCTGGCCCGGGCAGGGCCCCGGCTACATCGCCGAGGCCCATCTCTGGAACCGCGCCTTGACGTACTCCGAGATCCTTGCGTGGTGGGGCAAGAAAATCATTCCGCCGCCGACGAATTGCGTCGGCGAGTGGAGCAAGTGGAGCACCTGCTCCAAGACCTGCGGCGGCGGGATGCAGACGTCAGACTACGCCATCATCACGAAGGCCATGAACGGCGGCAAGAAGTGCACCATTACCAACGGCGACTTCCGCTCCCAGAAGTGCTCCCAGAACGCCTGCGCGCCGCCGCCGCCGCCGCCAAAGGCCTGCACCAAGGCGCCGTGCAAGAACGCCGCCCTCTGCGTCAACGGCGCCACGTTTTCCCAGTACACGTGCCAGTGCCGCCCCGGCTGGAAGGGCCAGACCTGCGGCACCGACATGGATGACTGCGTCGCCGGCGATTCGGGCCCTGCGCCGTGCAAGAACGGCGCCACGTGCCAAGACGCGGGCGTGAAATCTTACCGATGCACGTGCAAGACGGGCTGGACCGGCACCACTTGCGACCAGGACATCGACGACTGCGTGAACGAGTACGGCCTCAGCCCGTGCAAGAACGACGGCAAGTGCACAGACTTGGGCGCCAACTACTACAAGTGCCGCTGCCTGCCGGGCTGGAAGGGGCAGACCTGCGAGTACGAGGACATGCAGGCCAAGATGGAAGCGCAGCAGAAGGCCGCGGCGGACGCCGCCTCGGCCGACGCGGGCAGCGGCAACACGCTCGTCATCGTGGTGGTCGTGGCGGCCGCCGCTGTGGCCATCATCGCCGTGCAGTCGATGGGCAAGAACAAGCGCCGCCGCGTCGGCACCTCCGGCGGCGCCGACGCCGAGTTCGAGTCGGAGAAAGACTACGAGTTCGAGATGGAGGACGATGATTACGAGGAGCGCCCGTCGGGCGACGTTCGCGACCGTTAGTTTAAAGAAAATGAATAGTTTAGGACAAACGTCGTAAATAAGCAGCTCCTTGAAGAGAGATCTGCAGAATGGCATTATCGATAGTGCGCTAGGCACTTGTTAGTACAGTCTAGCGATTGTTGAATAAACTTGATGGGTGGTCAGCGCGGGTCTTGGGGTGAGATTCTGCGAGTCAGGTCGACTGCATTTTAGTCGCCGTCTGCAGTCGTTGAGTTCTGCCGGTAGAGCGGCTTTTTGCCTCCGCCGCCCAGGCCCGCGTCGGAGAGGTCCACAAGTTCTACCTCGAAAGCCTTCGGACTCGACGCTTGCAGCTTCTCTTCGTTGTCCACGAGCGTAGTGGATTTGAGTTGGGAGCGCGCCATCTCAAAGGCATCGGTCTTGGCCAGGTACACGTAGCTGTACAACATCGGCAGAGGCGTGATGCCGAAGAGCGCCACGAACAGCATATTCTTCTAGTTCGAGGCCGGGAAGTTCTCGCTGTCCAGGGTGTCGCTGGTGAAGCGCATCACCAAGCTCACTTCGAGCACGAAGAAGAGCTGGCACTCGGCGACGGTCTTGACAATGTTGGAGTACAGGAATCGGTAAGGCCACAGGTGCATGTGCGCCATTATAAAGGCGTACGAGATTACGCACACAAAGACGGTCTGCGCGATGGCGACGCCTCCAAACGTGATGCGGTCGGCGCTGACTGTCGCGTGCGCCACGGCCGGTGGCATCGTGCAGTCCGAGGGGACGCGCTCCGATGGCGTCGTCCAGCTGCCTTTGA